>Ga0307505_10003231_pt1 | contig 10388 bp, 12 predicted proteins | sample 23_S_MG_FD_202183 | JGI IMG/M metagenome (GOLD analysis project Ga0307505, IMG submission 202183) | Soil microbial communities from Populus trichocarpa stands in riparian zone in the Pacific Northwest, United States - 23_S | ecosystem: Environmental > Terrestrial > Soil > Riparian zone > Trees... | reverse complement strand
GACTAGGTCGGTCGGTGGTCGCCGCGGGGGTCGTGGCCGTCGCTGTTTCGGCTTGTCTGCCGACCATCGACAGTCCACCAGCGAAGAGTGCGAGCTCATCGCGAGATCGCGTCGATGCTATCGAGACCCCCGAGTTTGTCTCGGGGCCGGTGCACCGTCAGGTACGGCTAACCATTCCGGCGGGCGGGTTGGAAGCGAACACCGGCGGAAGCTTCACTCTGGCGATCTTTACACGGTCCCCCGATCCGTACCCGGCGGTGGAGTTCGAGGTCGGCGACCCGATTGACCAACGGCTGGTCGTTGACCGTGCCGGAAACTGGGTGGAAGAGTGGCAGTGGGAGCCGCCACCTAATTGTGCCGGCGGTTGCGAAGTGGTGGTTCCGGTGACCATCGAGCAGACCGGTGAGGGCGAGACACCCAAGCTAAGCTTGAAGGTCACCTTCTATATCAGGTTTGATACTTGGGATCCGCCGGCCGGTGCCGACGACATGACCGTGGTCATCGAACCGGTCGACTCGTGACCGCTCTCCGGCTCGAGGCAGGCTGGTCGTCCATCTGAGGAGTTCCTTGGGCGGTCGGCAGCAGCGACTTTCCTGACGTGTGCCGCGGCGGGTTTCGGCGAAGCAGCCGTCTGGTGGTCGTGTTCGCTCTTGTGGCCTCCGGTTGTGGCGAACCCTCGGGTCAGCGGACTGCGCCCTTCGTCGGCACCAACGTCATCTTCGTCGACGGCTTCAGAGACGACCTCGACGTCTGTGCCAACGTCCCTACCACCGACATCGACCACCACGACTTCTCTGGTCACAACGACTGCGGGGGGTTGGAGGGGGTCGTCCCCCCAAAGGTTGCGTCCCCCCTCACATGTAACGTGCGCTGAATGAATGAGATCGATCTGGCACTACTCCTCCTCAGGGTCTGGGCGGGGGTGGTGATGTTGGCCCATGGCATCAACCATGCCCGCAGTCAGGAGGGGACGGCGAAGTGGTTCGATGACGTGGGGTTCCGCTCACCCCGGCTCAATGCGATGATCTCGGCGGGCAACGAGATCGCCATCGGGGTCGCACTGATCGCCGGGCTTCTCACTTCGGTGGCCGCCGCCGCGCTGGCGGCGACGATGCTGGTTGCCTTCTGGGCGATCCACCGGTTCGTCGGGTTCTTTGTCTTCCAGCGCCCGACGGAGGGCTACGAGTACGTGGTCACCTTGGTCGTAGTGGCTGTGTTCATCGGGATCGTCGGGCCGGGGTCGGTGTCGGTCGACGCGGCTCTCGGTATCGCCGACGACCTCGATGGGATGGTCGGTGCGCTGATCATCGGTCTCGGTTTGCTCGCCGGTGCCGGCCAGCTCGCTCTCTTCTGGCGTCGTCCCGCCGGAGCCGGGCGATGAACCTGAATCCGCTTCCGCCCAATTTCGTTACGACACGGGATGCCCTCCATCAGATCGCCTTCTTCGCAGTGTCTCCGGCCCGGTACCAGGCGATTGGGCGCATGGGGCTGCGGCCGACCCCCGGCGGGTTTGGAACCCCGGAGTTCGAAGAACGGGTGGCCCGGGTGGAAGGCAACATGGTCGTTCTCGAGCAATTCGGTGAAGCGGCTTCGCAGACGATCACGACGGTGCGTGGCGCCTGCTCGTTCCTCGGTATCGAGTATGAGGTCGACTGGTACCAGACGTTCCGCGATCCGCTGATACCCGTCGATCCCGATGCCGAGCTGGAGGTGGACGACACGGCGTCGCGGTCACTCGGTGACTGGTTCGTCTTCGGTTTCGACGTTCTCGAGACTCTGCGCTCATACGGCTCCGAGGAGGACGACGTCAGCACCGTGCAGCTCTGGCCGGAGCACTTCGACCCTGCGATCGAGATGGGCAGCCAAGAGAGCGGGCTTCGGGCCTCGTATGGTCTCTCTCCCGGGGACCCGGCGCATGCCGATCCATACGCCTACGTGGCGGCGTGGGGAGAGATCGACCGCTCCAACGGGTTCTGGAACGACCAAGCCTTCAACGGTGCCAGCCTCGGCTATGGGGAGCTGGTCAACGCGCCCGATCCGGCCAAGAGGGCTCTGGACTTCCTACTCGAGGGTCACCGGATCCTGAACGCCTCCTGAGACAAGGGTGTCGGCCAGACCCGCTGCCGCGGCCATCACCTGGCTGATGGCCCGGTCGTAGCCTTCGTCGGGCCCGCCGTAGGGGTCGGGTATCTCGTCCGAGTCGGTGTCGGGATCGAAGGTGCGGAACAGCCTCACTTTGGCCCTGTCTTCGAGTTTCGGGGCCAGCGCCATGACATCACGCAGATTGGCCCGGTCCATGACGAGGACCATGTCGAAGCGGTCGAAGTCCGCCCTGTTGATACGTCTCGCCCTGCCCGAGATGTCGAGCCCGGCTCGAGCTCCGGCTGCCACCGACTGGATGTGGGGTGGCTCACCGAGGTTCCACGCCCCGGTTCCCGCCGAGTCGACCTCGACTTCGATCCCTCGGGCGCCTGCCGCCGATCGGATCGCTGCCTCTGCCGCCGGGGAACGGCAGATGTTGCCTGCACAGACCGTGAGGATGCGCATCATCACGGTCTCGCTTCGGCGATGCGGCGCTCCGCCAGTTCGATGTAGCCGGGCTCGGTGTCGAAGCCCACGTAGTGCCGGCCGGTCTCGACGGCGGCCACCGCAGTGCTGCCACTGCCAATGAACGGGTCGAGGACCAGGTCTCCCCGATAGGTGTAGAGCTCGATGAGGCGGCGGGGGAGGTCGACCGGGAACGGTGCCGGGTGACCCACTCTCGTGGCGCTGGCGCTCGGCATCTCCCATACGTCGATAGTGGCTTCGAGGAAGTCGTCCGTCTCGATCGTGGCCTCGTGGGGGAGCCCCCGATGCTCACGGATCGTACGTTTCAGGGCACGGTCGAAGCGCCCCTTCGATGCGATGACCACACGCTCGGTCACGTCGCGGAGCACCGGGTTCTGTGGGGATCGGAACGAGCCCCAGGCACAACTGCCTCCGGCCCCGCGGGCCTTCTGCCAGATCACCTCGCCCCGGAGGAGCATCCCGAGGTCGTCCTGAAGGATCGAAATGATGTCGGCGGAGAGCGACCGATATGGCTTGCGTCCCAGATTGGCCACATTGATCGCCATGCGGCCACCGGGCTCCAGCTTGGCCAGGCAGGCTGCAAGCACGTCGTGCACCATCTGGAGGTATTCCACGTAGCTCGACGGGACGTGCCCGGCGGCCATATCCGTCTCGTACTCCTTGCCGGTGAAGTAGGGAGGGGAGGTGACCACGAGCGCCACCGAGCGATCGGCGACTTGCTCGTCACTCATGAGGCGGGCGTCGCCACAGAACAACTCGTCGACGACGACGGGGGTCTCCACGCGCTCGTCACCGGAAACGATCGGTGGTGTGAATCGGTCGTAGAAGGACGTGGCGTCGTGGGACTCGCGTTTGCCCGAGCCGAAATCAGAGGTCGCCGTGGCCAGCCTGCGCCGTGTCATCGACGTCGAAGTTACCGCGGGTGTCCGATGTCGGGTGGGAACCTCGGATCGGCTTCAATCGAGGACACCAATGAAGATTGTCATTCCAGCCGACCGGCCCAAGGTCGAACTGGCCCTCGTTGACGGTGCGGTGGTGACCCTGAGTCCCGTTCTCAAGACCGATCGCGAGTTCTTCGAGAGGGGGATCGAGGAGTTGTCTCTCGAGAGCCGATTCTCCCGTTTCGGTCAGGGAGTGAGCAGTCTCAGTAAGCACGAACTCGACTACCTCACCGACGTCGACCAGCGCCGTCACGTCGCCTGGGGTGCTGCGATCGGCGGCGAGGCGGCCGGTGTCGGCCGCTACATCGTCGATGATGTGGGCTGCGCCGAGGTGGCCGTCACCGTCCTCGACACCATGCAGCGTCGCGGTGTCGGCCGTGCCTTGTTCGAGGCTCTGGTCGCGGTGGCTCGTGCCGACGGCATCCATGAGTTGTACTTCGAGGCCCTTGCCGACAACGACGCGGTCATGAGTGTTTTGAGTGGCATCGAGGTCACTCCGTACGTGACTGATGGTTACATCGAGCGCCGCATCCGCCTCACCGATCTCCCAACCACCGACCACGACGGGGCCATGGTCTCGGTGATCGACGAAGTCCGAGCCTGAACCGCGAACCCAGGGTTCACAGCCCCGGCCCGTCCTTCGGACGGGTCGGAGTTCTCGCAGAGAACTCCCTACCTCCCTTGCGAAGCTGGAGAGGCGCGAAGTGCAGCGCCCTCGGATGGTCGGTTAGTGGTCAGTCGGGGTCAGTCTCGTCGAGGTCGAGTGAGGCCGAGTTGACGCAGTATCGGAGACCGGTGGGGTTCGGGCCGTCGTCGAAGACGTGGCCGAGGTGTCCGCCACACTTGGCACACTTGATCTCGGTGCGCATCATTCCGTAGGAACTGTCGTCCTCCTCGTTGACGAGCCCGTCGCCCAGCGGCCTGAAGAAACTGGGCCACCCGCTGTGGCTTTCGAACTTGGTGTCAGAGGAGAACAGCTCCTCTCCACAGCCAGCGCATTTGTAGACCCCCGTGGCCTTCGAATCCCAGTACTTGCCGGTGAAGGCGCGTTCGGTGTCACCTTGGCGGAGGACCTGATACTGCTCAGGTGTGAGCTTGTCTTTCCACTCCGCTTCTGTCTGTGGCATATCTGTCATCAAGAGACCTCCTGGAATCCATTCAACCGCAGGTGTTCGACTAGTCGATCGAGAAAGACTCCCTGTGCCGGGTTGAGCTTTTCGCGGGCCGCACGGGGCGGCATCCAGACAACACGATCGATCTCCGGGTATTCCCTCCCGTACAACGTGAACGTCCCCGGATCGAAGGTTTCGAGATCGAAGTCGGTCTCGATTGCCCAGGCCACCACGATCTTGCGCGACTTGAGCGTCGCCTCACCGAGCGTGACCCACTGCCCGGCAGGCGTGCCCCATCCGGTTTCCTCGGTGAACTCACGAATGGCGGCGTCCTCATCGCTCTCGCCGTCCTTGACGATCCCTTTCACGATCGACCACGCCCCAGCGTCCTTCTTCTCGAACCATGGTCCGCCGGGATGTGCGATGAGCACTTCGAGGGTTGGATGAAGTCGATAGGGGAGAAGACCCGCGGATCTCACAGGCCGTGACATTACGCTGGCTCGGTGACCACTTTGGCCACCAGACCGTCGGGTGAACAAGACCTGGCGCCTTTCGACACAAGTCTTCAACTCGGTGACTCCGAACCGCTAGGCGACGGTGTCAAGCGGGTGGCGATGGAGCAGATCGAGCTCGCCGCTGCCGGCTTCTTCGACCTGGAGAGCGGCATGGGTGGCGCCGTCCACGAGTCACGCAAGTCGATCAAGAAGGTGCGTGCCTTGCTCAGACTGGTCAAGGGGGAATTGCCCCGGCGCGTCTACGACTTCGAGAACGAGTCACTGCGAGACACCGGCCGTTTGTTGGCGGAGATTCGCTCGGCACAGGGTGTGTTGAACGCCGCTGAGTCCGTACAGAACCTGTACTCAGACCTGTTGGCCTTCGGCACCTTCACCGAGATGGTCGAGCGACTCGCTCGACGCCGTGACCTCACCGAGCTCGAGGTCGACGAGGACCCCAACCTGCTGGGGCGAGTGGTGCGAAGCCTGGAGCGGGCGTATCACCGATACGGGTCGTGGCCGACCGATCCCGAAGCCCGGATGGTCTACGGACTGGGGATCCGCGACACCTTCGAAGCGGTTGGTCCGGGGCTCCGCGGCACCTACGACATTGGACGCCACACCATGGTCCGCGCCTATAAGCGTGGTGACCCCGGCGACTTCCACGAATGGCGAAAGAGAGTGAAGGATCTGCGTCATCAAATGGAATTCCTCGCACCCCTGTGGCCGGAGGTGGTGGTGGGAATGGCGATGACACTCAATCGCCTCGGCGACCTCCTCGGGGAGGACAACGACCTGGCCGATCTGTTGGCTCTGCTCCGCGATCGTCCCGATCTGTGTCCCAATCCCCGAGAGCGTTCCCTGTTTCGAGCCCTGGCCAACCAGCGTCGCAGTGAGTTGCAGCTGGCATCGGAGATCCTGGGGCGGCGGGTCTACGCGGAGCAGCCCAAGTCGGTCGCCTCTCGTTTCGGGGAGTACTGGGGAGCCCGGCAGATGGTGATCCATGGCGGACTCGACACCCTCGTCGTGTACTGATGGGTCCCGCGCGAGCGAACTGAGGGCGCCAGACTTCGCTGAGCGGGGCTGTGAACCCTGGGTTCGCGGATTTAGAGCTGGCCGGAGGCCAGGTCTGCCAGGCCGGCCACGTAGGTGGGGTTTTCGTAGCGGGACAGGAGGAAGGCGTCGGCGTAGTGGGGTAGTACGGCACCGGTGATGTGGCGGGCCAGGAGGTCGGCGGCGCCCGCGGAGACCATGACCCCGAACCCGGACATTCCGGCTAGAAGGTGGACGCCGTCGACACCGCTGGGGCCGATCAGGGGTCGGTTTTCCCCGGTCTTGGTGTAGAAACCGCCGTCGACGGACGACTCCGGCAATCGGTCGGCGTAGGCGGACAATCCCGGCACCATGGTGGTCAGACCCCTCATCACCACTTCCGGGTAGAGAGGGTCCTCCGGGAGCGGCCACGCCGGCTCCACGAGTTGGCGGTGGTACTCCCAGAGGGCGACGAAGTAAGGGGAGTCGTGTCCGCCCTCGGGTCGGAAATGGCAGTAGATGGGCATCTCACCGAGGATGTCCTGACGACCCATTTCCGTCAGTGCCTCGCGCTCCTCATCAGACCAATCGATCATCTGTTCGTCACTCCAGATCGTCATCGGGGCGTCTCGAGGGATCACCCCGAGGTGGTCTTTGAATGCGACCTTGAGATGCAGTTCGGAAACGAGGGGGAGGGTGACTCCCGCCATCGCGGCCACCTGAGTAGAGAGGGGGCCGGAGGCTATGACCTTGACCGGTGCGGTGATCCGCGAGCCGTCGCTGAGGTCCACACCGTCGGCGTCCGTGGCGACGACGTCGGCCACCACCAATTCGACTCCGGATGAACGCGCCCGATCCAGCATCCATTGGCCCAGGTCCTGGGCCCGGAACCAGCCGGCCCGATCCACACGCACTGCTCCCACCGCAGAGTCGGTCAGGAACGGGTACGACTCCCCGAGTTGACCGCGGTCCACGACCTCGGCTGCGGCACCGAGATCGGCCACATCCTCCACCTGTTGGGTCATGGCCGTCAGGGTCTCGTCACGTCCGGTGACGAAGAGGTATCCATTGCGGTTGAATCCGAACTCGGTCTCGGTGGCCAACTCCTCGAACACATCGATCGACCGGTTCATCAGGCCAACCATGGGCCGGTCCGGCCACCAATTGCGGTAACACTCGGTTGACTTGTCGGAGGTGAGGGTGAGGGGTGGTCGCGAGTCGACCAGCGCGACACGATCGACTCCGTGGCGGACCGCCAGGTGATAGACGGCCGACACACCGGCGATCCCGGCGCCGACGACGACGACGTCGGCTCCGCCCCTCATTGCCTGCCGAGGAAGCTCTTCACCTTCCCGGAGATGGCCTCTGATGTGAAGCCGAACTGCTCGGCGAGCACCTCGGCGGGGGCCGAGGCCCCGAATCGGTCGATGCCGATGCTCATCCCGCCCGGTCCGACGATTCGCTCCCAGCCGAAGACCGATCCGGCTTCGACCGAGACACGGGGAACGTCACCCAACACCTCCTGGCGGTAGTCGACGGGCTGTTGGTCGAACAACTCCCAACAGGGAAGACTCACCACCCGCGCCGATATGCCTTCGTCGCCGAGGAGATCGGCCGCACCGAGCGCCGCCGAGACCTCCGAACCGGTGGCGACGATGGTCACCTCCGAGCCATCCCGAACCACATAGCCACCCCGCTCCAGACTGCCTTTGGGCAAGGTGGGCAGGTCCTGGCGGCTGAGGACGAGGGCCACAGGGCCGTCGTGGCGGTTGAGCGCCACCTCCCACGCTTGGACGACCTCGTTGGCGTCGGCGGGGCGTATCACCCAGAGGTTGGGCATCGCACGCAGTGAGGCCAACTGCTCGATGGGCTGATGGGTCGGACCGTCCTCGCCGAGGAATATCGAGTCGTGGGTCCACACCCAGATCGATGGTGCACCCATGAGCGCGGAGAGGCGGACCGCGGGACGCATGTAGTCGGAGAAGACGAAGAAGGTCGATCCGTAGGGACGCAGACCACCGTGGATCGCCATCCCGTTGACCGCCGTTCCCATGCCGTGCTCACGCACCCCGAAGGCGATGTCCCGTGCTCCGTGGTTCGTCTTGGAGAAGAGGTCACTGGAGTCGATGGCGGTCTTGGTCGACGCCACCAGGTCGGCGGCACCGCCGATGAAACCGGGGACCTTGTCGGCGATCTCGGCGAACAGCTCGCCCGACGACGCACGGGTTGCCATCGATGCTCCCTCTTCGAAGCCCGGCCCATCCAGCCGGATCGGCCCAGTCGAGTGCAGGGCATCCCACTCGGAGGTGTCTGCGGCCGCGAAGCGAGCTTCCCATTCCCGATGGGCCTGGCGTCCCCGGTCCATGCCTGTCGAAAAGAACTCGTACACGGACTCGTCGATGTGGAACGGTGGGTCGACCGGGTAGCCCATGGCTTCCTTGGTGAGCTCGACCTCCGCCCCACCCAGCGGGTTACCGTGGGCCTCGGCGGAGTCCTGTTTGTTCGGGGCGCCTTGACCGATGTGGGTTCGGCAGATCAACAGCGAAGGTCGCTCCTCTTCGGCAATCGCCGCGGCAATCGCCTCAGATATGGCCTCGCGGTCGTGGCCGTCGATCTCGAGGGTGTGCCACGAGACTGCGTCGAATCGTTTGGCCACGTCTTCACTCCAGGTGATGTCGGTGGAACCGTCGATCGAGATGTCGTTGTCGTCGTAGAGATAGACCAACTTGCCCAGACCGAAGTGACCGGCCAGCGATGCCGCTTCCGAGCTGATCCCCTCCATCAGGTCGCCGTCTGAGACGAAGCCGAACGTGCGGTGATCGACGAGCTCTGACCCCAGACGAGCCCTGAGATGGGCCTCGGCCATGGCCATGCCCACACCGGTGCCGAAACCCTGTCCCAGCGGCCCGGTGGTGGTCTCGATCCCCAGCGCTTGGTCGATCTCGGGGTGACCGGCTGTATGCGAGCCCCACTGTCTGAAGTTCTCGATCTCCCCGAGTGAGAGAGGGAACCCGCTGAGATGGAGGACGCTGTAGAGGAGCATCGAGCCGTGACCGTTGGAGAGGACGAAACGGTCCCGATCGGGCCAAGTCGGATGGTCGGGGTCGACCTCGAGGAACTTGCCCCAGAGGGTGACCGCGATGTCGGCCATGCCCATGGGCATGCCCGGATGACCCGAGTTGGCCTTCTGGACGGCGTCCATGGCAAGGGCCTTGATTGTGTTGACAGCGAGTTGTTCGATGGACGATTCAGACATCCCGGCCGACGTTACCCGACGTCTTCCTGCCTAAACCCGCCCAGGCCTGTTCAGCCGTGGGGCCGGCAGACCGGGCACGAGGTCAGGCCCCGAGCCACCGCATCCTCGGCAGACCGCAGGTCGAGGACGTCTTCGGCGGTCCGCAGCAGATGACAGGTCGGGTGGTGAAAAGTCTGTGTCGAGGGGTCGGCCCGGACCCTGATGTGGTGGGCGGCCAACTGCTCGAGCATGTCGGGTTTGGCGCCCTCGTGCTCGAGCAGTTCGACTTTGTTGTGCGGGCCACCCAGCGAGTAGTTGCCGATGTGGCCATCGCTGCGCACAACCCGATGACAGGGGATGATCAGCGGGATCGGGTTGCGGGCAACAGCCGAGCCCACTGCCCGAACTGCCTTCGGCTGCCGGATCTCATGAGCCACCCACCCGTAAGGCCGAACCTCACCCTTGGGAATGCCGGCCGTGGTGTGCAGGACCCGCTGTTGGAACTCAGTGACCGAGCGCAAGTCGACGGGCAGGTCGTTGCCCGGTGAGCCCCGCTCGATCGACTCCTGGATGTGGCGGCTCCACGCCTTGGGCGCCTCGGCGCGAATCAACTGCCTGCCGAAACGCTCAGCCTGACGATCCTCGAACCCGTCGGCGATGTCCAACGAGGACACGCCTAGGGGGTTGAAGGTCACGATCACCCGGCCGAGGGCCGATTCGTAGAAGTCGTACCCCTCGGCGAGGCCGGTGCCCAGGGCGACACTCTCGGTGAGACCGCGTGGGGTCTCGCCGCTCAGTCTTTGGAGTTGGTCTTCGATGCTCATGTCTCACCCTCGATGCTCTCGCGTAGCCGGACGAGACCGCGATGCACGTCGGCCTTCACGGTCCCTTCCGGCCTTCCGGTTATCTCGGAGATCTCTGCGATGTTCAGCCCGACCACGTGCCGGAGCACGACCGCCGCCTTTTGTGGCCTGGACAGGGCGGACAACCTCTCGTCCCAGGCGGC
>Ga0307505_10003230_pt1 | contig 10393 bp, 7 predicted proteins | sample 23_S_MG_FD_202183 | JGI IMG/M metagenome (GOLD analysis project Ga0307505, IMG submission 202183) | Soil microbial communities from Populus trichocarpa stands in riparian zone in the Pacific Northwest, United States - 23_S | ecosystem: Environmental > Terrestrial > Soil > Riparian zone > Trees... | reverse complement strand
ACCAAGGCTCACGACGCGGATCACGCGGGAACGGTGAAGTCTCCCATGGTGGGAACAATCTACATGGCCTCGGCCCCCGGCAATCCGAATTTTATTGAGATCGGCTCAGAGGTCAAACAGGGCCAGACCCTGCTGATTATTGAAGCCATGAAAACCATGAACCAGATTCCCTCGCCGGTATCGGGCAAGGTTATCCGCATCCATGTTGATAACGGCGATCCGGTTGAGTATGGCGCGGCCCTTGTGACGATCGAGTGAGTGATGTTTGACAAGATTCTCATCGCCAACCGGGGCGAGATTGCGCTTCGGGTGCTGCGGGCCTGCCGCGAGCTGGGCATCCAGACGGTTGCCGTCCATTCCACCGCGGACGCGGACGCCATGCATGTGCGGCTGGCGGATGAAAGCGTGTGCATCGGACCGCCACCGGCGCGCGACAGCTATCTCAATATTCCAGCCATTGTTTCGGCCTGCGAGATTACCGGCGCCGAAGCGGTGCATCCCGGCTACGGCTTTCTGTCCGAGAATGCAAAATTCGCGGAAATCCTCACCGAGCACGGAATAAAATTCATCGGGCCCTCGGCTGAAAACATCCGCACCATGGGCGACAAGATTGAAGCCAAGCGCACCGCCAAGGCACTTGGCATTCCGGTTGTTCCGGGCTCGGATGGCGGCGTTTCAAATGTCGATGAGGGCAAGCGCATTGCCCGCGAGATCGGCTATCCGGTGATCATCAAGGCAACAGCCGGTGGCGGCGGGCGCGGCATGAAGGTTGCCCGCAATGACGCCGAGATGGAAAATGCCCTGAGCACGGCGCAGACCGAGGCCAAGGCGGCCTTCGGCAATGAGGAAGTTTACATCGAGAAATACCTGGTGCTGCCGCGGCATATTGAAATCCAGGTGCTGGGCGACGGGCAAGGCAATGCGGTGCATCTGGGCGAGCGCGACTGCTCCTTGCAGCGCCGCCACCAGAAAATCTGGGAGGAAGCCCATTCGCCCGCCCTCAATTCGGCGCAGCGCGATCAGATCGGGGCGCGGGTTGCCAAGGCCATGGCCGACCTTTCCTATGAAGGGGTTGGCACCATCGAATTCCTTTATGAGAACGGCGAATTCTATTTCATCGAAATGAACACGCGGCTGCAGGTGGAGCATCCGGTGACCGAAATGATTACCGGTCTTGACCTGGTGCAGGAACAGATCCGCGTGGCCAGCGGGGCAAAACTGCAATACGCGCAGAGCGACATTACCTTTGCAGGCCACGCCATCGAATGCCGCATTAATGCGGAGAATGCCAAGACCTTCGTGCCCTCCCCGGGCCGGGTTGACGCCGTGCATTTTCCGGGCGGCCTTGGGGTTCGCGTTGATTCAGCCCTTTACGCCGGCTACCGCATCCCGCCCTATTACGACAGCCTCATTGGCAAATTGATTGTTTTCGGCAAGACACGCACCGAATGCATGATGCGTTTGAAGCGGGCCATGGGCGAGTTTGTGATTGAAGGGGTTGAAACAACAATTCCCCTATTCCAGCGTTTGTTGACGGAACCCGATATCATTGACGGGCACTATGACATTCACTGGCTGGAGAATTATCTCGCGCGAGATGCCTAGTGACAACCATAACGCCAAAGATTTTGCTGCAGGCCTATGCCGTCGGGATTTTTCCGATGGCGGAAACGGCCGAGGATAACGCGCTTTACTGGGTGGAGCCCGAGGAACGCGGGATCATTCCGTTGCGGGGTTTGCGCATTTCCCATTCACTGCGGAAGCAGGTGCGCCGGCAAACCTTCGAGATCCGCATCGATTCAGCTTTTTCCGATGTCATCGAAGCCTGTGCCGCCAAAACCAAAACCCGCAAGCTGACCTGGATCAACACCCGCATCCGCACGCTCTATAATCAGCTCCACAAAATGGGCCACTGCCACTCGGTGGAATGCTGGCGCGACGGCAAGCTGGTTGGCGGGCTCTACGGGGTAAAAATCGGGGCGGCATTTTTCGGCGAGAGCATGTTTTCGCGCGAGACCGACGCCAGCAAGGTTGCCCTGGTGCATCTGGTGGCACGGCTCAACGCGGGTGGCTTTCAACTGCTGGACGCCCAGTTCATGAACCCGCATCTCAAGACCCTCGGTGCCATTGTCATGTCCAAGGCCGATTACAAGGAGCTGTTGCCATCGGCGATCGTTGCTCCGGCGGACTTCAACCGGTTCATGCACGACAATGATCCGGCCCGCGTGCTGGAACTGGCGTCACCGCTTTAATCCAGCGGTTCGCCTTCTTCGATCTGCTCCTGCAGGGTTGAGAGATCGGGAATTTCCTCAACGGCAGGCGGCGGGGCGGCGGGATCGCGGCAGTTGATCAGCCAGACGTCATAGATGGGATGCTCGACCGCATTGAGTCCCGGGCTTTGGGCAAACATCCAGCCGGAAAAAATCCGCTTCAGCGAATCGTCAAGCTGCACTTCATCGACTTCGACAAAGGATGTAGTTTTGGGTTCCTCGGTGGCCGGGCGGGAATAGCAGACATCGGCTTTCACAATGAGACCGCCGAATTGCTGGGCTTCGCCAACCTTTGTTTCGAATGTGGTGGTTATGCCGGTTATCTTGTCCAGCCCGGTAAAAACCGCAATGGGATTAGCGATGCGGTCGGCGGAGGCGGCGCAGGGCAGCATGACGGCTGCAATAGCAGCCAAGACACTAAGTCGAAACATTCTTACTGGGCCTGTTCCGGAGCGGCAGGAGTTTGCGGTGTTTCGGCGGGTTTGGCGCCGGACTTGTCAAACATGGCCTGGCTGATCAGGGACCAGATATCAACGGCCCCCTGAGTGTAATTGATGACGCCGCCCGCGGCCAATTTGGTTTCAGAGCCACCGGGCTCCAGTGAAATGAATTTGGAGCCCAACAGGCCTTCCGACGTCACCTTGGCGGACGTGTCGTCAGTCAATTGCACGGCCGGATCAATGCTCATGGTGATTTGAGCCTGAAAATTCTCCGGATTGAGCGATTGGGCGGTCACCGTGCCGATCTTGATGCCGGCCATGCGAATGTCGCTGCCGACATTGACGCCTTCGACATTGTCGAATTCGGCGGTGATTAGGTAGCCGGCGCTTTTCTGGCCCATGCCGGGCGTATTATAGGCAAAAGCCAGGAAGGCTCCGGCGATCACGATGACCACGGCCCCGATTAACGTTTCAACGGTTGAATTGTTCATGGCAGTTCGACCCTGATTCTAAGCGCAGTTGAAGTTACGAGAATAGCAGAAACAACTGGGAAAATATGGCGCATTGCGGCCGATGATTATTCCGGCCGCCAGGCCTGATAGCCGGGGTCGGATTTTTTCGGACGCGCCGCGCCAACGATGCTGCCGGGCGGGCGGTAGGCGCCAGCCGAGCCGGTAAGATTGGGCTGGTGCGGCAATTGCCATTCGCGGTCAGGGGCATCGGAAGCGGATGGAACCTTATCAACCCGGTGATGCATCCAGCCATGCCAGCCCGGCGGAATGCTTGAGGCTTCCGAGTAACCATTGAAGATAACCCAGCGGCGTTCGGCAATGGAATCAGGCATGGCGGATTTGGCGCGGTAATAGTGGTTGCCCGCCGGATCGGTTCCGACATGTTCACCCTTGCGCCAGGTGAAAAAACGGGTGCCCAGGGTCTGGCCACTCCACCAGGTAAAAAACTGTTTCAAAAAATGCATTACCGGTCCTGCTGAAAGCCGTGAAATTTGGCCGGAATATGGCCCAATGGCAGGCGTTCGTAAAGCTGGCAAATTGGGCTCATGGCAGGGTGATCAGACGCACCGCGCCGCCATTGCCGGGGCGCTGTTCGGTCACCGTCCGGGTATTGGTGGGAAGTGCCATATTCTTCTCAAATTCCTCGACTTGCGCGGCGCTTGCCGCCACCAGGGTTGGAACAACATAGGCCCGCAGGCTCTTGCGCAGGCTTTCCTGGGTGAGGCTTACAAGGAAGATGGGGGTTCGGAAATTTGCCGATCCAAGATTGGCATTGGTCTTGTAGGCGCGCATGACAAGACGGCGATTGTTTTCGCCATTCAAGGCAAAGGTCATCGTGAGTTTCGCCTTGAGGCCTTCATGAAGGGCGGGGCGCGGCGCAACGCTGCCGAGAACCGCATTGGGATCAAGATAGGCTATGCTGTCACGCCAGGTCCACTTCGGCGAATAGACCCAGCCCTGGCCTTCGAGGATTTTCTGCAACGCTTCAAGCGAGCCTGCCCATTGCATGATAAAGGTTTCTTCCGGCCTGCCGGCGAGGTCGATGCGGCGCGCCGGCAAATCGAGCCATGCGTTAGATTCCCATTCGGCTGGCACCATGGAATAGGACTGTTCGGGGGCAGCGTAGAATTTTTCCGCCTTCTCAAAATTGTTCGAGACGTTCAAGGCACCCGCAACGACGAAAGCAATGAAGGTTGCGCCGAGCAATCCCAGCGGCAAGATGCGGCGCGGCGGGATGGCTTCAATGGCAACGCCAAAGGCTGCCACCATGATGCCCCCAAACACGACACCGCCCAGGACATCGGACAGCCAGTGGACCCCGAGATAGATCCTTGAGTAGGCAATGGTGATCACAATCAACCCGCAGGTGGCATAGACCAGCGACCGACTCCAGCGGTTCATGGCGTGGCTTGCCAGCACCGCCAGCACACCAAAGGTGATGGCCGCCATGGTGGCGTGACCAGAGGGGAAGCTGAAGGCATCGCCGCCGGTGTAAAGTTCAAGCGGCCGGGGCCGGTGAATACCGTATTTGAGAAGGAGCGCAAAGAGCTTTCCGGCAAGGAATACCGCCGTCGATGCAATGGCGGCGCGCCAGGCCTTGCGCCACGCCAGCCAGCCGACAATCGTGGCCATCATGGCAGTGAGCACGAAGCCATCGCCCAGCATGGTCAGGGGAATCATCAATTCATCGGCGGGGGCATTGCGGATTTCCCGCATCAGGTTGAAAACCGAGACGTCGGCATTGGGAATGGCGTTGCGGGCCGCCATGCCACTCAGCAGGACAAGGAAGGCTATCAGCCCGAGCAGCAATGCGGCGATAAAGAATATGATCAGCAGCGAGCGCGGGTTTTCCGGTGAGACGGCGCGACCGAAGCGATGCAGGGAGCGGCTGTTGCGGGTTTTGGCCCAGTCCGAAATTCGCTGCAGGATTTGATCGAGGTGGGGCGATACGCCGGCGGCAAAAAGCCGGATGATCCATCCGGCCAGGGCAAGGATAACCAGCAGCGCAAGCAACACCAAGCCGAGGTGACCGCTGAGCTCGCCTGCCAAGGCGAGCCCCTGCCCGATCAACATGCCCGGAAAAACATGGGCGGCGGTCCAGACGATGCCCGATGAAATGTTGACGCTGGCAAAATAGAGCTGGCTCATGCCCAGCATGCCAACAATGCCAGGAACAACTGCCTTCACGCCCGGCACAAAGCGGCCAAGGGCAATGCTCTTGCCGCCGTGATTGCGGACAAATTCCTCACCCCGGGCCACCAGTTGCGGAAAGCGATTCAACGGCCACAGGACTTTCAGATGCTCGCCAAAGAAGCGGCCGGCCCAATAGGAAATCTGGTCTCCTGCCACGGCGCCTATCAAGGTGGCGAGGAAAACCGGCCAAAACGGCAGATGCCCCGACCCTACCAGAACACCCGCCCCCACCAGCACGGCGGTTGAGGGAACGAAGAGCCCGATAATGAGAAGCGCCTCGCCGAAGGCGATCAGGAAAACGACCACAATCGCCCACTCCGGGTTCTGGGCAAAATAGTCAAGAAAAGGCTGGATATGGTCCATATCGTGGAATTAGCGCTCGTCGTCCTCGGGTTTGCGGTCAAATGGGGGCAGGATGCAGCCCGAGTCTAGAACTATTTGATTACAACAAATTAAATTGCAAGATTCTGTGGGAAAGCCCTAAAGCGACACGGGAAATCAGATGATATTTCGCCACACTATCCCCTAACATGGCCGGCGATGGAAGATTTGGAAGCGAATAAATCCCAGCCACCTCCGGCGACGGTTTGGCTCTGGTTGGGGTATGGCGCGTTGTGTGTCGGCATGTTCATGGCCATCCTGGATATCCAGGTGGTTGTCACATCGCTGGCCGTCATTGAAGACGCGCTGAAAATCGGCGCGGACCGCATGAGCTGGGTGCAGACGACCTATCTCATCGCCGAAATCATCTCCATTCCGCTCACCGGATTGCTCATCCGCATCTTCACCATCCGCTGGCTTTTTGTTGGCGCCATTTTCACCTTTACGCTCGCCTCCATCGGCTGCGCCTTCAGCTACGATTTCATCTCGCTCATCCTATTCCGGGTGCTGCAGGGCTTTGCCGGGGGCGTGCTCATTCCCCTGGTGTTTGCCGCCATCTTCCTGCTCTTCGGGAAGGGCCTGAAGCAGACCATTGCCACGACCATCGGCGGGCTGCTTGCCGTGCTTGCCCCTACACTCGGGCCGCTCACCGGTGGCTGGATCACGGAAAGCTACACCTGGCACTGGCTGTTCCTGATCAATGTGGTGCCGGGCATCGTGACCCTGGTGATTGGCGTGTTGTGCCTGCCCCAGAATAACACCCGACTGTCACTATTCAAGACGCTGGACTGGATTTCACTTATCTATGTGGCGGTCGGCCTTGCGGCCCTTCTGATCGGCCTCAAGGAAGCACCCGACCAGGGCTGGCTTGCGCCGCAGGTTTCCGGCTGCTTCACAATCTTTGCGGTTTTCGTGTATCTCGCCATACGCCGGCCAACATCGGCCATTTCCTTCTCGCTGCTGCGTGACCGCAACCTGGCCTTCGGCTGCATTCTCAGCTTCATCCTGGGCATTGGCCTGTTTGGCTCGGTTTATCTTCTCCCTCTGTTTCTTGCGTTTGTACATGGCATGGGCCCGCTCCAGATCGGCCTTGTCATCCTTGTGACCGGCATTGCCCAGCTCGTGACCGCACCCATTGTGGTTCAAATTGACCGCTATGTGGATGCGCGCCTGCTTTCAGCCGTAGGTTTCGGGGCCTTTGCCATCGGGCTTCTGATGAGCGGCTTTCAAACGATTGCCACGGGCTATGATGAAATGTTCTGGCCGCAGGTGGTTCGCGGCGCCTTTGTCGCCCTTTGCATTCTGCCGCCCATCCGTTTTGCCCTGGGCTTCATTTCGCGCGAGCATATCGCGGACGCCAGCGGGCTGTTCAACCTGTCACGTAATCTCGGTGGGGCCATTGGCATTGCGCTCATTGATACAATCGTGTTTTCGCGCGGGCCTGAACATGCGGACCGGATCATGGACCTCATCAAACTCGATCCGGCGAAGGCGGCGGCCACTCTCGGTCTCACGGTTGATGCGCTGCCGGATCCGCTGGACCCTCTGGGCCTTATGGGAATCATGGATGTTATCGAACAGGCCAGCATTACCTCGGCCATCAATGAGGCCTGGATCATCATGGCGGGCATTACGGCCACGGCACTGGTGGTCCTGCTGGCCATGGGGCCGATTCGAGTGCCTGCCCCGCCGGTGGCGGCCGGGGTCCGCCCATAAATTTATTTTGATTGAAAACATGGTTAACGACTTGACGGTTTGGCCCCGCCCCGGTTTTCCACAAGGGGCCTGCCAAATAACCCAACTAGCACTTGAGCTTGCCCCCAGAATCGGATGATCATCCGGTTATCCACAGGGCGGACGAAGCTGTGGACACAACATATAGCGTTAGGGTTTCGTTAACACACTAGCTATTGACGTCCGGTGATCGGTGTAATAATTTAATCATCAAGGCCGTGGGGACGGGGAGACGACAGTTTAGGCGTTTCTCCCAAGTGTAAAAAACCAAAATCAGAGGCTAACAAATCTGAGGAATTTCGGTTTCTCAGGCAGGGTTTGTGTCGTCGAACACGGGTGAAGAAGGCTCCGTGGGTGCATTGTTGTGCGCTCGCGGCAACGAAACGAAAAAACAAGAGGGACAGCAATGCACGTCGCGCGCAAATACACGAAAGCCGGTCAGGATGCCTACGCGGAGATCGAATTCCGCCAGGCTACCAGCGAAATCAAGAACCCTGACGGGTCGGTCGTTTTCCGTCTGGAAAACATCGAAGTCCCGGCCTCGTGGAGCCAGGTTGCCACCGATATCCTGGCGCAGAAGTATTTCCGCAAGGCGGGCGTTCCGGCAAAGCTGAAGCGCGTTGAAGAGACGAGCATGCCCTCCTGGCTGTGGCGTTCGGTTGCCGATGAGGCGGCCCTGGAAAGCCTGCCGGAGAAGCAGCGCATTATTGGCGAGATGAGCTCCAAGCAGGTGTTCAACCGTTTGGCCGGCACCTGGACCTATTGGGGCTGGAAGGGCGGATACTTCAATACGGAAGAGGACGCACGGGCTTTTTGTGACGAATTGTGCTTCATGCTGGCGACACAAAAGTGTGCGCCAAACTCGCCCCAGTGGTTCAACACGGGGCTGCATTGGGCTTACGGCATTGATGGGCCGGGCCAGGGCCACTTTTATGTGGATCATGAGACCGGCAAGCTCACCAAATCAAAATCCTCCTATGAACACCCGCAGCCCCACGCCTGCTTCATTCAGGGCGTGGCGGACGACCTCGTCAACGAGGGCGGCATCATGGACCTGTGGGTGCGCGAAGCGCGCCTGTTCAAATATGGCTCGGGCACCGGATCCAATTTCTCGTTCCTGCGCGGCGAAAACGAAAAACTGTCGGGTGGCGGCAAGTCCTCCGGCCTGATGAGCTTTCTCAAGATCGGCGACCGCGCGGCGGGCGCCATCAAGTCCGGCGGCACGACGCGGCGCGCCGCCAAGATGGTGGTGGTTGACGTGGACCATCCGGATATCGAGGAATACATCGACTGGAAGGTCAAGGAAGAGCAGAAGGTGGCCGCCCTCGTCACCGGCTCCAAGATCGTCAAGAAGCATCTGGCTTCGATCATGAAGGCCTGCGTCAATTGCCAGGGTCCCGGCGATGACTGCTATGAAATCGAGAAGAACCCGGCCCTCAAGCGCGCCGTGAAAGACGCGCGGCGCAACATGGTGCCCGACAATTACATCAAGCGCGTCATCCAGTTCGCCAAGCAGGGCTACACCGAGCTTGAATTCGATGCCTATGACACGGACTGGGACGGCGAAGCCTACCGCACCGTATCGGGGCAGAACTCCAACAACTCGGTGCGCGTCACCGACGAGTTCCTGCGCGCCGTTGAAACCAATGGCACGTGGAACCTCAATGCCCGCATGTCCAACAAGGTCACCAAAACCCTGCAGGCGCGCGACCTCTGGGACAAGATCGGCCATGCGGCCTGGGCTTCGGCTGATCCCGGCATCCAGTATCACACCACGATCAATGACTGGCATACCTGCCTGGCATCGGGTGAAATCCGCGCCTCCAACCCCTGCTCGGAATACATGTTCCTCGATGATACAGCGTGCAATCTCGCTTCGCTGAACCTTCTGCAGTTCCGCAATACGGAAACGGCGAAGTTTGATGTCGAGTCTTACGAACACGCGGTGCGGCTGTGGACAATCGTTCTGGAAATCAGCGTGCTGATGGCGCAATTCCCGTCCAGGGAGATCGCCAAGCTCTCCTATGAGTACCGCACCCTTGGCCTGGGCTTTGCCAATATCGGCGGGCTGCTGATGACCAATGGCATTGCCTATGACAGCCATGAGGGCCGCGCCATCTGCGGGGCGCTCTCGGCGATCATGACCGGCATTTCCTATGCCACCTCGGCCGAGATGGCAAAGGAGCTTGGCCCCTTCCCCGGCTACGCCAAGAACAAGGACCACATGCTGCGGGTGATGCGCAACCATCGCCGCGCGGCCTATGGGGCGGCCGTGGGTTACGAAGCGGTGCGTATCGCGCCGGTTCCGCTTGATGAAACGGATTGCCCCGATGGCGATCTCATTGCCCACGCCCGCAAGGCCTGGGATCTGGCGGTTGAACTGGGTGAAGCCCATGGCTACCGCAATGCGCAGGCCACCGTTGTTGCCCCTACCGGCACCATCGGCCTGGTGATGGATTGCGATACGACGGGCATCGAACCGGATTTCGCCTTGGTGAAGTTCAAGAAGCTGGCCGGCGGCGGCTACTTCAAGATCATCAACCAGGCGGTTCCGGAAGCGCTCCGCACTTTGGGTTATGGCGCCACGCAGATCGAGAAGATCATCAACTATGCGGTTGGCCTTGGCACCCTGCAGGATGCCCCTGCCCTCAACCACGCCCAGCTTCGCGCCAAGGGCTTTGGCGACGAGCAGATTGCAACGATTGAATCGGGCCTGGCGTCGGCCTTCGACATCAAGTTCGTGTTCAACAAGTGGACGCTTGGCGAGGAGTTCTGCAAGTCAGTGCTGAAGATCAGCGACGAGCAGCTCAATGACTACGGCTTTGACCTGCTGTCGTTCATCGGCTTCTCGAAGGCCGATATC
>Ga0307505_10003229_pt1 | contig 10394 bp, 10 predicted proteins | sample 23_S_MG_FD_202183 | JGI IMG/M metagenome (GOLD analysis project Ga0307505, IMG submission 202183) | Soil microbial communities from Populus trichocarpa stands in riparian zone in the Pacific Northwest, United States - 23_S | ecosystem: Environmental > Terrestrial > Soil > Riparian zone > Trees... | reverse complement strand
TCCAGGCCAAAGCCTTCGAACTGCTCGGCTTGAGCCCCAACTGTTCCCAGTAACCCCCGCCTGCGCAACCCGCAATCCCTGCGGGATCAAGCACTTACGTCTCTGGGAGTGTCAAAGTTCGGGCTAGCCTTCGGGCTGCGCTTCAAGGAAAGCCTGATGCTGCGCCCGCACGTCGACGTCGCGACCGCACAGCAGGCCATGGGTCAGTCAGAATCGGATCGAAAGGGTGTGGACTGGGCCGAGGCGTACCTCGATACCCACCGCGGCACCAAGGGCGGCCGGCAACGCTACATCCCGATCGACGACGCATTGGGTCGCCATGCCATCACCTACGCCCGCCACGTGGCCAAGGGATCCCAGGGCAGCGTCAGCGATCCGAACCTGACGCTGGTCCAGGCGTTGCGACGGTTGCGCTACGTGATGGAGCGATTCGGCATCACGAGGCGCGACCTGCGCGTGGTGCCGCACGGGCTGCGGCATCAGTTCGCGGCGAGCCGCTACACCGCTCAGACCGGTGCGCTACCGCCGGTGGCGGGCGGTAAAGCCGTTCCGGCAGCCGTGGACGCCGCCGCGCGAATTGGTGTGTCCGCGCTGCTCGGTCATGGGAGAACCCAGATTGCTAGTGCGTATTTGGGCTCGTCGACCAACACGCACTCCAGTGCGTGGCCTGAAATCGATGCTTCGCATCATCTTCTTCATGTTGTCGGCGCAGGCTTGCAGAATCGGCCCACCGCGATCGATCCAGCGAAGGCGATCTTGTCGATGCCCCCGTGCGCAGCCATCGCGGCGACTGCGGTTGCGCCGTAGCCTGGCACGACGTTCACCACGCCGGGGGACAGTCCCACAACTCGATCAGCTCGGCCAGCCGCAGCGTCGTCAGCTCGGCGGGCTTGATCTGCACCGTGTTGCCTCGGGCGAGCGCCGGGGCGATCTTCGTGCCGGCCATCGCCAGCGGGGCGTTCCAGGCATTGATCAGCGCGCACACGCCCATCGGCTCGCGCAGCATGTAGATGAAGCGCGCGTCGTCGCTCGGGTTGGTGGTGCCGTACAGCTTGCTCGTACAGCCGGCGCCGTAGCGGATCTGAAGGCGGTGACGGCGCCCACCCTGGTGATCCAAGGCGACGCGAACGCCATCGTGCCGCTGGAAGGCTCCGGCCAGCGCACCCACCAAGCGGTACCGCACAGCCGGCTCGTGACGCTGAAGGGCACGCCGCGCGGGCTGAACGTGTCACATGCGCAGGCATTCAACGATGCGCGGTGTCCTTCCTGCGGAGTCAGAAGTTGCCCTTGACGCGAGCGCCGGCGTCCCCATTTGATGGCGCATGTGGAAACGCCTGACTGTGTTGTGGGTGCTGGTGCGCGGCGATGCGCGGCGGCTGTGGTTTGCCCTGCGCCATCCCGCGGCGCCCGGCTGGCTGAAGCCGGCGGTCGGCTTGCTATTGCTGTACCTGGTGTCGCCGGTGGACCTGATTCCCGATGCCATACCGATCGTCGGCGTCGTCGATGACCTGGTGCTGATACCGCTGGCAGTGCGCTGGATGCTGGCTAGCCTACCCGGCGGGTTGCGGGCCGAACTCAACCGCCGCTTCGGCACCGGGGCGGCGGCCTCGCCTCGCTAACACCGCTGATCGGCCGGCCGCTACTTGTAGGACGGCAACTACAACACGGTGGGGCGGCGTCCCTTGCCGCCGGAGCGCCGCTCGGGCGACGATCGGCGGCAGTCTTCAGGAGAAAGCAATGTCCGAGCCGCGTCACGGCCGCATCGTCGGCAAGGTCGAGTACCGCGAAGGCGACGGCCCGAAGATCGTCATCCGTCCCGGGCCCATCGAGTACACGCTCACCGCCAGCGACGTCACCTTGGGCTGGGCCGATGGCGATACGCGCGGCTCGGCCGCCATGCCGCTGGCGGAGTTCAACCGCTTTCGCAGCGAAGGTGCGATCGTCGACGACGATGGCGCTGCTAATGGACAAAGCTGAAAAACGTTGGCGATGGAATGGCAGCAACTGCCAACTGCATTGATGCGATCGCGGTCGGGATCGGCCGCCTCTTCCTGCCCTCAGCAGTCGGAGCCTGCGCCGGCAGCAGGCCATACTCGCAACAATGGATCACGACTCCGTTCCGCCAGCGCCGTGCGTCGATACCGAAGGGGACTCACCCGCCTTCCTGAATGGCGGCGGCGAGATGGGTGCGCTGATGCGCTCGCACGACTGGACGACATCGTCGCTCGGCCCGCCGGGCGGCTGGCCGCAGCCGCTGCGCACCATGGTGCGTTTGATACTCAACACCGGGCACCCGATGTACATCTGGTGGGGGCACGACCTGGCATGCCTGTACAACGACGCCTACCGCGATTCGATCGGGCCGGAGCGCCACCCGGGCTCGCTGGGCCTGCCCGCCAGACAGGTGTGGGGAGAGATCTGGCCCATCATCGGCGCGCAGATCGACCAGGTCATGTCGGGCCGGGGTGCCACCTGGCATGTCGATCATCTGGTGCCGATCACGCGCCACGGACGGCGCGAAGACGTCTATTGGACCTACAGCTACAGCCCGATCGACGACGAGACGGTGCCGACCGGTGTGGGCGGCGTGCTGGTCGTGTGCACCGAGACCACGCAGCAGGTGCTCGCCGCCCGCCGAGTGGCCAGGCAACGCGATCGCTTGGCCCGACTGTTCGAACAGGCCCCCACTTTCATGGCGGTGCTGCGCGGACCGGAACACCGCTTCGAGATCGCCAATCCGCGATACCTGCGCTTGATAGGCGACCGCCCGGTCGTGGGCAAGACGGTGGCCGAAGCGCTGCCCGAGGCGGTCGAGCAAGGCTATGTCGCACTGCTCGACCGCGTCTTCACCAGTGGCCAGGCCTACAACGCGACCGGTGCCAGGTTTTCCGTACGGCTCGGCCCGGACGAGCCCGCCGTCGAACGCTTCGTGGATTTCGTCTACCAGCCCATCACCGATAGCGACGGGCAGGTCACCGGCATCTTCGTGCAGGGCGTCGAAGTCACCGACCGGACGCGGGCGGACGCGGCGCTGCGGCAGAGCCAGGTGAGCTTCCGCTCGGCGCTGCGCGCCGGCCGCATGGGATCGTGGGAGACCGATTTCGCGAAGATGACCCGGACCTGGTCGCCCGAAGGCATGGACCTGTTCGGCCTGACGCTGAAAGACGACCAGGGGCGCGTAGGCGGCCCCGCCGACGAATACCTGGCCGCGCTGCATCCGGACGATCGCCACCTCGGCGAGCAGTTTCGCGCCATGGCCGACCAGCAGGACTCGTTCCCGGCGGAGTACCGGATCGTCAGGCCCGATGGCGCCACGCTGTGGCTGTCCGGCCACGGCCTGGTGGTCGAACGCGGGCCCGATGGCCGGGCGAGGCGGCTGGTCAGCATCATGGCCGACGCCACCGAACGCAAGCAGGCCGAGGAGCTGCTGCGCACCGAGCGCGAGCGGCTTTCGCTGGCGCTGACCACCGGACAGATGGGCAGCTACGACCTGAACCTCAGGGACGATGTGCTGTGGTGGTCGGCGCAGACCTATGCGCTGTTCGGCCTGAGCCCGGACCACTTCAAGCCCACGCGCGACAGCGTCGAGGCGCTCGTCGATCCCGACGATCGGGACGCCTTCCTCGCGCTGCGCGCACAAGCGATCGCGCAGCGGCGGGCGTTCACCTACGAGTTCCGGGTGCGTCGGCCGGACGGCATCCGGGTCTGGCTGGCCGTTCGCGGCCAGGCCGCATACGACGCGCAAGGCCAGCCGGTGCGCAGCTTCGGCGTCATCATGGACATCACCGAGCGCAAGTTGGCCGAAGAAGTGCTGCGCGAGGCCGACAAGGCGAAAGACCTCTTCATCGCCACGCTCGCCCACGAACTGCGCAATCCGCTGGCACCGATACGCAACGCCATCGAGGTGCTGCAGCGCACACCAGCCGTCGATCCGAGGGCGGCCTGGTGCCACGAGGTGCTCGACCGCCAGACCCGGCAGATGGCGCGGCTGCTCGATGACCTGCTCGACGTGTCGCGCATGACTCGCAACCAGCTGCAGCTTCGGCGCGAGCCGCTGCGGCTGGCGACGATCATCGAGCAGGCCATCGAGATTGCACAGCCGCTGATCGACGCCAGGGAGCACTCGTTCGTGGTGACGATGCCCGATCCGGGCGCGAGGCTGGACGGCGATCTGGTGCGCCTGGCGCAGGTCTTCTCCAACATCCTGATCAACGCCGCCAAATACACGCAGCCCCAGGGCCGCATCACGCTGACGGCGCAGCGCCAGCTCGATCAGGCCGTGGTCAGCGTCACCGACACGGGCGTCGGCCTTACCGCGGAGCACATGCCGCGGATCTTCCAGTTCTTCGGACAGGTCGACTCCGAATCGAGTGGCTCGCACGGCGGACAGGGCATCGGGCTGTCGCTGGCGCGCGGCCTCGTCGAATTGCATGGCGGCGTCATCAGCGCGCACAGTGACGGTCTGGGCCGCGGCAGTCGGTTCGAGGTGCGCCTGCCGCTGGCCGCCACGTCTGCGCAGGACGAGCCGGCGACAGGCAACGCCGAGCCGCGCGAGCCTGGCGGGCGCAAGCACCGCGTGCTCATCGCGGACGACCTGCCTGACATTGCCGACAGCCTGGCGATGCTGCTCGAAGCGGAGGGCCACGAGGTCAGCGTCGCCTACGACGGCGAGCAGGCGCTGCATCTGGCCGAACAGCTGCGCCCCGACGTCGTGCTGCTCGATCTGGGGATGCTGAAGCTGCGTGGCGACGAGGTCTGCCGCCGCATCCGCGCATCGTCCTGGGGACGGCAGATGGTATTGATCGCGCACACCGGCTGGGGCCAGCCGCATGATCGCAAGCTGACGGCCGAGGCGGGCTTCGATCATCACGTCGTCAAACCCATCGATGCAGACACGCTGCTGGGCCTGTTCGCACAGATCCTGCGAAGCCGGGAAGTCGACTGATCGCTTCGTGGCGCTGCTGGATGGTGCGGCGCTACAGCGCAGCGCCGGGCGAGTTCGACCTGGACCGGGCCAGGCACTCTGCATCGCCGCCGGAGGCCAACGAGAACACCGGCCCGCCGCAGGCGGCCGTCGGTGATTTCGCCGGCGCCTATGCGGCCGCGCCGGTGAAGCTCGATGCCACCTACACGACGCCCGACCACTCGCACGCGATGATGGAGCCGCACGCGACCGTGCCCTGTCACAGGTAACGCTTCCGGTCTGGCGCGACAAGTAGTCCGAAGCGGGTCCGCAAGCCACGTGCTCGGGCACGAGAATTGCCCGCCAGATGGGAGTGCAGCAGCCCAGGAGCACAGCATGGACATCTCACGACGCGACTTCGGCCGCTTGCTGGCCGGTGGCGGCACGGCAGTCGGCGCCCTGGTCGGCGCCGGCATGAGCCTGGCGCCGAGCGCCGCACGCGCACAGCAGTTGCGCATCAGCCATGCCAAGGCCACGCCCAGCATCTGCCCGTTCTGCGCGGTGGGCTGCGCCACGCTGATCCATACCGTCGAGGGGCGCATCGTCAACATCGAAGGCGATGCGCGCAGCCCGCACAGCGAGGGCACGCTGTGCCCCAAGGGCGCAGCCATCTTCCAGCTTCACATCAACCCGAACCGGCCAACGCAGGTGCTGCACCGCGCGCCCGGGGCGGCAGACTGGGAGGTGTGGGAGCTCGAACGCGCGATGGCGCGCGTCGCCGAGCTCACGAAGAAGACCCGCGACGAGACCTTCATGGAGCGCCTGGGCGACGGCAGCCAGGTCAACTGCACGACGGCCATCTTCTCGCTGGGCGGCGCCACGCTGGACAACGAGTGGAACCACATCCAGCAAAAGCTGATGCGCGGGCTGGGCGTCGTGCCCATCGAGAACCAGGCGCGCATATGACACAGCTCCAGTGTCCCAGGTCTGGGCACTAGGCTGGGCCGCGGCGCGGCGACGATGTACCCGCGGGCGATGGAAGACTCCGACTGCGTTCTCGTGATGGGGTCCAACATGGCCGAGAACCATCCGGTCGCGTTCCGCTGGCCGATGAAGGCCAAGGTCGAACACGGCGCCAAGCTGATCCACGTGGACCCGCGCTTCACGCGCACCAGTGCGATGGCCGACATCTATGCGCCGCTGCGCGCCGGCTCGGACGTCGCGTTCCTCGGCGGCATCGTCAACCACGTGCTGAACAGCGAACGCTGGCGGCAGGACCCCTTCTTCCGGTCCTTCGTCAGCAGCTACACCAACGCGGCGACCATCATCTCCGGCGACTTCCGCGATACCGAGGATCTGGACGGCGTCTTCTCCGGACTGATGGCCTATACCGGCGACGCCGAGGAATGGCCGTTCAACGGCTTCGTCGGCGAGTACGAGGCCGGGTCGTGGGCCTACGCCAGGGCCGGCACGCAGCCCGCCGGCGAACAGCAGGGCGACGACCCGGGCCGCGCGGACGGCGGTGGAGCGGACGATCAGCGTACCCGGCGCGCCGCGGCGATCGCGGCCGCCGGCCCGCCGTACGACCGCATGGTGCGCGCGCTCGTCCCGCCACCGGTTCGGCGCGACGAGACGCTGACCGACCCGCGCTGCGTGCTGCAGATCGTGCGCCGCCACTTCGCGCGCTATACGCCGGAGATGGTCGAGCAGGTGACCGGCTGCCCGCGCGGCCTGTTCTTGCGGGTGGCGCAGACCATCCTCGACAACTCCGGCGCCGAGCGCACCACCTCGATCGCCTACGCGGTGGCCTGGACGCAGCACACCAACGGCGTGCAGATCATCAGCTGCGCCGCACTGCTGCAGCTGCTGCTGGGCAACGTCGGGCGGCCCGGCGCCGGCATCGTGGCGCTGCGCGGCCATGCGTCGATCCAGGGCTCGACCGACATCCCCACGCTGTACCACTCGATCCACGGCTACATGGCGCACCCGTCGGCGCTGAAGCCGCACGCCTCGCTGGCCGAGTGGCTGGCCGAGGAGACCCAGCCCACCGGCAACTGGGCCAATACGCCGAAGTTCATGGTGTCGTACCTGAAGTCGATGTACGGGGCCGCGGCGACGCGCGACAACGACTTCGGTTACCGCTGGCACCCGAAGATCATCGGCGACCACTCGCACCTACCGATGTTCGTCGCGATGAACGACGGCCGCGTCAAGGGCATGTTCTGCATCGGCCAGAACCCCGCCACCTCGCTGAACGCCAAGCTCGAGCGCGCCGGCCTGCGCAAGCTGCAGTGGCTGGTCGTCAAGGACAACTGGCTGCACGAGACGGCGATGTTCTGGAAGACGGCGCCCGAAGTGCGTTCAGGCGAAGTCGCCACCACCGACATCGCCACCGAGGTGTTCTTCTTCCCGTCGTCGCAGGTGGCCGAATACGACGGCAGCTTCACCAACACGCAGCGCCTGCTGCAGTGGCACTACAAGGCGGCCGAGCCGCCGGGCGACTGCCGCTCGGACATGTATTTCACCTATGAACTCGGCAAGCGCCTGAAGGCCCTGTACGCCGACTCGACGCTGGCGCGCGACGAGGGTTTCAAGCATCTGACCTGGGACTACGAGTCCGACGAGGACATCGAGCGCCAGCGCGGGGAACCGTCGTCCGAAAAAATCCTGAAGGAGATCAACGGCTGGTACAGCGACGACCCCGGCCGCCACCTGGCCAGCGCCGAGGACCTGGCCGACGACGGCTCGACGAGCTGCGCGTCGTGGATCTATTGCGGCGTATTCCCGGCGCCGCGCCGGAACCGCTCCGCGAACCGCGAGGCCGACAAGCCCGGCGTGCGCGGCGCGCAGCTCGGCTGGGGCTTCGCATGGCCGGCCAACCGGCGCATTCTGTACAACCGCGTCTCGGCGGACCCGCAGGGCCGGCCGTGGAGTGAGCGCAAGAAGTACGTCTGGTGGGACCCGGCGCAGCGCAAGTGGGACGGCCTGGACGTGCCGGACTTTCCCGCCATCAAGCCGCCTTCCTACAGGGCGCCGCCGGGCGCGACCGGCATGGACGCGCTGTCGGGCACCGACGCCTTCATCCTCAAGCCCGACGGCGTGGGCTGGCTGTACGTGCCCGAAGGGCTGGTGGACGGGCCGCTGCCCACCCACTACGAACCGGCCGAGTCGGTGGTGCGCAACCCGCTGTACCGGCAGCAGTCGAGCCCGGTGCTGAAATACTGGCAGGTCGCCGGCAATGCGCTGGCCGCGGTCGCGGACCCGCAGTACCCGCACGTCATCACCACCTACCGGCTGACCGAGCACTACCTGTCGGGCGCGATGAGCCGCTGGCTGCCGTGGCTCAGCGAGCTGCAGCCCGAGCTGTTCATCGAACTCTCGCCCGAGCTGGCGCGCGAGAAGGGCATCGCCAATCTCGACCGCGTGCGCATCACCAGCCCGCGCGCCGCGGTGCATGCCAAGGCGCTGGTGACGCGGCGCATGCAGCCGCTGCAGATCGCCGGCCGCACGGTGCACCAGGTCGGCATGCCCTTCCACTGGGGCTGGGAAGGGGTGTCCACCGGCGACGTGGTCAACCAGCTGAGCGCGCTGGTCGGCGACCCGAACGTCACGATCCACGAGGGCAAGGCCTTCGTGTGCGACATCCAGAAGGCTTGAGCAGGAGTCGACGATGGCCGAGCCGATGGGCTTCTTCACCGACCCGACGGTCTGCATCGGCTGCAAGGCCTGCGAGGTGGCGTGCAAGCAGTGGAACCAGCTGCCCGCGCTGGACGAAGAGCGCCGGACGATGTCGGGCAACAGCTACGACAACACGCGCAAGCTCGACGGCACGCATTGGCGGCACGTGAAGTTCGTCGAGCAGTTCGACGAGGACCGGCGCGACGGCCGCTGGACCATGCTCAGCGACGTCTGCAAGCACTGCGTGCAGGCCGGCTGCCTGGAGGTGTGCCCGACCAACGCGATCATCCGCACCGAGTTCGACACCGTCGTGATCCAGTCGGACACCTGCAACGGCTGCAAGGCGTGCATCGCGGCCTGCCCGTTCGGCGTCATCGACATCAACCCGGTGTCCAACACCGCCCAGAAGTGCACGCTGTGCTACGACCGCCTGCAGGCCGGCATGCAGCCGGCGTGTTCACAGGCCTGCCCGACCGACTCGATCGTCTTCGGGCCGGTGCGCGAGCTGAAGGAGCGCGCGGCCCGCCGCGTGAGCCAGCTGCACGCGGCCGGCGAATCGCGCGCGGTGCTGTACGGCGCCGACGAGCAGATGCTCGGCGGGCTGAATGCGTTCTTCCTGCTGGTGGACCGGCCCGAGGTCTACGGCCTTCCGCCCGACCCCAAGCTGCCCACCCGGAACCTGGTTCCCGGCACGCTGTTCACGATGCTGGGCGCGTTCGTCGTCGGCCTGGTCAGCCTGTTCAACTTCCGTGAGCGCGGCGCAGGCGACGCTGCCGAAAGCGACAGGAGCTGACGATGATCGACGCGCCCAGCAGCACCTGGTTCACCGCCTCGCCGCAGTGGCACTGGCTGATCGTCGCCTACTTCGTGCTCGGCGCGCTGGCTGGCGGCATCTACTTCCTGTCGGCGATGATGGATCTCACGGCGCGCGGCCAGCACCGGCGGCTGGCGCGGCTGGGCTACCTCATCACGCTGCCGCTGCTGATGGTGATCGGCGTGGTGCTGATCGTCGACCTGATGCGGCCCGACCGCTTCTGGCATCTGCTGATCGAGAACCACACGCTGCGGCCGCTGTTCAAGCCCTGGGTGCCGATGTCCACCGGCTCGTGGGCGATTCCGCTGTTCAGCCTGTTCGCGCTGTTGTCGTTCGTCTCGGCGTTCTTCGAAGACCGCCGCTCGCACTGGCGCTTCCTGCGGCGCCTGCGGCCGCCCGGGCTGGCCGGCGTCCTGGTCGCCGTGCCGGGCGCGCTGCTGGCGCTGCACGTCACCGGCTACACCGGCGTCATGCTGTCGGTGCTGAACCGGCCCGTCTGGTCGGACACGCCGCTGTTCGGCCTGCTGTTCATCGTCTCAGCCGTCACGATGTCGGCGGCGCTGCTGGTGCTGGCAGCGCGCTGGCTGCACGGGCCCGGCGCCGCGGTGGCCGCGCTGCAGCGCATCTGGGTGGCGCTGCTGGTGGTGCAGATCCCGGTGCTGATCGCGCTGTTCTTCTCGCTCGGCCCGGCCGCCAGAGGCTGGCTCAACGTCTGGGGCGCCGTGCTGGCGGCCGGTGTCGTCATCGGCATCGTGCTGCCACTGCTGGCAGTCCGCCGCCGTGCGGCGCCTGGCACTAGTGGTCTGCCGGTCGCGGCCGCGCTGGTGCTGGCCGGCGGCTTCATCGTGCGCACGGCCATCGTCTTCGTGCCCGAGGTGAACGCACCATGAAGCTCGTGCTGGGCACCGTCGTGCTGCTGCTGCTCGCTGCGTGCCGCAGCCCGGAAGCGACGCGCATCCTGGGCGGCGGGCCCGGCGGCGACATCGGCAACCGCCCCGC
>Ga0307505_10003228_pt1 | contig 10394 bp, 12 predicted proteins | sample 23_S_MG_FD_202183 | JGI IMG/M metagenome (GOLD analysis project Ga0307505, IMG submission 202183) | Soil microbial communities from Populus trichocarpa stands in riparian zone in the Pacific Northwest, United States - 23_S | ecosystem: Environmental > Terrestrial > Soil > Riparian zone > Trees... | reverse complement strand
ACTGCAGCATGCCGACGATGCCGAGGTGCTGAAAGTCGGGAAACTCGTCGGCGCGCAGGCCATTGTGGTGGGTGAAGTGCAACAATGGGAGCGAGCCGAGGGAGACCAGATCAGCCGCGTGTCGCTGGCCTTACGGATGATCGATGTCGAAAGCGGCGTGGTGTTATTCAATGGGGGAGGATATGGTTCTGATGTCTCGGTCGATGATCCCGAGGGTTTGGCCCGCGTCATCGCACATCGCATTCTCGCTAGGTTCGGTTCGCAAACTGGGCTGCTCGGCTCTGGGCAGATCGGCGTCAACTGGGAACTGCAAGAATTAGCGGGTGTTCGGTACTATCTCGTGCGAGAACTTCGCGGCGGTCTTCCTGCTGACAAAGCCGGTCTTAGGGTAGGTGACAGAGTCCTTGCCTGTAACGGCATCGCTTTGGCGACCGTCACCTCTGATCGCGAGGCCAAACGACAGTGTCGGGTCGAAGTAGGGCAGGCATTGAAACTCGACATCCGGCGCGGCAGTTCTCCATTGGAGATCAGCATTATCGCGGAGCCGAGACCGGGGCTCTGAGGTGATGGATAACCAGCATAATCCGAAAGGGCGCAAGCGAGGATTCTATACCTAGGCCGATCGCCTTGCCTTTGTCATTGCTTCAGCTTATACGAGCTGCTTTCGCAACCGTCCCCAGCAGGCCGTCCCCACATATCCGCAGGCAAAGGTGCCTGTCGTGAGGGCCATGATTTGATAGACCTGGCTCCGCGTGATTTTGACTTTTACCGCAGGGTTTAAGAGATTGGACGAATTCATGACGAGCTTCAGCGATTCGCCGGCGGAAAGGATCGGCCACATGCAGGATAATCGCAGACGAGTTTCATATCGTGGAATTGCCATGGCATAGAGCCAGCCTTGATCAAGATGCTCCACCGCCATACGGACAAGTTTGCTCAGGACCGGCTGAAACCGTGCACGGTTCTGCTGGTCCAGTAAGTCACGTGCGGTAAGACCGGCTTCGGCCAGCATGGGCGCCGGTACATAGCAGCGGCCTTTCTGGAGATCGTGTGCGATGTCCTTCACAATGTTCGTAAGTTGCAACCCTTTGCCAAACCTCACGCCGACCTCCGACATCTCCCGCACCTTCCACAAGGCCAACGCCTTCCGGTGCGCACACATCAAGTCTGTCCAAAATTCGCCTACACATCCGGCCACGTAATAGGTATAGCGGTCGAGATCCTCGAGCGTCTTGAGACCGGTGAGATCTACGGCTGACGTGCCGGGGAAGACGACAAGGTCCATCTCCATGCCTTGCGTCAGCGTGGACATGAGTCGTTGTATGCGGCGGCGATCGTCCGACGAAAAGGTCTGGAAGAGCTTGAAGCAATCTTCCAGTCGTTCAAGCAGGATACGTTCGGCGGAGTGCTGTTGGATTGGCGCCACTGCGTGCTGGATCTCTCGCACCTGAGTCCAGGCGATCTGATCGCTCACGAACTGAGCTTTGAATTGACCCAGTAAATCCAGCCGGCGCGGGCGATCGATCAACTCCGTATCCGCAATCGTGTCCGCTGCGCGGGCAAACAGATAGGCAAGGCTAACTTGATCGCGCACATCTGCCGGAACCACGGCCAACGTCGTGTAGAAGAGGCGGGACACTTGCTTGAGGAGGTCGCGGAGCAGGTCCTGCTTGGAGGTCTCTATACTCGTAGCCACACCTATCGCACTTCCAAGGTCCCTTCCATCCCTTTGTCGCGATGGCTGGGCAACGGCCAGAGCCGTTTGTCGCAGTAGATGGGAAATATGCCAGGCTGAGTCGGTGTAAATGTTATGGTGACCGTCTTGCCGGCACTGACATCCTGTTCAACGGAGAGGTTTCCTGCTGGATCCTTGATGACAAAGTTATGAGGGATAATCGTCGTGACACTGGTCAGCGTCAGTTCAACCGGTTTTCCCACTTCGACAATCAAATGGTTTGGGGTATAGGAGTAGCTATCGAGTGTGACCGTGGCTCGCTGCACCCCGTCTTCCGCAACCGAGATCACCACAGGAGGGCCGGGCTGAGAGGGTTCCGCTGCATGCACGATTGTCACGCCGGCAGATGTCAGCAAGCATATAGTCGCGAATATGTGGATCAATTGCATATGCACCTCATCGATGAGCCATTTCTAACAGGAAGGACGGGAATGGGTCAACTTTGCCCAAGAGTTTCAGATGCTTCTGGCGCCTTGACCTTGGCATTTAAGGAGTTATTTGTTTCATCACATCGTCATCGCATCTAGGTTGAGATGCATTTCCTTGAATCCGTCAGTATAATCACTCTCACTGGTGACTCGCTCGAATAACGGGGCGAGAACATGGTTGTGAAGGAGGATCTCGATGAAGTGGATGAAAGGCATGTTTCTGCTGTTAGCCGCCAACGTGCTGATTATGGTGACGCTCTCGCTCACCGTACCGGTGCTTATTAATGTCATTCTTCCCATGTTCGGGATTGATCTGCAAGGTTTGGTGGACCTCAGTTCGTTAGTCTGGGCCCTTGCCTTCGGCTTTGGTGGCGCCTTTATCAGCTTGGCATTCTCCAAACAAATGGCTCGGGCCATGTTGGATTGCCGCCAGATCACTCAACCTCGGTCGCAAGCCGAACATGTCATTTACGGCTCCGTCCAGGAGATCGCGCAACGGCTCAACATTACAATGCCTGAGGTGTGGATCTACGAGGCCCCCGATCCCAACGCCTTCGCGACCGGCCCCAGTAAGAACAACTCCATGGTGGCTGTTTCGACCGGGTTATTGAGCAATCTACAAGAGCAAGAAGTGCGTGCCGTCCTTGCCCACGAAATGGGACACGTCTACAACGGGGACATGTTCGCAACGACCGTGTTGGCTGGGCTGATGAACACCTTCGTGTACTACATTGCGATGTGGGTGCGCCGATTCTTCGCGGGACGCGATCAAGTTGCGCTCGGTTTTGGGTTGTCGATCGCGATCCAGATCATCGTCAGTATCATGGCTTCGGTCTTGATCTGTTGGTTTTCGCGTCAGCGTGAATATGGCGCGGATGCCTTTTCCGCCAAGGTGTACGGCAAGGAGTCAATGATTTCAGCCCTTCGCGCAATAGACCGATGGGTGACCCGTTCCCAGGTCGAGTACTCTGGACAGGATGCGCTCGCGACGATGAAGATCTCCGGTAACTCCTCAGGATTCATGCGCCTCTTTGCCACGCATCCGCCGATGGAAACGCGCATTGACGCCTTAGAGCGACTCTAACCGCGAGGTGTTTCATGGGAAAGTTGCATCATACATTCGTGGGATTGTTCGCAGGAATTGGCTTGATCGTCGGTGGTGGATCGAGCGGTCTACTTGAGACGAGTTTCGCACAGGCGAAACAAGAAGGGACCATACTCATGGCAGCACAGACTCCCATGGTCTATGACTTTACGCTGAACGATATCGATGGGAAGCCGGTCTCACTGAGCCAGTTCCGCGGCAAAGTGCTATTGCTGGTCAACACGGCCAGCTTCTGCGGCAATACGCCGCAGTATACCGACCTCGAAAATATGTATGAACAGTATCGAGAGAAGGGCCTTGAAATCTTGGCGTTTCCTGCGAACAACTTCGGGCAGCAGGAGCCAGGGACGAATGAAGAAATCAAATCATTCTGCTACACGAAGTACAGCCTGTCGTTCCCACTCTTCAGCAAGATCAGTGTGAAGGGTGAGGACAAACATCCGCTCTACCGGTATCTGACCGAACAGGGCCCGATCCCCGGCGAGGTGGAGTGGAATTTCCAGAAATATTTAGTCGATCGTTCAGGAAAGAACGTCGCCCGATACCATCATCGCACGAAGCCGTTGGCGCCAGAGATCGTGCAGGATGTCGAACGAGTGCTTGCAGCCCGCTGACCCTCTCAGACTTTTCGATAAAACGAAATGTGTGTTCGATATTCCTGAATCGCGGCAGCCAGAGCCTGGCTGCCGCGAGGGATATTCGCATCCAAGGCGTCTTCGATCGCGGGATCATCGATTTCCACGTCATAGCGATCTTGCATGTTTGTTCGGACAGGCCCTTGTGTCACATCCCGCGGCATAAAGATCTCTTTCCAGACTTCTTTCTCGACCAGGCACACGTCTCGGAATCGCTCATAGAGCAGCGTCAGCTTCTCTTGATCCGTGACTTTGATGCGTTCCCTCATTCTGCTCCTTTCTCTGCTTGTCCCGTATACTCATGAGCGCATCTGCTGCCATCCCCAATATGTGAGCGCAAGGCTAGTGCGGACTCATACCTGGAGGAGTAGTGCCCTCGACAATCGTGAATCGCATGGTGCCCACTTGATTGGCCGCATGAAAGGACTGTTGTCCGAGCGGGGTGATGAACAGTTTCACCAGATACGTTCCCACGTCCCAGAAGTCTCCCCCCTTCTTGAGTTCCAGGAATCCGTAGCGTTCATGCCCCGGCACTTCCAACGTATCTTTGCCCAGCGGCACGGATGAGAGGACGCCCTTCTCTCCCTCTAGAAACCACTGAGCGCTGAACTGGGCAGGATCTTCCAGTGGGGCTGACTCGAATACAATATAGATCGCGGGAGTATTCCGAGGAAACACCGACCCTGGCTCGACGGGCTTCAGCCGAGGATCTTGCGTATACCAACCTTTTCGTCCGAACGTATCCCACTCGACCTCATACCCTTTAGCCATCTTGATCCAGGTGAAAAGGGATTGAGGGATGCCCTTCTTCTGCTCGTCAAACGACGGACTTTGTGTGGGATCGACCTCGGTCGTTGCCTGCTCTTTCGGGGCGAACAGATCTCGTGCCTCAATGTCCTGACATACACCCACGACGATGCTCAGGCCGACAAGCATCCCTGCTAGAACCTCCGTCCCTCTCTTTCTGGTCTCTTTCATTGCCGACACCATGGACCTCTGTCCACTCGTACTGTTATGGTATAGAGAGATCGGTAGGGGGTCAATCACCGACTGATCGGATGGATCGTCTCATTCCGCTCCATCTCCCCACCTTCTGTGCTACGCTCAACCAGAACTCTCTTGGATATGAGGATCAGGTGTTGATGACATCCCCTGGACGTATACAAGAGACCACAGCAACCATTTCCCAATCGCAGAGTGCAGGCGAGCGAGGCCGTCGCTACGGTCTCCGAGACGGCGCCTGCCAAGCCGTTACGCAAGGAAGCGGCGAACAGTATCTCTCTGCCTTCGCCCTGCTCCTTCATGCAAGCCCGTTCCAACTGAGTATCTTGTCTGCATTACCCCAACTCATCGGGACAGGGGCTCAACTCGTCTCTGTGAAGTTATTACAGTGGTTCCCCAATCGAAAAGCTCTCATCTCTTCCGGCACCGTCGGGCAAGCCGTTACGTGGATTCCTATCGTGCTCCTGCCGCTGCTGATTCCGCAGTGGGGTCCCTGGCTCGTCGTGTGTGGAGCTGCCGCTTATTTTGCTTGTGCACACTTCACCGCGCCGGCTTGGAACAGCTTGATTGCCGATTGGCTCGATCAGCACGAACGGGGCGCCTATTTTGCACGTCGAGCCCAAATCATCGCAGGCCTCAGTTTCTTTTCGCTCTGTGGAGCCGGATGGACACTGAGCGTCTGGCAGGATTCCAGCACCGCCTGGTGGGGATTCGTGCTGATCTTCGCGTTGGCTGGAGGCGCTCGCATCCTCTCGGCGTTGGCCTTGTCTCCCGTTCAAGATATACATCCGACCGCTCACCAGGAGGCACAGCAAGGATTTCGTGGATTCTTCCGTCTGAGTGCGACGAAGGACTTCCGTTGCTTCCTTCTTTTCTCCGGCTTGATGCATGCCTCGGTGTTGATCGCTGGCCCATTTTTCGTTCTCTACATGTTGCAGGATCTTCATTTGTCCTACATTGGTTACGGGGGATGGTTAGCTGCCGGCCTTCTCGGTCAACTTCTCACCTTGCAGGCCTGGGGTCAATTCGGAGACCGCTTCGGAAACAAAGCCTTGCTGTCCGTTACGGGCTTCACGGTACCAATCTTGCTGATGCTGTACCTGGTAAGCACGGATTTAGGTTTTCTCCTGGCAGTCAATTTTTTGGGTGGCGTCATTTGGGCCGGGTTGGCATTGGGACTGCAGAACTATGTATTCGATTCGGTCAGGCCTGAGGAGCGCGCGAAAGCCATTGCGCTGTACAGCACGGTCAATGCAGTAGGATGGTCGGTGGGAGCGTTGCTGGGGAGTTGGTTGGTAGAAAGCCTTCCCGTACGCATCGAGTGGGCGGGGGTCATCCTCCAGCCTGCTTCCAATTTGCCCTTTGTCTTCTTTCTCTCGGGCGTCTTGCGGCTGCTGGTCTCATTCAGTCTTCTTGGCACCTTTCATGAAACGCGACAAGTGGAGCGAGTACCTCGCCAACAACTCCTCTGGGAATTACCGCTCGTAAAACCCGTTGCCCGGTTTGCGGTTTGGACCCTGTCTAAATCGACTCGGTAGGGAGCCGCTTCTAACGAGGTATCGGAGGCCGGGCAGCTCGCTCTTGTTCCTCTTGCTTGAGCGTATCGAATGTCCGATCGGCATGACCCCGTACTTGGTCCGGAGTCGGCTGCGGAAGAGGTTTGGGTTGGTCACTGGCGCAAGCCGTGATCAGCGAGAAGACGAATAGACCTGCGACCATAGCGACTACACCTTGTAGCATACGGCTTCGTCGAAGAATCATTCGCATCCTCCCATTGTCCATATTGTTAATCAAATGCGCGATGCAAATCATAGACCGTCTGCATGATGCCCCGGTCTAATGCCGCACGGCTCCAGCGTTGATAGTCGACATTGTCCGATAGTGACCACCCGGACTCCTCAGTCTCATCCACATGTGCCGTTACCACATTGTGATAGACGACTTCCCCACTCTCGACTCGAATGATTTTACTCGTGATGGTCACCGGTGGAAGGTCGTGATGCTCGCGCGCAAAGAATCGGTCGCGCAACGTCGGCCCATCGATTCGATAGATCAACACGCTGTCGACACCCAACATCCGCCCAATGCGGACGGCACTGTCTTCAGAGACAAGCCCTCCGGCCTGAAAGCGCTGCTCCGAGACGATCGCCAGCATATGGGACCGATCAATGATCCTTAGATTCGGGCGGAACGTCTTGAGTTGGAATGCCGCCCCCTCCAAGCGACCATAGGCGCTGGACCAATCAGAAGTCCCTCCACGAGGATAGAGTACCGCCATTTGCTGGACATCAGCAGGAATCGGTGACGCCGAAGGCATGGAACGCAAACCGAACGTGGGGGTCATCTGCGTGGCGGCACTTGCACAACTGGACACGAGAACCGCTATCGTCAGGACGCTCATGAGTTGGACCGTCGAGTGTTGCCTCGCCATCGCCAGCCTCCCGACGTTCTCGAGTCTTTCTTCGAGCCGCAGCCGGATCCTGCTAATATCATACTCCCCGCGCGATATGAAAACCACGCCAGGCAAACCGCCGCATGATCGACATGCTGTACATTGACGGATGTCGAATGAAGGGGTATTCTCCATTTCCAAGACGAGCCCACTCATCCACGAGGCCCTATGTCCTTGCGCGACCGCCTGACCGAAGATCTGAAGCTTGCCATGAAGGCCCGCGACCAATTGCGGATGGACGTGATTCGCATGATCAAGGCGGCTGTCATGAACAAGGAAATCGAGATCAAGAAGGATCTCGACGATGCCGAAATGAGCCGCGTGATGACGACCATGATCAAGCAACGCCGGGAATCGGTTGAGCAGTTTGAAAAAGGTAACCGGGCAGAGCTTGCCGCAAAAGAACGGCTGGAAATCACCGTTCTCGAATCCTATTTCCCTCAAGCCCTCTCTTCTGAACAGCTCTCCACCGTCGTGGACGCGGTTATTCAGGAAACCGGCGCTCGATCTCTGAAAGAGATGGGCGCGGTGATGAAAGCCGTGATGATGCGTGTGGCCGGCCAGCCGGTAGACGGCAAGCAGATCAGCGAACTCGTCCGCGCCAAGCTCCAGTAGCCTGCTCAGCACCTGCTATACTAAAAGGTAATTACTCGCACCGCATGTGCGAGCGCTTGACAGGAATCAGCATGGGCATTCTTATCATCGACGACTCTCCGGATCAACAGGCACTCCTTCGTGCAATCCTTGGGAAGGCCGGCTATACGGATCTTCTGAGCGCCGACTCGGCAAAGACGGCATTTCCCATGCTCGACATGGACGGCCAGGGCCCGCCTCTCCAGATCGACTTGATTCTGATGGACGTACTCATGCCGGAGTTGGATGGAGTTGAAGCCTGTCGCCAGATCAAGAGCCGACCACATCTGTGCGACATTCCCATCATCATGGTCACGGCCAAAAACGATCGCTCAAGCCTCCAAGCCGCCTTTGCAGCGGGAGCGAATGATTACATCACCAAACCGGTGAACGATGTGGAACTTCTGGCACGCGCTTCTTCGGCGCTGGCGTTGAAAAATGAAATGGACTGTCGCAAAGCGCGAGAAGGGGAACTCCGTCGAAGCAATGAGGAGCTGCAGAAAGCGCTGCGAGATGTCAAAGTCCTCAGAGGACTTATTCCCATCTGTGCATCCTGCAAAAAAATTCGCAATGATGGCGGATTCTGGCAACAGCTGGAGGAATATATCGGCGAACATTCCGAGGCCGAATTCAGCCACGGTATCTGTCAGCCTTGCGTCAAGAAGCTTTATCCTGGAGTTTACCAGGACTAGCTGCTAGGATTTCTCAGGCATATCACTCATATTCACTGGATTCAGAGCACATGGGCATCTTGATCGTTGATGATTCGGCGGACGACCGTCTCTTGCTTCAGTCGATCCTGTCGGCTGCCGGCTACGACCATCTCTTGGTTGCCGACTCGGCTGCCTCCGCATTCCGTTTGTTGGGGCTTGATGACGGGAAACACGGCGCCGCAACTCGAGTCGACCTAATCCTTATGGACATCGTCATGCCGGAGATGAGCGGCATCGAAGCCTGCCGCCAGATCAAGGCGGTCGAACGATTCCGTGACACACCCATCATGATGGTGACCGTGAAGACCGATCCCGTCGATCTCCAACTTGCCTTTGCCGCAGGTGCGCTTGACTACATTGGGAAACCCGTCAACAAGATCGAGCTCTTGACTCGTGTCCGGTCGGTTTTGCGGTTGGTTCACGAAATTGACCGGCGACGGGCCCGGGAGCAGGAGCTCCTTGAGGTCATGCGCCAACTCCAGGAAGCGAATCAGATGTTGCTGCGCCTGTCCTGTCTTGACGGCCTCACCGGCATTACCAACCGACGGCAATTTGACGATTTCTTAGACCAGGAATGGCGCCGGGCCGTTCGCGAATTGACGCCGCTTTCTCTGATCATGCTCGACATCGATCGTTTCAAATCCTACAACGATACCCTCGGCCATACGTCGGGCGACGAATGTCTCCGGCAGGTGGCTGCCGCTATTTCGGGAGCCGTCAACAGGCCAGGAGATCTCGTCGCTCGGTATGGCGGCGACGAATTCGTGGTCGTGCTTCCCGGTACCCGTACGGATGGGGCGGCACAGGTGGCGGAAACACTTCGGCAACGAATTGAGGCGCTCGGCATTACGCACTCCGATGGTGGAAATACTACCATCAGCGCGGGTTTTGCCAGCACGATTCCCAGCCGGAATACTTCCCCAACCGATTTGATCAAAGCGGCGGATCAAGCGCTCTATCAGGCCAAGCAGGAAGGCCGCAATCGGGCCAAACAAGCCGGCATACTTTCTCTCGTCCCGCATTCTCACGAGGACTAACCTTCTCCTCACCATGACCAAGTCAAAGCCTCGACGAGATGTGCTGACGGCGATCGGCGCGATACTCTCCGCGGCACTCTCTCCACACGACGTACATGCCGTCGTCAGTGAGGGAGTATGTGGCCATGGCTAAGAAAACGGCACCGGTTCGAGCCAATCGCACGGCAAAGGGACAACCTAAGCCCTCGATCGCCCGTCGTTCACAGACCACACAACCCCAATATCTGCCGGGTGCGTTCGAGAACATCACCAAGTCCAAACAGGCGGAGGAGGCGTGGGAACTGTTTCGAGTGTTGCTCGATCAGGCCGACGACTCCATCGAGATCATTGATCCCGTCACCGGTCGCTTCTTAGACTCCAATGAGAAAGCCTTCTCAAGTCTAGGCTATACCCGCCAAGAACACCGGTCGCTGACCGTTCCTGACATTGATCCGATCGTCACGGCGCCGATCTTCGCGCAATACATGGCACGGATACGAGAAAGTGGGCCGTTGACGTTGGAAACCGTCCATCGTCGGAAAGACGGCTCGACCTTTCCTGTCGAGGTGAACGCTCGCCTGGTCCAGTTTGATCGAGAATACCTTCTGGCCATCGTCCGCGACATTACCGAGCGCAAGCAGGCAGAGGAAGCACTGCGCCTTTCCGAGCAGCGGT
>Ga0307505_10003227_pt1 | contig 10401 bp, 11 predicted proteins | sample 23_S_MG_FD_202183 | JGI IMG/M metagenome (GOLD analysis project Ga0307505, IMG submission 202183) | Soil microbial communities from Populus trichocarpa stands in riparian zone in the Pacific Northwest, United States - 23_S | ecosystem: Environmental > Terrestrial > Soil > Riparian zone > Trees... | reverse complement strand
ATCAGCCTGCTCTTCGAAGAGCCGGGCGAGGTTCGCCTCGTCGATCTCCGACGCCGCGATGGGCGTCCAGGCCCAGACACCGGACGGCAAGATCAGGATTGATCCGCGATGTGACATACCGGCGAAGCGGAAGCCGCCGCTGCCGTAGCCCTCGATCGCCGCACGGGCGGGATAGTGGCGCTCTCCGGGCGCCGCAGTCACGAGGCCGGGGCCTCGATTTTCGCTCGGGCGACCGGCGGAGACGCCTCGCCAACGGTTTGCGTACGCACGCCGAGATAGATCAGGATCGGCGAGGCGATGAACGTAGTGGAGTAGATGCCGACGACAACGCCGACCAGCATCGCCTGTGTGAAAGCGCTGAGAACCTCGCCTCCGAAGAATGTCAGACCGAGCAAGGCAAGGAATGTGGTCGCCCCGGTGATGACCGTACGCGGCAGCGTGGTGTTGATCGCCAGATCGAGCAGATCATTCAGCGGCATCTTCTTATACCGGCGCAGCAGTTCTCTGATGCGATCGAAAACGACGACCGTATCGTTGAGCGAGTAGCCGGCGATCGTCAGCACGACGGCGACGGCCGAGAGATCGAAATCGACCTGCGTGATCGCGTAAAAGCCGATGATCAGCGTGAGATCGTGCAGCGTGGCTATCATCGCCCCCACGGCAAATTGCCACTCGAAGCGGAACCAGAGATAGATCCAGATACATAGAAGCGATAGCGCGACGCCGATCACACCCGCGCGCAGCAATTCGCCTGACACAGTGGGACCCACAACTTCCACGCGGCGGATTTCGTATGCATCGCCAAGGGTCTTCCTGACCCTTTCAACAACAGCCTGCTGAGCGGCGTCGCCGCCGGGCTGCTGCTCAAAGCGGATCAGCACATCACGCGGGCTGCCGAATTCCTGGAGCTGAATGTCGCCGAGGTTCAACTCTCCAAGCGTTGTGCGCATTGCCGAGAGGTCCGCAGATGATGCACGCGACTGTACTTCCAGGAGCGTGCCGCCGCGGAAGTCGATGCCAAGGTTCAGCCCGAAGATCAGGAACGCTCCCATCGACACTACCGTCAGCAGCGCGGACAGCGGAAAGAATATCCGCCGCCAGCGCACGAACGGGTATTTGGTGTCGTCGGGAACCAGGCGAAGCAGTCGCAAAATCAATACCTATCCGAGGCTGTTGAACCAGACGGCGTCGTTATATCGGAATGCGCGTCGGCCTTACCCACCAAACCCAGGTCGCGATCATGAGACGGGTCAGGGTGTAGGCCGTAAACATGGTCGTGATGATGCCGATCGACAACGTCAGCGCGAAACCGCGAACCGGGCCGGTACCGATATAGAACAGGATCAGGCCGGCGATCAGGGACGTTACGTTAGCGTCGACGATCGTACGCAACGCTTCCTTGAACCCGGAATCGACGGCCGTCAGAGCGGAGCGCCCGCCGCGAAATTCCTCGCGAATGCGCTCGTAGATCACGACGTTGCTGTCGACGGCCATGCCGACGGTCAGAACGATACCCGCGATGCCCGGGAGTGTCAGGGTCGCCTGCAACAGCGAGAGAATTCCAAAGATCATGCCGACGTTCACGAACACGGCGATGATCGCAAAAATTCCGAACAGCCCATAGGTAGCAAGGATGAATGCCACGACGAGCGCAGTCCCCACGTAGGCAGCGAGCTTGCCAGCTTCGATCGAGTCCTGTCCGAGGCCTGCGCCAACGGTTCGTTCCTCGACGATCGTGAGCGGTGCTGGAAGCGCGCCGGCGCGGAGCAGGATCGCGAGGTCGTTCGCCTGCTGCACGGTGAAACTGCCGCTGATCTGCCCCGATCCGCCTAGAATGGGCTCGCGGATCACCGGTGCCGAAATCACTTCGTTGTCGAGCACGATCGCGAAGGGCCGACCGACATTCTGTTGCGTTGCCTGCGCGAAGCGGCGAGCGCCGTTGTTATTGAAACGGAAGCTTACGATCGGCTCGCTGGTCCGTTGATCGAAACCGGGCTGCGCGTCGACGAGGTCCTCGCCCGAAACGACGACGCGGCGTTCAATCAAATAGGGCGCCGGCGGTTGATCGCTCGACATGAGAACATCAGACTCGGGCGGAGGCCTCGTTTCCAATGCCTGTTGCGCGGACATGGACTGATCAACCATTCGGAACGTCAGTTGAGCCGTCTTGCCGAGCAACTCCTTGAGGCGTCCGGGGTCCTGGAGCCCCGGCACCTGGACGAGAACACGATCGGCGCCCTGACGCTGAATTAACGGCTCCACGGTGCCGAGTTCATCCACGCGCCGCCGCACGATCTCGATCGATTGCGTCACGGCCTGGCGAACGCGTTCGTTGAGGCCCGCTTCGGTCAATGTCAGGCGGATGACATTGTCCCCGGCCTCCGTCACGTCGATATCGCGGCCGCTCTGCGCACCGAATATATTGGAAATCGGATTCGACAGCTCGCGCAGCTTCTTCAGCGCGTCGGGCATGTCCTTGGCTTCGCGGAGCCTCACATTCACGACGTCGTTCTGCGCCGTCAGGTTCGAATAGCCGATGCGAGCGTCGCGCAGAATCCTGCGGACGTCGTCGCGGAGCGCGTTCAGACGATCAGTGTGGACGGCCTTGGTGTCGATCTCGAGCAGTATGTATGAGCCGCCCTGGAGATCGAGCCCGAGCGTCATGGTCCGCTGCAGGAACGGCGGCAGCGAATTCAAGACGCTGGACGGCAACATATTGGGGAGCAGCATCGCGCAGAAGAAGATCGACACGAGTAGTGTCGCTATCGTCTGCCATCGCGTAAAATGCAGCATCAATCACGTTCCAATCAGGCGAACCGGGCTCGCTGGCGCGGACGGTATCACTCGTCCTTAACCGGCTCGCCCTTGGCTCGAACTTCCTGAACCATCGACCGCATCTGGCGCACCCGCACACCGTCCGCAAGCTGCACTTCGATCTCTGCGTCATCGACGACCTTGGTGATTTTCCCGACCAGACCGCCCGAAGTGACGACCGTGTCACCACGCCGCAAGGAGGTGACCATCTCCTGGTGCTGCTTCACACGCTTCTGCTGCGGGCGAAGGATCAGGAAGTACATGATGACGAAGATCAGCGCGAAAGGCAGAAGCGAAACCAGCATGTCGCTGCCGCCGCCCAGCTGCGCAAAAACGGTCATAAGCATTCGGTCGCCATCCCCTGTTCACGGTTCGTCGCGCAAATTGTGCGAAAGCGGGCGGACTATAGCCAGCGAGCCCCGATTTGCAAACGCTGGCAAGGGCTTCGCGATCAATGACTTGCGACCTGACGTCGGTCCCGCTATGCCGCCGTGGGACAAGGTGTTTCCATGAACAAGCCCTCCCCGGCCGATTCCGTACTCGCGTTGCTCGCGCAGGCACTCGACCGCATTTCGGGCACGCTCGAGCGCCTGGCGCCTCCGGCGCAGACGCCGCCCGATTTCGGCGCCGCGGATGCATTCATCTGGCAGGCTTCTACGAGGCGTCTCGAGCCGGTCAAACGTGTCAACCGCGTGGAAATGCGCCTTCTCAAGGGCATCGATCGCATGCGCGATACGCTCCTGGAGAACACCGAGCGGTTCGCAAAGGGGCTGCCCGCGAACAACGCGCTCCTTTGGGGTGCGCGCGGCATGGGCAAGTCATCGCTTGTCAAAGCCGTTCACGCGCAGGTCGCGGCGGAGATGAAGGGAAAGACGGGTTTCAAGCTCGTCGAAATCCACCGCGAAGATATCGAGTCCCTTCCGGCGCTGATGGGCATCCTGCGCGACGCACCGCATCGCTTCATCGTGTTTTGCGATGACCTGTCGTTCGAGCACGAAGATACTTCCTACAAATCGCTGAAGGCGGTGCTCGAAGGCGGCATTGAAGGTCGTCCGGACAATGTCATCCTGTATGCGACGTCCAATCGCCGGCATCTGCTCGCGCGCGACATGATGGACAACGAGCGGGCGACCGCCATCAATCCCGGCGAAGCGATTGAGGAAAAGGTTTCGCTGTCGGATCGTTTCGGACTCTGGCTCGGGTTTCATCGGTGCAGCCAGGACGAATATCTTGCCATGGTCGACGGGTATGTGGCTCACTACAATCTCAAGGTCGACGCCGAGACCTTACGGCACGATGCGCTGGAATGGGCGACGACGCGCGGCTCGCGTTCGGGGCGCGTTGCGTGGCAGTTCGTGCAGGATCTCGCAGGGCGGCTCGGCGTCCAGATCAAGGATTGAAACGGTCATGAGTCCGTTTTCAGCGATCCTCCTCGTGTCCGGCACGCTGGCGATAGCGGGCTGCACGGCGATCATGTCGGACTATCGCAAGGAGATTGAAGGCAACAACACGGGTGGCGTTATTCCGCCCGCGGCGCTTGCCGGCAAGGATGCGCAGACCCTCGCGAACGCGCATTGCGCCAAATGGAACAGCTCGGCGAAGATCACGTTCAGCGGGGCCGATGCCGGGGGCGAAGTGGTGTTTGTTTGCGACGCGCCAGGTGCAAGCTGGCATCGGGCGCCCGCTGCATCGCAGCAGGCGCCCGCACCATCGAAGTCCAAGTCCTAGAGTTTAGATTCCGGCGAGATATTTCGTCGGGTCGACCGGCGCAGATCCCTTGCGGATCTCGAAGTGGACTTGCGGGGAAGTCACTCCTCCGGTCTGACCGGCGCGGGCCACGTTCTGGCCGCGCTTGACGCTGTCGCCACGCTTCACGAGCAACTGGCTGTTGTGGGCGTAAGCCGTCATCCAGCCGTCCGAGTGACGGAGGAGTACGAGGTTGCCGTAACCCTTCAGCTCGTTGCCCGCATAGGCAACGACGCCGTCTTCGGCGGCTTTCACTTCGGTGCCTTCGGGCACGGCGACATTGATGCCGTCATTGTGCTGGCCGTTCGCCTTCGGGCCAAATCCGGAGATGATGCGGCCGCGGACGGGCATGCGGAATTGCGGAGAGCCGCCGAGGGAGCGCGTTTCCTCTGGCTCGGCAGGGGTGACCGCCGCGACTTTTTGCGGGGCCTCGGTCTGCTGCAGCGAAGCTGTGCGGACCGGTGCGGTTGCGTCGACGCGCTGAGCCGGCGGCGCAGAGAATGGGGTTGCGGGACGCGAAACGGCCGCAACCGCCGTCGCGCTGCCGGGAATATTCACGCGCTGACCGACGCGAAGGCTGGCATTGTCGGACAGGCCGTTCACCTGTGCGATTGCGGCGTGACTCGTTCCGTAGCGGCGGCCGAGCGAATACAGCGTATCGCCAGCATTGGCGACATGAACCTGTCCGCCCGAGCGTGCAGGTACCGAAGCCGGAGCACTTGCTTGGGCGGGCGCAGGCGAACGCGAGAGCTGCGACGAAGCAGGGACGCCCGCCGCCTGATAGCTCGGGATCAACAGACGCGTGCCGGGAGTGACGCGCGATGCATCGGAGATGTTGTTGGCACGCATGATTTCATTCGCCGGCACGCCATAGCGCTGAGCGACAGTCTGAACAGTCTCGCCGGCCTGAAGGGTGACGGCGCTGCCGCCATCCGCACGCCAGCCCGAGCCGGAAGATCCGGTTGTTTCAGGGCTGCGCGAAGCATTCTGCGCATAGTTGGTCGGCGCAGCAGGCGTGGAGCGCGGAGTGGACGCAAAATTTTGTTGCGACACGGGTCCCGCCAGAGGCTGCGACTCGATCGCTGCCGGGCGCGGCGCCGGATCGCTTCGACTGGCGACGTCCTTGCGTGAAGCGAAGGGGTTACTAAACGGATCGTCGCTCAACCGGGACGAGTCCTGGCTGCAAGCCGATACGGCGACGCCAAGGAGAGAAGCGGCCAACACGAGACGATAAGGCCGCGCATTGAGGATATTCGACGTTGTACGCATTGCTACTCTACTCACTCGACGCCTGACTGGACCAGGTGAGTAGACGATGGATCGGTAAACGCGGGATTAAGAGAATAGAAGTTCGAAGCAAATTTTGCCCGGAACAGAAGGAGATGGCGCCTATAGCGCCGCCGCCTTGCCGGGAACGAGCGGAACGAACCTGACCGCCAGCAGGTCTTCCCGCTCCACGGCGTCCGCGGTCTTCCGCAGGCGCACCAGAGACTGAACCCCGCTCTGTGGCCCGATCGGCGCGACCATGACACCGCCTTCCGTGAGCTGGTCGAGCAGCGTTTGCGGCACCTCGGCAGTCGCAGCTGTGACCATGATGCGGTGGAACGGGGCGTGTTCAGGAGCGCCGAGCGTGCCGTCACCGATCACGACGGTCACGTTGTTTAAATCGAGATTGCGCAGGCGGCCCTCAGCCATCTCCCCGAGGGTCCGGTAGCGCTCCACGGTGACGACCTCGGCCGCCAGATGAGCCAAAACCGCCGCCTGATAGCCGGAGCCCGTCCCGATCTCGAGCACCCGGTGGCCCGGTTCGATCCCGAGCGCCTCGGTCATGGCCGCCACGACATAGGGCTGGCTGATGGTCTGGCCGCACTCGATTGGCAACGCCTGGTCCTGATAGGCCAATTCAACCTGCTCGGGCTCGACAAAACGCTCGCGCGGGACCAACTCCAGCGCCCGCAGCACCCGCAAGTCGTGAATACCCCGCCGGCGCATGGTGAGCAGGAACTGCATGCGGTCTTCGGCAAAAGCATCGGTCACGAAGGGCCCTCCACGGGCAATATGCCGCTGTCGGCTACAGGCTTCCACGCAGCGATCACGGGCGATATCTGTACGGTTTCCGACACACACGTGTGCCTATATCGAATAGTGTTAGCATTCCAAGGGCTGGCAAGGTGCTCGCTTTACCACGGGCGCCGAATGCCGTCGGCAACGGGGTCCGTGAAGCAGAGTTATGGGCGGCGATCATACACCGGCGCGCCTGCGCATCCTCGTCGTCGAAGACGAGGTCCTCATCCGCATGTTGTTCGAGGACATGCTCGATGAGCTCGGCCACGCGGTCGAGGGTTCGGTCGGGACCATCGACGACGCGCTCAGCCATGCTCGCAGTTCGGAATGCGACCTCGCGATCCTCGACGTGCATTTGAACGGCATTCACGTCTTCCCGGCCGCCGACGTGCTCGAGCAGCGCCGAATTCCGTTCATCTTTGCGACGGGACTTTCGGACGGTTCGCTGCCCGACAAATATCGCGGACGGCCGACGATCCAGAAGCCGTTCCAGCCGGATGTGCTGCGGCAAATGCTTGAGCAGGCGATGGCCACCCCGCGCTGAATTCAATCGGTCAGTTTGCTGTCGTCGAACAGCGCGCCAAGGCGCGTCAGAAAGGGCTCGTCGGTCATGTCGAGACGCAAGGGCGTGACCGAGATGCGCTTGTTCTCGATCGAATAGAGGTCGCTGCCGTTAGCCGGCACACGCTTCTGGCGGGTGAAGCCAAGCCAGAAATACGGGTTGCCGCGGCCGTCTCGACGCTCGTCGATCAGCATGAGACCGGGGTCGCGCCTGCCCTGCACCGCGGCGTCTATCCCCTTCACGTCCGACGGCCGGCAGTCGGGAAAATTGATGTTCACGAGCACGCCGGGGGGAATGCCTTCCTTCAGTAACCGCCTGATCAGTGCCGGCGCGTGCGTCTCGGCCGTGTCGTAGTGGGGATTGTCGCGCGAGGCCGGCCCCATGCATTGCGACATGGCGATCGAAGGAATGCCAAGGATCGTCCCTTCCATCGCGCAGGCAACCGTGCCGGAATAAGTGACATCTTCAGCGAGGTTCTGCCCGCGGTTGACCCCTGAGAGAATGAGATCGGGCCGCTGCTCCTTCAGGACGTGGCGCACTGCCATGATGATGCAATCGGTCGGCGTGCCGCGTACCGCGATGCGGCGCTCGTCGATCTTACGCATGCGCAGCGGATCATTGAGCGAGAGCGAGTGCGCGACGCCCGACTGATCGAACTCGGGCGCCACAATCCAGACGTCGTCTGACAAAGTCAGCGCAATGCGCGCCGCATATTCGAGACCCGGCGCGTTGATGCCGTCGTCGTTGCTGACCAGGATGCGCATTGATTCAGTTCTTCTTTTCGATCTTCTTCAGCCCGCCCATATAGGGCTGGAGCACCTCGGGGACGGCGATCGTGCCGTTCTCATCTTGATAGTTTTCCATGACAGCGATGAGTGCGCGGCCGACCGCAACGCCGGAGCCATTCAGCGTGTGCACGGGCCCCTTCATCTTGCCGTCCTTGCCGCGCCAGCGCGCCTCCATGCGACGCGCCTGAAACTCGCCGCAGTTCGAGCAGGATGAAATCTCGCGATAGGCATTCTGACCCGGCAACCAGACTTCAATGTCGTAGGTTTTCTGCGAGGCAAAACCCATGTCGCCCGCGCACAACGTCATTACCCGGAAATGCAGCCCGAGGCGCTTGAGCACTTCCTCCGCGGCGGAGAGCATCCGTTCGTGCTCGTCCTTCGACTGCTCGGGCGTCGTGATCGAGACGAGTTCGACCTTGGTGAACTGGTGCTGACGCAGCATGCCGCGCGTATCTTTACCGGCCGCGCCGGCTTCCGCGCGGAAGCAATAGGTCGACGCGGTCAACCGCATCGGTAACGCGCTCTCGTCGACAATCGACTCACGCACAAGGTTCGTTAGCGGCACTTCGGCTGTCGGGATCAGCCAATATCCATTCGTCGTTGCGAACTGGTCGTCGGCAAACTTGGGCAACTGCGCCGTACCGAACATCACTTCATCGCGCACGAGCAACGGTGGAGCGACCTCGGTGTAGCCGAACTCGCTCGTGTGAACGTCGAGGAAGAACTGCGAGATCGCACGTTCCATGCGTGCGAGCTGCCCCTTCAATACCACGAAGCGCGAACCGGAAAGCTTCGCCGCTATTTCGAAATCCATCAGGCCGAGCGCTTCGCCGAGCTCAAAATGCTGTTTCGAAGAATTGGAGCCCGGCTTCTTACCGAACGCGTGATCCTTGCGCTCGACATTTCCCTTTTCATCGGTGCCGTCCGGCACATCGTCGGCGGGCACGTTGGGGATTTGCGCGAGACGATCGTGCAATTCCTTGTCGATTTTCGCCTGTTCGGTTTCGAGCGCGGGGATGTCTTCCTTGATCTTTCCGACCTCGGCCATGAGCGCGTTCGCGCGGGCGTCGTCCTTGGCCTTCTTCGCCTCGCCGATTTCCTTGGAGGCGGCGTTCCGCCGTTCCTGCAAAGCCTGAAGCTTCGCGATGATGGCGCGGCGCTTTTCGTCGATCGCAATGATATTGCCGGACTCGGGCGGCAGGCCGCGGCGTTTCAAGCCACGGTCGAACGCTTCGGCGTTATCGCGAATCCATTTCGGGTCGAACATCGGGGTTTCCTAGCGCATAAAGGCGTCAGGCTGAAAGATTGGGATAGCACTCAGACCGCTCGTCCCCGCGAAGCCGGGGACCCAGTCTGGACCCCCGCTTTCGCGGGGTGAGCGGGTAGAAAGATCGCGTCAGCGCTGGGGAATGCAGACTGACGGCTATTCCGCAGCCGCTCCCTGCCCGGTCGGGCTTGCCGCCGCGTCCCGCTTCTTCTCGACCATCTGGACCAGAAGGATCGAAGCTTCGTAGAGCGCAAGGGTCGGTATTGCGAGCGCAAACTGGCTGATGACATCGGGCGGGGTCAGGACGGCCGCGATCACGAACACCCCCACGATCGCCCAGCGGCGCTTGTCGCGCAGCGACTGCGCCGTGAGGATCCCGACCTTGCCGAGCAACGTCAGGATCACGGGCAACTGGAAGCAGATGCCGAAGGCGAAGATCAGCCCCATGATGAGCGACAGATATTCCGAGACGCGCGGCAATAGCTCGATGGTCGCGGCACCCTCGCCGCCGGGCTGCTGCATGCCGATGAAAAAACGCATCGCCATCGGCATGGCGACGAAATAGACGAAGGCAGCGCCGAGCAGAAAACAGAACCATGTGGCGACAAGATAGGGCGCGAAGGCGTGGCGCTCGTGCTTGTAGAGACCCGGCGCGACGAAGGCGTAGATCTGTCCCGCGATAATCGGAAACGAGAAGAAAGCTGCGCCGAAGAGCGCGACCTTGATCTGGGTGATGAGGAATTCCTGTGGCGCGGTGAAGATCAGCCGAATATTCGCGTCGCCACCGGAGGCAAACTCGTAGGGCCACAACAGCACATTGTAGATGTAGCGCGCACCCGCAAAGCAGATCACCATAATGATAACGAAGGCGATCACGGACTTGATCAGCCGCGAGCGCAGCTCGATCAAATGGTCCATGAGCGGCGCCTTGGACGCGTCTACTTCGTCCTCGCCCTCGATCTTGTTGTCGATCTGGTTCATGCCGCACGTCCTCCGCTGCCGGAGTCGGCGGGTGCGTCGGCCGGCGCAACTTCCTTCACGGGCTGCGCGGGTTCAATCTGATCGGGCGCGGGACTGGCGGGCGCTGCTGCGGTTTCGGTCTTGGGCCCCTCGACCGCGGATTCGATTTCGGATTTTACTTTCTCCAGCGGGTCGAAGGC
>Ga0307505_10003226_pt1 | contig 10405 bp, 12 predicted proteins | sample 23_S_MG_FD_202183 | JGI IMG/M metagenome (GOLD analysis project Ga0307505, IMG submission 202183) | Soil microbial communities from Populus trichocarpa stands in riparian zone in the Pacific Northwest, United States - 23_S | ecosystem: Environmental > Terrestrial > Soil > Riparian zone > Trees... | reverse complement strand
CCGGTAGACCAAAACGCCGAACGGATCATCTTTACTGATAATGGTGATGGCACCATTTCGGCCTACATTCAAATCCAATACACTGGTTCAGCCCCGGACTTTTCCTGGATTCTGCCATTACCTACCCCCATCACTGGCGAAGACCTGGAAGTGCCGGAAGATGGTATGGCTGCCTTTACGGAACTAGAAACCCTCACCAACCCCGTCTTTATACCACCCCAATTTCCTGATTGTGCCATGATGGCTATGGATGACATGGCCGAATCGGCTATGCCATCGTCAGCCGGTGGAGTGGATGTGTTTGCCAGCGGCGAAGTGGGGCCTTTTGGCTTTGATGTGATCGGTTCCGAAGACCCGGCGGCCCTTATCACCTGGCTACGTACCAACAATTACACCGTTCAGGAGCAAATGGAACCCCTGATCAATGTGTATGTGGAAGAAAAATTCGTCTTCCTGGCTATGAAACTACTGCCGGACAGTGCCGTCCAGGACATTCAACCGATTAAAGTCACCTATCCGAGCGAAAAACCGATGATTCCCTTGCGCCTGACGGCAGTAGCCGCGACCCCGGATATGGCTGTACTGGTCTGGTTTTATGGCTCTAGTCAATACGTACCCGAAAATTACACCCACATGGAAGTTGAGGATGAGGATTTAACCTTCTTCACCTTTGGTGGCAATGATTATCGCGCCTTGATGGGGCGCACGGCTGATGAACACGATGGTCAGGCATTTGTCACGGAATATGCCGCCCCAACCGGTCAATTGGCCGTCACCCATCCCATCCTGCAAGAGTTTGGGCAAAAACACGCCTACCTTACTCGCCTGAACACGGTCATCTCACCCGAAGAAATGACGGTTGATCCTGTGTTCAAGACGGATGCGGGCCGGGCTGACGTCTCCAATATCCATGATTTGAGCGGTATGAAGGGGCTATATGATTGTGAACGGGCCGAAAACAGTAGCGGTCTTCTGCCTTTCCTGACCGGCTCAGGGAATGACCAGGGATCGGGCAGCGGTTCAGCGTCTGAAAGTGGGGCCACAAACTATACTATGCCCGCTATTGTTATTTTGTCTGTCTGTGTGTTGGGTCTTTTGGGGGGCGGACTGATTGTGTTTGCCCTGATGCGCCTGCGGCGGCAGTGAAGTGGGGAATTATGAATTAGGAAGGATGAATTAGGAGTCGGGTTCCCTCTTTTCATAATTCATCCTTGTTTTATGGTGCTGAGCGAGATACTGGGCCAGAAAGTGTTGAACTTGCGGCCGCTACCCGGTGGTTGTGTCGGTGAAGTGTATCAGGCGGGGCTGGCCAATGGGCAGACGGTGGTGGTGAAGGTAGACACGCGGCCGCAACCCCAACTTCATCTTGAGGGGTTCATGCTCACCTACCTGGCCCAGCATAGCCATCTGCCCGTGCCCCAGGTTCTACATACCGCGCCAGAGATGCTGGTCATGGAATTTGTGCCCGGTGACAGTCACTTTGATAGCCACACGGAACGAGACGCGGCCGCGCACTTAGCCACTCTTCACCGTCTTACCGCCCCCCAGTTTGGTTTGTCACAAGATACCCTCATCGGTGGTCTGTCTCAACCTAACCCCTGGACAATACACTGGCTTGATTTTTTCCGCGATCATCGCCTACTGTACATGGCCCGGGTAGCCCTAGACGCTGGTCAGTTGCCTGGTTCGGTGATGGCGCGGCTGGAGAAGTTGGCTGGACAGTTTCCCCGCTGGTTAGAAGAACCGACCCAACCGGCCCTAATCCACGGTGATGTGTGGACGACGAATGTGTTGGCGGCACGCGGCCGCGTCACTGGTTTCATTGATCCCGCCATTTACTACGCTCACCCCGAAATCGAACTGGCCTTTATTACCTTGTTCGGCACCTTTGGGCAGATGTTTTTTGCCGCTTACCAGGAGCAAAATCCCATCGCTCCTGGCTTCTGGGAAGAGCGGCGTGATTTATACAACCTCTATCCGTTGTTGGTGCATGTGCGCCTTTTCGGTGGCGGCTATGTCAGATCCGTCACCCATATTCTGCATCAATTTGGCTTTTGATTATCCAGCAGGAAGCTAGAGTTGGGAAATCGGCATGAGAGATAGACATGAACAACAATACTATAGCTTTGCTGGAAGCAAGATTCAAAGAACTATACACTGACCGATTGATAAGGCTGACAGAACCCTGGGAACCCTCTGTCTGGTCAAAGAGTTACAGAGCCGAATTTGCCACCAGGGATACGCTCTACATTAAGGGAACGCCACGTAGTAGACCAGAATCATACACAACATTGATATTGTCTCGTTATTGCCCTCATCACATCCCTGCTGTTTTGAATGAAGATGTACTGCCTGAACATCCCTGGCGCTGGTTTCTTCTGGAAGACGCAGGGGAATGTAATCACGAGAATTTGACACCAGTGTGTGCTGTCAGCGCAGCGTTTCACCTGGGGAAAGTACAAAGCAATGTTTGCCATGATGCATGGTTAACATCCCATCTTCCCCAATGTCAGGCAGATCGCTTGCAAGAAGCAATATCTGGAGTATGTGAATGGGCCTTACCCTCTGTCGCGCCAGACATACGCGATGATTTCTTATGTTTGCAGGCCACAATTACGCAAGCCACGAATTACTTCCGCACCTTACAGAAGAGATTAGCGCACGTACCCTCTACGTGTGTTCACGGTGATTTTTGGAGCGGCAATATTGCCTTTAACGGAGATAAAATAAGTTTCATAGATTGGGGGGACGCATTATGGGGCGTTGGCAGTATCTCCATCGCAAATCTACTTGCCTCAGCCGGTGAAACATTATCAAGTCATGCCCATGAAATTTGGGAAGCATACGCTCGCGGCCGGGAAATAGAGTTAACAGAAGATTTCATTCGCGGATCGGAGATAGCAGCAATGGTAGGTTCTCTCGTTGTTGATGTGGAAATTGCCAAATGTTGTAACGGCAAGGCTGAAATGTTGTTGGGTTTGTTGCCTACCCTTCATATGTTGGCGCAAGTCGTAACTTAAGGACGTGTTGTAGATGGCGAAGCATCTGTATGAACAATACCAACCGGGTGACCTTGTGGAGATTCAATTTGGTGGGGATGAGCGGTGGTGGCGCGGCCGCGTCATGCACCACGCCTCCCCTGGTATATGGGTGCAAACCACCAACGGCCAATTCTGGTTTGTCACTAACACCCGGCGCATCCGTCCCGTGGTCAAGGTTTAGGGCAATATATTAGCCTAAGGCACAAAGGAGCAACCATATTTCCTATCCAGTCCCTTTGGAACTTGATTCCACCGGAAACAAAGAATTCTATTTTTAACGCGCTTATTGAAGCAGTTATTGCTCGAGGTGAAGGGCTGATCAGCGATTCGCTACTTAAGAAAATAGGAGGGCTGTGTACTGATGCTAATTTTCGTCGCCGTTTTGATTTGTCTGTACAGATGGCTATAAAACGTTTCACTGAAGAGTATTTGGAACAAGACGAAGATTTAGTTGACGATATTGCTGAATAACTTGACTCTGTGCTTGCTGATAAACCTGTCGCACATACGCTTCTCGCCATTATTCGCAATCCGGGTGGGTATCATATAGAAAAGAAAGAAAACCTGATTGACGCCTTTGACACCGTGCTTACACGTCGGCGCAACCACGAGCGAGTTGATTTGGCAGTAAGTTACGTGATCAAATGCATAGTGGAAGAAGTACGGCATCTTCCTGAGTTGCAACCCGTTTATATGTTGCAGTTAACGCGCATTTCGGTCAATGCTAATACCCTCACACTGCACAAGCCGTACAAGAACAGCTCCGTATCGCCCAACTTCAATTGCAAGCAACTGTTGATTTGAACCAGCAATTCTCAATTTGGAAAATGGGTTGACAAACATAGTGCCATGAGTGTGTTTTTCATGCAGAGCCAGTCATTTCTGCCCATCATCAGGCTATGAGCCAGAAAAAGCAGGGGAAACAGAATCTGCAAACGCTGTTTGAGGTGGAAAATGTGCCCTCTGATAATCAGATGCGTAATCTGCTAGACCCCCTATCACCTACGGAGTTTGCCCCCCAGTATGAGTGGATTTGGCAACAGTTGTCTCGTCTGGACGGGTTGAAAGCCTATGAAACCAGTCTGCAAACACGTCTGATTGCGCTGGATGGCATGGTTTATCATTCATCAACGGAAATTTCGTGTCCCTGTTGCTCAACCCGTCAAGACCGAAGCGGGAGAACGCATTACTATCATGCCGCTTTGTTACCCTTGATGGTTCAGTCCGATTGGGAACATGTTCTGGCCTGTTTCCCAGAGATTACGCCCCAGGACGGCGCAGAAAAACAGGATTGTGAACGGAATGCCGCCAAAAGGTGGTTAACCCGTTGGACCCATCTGTTTACACCTCACTCGATTACTTACCTGGGCGATGACCTGTTCTGCAATCAGCCTTTGTGCGAACCGTTATGTCTTTGCGGCAACAACGAAGGGATGTCCTGGCCTATTTGACGGCGGCTTGTCAGGCCCAGAATCTTGGCTTGCCAGCCCCTTCCTTGCTACCGGTGTATCCTGAAGCTGAATCAGGCTATACCAACTGAACGCTTACGTTTGATAATTGTCACATTCTATAAGTAGCCCCAAATACAAAGTTCATTTGTTATGTTAAACAAAATAGGAATTGACAACTAACTGTAAACGGGTTTATAGTGTCCATGTCAATAAAGCCTCAGATGACAGGCAGTTGACCAGAAAAGTAAGTGGTATTGAATTCCCAATAGTGTGCCGGAAAGCCTCGACCAAACCAGGATTAGTCCCGGGGTCAGAGCCAACATCTGTGTCAGTGGCCACCACGGAATTGCCGTAACATACACCCACTTTACGTCTGGCACACAAAACTACCTGATCCATCTGAGGTTTTTTTTGTCCTTATGAACCATAAACATGAGTTTGTGATGAGCAACTGGGCCAGTTAGTGGTTCAGTTAGTCTCTTTGTGAAGATTGCTCTGGACAAAATCTGCAAATGGTGACATACTCCATTCGTTATATTGTTTTCCATCTCGGCTCAGTTTACACTGTGATTTGGTATGGAAGTTAGTTCACTTAGGAGAAGACAAGTTGTCTAAGAAAATTTATGTTGGTAATCTGTCCTTTGAAGCAACAGAGGAGCAAGTTCGAGAGTTATTTGGACAGCATGGCACGGTAGAATCTGTTGCTCTGATCAATGATCGGGACACGGGCAGATTTCGTGGCTTTGGCTTTGTCGAAATGGAAGACGCCTCAGCCGCTGATGCCATTAAGGCTCTGGATGGCAAGGAAGTAGACGGTCGTGCCTTGCGTGTAAACGAAGCCCGCCCCCAAGAAAACCGTTCATTCGGTGGTGGCGACCGTGGCGGCCGCACGGGTGGCAGCAGCGGTGGTTTCGGCGGCGGTCGTCGTGACTCCGGTAATCGGAGTGGCGGTGGTGGCAGCAGCAGCGGCAATCGTCGTTGGTAATTTCTAAACTGTAACTCAACTGAACCAGATTGGTTCGTTGGTTTGAAAAAGGCCGTTTCCTTAACTGGAAGCGGTCTTTTTATTTTACGCCTATCCAGCAATTCATTGACGTACAATCACGTGCATGATTATACTTCACGCATTCACTAAACAGGCCAAATCTGCTTTTCTCGGCTGATAGCAGAGAACTAAAAACACCCGATTTTATAGATAGGTTCAAATTTGATGAATGTTCAGAAAATAAGCACGGCCAGCCAACAGAATAAACAAAGTCAACCGAAAAACAAACCTTCTGTTGATGGGGAACAGCTTGGGGAACAAGTAGCCATCAATGGGTTTGCGGCTGGTGAATCCACGGCTGAAGGGCAGGTCGCTCGGTTGAGTGATCGGCGTTTGTTCGCCGTTCAACGCCAGGCTATAGCCTCGCAATTAGGCAGAGTGGCTGGTAATCAGTATTTGCAAAGGGTGATGCAGAAGGTCATGCGCCTAGATGAGGCTGATACGGGTGAGGCTATTGGATTAGATGGGGGCACAACAACAACCGCGGCCGCGGCTCCTAAACCCACCTTTGATCATAGTGGTGGCAGTACCGTCACCATCAATGCCGATACAGCTCCACAATTTGCCCAAAATATCACAGCAACCATTGGTGCGCCTCACACCAAACCTGAATTTGAACCCGATATCCAGGTTGATTTTAAAACAGACGCAACAGGCAAAGAGATCCCTGGCACGAAAAAGATTAGCTCGATAGGCCTCACGGTAAAGTCAGCTATTGTCAAAGTCCGTTTTGGCATGGGTCGGGTGAATGCCGCCCACAAGAAGGCGATTGACGAGATGGTCGCCAATATCAAGGCACATGAAGAGGCCCACCGGGCCATTATTGAGGCTGAGGCAACCCAGGCTCTGGCTGCCGCCCAGAAATTTGTAGGTACGGGCAAAGTGAAGGAGGCCCAAAAGGCCCTGACGAAGGATTTGGAATGTGCCACCAATAAAAAACACGAGGCCCTCGACGCGACCGAGGGTTTACAAACGGCCGCCGAACAATCAGACGGCTCGGTGACGGTTACTAAATCTAGCAGTGGGGCAAAATATCCATGTTAACAACTGTTTTGTTGAGGGTGAACCTGTGAATGTACTGGAAACTGAGCGGCTAACCTTACGCCACCTGACAATTGATGATGCGTCCTTCATCCTCGAACTGTTGAATGATCCTTCCTTTATTCAAAATATTGGCGACAGAGGGGTACGAACGATAGATGACGCCTGCGCCTATATTTCGAATGGCCCCCTTGCCAGCTACGAACGGTTTGGTTTTGGCTTGTTTCTGGTGGAGTTGAAAGAAACGGGCGTTTCGATTGGCATGTGTGGGCTGATAAAAAGAGACGCGTTGCCGGATGTAGATGTGGGGTTTGCTTTTTTGCCCCAGTTTTGGGGAACGGGGTACGCCTTTGAATCGGCTTCGGCAGTGATGACTTATGGTCGTGATACGTTGGGGTTAGATCGGATTGTGGCGATTGTTTCTCCAGACAATGATGGCTCCATCAAGGTGTTACAAAAAATCGGACTCACCTTTGAGCGGATGATTCATTGGGGTGAAGATGGCAGTGAAATTAAGCTATTTGGGCCGCCGGAAACGCCCACAGCCCTGGCAAACCCCCCGTATGCAGAAAAATAAGGTGTTCATCTGCTTGGAAATACCCATGTTGCCACAAATCTAATAAACCGGCGAAGGCTTTGGCCGAGTAGACAGGGTCAAGCAAAATGCCTTCTTGTTGGGCCATGAGGTGAATGGCCTGACGGGTAGGGTCGTCAAGTTGGCTATAACCTGGCCCGGCGTACCGATTTTCGATGAGGGGGATATCGCGGCCGCGCCATGTCTCATGTTCACCCAATAAACGAGCAATCTGCCCGGCCAATCGGGCCAGACTATCTGGGAAGCCCCGCCACAACTTACCAATATCCAATCCCAATACCCGCAAGGGTGAATTGAGCAAGCGCAACCCGGTCATCAGTCCGGCCAACGTTCCCCCTGTACCAGCGGCAGTCAGAATAATAGTTTTATCCAGAGGCAGACCCATTGCCAGGGCCTGTTGATGCAGTTCAAGCGCGGCCGCAACATAACCCAGACAGCCCAACGGTGTGTGTCCACCCACCGGCATAAAGTACGTTCCTGGCCCCACGATGAGCCTGGATACCCAGTACACCAGCCGGGTTGTCTGTTCCAGGGTCATTGAGCCGCTACTTTGGCCGCCAAAAGGGATAAAGTGCAGTCTGGCTCCTAACAGTTCATCTAACAACAGGTTGCCCTCTAATTGCGCTGGGCGCGGCGCGAACAAGAAGAGATGGGCTTGTAGACCAAGGGGGGTGCACGCGGCCGCGGTCATACGCGCATGGTTTGACTGCAAACCGCCAAAGGTAACGACCTTCTTATGACCCCGGTTCACGACTTCGGCCAGCAGAAATTCTAATTTGCGCCCTTTATTACCCCCCATTGCCGGGCCAATGCCGTCATCGCGTTTGATCCACAACGTCGGGCCACCCATTTGCTTTTCCAGGCGGGCCAGCCGTTCCAGTGGCGTGGGATAGCTACCATAAGTCAGCCGGGGAAAGCAGTTGAGACGGATGGACAGATCGTCAGGAGTCATGTTGGTTCAATCCTCGCCCCATTGTCTCAATCCCTCTATCCACATCTGCAAATCTTCCCTGAACCAATCGGGTTTTTCAATGATGACGCGCGGGCCAAGACCTAGCAGATGGGCGCGGGCCTGTTCCTGGCTGACGAAGGCGAGATTAAGCTGAACCCGCCCCTGATCGTCGGTGGGGCCAGCCTGGGCCAGCAGGGTGTGGATGGCGTCGCCGTAGAGTTCGGTGAGGTAGGGAATGCCCGCGGCCGCGACCCGCGCCACCACTTCAAAGCGGGGAAAATGTTGCTCTACCCCAGCCTGCCATTCTTGCCAAAAGGTCGCCAGGTTGAAGGTGTGCGGCCGCGTAAAGGTTTGTTCCGTCAGGTGGGCTTCCTGAATGCGGGCCACCCGGTACACCATGACATTGCCCCGATTGCCCACCACCATGTACCAGATACCCCCTTTAGCCGTCAGGCCATACGGCTCCACCAGCCGGGTAATCCAGCGGCCATCCTGGGTACGATAAACCATTTTCAGGCGGCGATTTTGCCACATGGCTTCTTCCACCAGGGGCAGAAAGGGCGTTGTTTCCGCCTGACCGAACCAGGGATTATTGTCCACATAAACCCGTTGGCGCACCTGTTCAGCCAGACTTTGTTGTGGTTTGGGTAAGGATGCGGTCAGCTTGAGTAAGGCACTGTTGAGGCTGCGACCTTCGCTCCAATCGGTGTCGGTTTGAGGGATGCTGGCGACAAATAAAGCCCGAATCTCGGCTGAGGTCAGGCCAGTCAGGCTGGTGCGGTAATTGTCCAGCAGGGCACAACCCCCATTGGGGCCTCGTTCGGCATAAACGGGTACACCGATAAGGCTCAGGGCTTCAATGTCCCGGTAAATCGTGCGTTCGGAGACTTCCAACTCCCCAGCCAGCTCGCGGGCGGTGAGCTGGCCTCTAGTTTGCAGGAGAAGAAGAAGGGAGATGAGACGATCAGCACGCATAGGGTAGGTAGGAGATTAAGAGACTGAGAGATTGAGAGATTGAGAGATTTTTGGAGATTAACGTAATCTTTGCCGAAGTCGTGTAAGTGATTTGCCATATAGCCAATGGTGACTATTTGCTGTTTACTTAAGCATACCACCATCATCCAGGCAGGAGAAAATTATGCTGACAAATCAATTGGTTGAGCGGAATTTTTATGATTGGACGCAAAATTTGCAAGGGCTGTTGTGGCAGGCCGCGGCCGCACTCAAATCCCGTATGCCCCAACCGGATCAGCCAGCCCCGGCTCCCCCTGTGATTATGCAGTTGCGGCGGGGTTACGCTGAAAGTCCAGCCTGGTATATGGTTCAGGCTATGGAGTTTGACCCGAAACCACTCAGTGTGGCCCGACTGCGCGTGCGGGCGGTTTATTCTGGGGAACGGATCGCGGCCGCGTTGCTAGAACTCCTAGCGACTGAGGGCTGGTTGGATTACCAGGGGAATGGGGATTATGTGCCTACTTTAGCCGGACGAAACATGATGGAACGGATACAGCGACGTACTGGCGAATGGTTGGGTGGTTTAGAAACGGAGTTGACGGACCTGGCTGGTTTGGCGATTTTATTGGGGAGGGTGATTGCCAGTTGTATGGCGACGGAAGCGGATGGCCCCTGGTGTTTGCGCTACTCATGCCGCCGTGCGCCGGGTGATGACGCGGCCGCGGTGCTCAAAATCAACCAATATTGGGCCGATTTCAACGCTTTTCGGGATGATGTCCACCTGGCCTCTTACCGGCCATACGGCGTGAGTGGGCAGGTGTGGGAAATCTTTTGGTACATCTGGCAGGGGCAGGCCAACACGGTTGTGGCAATTCACGAGGCCTTGGTGTATCGAGGGTTGTCCCGACGTGAGGTTGCCCAGGCGGTTGATGAACTAGTGGCAAAGGGTTGGGTCGCGGCCGCGGAAAATAACGGCTACACCATCACCGAAGCAGGTCGGGCCATCCGTGAAACCGCCGAACAGCTAACCAACGAACGGTTTTATGCCCCATTTGTTTGCTTAAGCGAAACAGAACTGGCGGATTTATTAGAACGGTTGGAGCGGTTGCAAGAAGAATTAACCCAGTTGACTGTCATATGAAGGGCGGAATCCCACAACCGAAGTGGGTTAAGGTGGCCGGGGTACTGTTGACAGCCCTGAGTAGATACATTATATTCTTTTTACGACGCAGTGCGTCATAGGAGACTGAATTGAAGAACAGTCAGCTGGATAGTTATTTCCCCCAAGCATTTATGCCAGGTTGAAAAGCTGACCGGCTGACTGCT
>Ga0307505_10003225_pt1 | contig 10407 bp, 10 predicted proteins | sample 23_S_MG_FD_202183 | JGI IMG/M metagenome (GOLD analysis project Ga0307505, IMG submission 202183) | Soil microbial communities from Populus trichocarpa stands in riparian zone in the Pacific Northwest, United States - 23_S | ecosystem: Environmental > Terrestrial > Soil > Riparian zone > Trees... | reverse complement strand
ATGCGCGGCCGCACTGTTATGATGATAGTCAGACGCGGCCGCGCACGCAAGCAGTGCGCGGCTTTTTTTTATTTAACTCACTATGTCCAACTCTACGTCCCATCAACGCAACTCGCCTTGGGTGCTACTGCGCCAGCAGATAGCGCAAACCTTCTCGGAGAGTGAGTTAAAGACGATATGTTTTGACCTGGGAATTGATTTTGAGGAGTTGGGGCAAGGGAACAAAACGAACCAAATCATTGAACTCATTCGTTTAGGGCAGCGGCAAGGCCGATTAGCTGATTTACGCTCAGCCATTGCCGATGCTCGTCCTCATTTGTCATGGCCAACCCTGGAAGTTTTACAAGCCAGCCCCAATGAAACCTACCCTGAAACAATTAGCACACCTATCAAATTCAGCCGCGAGGAGCAACTGGCCCAACGCAATCGCCAGACGATGCTGGCAAAAGTCAAGGCGTACTGGGTGGATGGGGTGTTGGCCAACTCCCTACACAGCAAGGTCATTCCTTTGGATATGGAGCGCAATCCGGGGGCGGTGACGCGGCCGCGGCCGTGGGATATGCTCTGGCAGGTCAAAGACCAACAGCCCCAACCTCTCCCCCCTGGCACACGCATCATTGACCGCTTTCAGTACACCGCTGGTGAGGCTCTGCTTATTCTGGGCGAACCGGGTTCTGGCAAAACGACGATGCTCCTGGAACTGGCCGGGGACTTGCTGGCCTGGGCAGAGAAGAATGAAACACTGCGTATACCCGTGGTTTTCAATCTTTCCTCATGGGCCAGTAAACAACTGCCCCTGACTGACTGGCTGATGGCCGAACTGAAAACCCTGTACCTGATCCCCAAAAAGACGGCTCAAACCTGGGTAGAGCAGGATGACATCTTGCCCTTGCTTGATGGTCTGGATGAAGTGGCTGAAGCGCAGCGTGGGGCTTGCATTCAGGCCATTAATGAGTACCGGACCAAACAGGGAACGCCTCTAGTTGTCTGTAGCCGGACGGCGGACTATGAAGCCATGGGTAGGAAACTGGTTCTCTCTGATGCGCTGATTTTGCGGCCGCTGACCCCGCACCAGATCAACGATTACCTGCTGGCCGGTGGCCCGGCTTTGGATGGGGTGCGCCTGGGGTTGCAAGAAGATGAAGTTCTCCAAGAGATGGCCCAATCTCCCCTTATGCTGAGTATCATGGCGGTGGCTTACCGGGATCAGGCCCCGGAACAGTTTACCAGCACTAACCTGGACGAACGCGGCCGCCAACTCTTCGCCACCTACATGCAACGCCAGCTCCGCCAACGCCAAAAAGACGAACGCGAAGACCCCGCCACTACTCTGCGCCAACTCACCTACCTGGCCCAACAGATGACCACCCACGAACAAACCATCTTCCTCATCGAACGCCTGCAACCCACCTGGCTCCCCACCCCAGCACAACAACGCCGATACCGATGGCTGGTTGGGGTGGTTGTTGAGCTGGTTTTTGGGCTGCTTTATGGGCTGGGTGTTGGGCTGGTTGGTGGGCTGGCTCTTGGGCGGGCTCTTGGGCTGGCTCTTGGGCTGATGACTGGCGGGCTGGCTCTTGGGCTGGCTGGCGGGCTGGCTGGTGCACTGGATGATATTAAGCCGATGGAAAAGGCGAGTTGGTCGCGGCGACACACCTCTGGCCAAGATGTGTTTATTGGGCTGGTTGTTGGGCTGGGTGTTGGGCTGGGTGTTGGGCTGGGTGGTGAGCTGGTGGAGTTAAAAATAACACCGAATGAAGGAATAAAGAATTCTGCCCAAAATGCCATCCGTGTTGGGCTGGTTTTTGGGCTGGTTTTTGGGCTGGGTGGTGTGCTGGGTGGTGCGCTGGGTGTTGGGGTTGGTGAGCTGGGTGTTGGGCTGGGTGGTGCGCTGGGTGGTGCGCTGGGTGTTGGGCTGGGTGTTGGACTATTCAGCGGTGGTGGGCTGGCGGTTATCCAACATTACAGCCTGCGCTTCTTGCTCTACCGTTATAGCTACTTGCCCTTCAACCTTGTTCCCTTCCTCGACCTCGCCGCTGAGCGGCTTATTTTGCAGAGGGTCGGTGGGGGCTATCGTTTTGTGCACCGGTTGTTACAGGATTATCTGGCTGGATTGGACGGGCAGAGCTAGAGGGAGAGCTAGAGCTAGAGTTTAGAGCGAGAGGGAGAGGGATGGGGGTAGGTGATTGTGAAATGGCCGGTGAGGTTTGGCTGAGCTTGTTCACGTTTGATCCGGATGCGTTTCCGGCAGGTGGCGTTGGCTCTGGTGACGGGTGGGGTGACGATGCGGCCGCGACCCTTCCCCCATTAACCATTCACCCATTCACCAATTAATTATTCCCCTCTCCCCATCCGTGTTCCCCTTCCTAATTCATAATTCCTAATTCATAATTCCCCCGAACCCGCGGCCGCATTCTGTGCTAAAATCTCCCCATCATCCGTCATCGGAGAAAACCACATGCAAATCCAATACCTCACCAACGAACAAGGCCAAAAAACCGGCGTCTTACTAGATGTAGCCCTCTACCAGCGGCTCACCGGCCAAAAATCCCCCGACCCCGACTTACTCTTCGACCTCAGCCAGGACGAACTGACCGCCTTAGCCAACAGCCAGTTAGCCCCCATCACCCAATCTCGGCTCGACGAACTTCTAGCCCAACAAAACGAACACCCCCTCACCAACCAGGAAACCGAAGAACTGGATCACCTGCTCTTCCAGATAGACCAACTCACCATCCTCAAAACCCGTGCCCGCTATACCCTGAGCCAACCCATCACCACCGCCAGACATGAGCGCGTATATTCCCGTAGACCTCAAACGGCGCATCAAAGCCCAATTTAACGGCCGCTGTGCTTACTGCCAATCCGCCGAATATCTCACCGTCGCTATTTTCGAGGTCGAACACATCATGCCCCAGGCAGCCGGTGGCGAAACCCACCTCACCAACCTCTGTTACACTTGCCCCAGTTGCAACCGCTACAAAGCCACCCGGCAGACAGCCCCCGACCCCGAAACCAGAGCCATCGCCCCCCTATTTCATCCCCAACAAGACCACTGGATAGACCATTTCACCTGGAATCAAGACAGCACCACCCTCATCGGCCTCACCCCCACCGGCCGTGCTACCATCGAAGCCCTACGCATGAACCGCCCCCAGCTCCTGCGCGTCCGGCGCATGTGGGTCAAACTAGGCGAACACCCGCCCCAAACCCCCTTGCCGTGATGAGATATTCACTCTGCCGCGGCCGCATCCCTTCCCCATCTCCCTCTCCCCCCGGGAGAGGGCCGGGGTGAGGGCCATCCCCTTCCCCCATTAACCATTCACCAATTCACCAATTCACCCATTCACCCATTAATTATTCCCCTTCCTGCATCCGTGTTCCCCCCATCCGTGGCTCATCCTGTCCCGCTCTCCCCCTTCGCGCCTCTGCGTGAGCCATCCGTGGCTCCCCTTTCATAATTCATCCTTCCTAATTCATAATTCCCTCTCCCCCTCTCAACACATTACCACCTTCATCTTGGTGCCACCTGCACCCACGACATAAAACAAAAACGTCCCCCGATGTGACTTATCGAGAGACGCTCTAAGAATGAACCGATGTGCGCGGCCGCACTGTTATGATGATAGTTAGACGCGGCCGCGCACCGCTTGCGTGCGCGGCTTTACTCGTAAAACTCTGGCGCTTTTTTGAGTATTTCCCACTGCCCCTGGTCATGACCGAAAATCACCAACCCGATATGCTCCCGTTCGACCCGATCAAGCAGTTTAATCGTACTGGCGCGGATCGCTTCGGCGTCCGGGTTGCTACCATCGTCCTGCTCGTCACGGGTAAAGCCCTCGCCGAAGGGTACAGCGTCAATCGGCAATAAAATCGTCCCCGTTTTGGGCAGCCGCACCAGCACCGATTGATGTCCCGGCACATGTCCGCTCGTCTCAATCAGCTCCAGCCCCGGCAGCAGTTCCGTGTCCCCATCCACCAGCCGAATGCGCTCCATTGGCTGATCCCATTGGGGTCGAGTGTCAGCATAACGTGGGTTGCTCGCCGCATCCAAATGATGCCCACGCTGAACAACATATTGCGCCTTCGTGAATGCCGCATGTCTTCCGGCATGGTCGAGATCATAATGCGTCGAAATGACTGTATCAATATCGTCCGGTTTTAAGCCAATGCTCGCCAACTGCTCGATAACGTCCTGCCCATTCTCGAACTCCTGTGCATCTTCAGGGATGATCTCCGGTAGACCACTGTCAATCAGAATATTCTGGCCGTCACCCATTTGCACCAGATAACAAACAATCGGAATCTGGTATTGCGGCATGGACCCAACCTGCATCAGATAAAGACGCTTCACGGCATTCTGGCTCATCATCATTTCCTTATAAAAAATAGACCAACGGGACAACTGGGTATTGATGAAAAGGCCGTATTTCCGTAGGGACGAAGCAGTGCTTAGCCCTTATGAAATTACCATAATCATTTCCCCTAAAATCAGAACAAATATTCTATCATACTTTCGGTAGTGGTAAAGAGTTTAATGTCACCCTTTCGCGAGGCTTCCGTAGGGGCAGCAACCCTTGTGGTTGCCATCGCCTGGGCAGGCACAAGGCCAGCCCTTACAGGTCGCTCACCCCGCGAAATCCCCAAGACCCAAAATTCCATTGAGAAGTTACCCTCAGGCTGTTTGATTAATCGTTCATTCAGTACCGTTGGTGTAAAGAGGCAAGGTGAAATAAAATGTTGTACCCTGACCTTTGATACTTTCAAACCAGATTTCCCCCTCATGCATCTCTATAAGCGACCGGGTAATATGCAACCCAAGCCCTGTGCCCGGTGTTTGGCGTACCTCGGGGCGGGCTGAACGGAAAAATTTCTCAAATACCTTCATCTGTTCCCCAGGTTCCAGCCCTATCCCCGTATCCTGTACCAGCACCTGAACGGCTTGTTTCGTTTCCGGGAGGCCGACTATTTGGGCCATGACTTTGATTTCACCCTCTTCAGGGGTGTATTTATGCGCGTTGCTAAGCAGGTTGAGCATAATTTGTATCAATCGCTCTCGATCAGCACGGACGGGCGGTAAATCGTGACTGGCGCTGAGGGTCAGCCGCTGCTTTTTCACACGGAACACTTCCGACATCGAATCTGTCGCCTCATAAAGTAACAACGACAAACCGATGGGTTCAACCTTTAGTTGTACTTCCCCTGATTCAAGGCGGGATAAATCCAGCAGGTCTTTTATCAAATTCTCCATCCGTCGGGTACTGCTTAGAATATGATTCAGATAACGGGGAATTCTTTCATTGGGGGTACTGGTCAATGTTTCCATTAGAATCTCTGCATTCAACGAGATAGCGGACAACGGCGTTTTTAATTCGTGGGAAATAAAGCCTAATAGCTTAGATTTGGCACGATTGGCAGCTTCAGCATTTGCCTTCTCCGTTCGTGACGTAGCCAGAGATTCAAGCATCTCATTAATGCTGTCGGCTACCCGGTTTAACTCATCTTTTCCCTCAAGCGCAATACGGTAAGACAAGTTTGGGGTGTCTCGTATGGCTATCACCTGCCCAATCAAATGCCCAATGCGTCTTAATAAAAATCCCTCCAGTATGATCATAAAAAGCGTAGCAAAAATCAAGGATATCACAACGACCATGCCCAGGGTCAGACGTATCCCAGCGAGACCACGTTGATAAATATCCCGGCTCGTCTCAACCTGTATAACTAAGGCTGGTTTGTTATAAACATCATCGAGTACGGCATACCCCATCAACAGTTCCTCGTTCTGGCGGCGAAATAATATCCCCCCATCTTCGTTGATTGCCGATAACAAGGCATGGCTGTCTTCGTTGTCGCCTAGTAATTGGAATGTTAGCTCTGTTTGACTTAATGCTTCTATGCGTGCCACAGCATTTTCATCTAGTAAGCGAGCCATTACCAATGTACCCTGTGCCGGGCCTTCACGCAGACTATTGGTGATAGAGCGGAGATAGATTAACAGGGGCACTTCGCCAAGTATCAGAATGCCCCCGGCTCCCCCTGTGCTGTCTATTGTGTCTGGTAATATACTTCCATCGCTTAAATGGTCATGCAGCCCCTGTGGTACAGGGATAGCAATCTCCCTGTTCAGATCGTAACCCTGCTCATATACAATATCTCCAGCCTCATTGAGAATGAGAACGAAATTGAGGCTCAAGTTGGCAAAAGTTTCGTTATAGAAATTATTTTCAATAAAAGCCTGATCGCCGGTGACGGCAAAATTAGCCATATCATCCCAGTGAGCATAATCACTGGTTGTTGATTGCAAGTTATCTAATAGCTCGTTGATAGCATTGATAGCTCTTGTTTCAGCTTGGCGGGCCTCTTGTTCTTCAAGATCGGCAAAACTCTTGAGAAGAATTTCCGATAAGACGAAATACAAAACGGCGAGAGCAGAAACGATGGTTAATGATAGAAGAAAGGCTGTACGGCGGCGCAGAGACATAGGTCAATTATGCGGCAATGTGTTAGAGAAAGGTATAGTTCTCATCTCCCCCAATATAATTTTCATAGGCAAGACGTATCAACGCGCCACCGGAACCTCTAGGGTGTCTTAAACTGGTCTCATCCGAATGATGCAAAAGGGGAGCACGTTGGTGCCACAGTGGGGCACTTTTCCAGAAACGGGTTGACCTCGTTGTTGCACTTCCAGCAGGTGTCACACTAGGTCTGGCCGCGTAGGAAGAGGCGAGTGAGGGCACGCGGGTTAGCTGAATCTGGCAACCTATAAAACAAAAAAGGTCGCCCGTAAGCGACCTCTCTGTTGTGACCATTGTTGGCCTTTATATTTCTATCTCTAGCGGAGAGGGTGGGATTCGAACCCACGGTCGGTTTCCCGAAACGCGATTTCCAGTCGCGCGCACTAGGCCAGCTATGCGACCTCTCCAAACAGCAAGGGTGGATTATAACAAGGCTGGGACAACAGTCAACATTGACGTTTGAAGAGAAATGGGTATAATTCTCCGGCTTACACACCAGTAAGCCATGTTTTACAGAAATCTCCCCCACACCTGCTGGGATTCATTTGAGGGAAATAACCATGAGTGAGCGTTTGATGATTGCGGCCGCGCCGCGCACTTTGATTGGCAAACAAGTTCGACAATTACGCCGTAACGGGTACATCCCGGCGGTTATTTACGGCCAGGGCGAACCAGAACATATCCAACTGGAAAACCTCTCCCTACGCCGGGTGCTCCGCCACGCCAGCACCACCCACCTGATCAACCTTGATATGACTGGTAATGTTCGTACTGTTTTAGCACGGGAAATTCAGGTCCATCTCACTCGTGGTGATTTGATTCATGTGGATTTTTATGAAGTGAATATGTCAGAAACGATTACCTCTACCGCTGAACTGATTATGACCGGGAAATCAGCCCCGGCAATCCGTGGTGGGGGTACTGATGTGTTGCTTCTGCATGATGTAGAAATCGAATGTCTGCCGGACAACCTGGTCTCCGAAATTTTCGTGGATATGAGCCGGATCACCCGAGCCGAGGATGCCCTCTATTTGAAGGATATCCCAGCTCCTGAAGGCGTCACCATCCTCACCGACCCGGAAATGTTGGTCGCCCGCTTTGAATATGAAGCTGTGGGTGCCGGAACCGATGAAGAAGAAGAAGATATGACTTCTCCTGGGGCAGTCGAAGTGATTACGAAGGGCAAAGAAGAAGACGAAGAGTAAATCTCTTTGTTTCTTGCCTCGGCTATTCAAAGGCTGGAATTATGTTCCAGCCTTTTTTATTTCCCCGGCACAAAGGATAATGGGGGCATGACTGATTGGTTACGGTGGCTCATCGTGGGAGTGATTGTGCTCGCGGCCGCGGCATTGCGCCTCACGGGTCTGGCCTGGGATGAATTTCTCCATTATCACCCAGATGAACGGTTCATCGCCTGGGTCGGGACCACCATCGAATGGCCGGAGCAAGGGCACGCGGCCGCGTTGGATCCCCACCGTTCCTCGTTTAACCCATACTATTGGCCCGCCGAAACCACCACCAGCGGGGTCCTCGTGCCCCAGGCCCAACCTCGCCGCTTTGCCTACGGCCATTTCCCCCTCTACCTGGGGGTAGCTACCACCCGTCTGGCCGAATGGCTGGCCCCCCGGTTGGCCCCGCTCCTGCCCGCCGATTGGCTTTTTACCCAGGCTGTGCTCAACCAAAATAACCAGACCGAATTTGATCATATTACTGTGGTAGGGCGGGTGATCACCGCGTTGTTTGATGTGGGCACGGTGTGGCTGATTTACCGGTTAGGACAACGACTGTACGGGGAAACTGTGGGGCTGCTCGCGGCCGCGTTCCTGGCCGTCAATGTCATGCACATTCAACTGGCCCATTTCTACACCGTAGACCCGTTCCTCACCTTTTTCTGTGTGGCCTGCCTCTACTTTCTGCTCCGCAACCAACCATCTCCCACGGATACGGGCCTGAGTATACCCACCGAACGCTCACGCCTATCACCTCTTTACCTGGGCCTGGCAGCGGCCATGGCCGGTCTGGCTGTGGGGGCCAAGTTTGCCGCTATCTTGTTGGTTTTGCCGCTTGCTTTAAGATGCTGGTTGGATGGGTCGCGGCCGCGTGCCCAACGGATCCTTCTCCTGCTCATGGCCGGGCTGGTGGGGTTTTTGGCCTTCTTTGTCACCAATCCCTTTGCCGTCCTGGATCAAACCTGTGAAGCCATCACCCCGGCTATCCACCTGGGGCCAATCAATGTGCCCGCCCTGAATTGGGGGTCTTGTTTCCTGGAAAATGTGGTGCGCCAGGGGGTCATGGCTAATGGGCAAAGCGATTTGGGCTTTACCCGTCAATATGCGGGCACAACGCCTTATCTCTATTTTCTGGAAATGCAGTTAAAATGGGGGATGGGGCCGTTGTTGGGCGCGGCCGCATTGTTGGGCCTGCTTTATTTCATCTATCGCCTGTTGAAAAGCATACCCCTGTTGAACAAACAAAAAACGCACTGGACCGACCAGGCCCAGGCTGAACTCATCTTGCTGGCCTGGGTAGTGCCCTTCTTGCTTTCCACGGGGAACTTCTTTGTTAAATTTATGCGCTATCTGCAACCCGTGACCCCGATTTTGCTGCTGTTTGCGGCCGCGCTGATATGGCAGGTGCGGCCGCGGGCCTTACGCTACGGGATCATGACCGCCGTTCTGTTCAGTACCACCTTCTATGCCCTGGCCTTCAGCAACATATATCAAGAGCGCCACCCCTGGGCCGCCGCTTCAGAATGGATTTACAACAATGTTGAGCCGGGCGCCACGCTGTATTCCGAACAATGGGATGATCCCTTACCCACCAATTTAGCCGATGGCGACATCCCCCAGTTCGCCAGCCAATACCAGACCCAGGCCGAATTAACCTGGCTGACGTATGCCGATAACCAGGACACCCAGGCTCGTTTGCAACAAAATCTGGCTCTCGTCGCCGGGGCTGATTATCTGGTCATCTCTTCCCACCGGGTCTATGCGGTTGTGCCCCGCCAACCGGAGCGGTTTCCCCTTTCCAGCCAGTTCCATCCGCTCCTCTTTAACGGCCAACTGGGTTACGAACCGGTTTATGTGGGCACAAGAATGCCCAACCTGGCTGGCTTCTATTTTAAGTGGGACACTTTTGCCGGGTCTGGCCTAATACCGCCGACACCGGTAAGCCAATATCTGGAATCTCTCCCAGGAGTCAATCTGGGCCGGGCCGACGAGAGCTTCACCGTGTATGATCAGCCCCTGCCCATCATTTTTGCCAATGTACAACGCCTGTCCCCAGATGAACTTCTGGCCCGTTTCAACTTGCCTTAACCTGGGGTCGCCATAGCGTTTGAAAAAGATTTTGGGCATGGTTCAGGTCAACTTTACAAATTTGTAGGGCGATTTGTTAAATCGCCCAGTGGACGATTTACCAAATCGTCCTACATTTTCGCAGGAGTTCCCCATGAGCGGGGCTCACCAAGATGGATGAAAACAGCGAGTGGGCGAGTAGCGAGTTTGCGAGTGGGAACTCAGAACTTGAAACCTGAAACTCGAAACTCGAAACTTATTTTCGTAGGAGTCCAACGGTTTATGGAAGTTCAGAAATTAAATCGGTAAACGAAAGCCTATCATGCTGAGGTCCGCCGAAGCATCCCGTTCACCTAGCTCGTTGGGATTCTTCCTCGAAGACTCGTCAGAATGACTGTTAAAGCGTTTCGGTCAATTACCGAATCAATTAGTAAAAATTCATTAACCGTTGGCGAAACCTGCACCGACCGCCCGACCGTAAAACGGACCGGGCTATGGCTACGAAGGCCGTTGGCCTGGCGTTTTAGCCCGTAGGGCTTGGTACGTTTAGCCCGGCGGTTTGACCGCCGGGCGGACTAGCTGAACGCTTACGTCTA
>Ga0307505_10003224_pt1 | contig 10408 bp, 6 predicted proteins | sample 23_S_MG_FD_202183 | JGI IMG/M metagenome (GOLD analysis project Ga0307505, IMG submission 202183) | Soil microbial communities from Populus trichocarpa stands in riparian zone in the Pacific Northwest, United States - 23_S | ecosystem: Environmental > Terrestrial > Soil > Riparian zone > Trees... | reverse complement strand
TGGCCCACGAACATCTTCGCAGCCTGCTTGTCGCCCTTGAACTGCCATCGCAGCCAGTTCGACGCGACGTTCGCCCACTCGCCACCGCCGGGATGATCGACGGTCGCCGTGTGTCCGGCGCCGTGACGTGCGCCGTAAAACGCCGGCAGCGTCTCGATGGCATCGAAGGTCGCCTTGGAGGACGCCATCAAGAAGTCTCGCTCGTGGCCGTTGATGAGCAGCACCGGACCGTGCAGCGCGGTGAGCTGCGAGGTGTTGTTCCCCTGCAGGCCCGAGTTGAACACGCCGATGGTGTCCACGCGTGGGTCTGCTCCCAGCTCGAGCGACAGGAACCCGCCACAGGACTGGCCCATGATCGCCACACGGTCGAGCGCGATCTTGCCGTTCAAGGGCGACCCCGCACGCTTGCTCTCCGCTTCGGCCCAGTCGACGGCCTTGCGCAGGTGATCGGCCGTGGCCCGGCCGCCAGCTGAGCCTGGTTCCGCGGCCGTCGCCAGCACGAGGAAGCCGTGCGAGGCAATCGTCGTCAGGAAACCGCCGTAGCGAGTGCTGTTGATCGCGCAACCGCCGTTGCCCCACACCATCACGGGCAACGTGTCTCGGCCCGGAAATGACGTGAGATCCGCCGGGCGATAGACCACATGGCCCGGTGACCCGAAGGCTGGTCCTGAATCCACCTTGTAGGGTCCCGGCACGGCGAGCGGAGCGCCCTCCACCGGCAGCGCAGTGGCGATCATCTCGGGCGTGATGCCGGCTGGACGCTGCGCGTGACTCACGGCAGCGAACGCAAGGGCGATGGTCGTTCCAAGGACGGTTGAGGCGTTTCGCACGATGCTCTCTCCTCCTTCGCGTTTCGGGGAGTCTCGTCTCCCGACCCGGCGGAGCGAGTCTACTCCGAAAATCGGGTTGATTGGCCAATCTGGATGTCGCTCGGTGCACAGCGACGTCCGACCAGCGTAAACCAAACGTTCGGTTATATTGAATGGCTGACGTGGGGCTATGACCTACTACTCCGTTGTTGTCGAACGCGAGACGAACGGGACGTTTTCCGCGTGGGTGGCCGGCCTGCCTGGCGTCTACGCGGCTGCTGATACAGCCAGCGCAGCGAAGCGGGGAATCCGGAGCGCGCTGACGGCGCATCTCGAAGCCCTGGCCGCACGGGGCCAGATGGCCAAACCACGGGCCGACGTGGTCGTGCTCCGCGTGGATGCACCGGCCCGGACCGGACGGCTCCGTCTGAGGTTTGTCGGCCTGGGTGCGCTACTCGGCCGGCGGACGAGTGCCAAGAAGACGGAAGCGGCGCGTCGTAACGGTCTCAAGGGCGGACGTCCTCGCAAGGCCGCCACGGCGTAGCCGGTCGCCACCGTGCGACAGGAACCAAACAGCTTGGGCCTTGTGCATTGGGCCTTGTGCATTGGGCCTTGTGCATTGACCACGCGCCTGAGCGACAGCCGGGCGCTTCGTCTTAGTGCCGGGGGTGGGAATCGAACCCACACGCTCCTTACGGAGCCCAGGATTTTAAGTCCTGTGCGTCTGCCAGTTTCGCCACCCCGGCGTGCCTTCGCACAGGAATCCTAGCGAGGCTGCGCCTCGGACCGCAAGCATGCAGGCTCCGCCTGGCAGCTATGCCAGCCGACCCAGCAGTTCGCGTACTATTGGGGGCACGCCGAGTAACACGGGCCCAATGGCTCCGGCGGCGACCGGAAGACTGTTGGGTTCGTCGTCACACCGCTCACACAAGGATTAGCCCTCTTGACCTCTCAGGCCCTCCGTGGACCCATACTGCCGATCTGCCTGGCGGTGCTCGTCGGCGCTGCCGGCGACGCGTGGGCGCAGGCCACGCTGGCCGCCCAGCCCACCGGGCTGGTTCGCCGCGAGATGAAGGCGACCCGGATACCGGACGGCGAGCGCATCACGCTCGACGGACAACTGAACGAGGCCGTGTGGACCCGCGCGCTTCCCGCCAAGGACTTCGTCCAGATCGACCCGCAGAACGGCGTGCCGGCCACCGAAGCTACCGAGGTGCGCATCGCCTTCAGCGAGAACGCCCTCTACATGGGCGTCACCGCGTTCGACTCCGAGCCGGACAAGTGGCTGGGCTTCCAGCGGCGCCGTGACGAGTTCCTGTCCTCCGACGACCGGTTCATGTGGCGCATCGACACGTTCCTGGACGAGCGCTCCGGCTACTTCTTCGAGATGAACCCTTCGGGCCTGATGGCCGACGCGGTCTTCGGCGTCAACGGCATGAACCGCGCGTGGGACGGCATCTGGAACGCGCGCGTGCACCACAGCGACATCGGGTGGACGATCGAGATCGAGATCCCCTTCCGCACGCTGAACTTCGACCCGGCCAACGACACCTGGGGCATCAACTTCCAGCGCACGGTCCGCCGCAAGAACGAGGACAGCATCTGGATGGGCTGGGGCCGCAACCAGGGTCTTGGGCGCATGACCAACGCCGGCCGCGTCAGCGGCATCGAGGACGTCACCCAGGGCCACGGCCTGGACATCAAGCCCTACGGCCTCTTCGCCATGAACAAGAGCCCGGCTCGTGTCGGCGGCTGGGACAAGGATCCCAACGCGGGCATCGACTTCTTCTACAACCCCACCCCGGGCCTCAGGGCCAACCTCACCATCAACACCGACTTCGCCCAGACCGAGGTCGATCAGCGGCAGGTGAACCTGACGCGGTTCTCCTTGTTCTTCCCCGAGCGCCGGGACTTCTTCCTGGACGGCGCCACGTTCTTCGACTTCGCCAGCAACAGCGTGGGGGGCGAGCAGGTACAGCCGTTCTTCAGCCGCCGGGTCGGCCTCAGCGCATCGGCCACGCCGCAGCGGATCGATTACGGCACCAAGTTCAACGGCCAGGTGGGCGGCCAGGACGTGGGATTCATGCACGTGCGCACGGCCGACGACGGGGACGCAGGCTTCATCGGCGAAGAGTTCACGGCGGCTCGTGTGAAGCGCCGCCTCCTGACCCAGTCCTATATCGGAGGCATGTTCACACGGCGCGACGCGCGGGGCGACGGCTCGGGCGCCAGCCACACCGTGGGCGCGGACTTCGGCCTGTCCACGGCCACGTTCCAAGGCAACAAGAACCTGACCACGTCGGGGTGGTTTCTCCGCGAGAGCCGGCCGGGCGTGACCTCAGGGACGAGCGCCTTCGGCGCGGGCATCGAGTACCCGAACGACCGCTGGTCAGGCGGCTTCAACGCCCGCGAAGTGCAAGCCAACTTCAACCCGTCGGTCGGCTTCGTCGCGCGGCGCAACTATCGGCGCTACAACCAGTTCATCGGTTTCGGGCCTCGGCCCAACAACAGGCTGATCCGCCAGGTCCGGCTCAACGGCAACCTGACGATGTTCACGGACCTCCGCAACCAACTGGTGGAGCGGAACCTGCACCTCAACCTCGCCAACGTCCAGTTCCAAAGCCAGGATCAGGTCAGCGTCGAGATGGACCGCAACTACATCCGGCTGGAGACACCGTTCCCCATCAGTCCCGGCATCACGCTGCCGCTGGGCAACCAGTACTCGTTCACGCGCATGGCCATCGCCGGCCAGACCGCCAACCTCCGCACCCTGGCGCTGAACGGACGGTTCGAGACCGGCGGCTTCTTCTCGGGCACGCGCCGGCAGACGGTGCTGGGCCTCACGCTGCGGGCGGCCCCTGGCTACATCTTCAGCGTGAACGGCGAGTGGAACGAGGTGGACCTGGCCGAGGGACGCTTCGCGACGAACCTGATCCGAGTGGTCACCGACTCCCAGTTCTCGCCGTTCATGGCGCTCGTCAACAACTTCCAGTTCGACACCGCGTCGCGCGTCCTTGGGTGGCAGTCGCGGTACCGCTGGATCGTGAAGCCCGGCAACGACGTCTACATCGTCTACACGCAGAACTGGTTGGAAGACCCCGTCGCGGACCGCTTCAGCACCCTCGATCAGCGCTTCGCCACCAAAGTCCTTTACACCTACCGGTTCTGAGGCCGTTTCCACACCCTAGCCCAGCCGCTGGTCTGCGTGATCCAGGCGTGAAACGCGCCGAAAATGTAGCCTTAAGTCGTTGATATATATAGCCTTATCTGGAATTTTGAAAACCAGATGGCTGGAGTATGCTGATTGAGGGTTGGCCAGGTCGACGAGTCAGGCGCCCGTCGCCTTCTTCGCGCGACACCCTCATACCAAGGTGTGCTCGGCAAATCTCCTGGCCTCAAGTGCCAGCCGGTAGTCAACACTACCGGCTGGCACGTTTCATTTCAGGGGCTTGAGCCTCGACACTCCGCCGAAGCCCCTTGAGGGAAACGTGCCGGCGACCGCCCACCACCCGTCCTCTAGTGGATCGTCTCTGAGCTCGACGGCTCGGCCAGTGTCTCGGGGCGGCGGCGATCGGCGTCCATCACGCGCTGAATCTTCTCGCTCAGGGCACCCTCGGCCACGTCGAAGGGCCCGGCTACGGCAGCGCCTAGTGACATCTCTATCGCCACCACCACGCCGCCGGACTCGAAGGGGTTGACGATCCAGCTGAAGCCCCGCAGGGCAATCGGCACAGAGGGGTCGGCGGCCGGGTTCTTCGCCGCATTCATCGCGCGCAGCATGCCCACCAGCAAGGCCGCCACGTCGGCGTCGGTCCAGGCACCGGGCTCGCGGCCACTGGACGGCAGCGCGTGGGTCGTCGCATCCACCTCGCCGCGCAGCCACACTTCAACAGGGATCTCCATGCCTCAGCTTCCGCTCCCCAACCGGTTCAACTGCGCGGCGAGCTCGTCGGCCGACGTCGTCGGCGCCTGACAGGCGAAGTCGCGGCATACATAGGCGGTGGCCAGCCCATCACGCGCCACCATCGTGCGCGTCCACGGCAGCAGGCGCTCCAACCCCTCCCGGTGAGCCGGCGTCACGGGCACCAGGAGCGCCGTCGGGTGATAGAGACCTCGCACCGCGGCCATCAACGCGGCCGTATCGGCCGCAGCCGGATCGCCCACGACGACCACTTGGGCCATGCCCGCATGATACGTCGAGAGCGCCGTGAGCATCAGCGGCACGCTGCGTCCCAGGTGGGGTTGAAACGACGCCATCGCGGCCTCGGCGCGTGCCGCCATCGTCGAGTCCCCGGTCAGGTGCGCCAAGGCCAGCAGGTTCAGCGACGCCACCGACGAAGCCGCCGGCTCCGCGCCGTCGTACTGCTCCTTCATCCGGATCAGCACCGACGGATCGTCGCCCGTGGTGCTGAACCAACCGCCCTCCACCGGATCGCCAAAGCGCTCGTCGAGCTCGCGATGGAGCGTCATCGCCCATTCCAGCCACGCCGGGTCCCCGGTGGCCTGGAACAGCTCGATGAGCCCCGCGGCCAAATAGGCGTAGTCCTCGGCGTAGCCGGTCACGGCGGCGTGCCCACGCCGATACCGGCGCAGGAGCGTCGCCGTGGTGTCGTTCCACAGATGCCGGCGAAGGAAGCCCGCCGCGCGGACGGCATCGTCCACGAAGGACCGGTCGCCCAGCGCGCGACCCGTCCGGGCGAACGCCGTGATCATCAGCCCGTTCCACGCCGTCAGCACCTTGTCGTCCAGGTGCGGGCGCGGCCGCAAGGCGCGCGCCTCGGTCAGCACCACGCGGGCGGCGGCCAGCGCGGCTTGCACAGCGGGGACGGATTGCCGGGTGGACGCGGCCACCTCTTCAAGGGAGCGCGCGGTGTACAGCAGGTTCTTGTGCGTGAACTCGCCCTGCGGGTCGGCGGGCGCGTTGCCGTCGGGCAGGATGCCGTAGCGCAGGCAGAACGGCTCGGCCAGCTCGCCCAGCAGATGCCGCACCTCCAGCTCGCCCCAGATGTAGAACGCCCCCTCCATCTTGTGCGCCGCCGGATCGGCGGCGTGTTCAGGGGGCACGCTGTCAGCGTCCTCGGCGGAATAGAAGCCGCCCTCTGGATCCGTCAGGTCCCGACGCACGTAGCGCAGGGTGTCCACGGCCACCTCGGCGTACTGGGGATCGCCGGTCAGCTGCCCCGCGGCCACGTAGGCCGGCACCAGCTGCGCCTGGTCGTAGAGCATCTTCTCGAAGTGGGGCACGCGCCAGTCGGCGTCCACGGAGTACCTGTGAAAGCCGCCGGCCAGATGGTCGCGCATCCCGCCGAGAGCCATGGCGCGCAGGGTCAGCAGCGCCATGTCGCGCGGCTCCCCCGCCCCGGTCCGCGCATGTTCGTGGAGCAGGAACGCCAGCTCGCTGGGTCGCGGAAACTTGGGCGCGTTGCCGAACCCGCCGCGTCGGCGGTCGAAGGCCGTTGAGAACTCGGCCACGGCCTTGTCGAGCGCCTCGGGAGGCGCCACCACGCCCGTCGCGCCCGTGCGGGCGAAGCCGCGCAGACGCTCGACGATGGTTTCGGCGGACCGGTCGATCTTCTCGCGCTCCTCGTGCCAGGTGCGCGCCAACTCCGTCAGGACCTCCACGAAGCCGGGACGTCCCCACCGGCCCGTGGGCGGAAAATAGGTGCCGCCGTAGAACGGGCGCAGGGACGGCGTGAGCCACACGCTCATCGGCCAGCCGCCGCTCCCCGTCGTCGCCTGCACGAACAGCATGTACACGCGGTCCACATCGGGTCGCTCTTCGCGGTCTACCTTGATGGGCACGAAGTGGGCGTTCAGCAGGTTCGCCACGTCCTGGTTCTCGAAGCTCTCGTGCTCCATCACGTGGCACCAATGGCACGTGGAGTAGCCGACCGAGAGAAAGATGGGCCGGTCTTCCGTGCGGGCCTTGTCGAACGCTTCGGGGCCCCACGGATACCAGTCCACGGGGTTGTGCTGGTGCTGCAGCAGGTAGGGACTGTGCTCGGACGCAAGGCGATTGGGCACCGAAGAGGGGTCCTTTCGGAGAGCGGGAAGGAAGGCGGTCAGCGCGTCGCCGGAGCCGGGCGCTGACGAACCCGTGGCGGACCCTCGAGCCGCATCTGCGCCCGCTCGTCCACGATCCGGTGCTTGCGCATCTTGCTGTAAAGCGTGGGCCGATACAGGCCGAGGAGCTGCGCCGCCTCCTGCTTGTTCCAGTTGGTCCGCTGCAGCGTCTGCACGATGGCGAGGCGCTCCAGCTCGGCCAGCGTGCAGCCCGGCGGGACGCTGAACTCTTCGCGCGCGGTCCCGTCGCGAAGGGTTTCAGGAAGGTCGTCGGGCGTGATCTCCCCCGTCTTGCACACCAGCACCGCGCGCTCCATCGCGTTTTCCAGCTCGCGCACGTTGCCCGACCAACGATTCCGGATGAGGATGTGGTACGCGGCTGGGGAAATGGACCGCACGGCGCGGTCGTACCGCTGGTTGAACTTGGCCAGGAAGTGGTTGCAGATGAGCGGGATGTCCTCGGTCCGCTCGCGCAGCGGCGGCACCCGCAGCGTGATCGTGTTGATGCGGAAGTAGAGATCTTCGCGCACGCGCCCTTCGCGGAGCGCCTGCTCCAGGTCGGTGTTGGTGCTGCAAACGAGGCGAAAGTCCACGCGCACCGTGCGGTCGCTGCCGATCGGGCGATACTCGCGTTGCTGCAGCACACGCAGGAGCTTGGTCTGGAGCGCCGCGGGCATCTCCCCAATCTCGTCGAGGAGCAGCGACCCGCCTTCGGCCATCTCGAAGAGCCCCACCTTGTCGGCCACGGCGCCCGTGAAGGAGCCCTTCCGGTAGCCGAAGAGCTCGCTTTCGATCAGGTCGTGCGGGATGGCGGCGCAGTTGATCTTGATGAAGGGCCCGCGGACGCGGTCCGAATGATGGTGGATCGCGTTGGCGATGAGCTCCTTGCCGGTGCCGTTTTCGCCCTGAATCAGGATGTTCGCCTCGCTGGCGGCCACGCTCTCGATGAGCTCGAAGAGCTCCTTCATGCTCTTGCTCTGCCCCACCACGTTGGCGAAGCTGTACTGTCCGCGCACCTGCTCCTTGAGCTGCTGGTGTTCCGCACGCTCGCGCATCCGGCCGAAGGCGTTCTCCAGCACGTCCACCAGCCCGTCGCGGGTCAGCGGTTTTTCGAGGAAGTAGAACGCGCCGGCCTGCGCCGCCTCGACCGCGCGCGAGACCGTTCCAGGACTGCCAAGCGCGATCACTTCGGGCCACTCGTCGGTGTCCTTGAGCCGCCGGACCAGCTCTACCCCATCCACGTCGGGCAGCGACAGGTTCACTACCACCACGTCGGGGCCCCACTGCCGGTAGATTTCGTGCCCTCGCGTGCCGACAAGCGCGCAGCGGGACTCGTAGCCCTCGGCGTCGAGGACCTCACGCATCCAGTCGCTCGTCGCCGGGTCGTCATCGACCACGAGGACGCGACGGCGTCGCTTGCTGTAGTACGGTGGTGGAGCCATGCTTAGAAACTTGACCATTCCAAACTTGACCAAATGGGTCAAGTTTCTACGCCCGCGCGAACGCGCGGGCCATCAAACTCTGGGCTAGCGAGGCGGAGCCTGCACGCTTGCCGGCCCAAGGCGCAGCCTCGCTAGCTGTACGGAATTGTGAGCGTACCACAGCGTCGTAATTCAATACAGCCACCAATGGATCCGACTGATATTCGGACAGATCGCGAAGTTCTTATACTGCAGAGGTAGGTCGCGCCGTGAACCTCTCCCGCTCGCTATAATCGCGCCGCACCCGATCACGACGCACGTCCGACCATGGACACCATTACCAGTCAGATTCAGACCGCATCGAGCCAGTTCGCCGAGAACGCGGCGCACATGGCCCGCCTGGTGACCCAACTACGGGAGCACGTCGAGCAGGCGCGGCTCGGCGGTGGCGCACAGGCGCACGAGCGCCATTCCCAGTTGGGCAAGATGCCCGTGCGCGAGCGGGTTCGGCAGCTCCTCGATGCGTCATCGCCGTTCCTCGAGCTGTCGGCCCTGGCCGCGCACCAGATGTATGAGGACGAAGCGCCGGGGGCGGGTCTCGTCACCGGCATCGGACGCGTGGAAGGGCGCGAGGTGTTGGTCCTGGCCAACGACGCCACGGTGAAGGGCGGCACCTACTTCCCGATGACGGTCAAGAAGCACCTCCGCGCCCAGCAGATCGCACACGAGAACCGGCTTCCGTGCATCTACCTCGTGGACTCGGGTGGTGCGTTCCTGCCCATGCAGGCAGAGGTCTTCCCCGATCGCGAGCACTTCGGCCGCATCTTCTTCAACCAGGCGCGCATGTCGGCCGACGGCATTCCCCAGGTGGCTGTCGTCATGGGCTCGTGCACGGCGGGCGGCGCGTACGTGCCGGCCATGGCGGACCAGACCGTGATCGTCAAGGGGACGGGCACGATCTTCCTGGCCGGGCCGCCGCTGGTGCGCGCGGCCACCGGTGAAGACGTGACCGCGGAGGAACTGGGCGGCGCCGACGTGCACACGCGGCTGTCGGGCGTGGCCGACTATCTCGCGGCCGACGATGCCCACGCCCTGGCCCTGACGCGGAGGATCGTGTCGAGCCTGCCCGTCAGCAAGCACCTGCCGGCCGACGTCGCGACGCCCGAGGCTCCGGCCTACGACCCGGCGGAACTGTACGGCGTGGTGAACGCCGACCCGCGCCGCCAATACGACGTGCGCGAAGTGCTGGCGCGCATCGTGGACGGCTCGCGGCTGGACGAGTTCAAGCGCCTCTATGCGCCAACGATCGTGACGGGCTTTGCGCGCCTGCACGGCCTGCTGGTGGGGATCGTCGCCAACAACGGCGTCCTGTTCTCGGAGTCGGCGCTCAAGGCTACCCACTTCATCGAGCTGTGCGGCCTGCGCGGCATTCCCCTTGTCTTCGTGCAGAACATCACCGGCTTCATGGTGGGCCGGGAATACGAGCGCGCGGGCATCGCCAAGGACGGCGCCAAGATGGTGCACGCCGTGGCCAACGCCCCGGTGCCCAAGTTCACCGTGGTCGTGGGCGGGTCGTTCGGAGCAGGCAATTACGGGATGTGCGGGCGGGCCTACGACCCGCGCCTCTTGTGGATGTGGCCCAACGCGCGGATCTCCGTGATGGGCGGCGACCAGGCGGCCACGGTCCTGGCCACCGTCAAACGCGACCAGCGCGCCCGCGACGCACGTCCCCTGACCCCCGACGAGGAAGCGGCCATCCGGGCGCCGATCCTGGAGAAGTACGAGCGGGAAGGCTCACCCTACTACTCCACCGCGCGCCTCTGGGACGACGGCATCCTGGATCCGCTCCACACCCGGGACGCACTGGCCCTGGGTATCTCGGCCGCCTACAACGCGCCGATCCCCGCACCGAAGTACGGCGTCTTCCGAATGTAGGGACGCGGTGCCCCCCTTCACACGAATCCTCGTCGCCAACCGAGGCGAGATTGCCGTGCGGGTGATCCGCGCCTGCCGCGAGATGGGCATCGAGTCGGTGGCGATCTACTCCGACGCCGACGCCCATGCGCTCCACGCCACGCTGGCGAACCGGGCCGTGCGCGTCGGACCGCCGCCCGC
>Ga0307505_10003223_pt1 | contig 10408 bp, 11 predicted proteins | sample 23_S_MG_FD_202183 | JGI IMG/M metagenome (GOLD analysis project Ga0307505, IMG submission 202183) | Soil microbial communities from Populus trichocarpa stands in riparian zone in the Pacific Northwest, United States - 23_S | ecosystem: Environmental > Terrestrial > Soil > Riparian zone > Trees... | reverse complement strand
CACGAGAAAATTTCTCACGTCAGCAACTCAGCTGGTTGTGATTGAGCGAACGACGCAGTTCCGCCTCTCTCCGGATCAAGAGGGACCACCGACGATCGGCGCCTTTCAAGAACAGGGGTATTTCGATGGCGAGCTACCAGCGGACCTGATCCGGGAATTCACTGCAATTAATCGTCAACCGAGCCGGCTCGAAGGTCGCTTTCACTTTGGTGTCAGCTACCGGTTTGCCACGGGGGACAGGCTCGAAGAGCCGGAGGTCTCCCTCTCACCGTACGGCTGGGGACTGGCGCCTTTCTTCTTGGCGCCTGCCCCCGTCAGAGGAGCAGCGGGACAGGCACCGTCGCAGACGTCGGAGCCAGTCCCCTGGGCTCGCGCGAGACCGGTTCAAGCGCCGTCGGTGTTGGGTCGACTGGCCTTCTCTCGTGTGGCACGAAACCTTCGCAACGATCATGCGCTGCTATATGTCGAAGTCCTACGTCCCGACGGCACTGGAGCAGGGTTTCTCGTGTGGTTTCGCCGTCAAGGACGAAGCTGGACGTTGTTTGATACGGAAGTTGCGTGGACCATTCAGGTTCAGCGAGAACCAGAAGAGGGGCCGCTGCTTGCGCCCTGATGGGCTTGGCCTGTAGCATGCGTGCATCATGTCCGTCATGATTCGAAAAACCTTTTCCGTCCCACCCCTTGGTTGTAATTGTTCGATCATCGGCGATCCAGTGACGAAGCAGGCGATCGTGGTCGATCCTGGTGGAGCGTACGAGCGAATTCTCCACGAGGTGCAGCAACTTGGATTGACGGTTACGCATATTCTCCACACCCATGCCCACTTCGACCACTTTCTCGCGTCCGGTGAAATCAAGAAGGCGACGGGAGCGACGATCTGTCTCCATCAGGATGATCTCGAGTTGTGGAAGAATCTCGAATTGCAGTGCCGGATGTTCGGCGTCACCTACATGCCCGTTCCGATACCCGACTACTCGCTCAAGGATGAGGAGAAGATTGTGGTCGGCCAGATCTCCGCTGTCGCACTCCATACGCCCGGCCACACCCCCGGATCTATGAGTTTTCACTTCCCGGTCAACAACGTGGTCTTGGCTGGCGACACGCTCTTTCGCGGCAGCATCGGGCGCACCGATCTCTGGGGAGGAGACTTCAAGGCCATCGAGCAATCCATTCGAGAGCGGCTGTACACCTTGGAAGAGACCACGCTCGTGGTGACGGGGCATGGACCGGAGACCGAGATTGGAGTGGAGAAGGAGACGAATCAGATTGTCCGTATCTGACCGGCAGGGGAGGTGACCATGACGGCATATAAGCAGTTCGTCTTCTCTCTCTGTTTCCTCACGCTCGCGCTTCCGGTTGCGTATGCAGCCGAATCTTCACCAGCATTCTCGGAACAGGTCACGATCGCCGATGTACAGGTTCGCATCACCGATCACGGCACCGTGGTGCTCTTGCTGGCCGAAGGCAAGGCCATCCCGATTTTCGTCGATTTGACGGTCGCGCTGTCGATTCAAGGCGCGTTGAACGGTGAGAAACTCCCTCGCCCCCTCTCTCACGATTTGATGCACACGATCTTGGATGCCTATGGTGGGAAAGTGCTGCAAACCGTCATCACGCTCAAAGGCGGTACCTATTACGGTGCGCTGACCGTTGCGATGCAGGATCAGGTGAAGACGTTTGACAGCCGGTCGTCCGATTCGATTGCGCTCGCCGTTCATTTCAAGGCGCCGATTGTCGTGGGGCGGGATCTACTGGAATCAGCGGGGCGCGCTGTGGAAAAGTCGAAGGCGGAGGATCTGTAAGGCTTACTCTTTTTCCATTCGAGATCGGAGCCGTTCAAGGCGCTTTTCGGTGGACTGCTTAATGAAAGCCATGTTTTCTCCGAGGTGCTGCTCGGCGTTGATTTTCCCGTCCTCGCGCCGCTTCAACTGGTCCAATCCGAATTGCGCGATCACGGGGCCGTCCTCCTGGTTTAACGATTTCCAGATTGCCGCGCAGGTGGTTTGTTTAGCGGTGGGGTACTTGTCGCAGGGTGGATCGGCTGCCCATGCGGTGCTCCAGTTGGCTCCCAGTAGGATAAATGCCAACACCAGTGCAGTCATTGTACGTCTACCCCCGGGCATGAATGGATACGCTCAACGTGGCTCACGATAGCACAACTCAATTTGTCTTGCAGACGATCGATGCGTATGAACGGTCAGCCAAGGAGTGCATCGCCCGATGGAACAAGCGACGGCATCACCGGCCACCGTTGTTAGCAGAATGGCTCGCATGTCTACCTGCCGATGCGAGGCTGTTGGACCTAGGCTGTGGGGGAGGCAAGGACGCGGGCGATCTTGTTCAGCGTGGGTATCGCGTTGTGGGCTTGGATCGGACGAGTGCGTTGCTTTCAGCGGGGCGGCGTCGCTATCGTTCATTACCGCTGATCCGCGCCGATCTCCGCCAACCTCCATTTCACGCGATGTCGTTCGATGGTCTTTGGGCTGCCGCCTCGCTGATGCATCTTCCAAAGCCGGTGGCACGTCGTATCCTGACCGATCTGAGCAGGCTTATCCGTCCAGGCGGACTGTTCGCTGCGACGGTGACCTATGGCGTGAAGAGCCGCATTGTCACTGATGGGTGGGCTCCCGGGCGTTATTTCGCGCGCTGGAAAAAGGACGAATTCGCTCGTGCGGTTCGTCGAGCCGGATGGAGCATTCTTGACTTGAAGCTGGTGATCAACCGGGAGCGCAAAGGGCGATGGTTGAATCTGCTGGCGCAGAAGCAGGGTTGAGTCTACTTAGATGGGGCCGGTTCCGATGGCGTGTGGCGATTGAGCGTCAAATGAATCTTGTCGTCAAAGGTGTAATACCCACCTTGGTCAATGTCATACATAATGCAGAGCGGTGAAAAGATGATGAGGCAGCCGAAAATGTCCCCGACGACCCACCAGGACCAGCTGCGATCGATGTTGAGCGAGGTCTGTTCATAGCCGTCCTTGTTCGCCACAGCGAGGTGGTCGCCTTTACGACTGAGAGTGACTATGCCCGGCGCTGTGAGGTGCAGGTAGTTGTCGATAAGGACCGAGGTCTCCGGCGGGTTGGTGAAAATGGTGACCGACTGTTTGTCGGAATGTATCCAGGTTCCGCAGCCAGAGAGTCCTCCGATCAGCGCGCACACCATGAACGCTCCTTGCCATACCCTGCGGTTCCTCATCTTCCACTCCAGCTAAATGTTCATCGCCTCATTTACATCATGAAGCGTCGCTTTGGCGACCTCGCCGGCCCGTCGGCTGCCTTCTGTCACGATGTCGTCCAGGCGCGCGGGGTCCTTGCTCAGACGCGCGCGCGCGTCCCACATCGGCGTCATGCGTTCGACGATTCGATCGGCGACGAGCTTCTTGCAATCGATACAACCGATGGCCGCTGTCCGGCATTCGGTATTAATCTGCTCCTGAATCATCGGCAATGAAAAGATTTTGTGAAAATCGTACACGGGGCAGAGGTCCGGATTTCCGGGGTCGTGGCGTCGGACACGAGCAGGGTCGGTGACCATCGTCTTGAGTTTCTGGCGCACAACCGGTTCAGCGTCGGACAGGTTGATCGTGTTGCCGTAGCTCTTGCTCATCTTCCGGCCGTCTGTGCCGAGCACTTTCGGAAACTTCGTGAGCTGCTCCATCGGTTCAGGGAACACCGGCTTGTACAGGCTATTGAACCGGCGGGCCAACTCCCTGGTGAGTTCCAGGTGCGGCAGCTGGTCTTTCCCTACCGGCACGAAGTCCGGTTTGTAGATGAGGATATCCGCCGCTTGAAGAACCGGATAGCCGAGAAATCCGTAGGTGCTGAGGTCGCGCTCTTTTATCTCCTCCTGTTTTTCCTTGTAAGTCGGATTCCGCTCCAGCCAGGCAACAGGAATGATCATGGAGAGCAACAGATGCAGGACGGCATGCTCCGGAATACGCGATTGCACGAATACTGTGGCTTTTGCCGGGTCGATGCCCGCTGCAAGCCAGTCGATCAACAACTCGCGGACGAATTCTCGGATGCGGCCGGTATCGGCATAGTTCGTCGAGAGCGCGTGCCAGTCGGCGACAAAGAAATAGCACTGGAACTCGTTCTGGAGACTTTTCCAATTCTCCAAGGCGCCGAGATAGTTGCCGAGATGGAGCAGCCCGCTCGGCTGCATGCCGCTGAGGACTCGTTTCCTGGGTGTAGTCATGGTTCGCTTCCTGCTCCGAGACCGACGGCGGTGGAGAGAATCGTATTGGAGAGGCTGTGGGTTAAGGTGCTTGCGATGGTATGAATCAGATGGATCTGTGGATCGAGTACGATCAGTCCCATCAGGATGAACATGCCATAGGGCTCTACGCGCATAAGCGCCGTCGCTGCCATGTTTGGGAGCAGGCTCGTGAGAATTCTTCCGCCATCCAATGGGGGAATCGGCAGCAGATTGAACAGCATCAAGAGCACGTTAATCAAGACGGAGTAGACCGACATCACGGCAATCGGCATGAGGAACATCTGGCGCAACGTGTCCGGGGGAGGGGTCTCTGCCGATTTGGACCAGTAGTTTCCGATCGTGGGATCGACTGACAACAGGAGCGCGAAGAGGAGGGCGCTGCCAATGGCCAGCGCGAGATTCATGGCGGGCCCTGCTGCCGCGACAAGTGCCATGTCGCGGCGTGGCTGGTGCATGAGGCGTGGGTCAATCGGGACTGGTTTGGCCCATCCAAGAAAGAATCCTCCCGGCATAACCAGGCAGATCAGCGGCAGGATAACGCTTCCGAAGGGATCGATGTGTGCCAGTGGATTCATGGTGAGCCGACCCTGTAGCTTGGCGGTTGGATCGCCGCATCGATTGGCGACCCAGCCATGGGCGTATTCATGCAATACCATGGCGAAGAGGAGCGGGAGCGCCATGTAGGATATCGTGTGAAGAATCTGCGGTAAAGAGTTCATGCGGTCTAGTTTACCTGAATGAATCGGCCTCGTTTGATTTGTATGAGGAAGAGCGGACGATGCAACGTCCCGTCCGGTCCAAACGCCGCCGGTCCCGCAAGGGAGGGGAGGTCCGGCTGTGTCAGCAGATGGTCGTGGACGGTTTCGCCCGAGGCGGCGCCTTTGCGCACCGCATCAAGCACCAACTTCGCGGCATCGTAGCCCTGCATTGAAAAAAGTGTGGGGTTGGTATCGAACCGCTTTTTGTATCGGGCGACAAAATCCTGCACGGCCGGGGTGGGGCTGTCCACAAAGAAGCCGTCGACGAACACGGCTCCATCAATCGATGAATCGTCCGTGCGGGCGAAGTCCGGCGAGTTCCATCCATTTGCGCCCAGGAAAGGAACTTTCATGTCATGGAAATTGAGCTGGGCTGTAATAATGCCGGCGTCGGCTGCGCGGCCTGGAATGAAGATCGCATCGAAGCCCGGGGTATAGAAGACTTTCTTGTCCAGCTTTGTCCGTTTCCCGGTCAATTTGGTCTGATCAACCGGTACGGACAAGCCGTATCGCTTGAGGTCCTCCGCCTTCATACGTTTGAGTTGCGCGCTCACGTCGGCTTCGCCCTCTTTGTAGGACTCGATGGCGATCACTTCCCCTTCTGATCGGCGCACTTCTTGCGTGAAGAGCCGGGCCAGCTCACGGCCATACGTGGTGTCGGGATGCAGGATGCAGAATCGGCGGAAGCCTTGCTCTTTGATCGCATAGGTCGCGATTCGTTTGGCTTGAAGCTCATAGGTGAGTGCCGTGCTGAACACATAGTTGCCGAGTCGTCGGACGTTGGGAAGGGTCGCTGCCGGCGTGATCAGGGGGACGTGGGCTCGTTCGGCGAGTTCAGCCATGACCGGCAGATTTTTCGAGAGGAGCGGGCCGATCACGGCGAGGGGACGGTCGGTGTTCAGAAGTTCGGAGAATTCGTCCAAAAACGAGTCGTAATCGGATTCGAGATCTTTGACGATGAGACCGACCGATGGGCTCCCTGGCCGGTCTCTCGTTGATTCGACGGCCAGCTGAATGCCGCTGAGGATTTCACCGGCAAAGGGGGCGAGTTTTCCTGAAAGCGGCAGGACTCCGGCGATGAAAAACTGGTTGGATTTTTGTGCGGCTTGGAGCGTAGCGAGGAGTTCCGAAGTTTCCGCTGCCTGCGGGTGGGTCGGGAAATTCACGAGAAATTGCTGGATTTGCCGGATGGCCTGGTGTTCCTCTCTGCGGCTGACGTAGAGATGGATGAGTCGGAGAGACGCGATATCGCCGGGAAAGCTGCGTGGAAAGGTGTCTCGGATGTGCTCGAGAGTTTTCTTGTCGGACGTCTCGCTAGTCAGCTCGCGAATGCGGGTCCGCACGTCTTCCGCTTGGTCTTCAGTTCCCAAGGTCACTTCATCGAGCCACGCCTGAATGGCGCGAGCCGTGTCCTTCTTTTGCGCATAGAACTCTCCGCTCAGCCGCAGAGCTTCGCGTTTCGTGCCGTCATCCTTGGAAAGGTTTCGCAGGCCCGTCAAGATCGGCAGGGCAAGATCCAGGTTGCCCATCGCCGCATGGACTCGGGCCTGCATCAGCTTGCCTCGATCCGTCACCTCCGACTCGGGGAACTCGGTCTGCAGTTGCTTCAAGTATTTGAGGGCGTCCGCATATTGCTTTGCGGTGTACATGGCGGCGCCGAAGAGTAGGTAGGTGTCGTCGAGTAGCTCGGGCTTCGGAGAGGTGGCGAGAAAGCGACGGAGGACGGTGATGGCTTCTTCACCCTGACCCGCGTCGATCAGGCGTTTCGCTTGCTTCAGCGCAGGATGGTTCGCCGGGCTTGCCGGTCCTGTTTCTGCATAGATGAGCGCATTAAACTCGAATCCGGCGATTGGCCAGAGTATGCTCCAGACAAGTATCAGCGACAGGCACCAGCGTGCCAAAGGGATGTACGCGCGATGTGAAGACAGAGATATCAACGGGCGGGCCATGAGCTCCTAGCGGTCTGACGACTATGTCAGGTGCATGTGACTACTATCGGAAACCCTGAGGGGTGTCAAGGTAAACTCCGCACAGGGTTCGTTGTGTTCATCTGAGTGATTGGCTATCATGGCACAGATGATGTTACACCCGCTGGCCGAGCGATATTTGAGTCGTCTCCGGGTGGAGGGTGGTCTCTCCGTCAATACCGTTGAAGCCTACCGCCGCGATCTGACTAAGTTCCATTCCTACTTGCATCGAACCGGTGTTGTGCCGCTCGGGTCTCTGACGCCGGAGACGTTGACGGGATTTCTCCGTTCTATGCACGAAGCGCAGTTGTCCCGTGCATCCTCTCTTCGCTGCCTTTCGGCTATTCGCGGGTGGCTCCAGTTTCTGATGCGGGAACGGATGATCGACGAGAATCCTACCGTTGGCCTGGCTCCGATATCGCACGGTGTGCGACTGCCTAAGACGCTGTCGCAGCAAGATGTCACCGCATTGTTGGACCTGCCCGCAGTCCGGACCCCTGAGGACCTGCGTGACCGTGCGATGGTGGAGTTGCTCTATGCAACGGGGCTTCGCGTGTCGGAACTGGTGATGGCTGAAGTTGCGTTGGTAAATCTTGATGTCGGATATCTCCGGGTCACGGGCAAGGGCGCGAAGCAGCGTCTCGTGCCGATGGGTGAGGGGGCTCGGCAGCTGCTCCAGCAATATGTGGAAGAGGCGAGGCCATGGCTTCTCAAGAAGCGGGCTTCACGGTATGTATTCGTGTCGAGACGAGGCCGGCCGTTGACACGACAAGCCTTTTGGAAATTGCTCAGACTCCGTGCACGGCGGGCCGGGATTACACAGGTCATCTCGCCGCACATGCTTCGGCATTCATTCGCGACGCATCTGCTTGAAGGCGGCGCCGATCTTCGGTCTGTTCAGGTGATGCTCGGCCATGCGAATATTGCGACGACGCAGATCTACACGCATGTTGAACGAGGACGCTTGAAGCGGGTACATAACAAGTATTTCCCTCGGGTGAGCCGGCGCCAGGGGCGCAAAGCATAACCGAAGAGGCGTGAGGGATAAGCGCGGAGTGCGTCGCAAGTGAAAACTGCAAGAAGAGTGCGAGATTCGATTGACAAGGGCCTGTGGAGTTGGTAGCATCCGCGAAGGTTGCTAAGAAAATCGGGCGGATAGCTCAGTTGGGAGAGCGCTGCCCTTACAAGGCAGAGGTCACAGGTTCGATCCCTGTTCCGCCTACCAGGACCGTAGCTGGTTCATGGGGAACAGGACAAATCATTGAACAGAAATCATGAAATTTTAGACGGGACCGACCGCTAGATATAGTCTTGTCACTCACATCTTCCGCTATTAGTAGAATTTTATGGGGCCGTCGTTCAGCTGGTTAGGACGCCAGATTGTCAATCTGGAGGTCGCGGGTTCAAATCCCGTCGGCCCCGCCATTTTCCCCTGTGTCTGTTAGACTCCGTAGGCAGAGCTGTGAGTACTTCCTAGAGCCTGGAAAGGTCATCGTTTCATGTTTCAATCGGGTCTAACCGGACTTGTGGGGTCGCTCGGCGCGGTATCAAAAATCGTGCTCTTCGTTCTGTTCGTCTTCTCGGTTATTTCGTGGGCTATTATTTTCGCAAAATGGCGAGCGTTTCGAACGGCAGACCGGGAAGACAAGCGGTTCCTGGCGCTTCTGGCGAAAACACGAGATCTCGATGAGCTATACCGGCAAGTTCGACGAATTGAAGGGAGTCCCAGCGCAAGTGTATTCGAAGGGGTCATGGAGCGTGTGGGGCTTGGGCGAAGGGATGAGAGGGATGGTGTCGGCTCAGGGCAAACTGATCGGCAGGTCATGGAGAGGCTGGCATCTCATCTCGGCCAACGTCAGCTCACACAGCTCGAGACTTATCTCCCGTTCCTTGCCACGACGGGAAACATCACTCCGTTTATTGGACTGTTGGGGACTGTGATGGGAATCATCGACGCATTCCGTGAGATCGGTACTCAAGGGACTGCCAGCATTTCTGCTGTCGCGCCCGGTGTTGCGGAGGCGTTAGTCGCGACGGCAGCCGGTCTCTTCGCGGCCATCCCGGCGGTGATCGCGTATAACTATTTTCTTACCCGGATTCGAGGTACAGCGTTCCGGTTGGATTCGGTCACCATCGAACTTCTGGCATCTCTCCCGACCGCTGCATCGAAGACGAAACCCGTTCCGGTCGGAGTTCAAGGATGACCCTAGAGTCCCGTCACCGCCGGTTCCTGGCAGAAATCAACGTCATCCCCCTCGTCGATGTGGTCCTCGTCCTCTTGGTGATTTTCATGGTCACTGCGCCGATGCTCTATCGCGGGATGGACATTAATCTGCCGACTTCCGCTACGAATACGATTAAACCGGAAATGCGTACGGTCCTCACGATTGAAAAAGATCAACGGCTGTATCTTGACAAGGACCCGGTCGGAGTCGCTCAGCTGGAACAGAAATTGAAGCTCTTGAAACGGGACCATCCGGATGTCTCTCTCTATCTCAGGGCGGACCGAGAGGTGCCTTACGGTGTCGTGGTGCAAGTGATGGACGGTGTCAAGAAGGCTGGGATCGAGAAGATCGGGATGGTGACGGACCCGGTCGGGCCCGAGCGTGTTGGAGCCCCACAAACTCCGCATCTCCCGTCGCGAAAAAGTTGATGCAACGTCGTCGAGGGGGCTGGTGGTTATGTCGTCCCAGGCATCGCTCCTCTCAGGCATGGGGTTCGATCATGGTGATCAGTCCGCGCTGTCAGTTCGACTCAAGCGAACACTGGCGTTGTCACTCGCTGTTCATGTGGTTGTCCTGCTCATCGCGACAGGGCTTCGGCTTCCGCAACAGGGTGAGCGCCCGATGACGTCTGTGGAAGTGTCGCTGGTCAGTCTGCCGACACCGATGAGACCAACCGAGTCGGCGAAGCCGGTCGAATCAGCAAAGATCCCGGATCCGAAGCCGGCTCCTGCCCCGTTAGTCAAGACGGTGGCGCCCAAGGCAGCTCCAGCTGTCGTGCCTCCAGCAGGCGAGAAAAGAAGAGACATGTTCCAGGATCTTCAGCTTCCGCCGGATGCGCCAAAGTTTGGAGATTTGAGCCCTGCAACAAAATCGGCGGCACAGCCTCAGCAGGCGGCGAAGGCCTTCGATATCCCACGGGTGCCGGATATGGCGCACGACCCGGTCGCGAAGATTCCGCAGCGGTCTTCGGTCAGCGACGACATGAATCGTGAGTTAGAAGAAGAACTGAAAAAGATCAAACAGTTTCAACCTGCGGCTAAGCTGGACGCCCCGAAAGAGGTGAAGCCAAGCGAGACGTCAGTGAAGCCGGCGCCTCAGCAAGAGGTGAAAGCTTCGGCGGCCAAGGCACCCGAGACGGCTCTGAAGATTTCCGGTACGGCGGGATCGAATCCCTACTGGGCTCGTGTGCAGTCCATTATTAGTAGTCACTGGGAGCCGCCTCCTATCGATATGGCAGGGC
>Ga0307505_10003222_pt1 | contig 10410 bp, 9 predicted proteins | sample 23_S_MG_FD_202183 | JGI IMG/M metagenome (GOLD analysis project Ga0307505, IMG submission 202183) | Soil microbial communities from Populus trichocarpa stands in riparian zone in the Pacific Northwest, United States - 23_S | ecosystem: Environmental > Terrestrial > Soil > Riparian zone > Trees... | reverse complement strand
CGGCGAGTTCGACGCGGTAGCGCAGGCCGGAACAGCCGGCCGGCGCCACGCCGGCCAGGAGGCTGTCGAGCAGCGGTCTGCCCGCGGTCAACGGCAGATTGACTGTGCCGCCGCGCGGGTCATTCGCGTGCCGGACAGCGATGTTTCCCATGCATGTGGGAACCGCGCGCGCCGGGAAGGTTCCCTCCCCGCCGCACCGCGCAGGCTGCGGCCTGCCGCCGGACGGAATCGGTCATGGCGCGACCGATGCCCTGGAACCCGAGCGTGGCGGCGAGCCAGGGGGACGTCGATGCGCCGCTTTGACGCAAATCAAAGCGGGCGGATGTCGTCGTACCCATACTGGACGCCACTGAACCGAGGCCCCATGGTCAAGCACATCCTGATACCCACCGACGGCGCCAAGCTCTCCCTGCGCGCCGTGCGCGCGGCCTGCGACGTGCTGGTGGTGCCGGCGGGCGCGCACCGCTAGGGCACCCGCTTCATGAAGTGGGCGACGCCGGCGATCCGGTCCACCGGCAGCAGGAACGCGATGCCGCGGCCGGTGTCGTTCAGCTCCGCGGCGCGCACGACTTCGTCGAGGATCGCGCCGGCCTGGTCGGCCCGCACCAGGGTCAGGACGATCTCCTTCTCCGGCTCGATCGACATGCCGAAGATCTTCTCCTGCTCGTTGATGCCGGCGCCGCGCCCGAACAGGACGGTGCCGCCGCGCGCGCCGGCCTTCACCGATGCCTCGAGCACGGTACTGCCCCATCCCTTGCGGACGATGCTGACGATCAAAGCGGCGTCTTTCATGGCGTAGCCTCCTTCGGGCGTTCCTTCCGGCGAACCAGCATTCCCAGCGCCAGTACCGAGATCACGGGCGCGAGGGCGATGAGCGCGACCAGGCCGAGCCCCTGGACGAGCGGGTCCCCGCCCGTGCCGGCGGACGCGCCGAGGGCGAGGGCGAGCAGAAAGCTGTTGGCGAGCGGGCCGGTGGCCACGCCGCCCGCGTCCACCGCCACCGCGACGAACTCGCGGTCGCTGAGCCACAGGAGGGCGAGGACGAACGCGTAGCCGGGCGCGAGCAGCCACAGCAGCGGCAGGTCGAACGCGATGCGCAGCAGGCCGGCGCCCGTCGCCGCGGCCACGCCGCCGCACACGGCGACGAGCACCATGCCGCGGCGGATCGAGCCGCTGGTGGCCTCCTCGACCTGGCCGGCGAGGATGCGCACCGACGGCTCGCCCCAGGCGGTCGCGAAGCCGAGCGCGACGCCGAACGGGACGGCCATCCACGCCTGCGGCAGCGCGCCGAGCGACTCGCCGATGATGCGGCCGAACGGCAGGAAGGCGACCCCCACCCCGAGCAGGAACAGGAACAGCCCCAGCGCGGCGACGAGGGTCCCGGCCAGGATGCGCGTCACCTCGCGCACCGGCAACTGCAGGAACAGCACCTGGAACACGAGGAAGAGCACGGCGAGCGGCAGCACCGCGAGCACGACGCTCCAGGCCGTGCCGGCGAGCTGCTCGAGGAGCGCCGCGCCGCTCATCGCTGCAGCCAGCCGAGCAGCAGGACGGCGATCACCGGCCCCACCGAGGCGAGCCCCAGCAGCCCGAAGCCGTCCGTGGCGGCCGAGCGCCGGGCGAGCACCGTGCTCAGGCCGAGCGCCAGGGCGAGCAGCACCGGGGCGGTGAGCACGCCGGTGGTCACGCTGCCGGCGTCGTAGGCGAGCGGCACGAAGCGCGCGGGCGCGAGGAACGACAGGAGGAGCATGAGGCCGAAGGCGATCGCGACGAGCGCCGTGAACGGGAAGCCGAACACGATGCGCAGCAGCGCCACGGCGCCCAGCAGGCCGACGCCCGCGGCGATGACGTAGACGAGCGGCCGCGCGGCGATGGCGCCCTGCGCCGTCGCCTCGACCTGGGCGGCGAGGATCAGCACGTCGGGCTCGGCGACGGTGACCGCGAACCCCAGCGCGAAGGCGACGCCCGCGATCAGCCACAGCGAGCCCTTGCGCGGCAGCTCCGCGCCGATGAAGCGCCCCATCGGCAGGATGCCGAGGTCGATGCCCGCGAAGAGCAGCAGCATGCCGAGCGCGGCGAGCGCCGCGCCGGCGAGGAACTGGAGGAACTGCGGCAGCGGCGCCTGCACGAGGGCGACCTGGAGCACGCAGACCGCGCCCACCAGCGGCGCCATCGCCTTGAGCACCTCCGGCAGCCGTTCGCGCAGCAGGGCGAGCATGGCGTCCCTAGCCGGCGGCGGGCTGCAGGTCCGCCACGCCCAGGCGCCGCAGCAGCCACTTCTCGCCTTCCAGCAGCAGCAGCATGGCCACGCCGATGCCGATCACCACCGCGCCCTCGGTGAAGGAAACCGGCCGCGTGTCGAACCAGCGCTGCATGAACGGCGCGTAGGTGAACGTGAACTGCGCCGCCGTCACCACCGCGATGGCGATCAGCACCGCCGGCGTGCCGAGCATGCCGCGCAGCGTGATCGAGCCCATGTGCAGGAAGCGCACGTTGAACAGGTAGAAGATCTCCAGCACCACGATCGTGTTGACCACCAGCGTGCGCGCGGTCTCGAGGTCGCCGCCGCGCCCGAGCGACCAGAAGAATACCCCCAGCGCCGCGCCGAGGAACAGGAACGTCACCAGCGCCACGCGCCACAGGAGGAACCCGGACAGCAGCGGCGCGCGCCGCGGGCGCGGCGGCCGGCGCATCACCCCCGGCTCGGGCGGCTCGAAGGCGAGCGCGAGGCCCAGCGTCACCTCGGTGACCAGGTTCACCCACAGGATCTGCACCGCGCTCATCGGCAGCGTGAAGCCGAAGGCGATCGCCGCGATCACGATCAGCGCCTCGCCGCCGTTGGTGGGCAGCGTCCAGGCGATCACCTTGCGGATGTTGTCGTGCACCGTGCGGCCCTCGTGCACGGCGTCGACGATGGAGGCGAAGTTGTCGTCGGCGAGCACCATCTCGGCGGACTCCTTCGCCGCCTCGGTGCCCTTGATGCCCATGGCGACGCCCACGTCGGCCTGCTTGAGCGAGGGCGCGTCGTTCACGCCGTCGCCGGTCATCGCCACCACCGCGCCGTCCGCCTGCAGCGCGCGCACGATGCGCAGCTTGTGCTCGGGGCTGGTGCGCGCGAAGACCGTCGAGCGCCGCACGGCCTCGGCGAACTCCACCTCGTCCATCGCGTCGAGCTCCGCGCCGGTGACCGTGTGCGGGTCCTCCGCCAGGCGCAGCTGCCGCGCGATGGCGGTGGCGGTGGCGGCATGGTCGCCGGTGATCATCTTGGGCTCGATGCCGGCCGCCCTGCACTCGGCCACCGCCCCGATCGCCTCCTCGCGCGGCGGATCGATGAAGCCGACGATGCCGAGGAACTCCAGGCCGCCCCCCAGGTCCTCCTGGCGCAGGCGTTCGCCGGCGTCCGGCATGCGCTTGCAGGCGAAGCCGAGGACGCGCTCGCCCGCCGAGGCGGCCTCGGCGATGCGGCGCGTCCAGGCCTCGCGCTCGGGCGCGCCGGCCATCTCGAGGACGACCTCCGGCGCGCCCTTCACGAAGGCGATCGCCCCGCCCTCCGGCGCGCGGTGCAGCGTGGCCATGTAGCGGTGCGCGGCGTCGAAGGGCACCTCGTCCAGGCGCGGCCACTCCGCGCGCGCGCGTTCCGGGTCGAGCCCCGTCTTCATCGCGAGGGCGACCAGCGCGCCTTCCATCGGATCGCCCTCCGCCCGCCAGCCGCCCTCCTGCCGGCGCAACTGCGCGTCGTTGCACAGCAGCGCGCAGCGCACGAGCGGCGCGGCCGCCGCGATCGCGGCGGCATCGTCGTCGTGGCCCACCGCCTCCAGGCGGCCGTCGGGCGCGTAGCCCGAGCCGCCCACCGCCAGCTCGTGCGCTCCGGCGGCGACGCGCGTGGCGGTCATCTCGTTCTTCGTCAGGGTCCCGGTCTTGTCCGAGCAGATGACCGAGGTGGCGCCCAGCGTCTCCACCGCGGGCAGGCGCCGGATGATGGCGCGCCGCGCGGCCATGCGCTGCACGCCGATGGCGAGCGTGACCGTGATCACCGCGGGCAGGCCCTCGGGCACCGCGCCCACCGCGAGCGCCACCACCGCCATCAGCGCCTCCCCCCAGCCGTAGCCGCGCACGCCGACCGCGAAGGCGAACACCAGCGCCGAAACGCCGAGCGCCGCCCAGGTGAAGACCACGCCGAAGCGGTTCATCTGGCGCAACAGCGGCGTGGTGAGCTGCTCCACGCTCTGCAGGAGCGCGCTGATGCGGCCGATCTCCGTGCGCGCGCCGGTGGCCACCGCCACGCCGGTCGCGTGGCCCGCCGCCACCAGCGTGCCCGAGTACGCCATGCCGTGCCGGTCGCCGAGCGCCGCCTCGCGCGGCGCCGGCGCCTCGCGCTTTCCCGCCGCCACCGACTCGCCGGTGAGCAGCGCCTCGTCGATGAGCAGGCCGCGCGCCAGCGTCAGGCGCAGGTCCGCCGGCACGCGGTCGCCCGCCTCCAGAAGCACGAGGTCGCCCGGCACGAGGGCAGCCACGTCCACCGAGCGGCGCGCGCCGTCGCGCAGCACGCTCGCCCGGGGCGAGATCATGCGGCGCATCGCCTCGAGCGCGGACTCGGCCTTGCCTTCCTGGAGGAAGCCGATGAGCGCGTTGAGCAGCACGACGACCGCGATCACCACGGCGTCCACGGTGTGGCCGAGGACCGCCGCCGCGACCCCCGCCGCGAGCATGAAGTAGATGAGCGCGCTGTTGAACTGCGCGAGGAACCTCAGCAGCGGGTGCCGGCGCGGCGGCGCCGGCAGCGCGTTCGGCCCGTGGACCTGCAGCCGGCGCGCGGCCTCCGCCGCGGCGAGGCCCTGCGTGCCGCTCTCCAGCAGGCGCAAAGCCTCCTCGGCAGGCAGCGCGTGCCAGTCCTCGGTCGCAGGGGAAGTCACAGCCCGAATGCCCTCACTGCCGGAAGACAGGGGCCGAGGGCCTGGCCGGTGCCGCCCCGCGCCGGTAGATCACGTGGTACACCAGCGCCACCAGCACGCTGCCGCCGACCAGGTTGCCGGCGATCACCGGCAGGAGGTTCTGCCACAGCCAGGCGACGCCCGCCGGCTGGCCGGCGGCGGCTTTCAGCATCTCCGCCAGCGGGAAAAAATACATGTTGGCGATCGAGTGCTCGAAGCCCGCGGCGACGAAGGCCGAGACCGGCAGCACGATGGCGAAGAACTTGTCCGTCACGCTGCGCCCGGCGAGCGCCATCCACACCGCCATGCACACCAGCACGTTGCACAGCACGCCGCGAAAGAACGCCTCCGCGAGCGTGAGCGAGCCCTTCGCGGCGGCGATCTCGAGGTAGGTCGCGGCGTACTGCTCCGCGTGCCCCGACCAGAACGCCAGCGCGGCGAGCCCCGCGGCGCCGGCGAAGTTGGCGGCGCACACCACCGTCCAGTTCCACAGGATCTCGCGCGTCGTCACCTTGCCCTCGGCCCAGGCCATCGCGATCAGGTTGTTGCCCGTGAACAGCTCTGCGCCCGCCACCACCACGAGGAGCAGGCCGAGCGAGAACACCACGCCGCCGAGCACGCGCTGCAGCGCATGCGGCAACGCGGGATCGCTCGCCACGATCGTGTAGTAGAGGGACCCCAGGCCGATGAAGGCGCCGGCGAGCATGCCCAGCATCCACACCGAAAGCAGCGGCAGGCGCGCCTTGGCGACGCCCGCCTCCCGCACGCGCCGCGCGATCTCGCGCGGGGAATAGGCATCCGAGCCGAACACCGCCATGGGGGGATTGTAGGCCGCGCGCGGCGCGCGGAGTTGACCCCGGTCAATCTTCGCCGGCGCGCGCCCGGTACGCTGTGCGGCAACCCAGGAGATTTCCCATGCCTTTGACGCCCGACCAGCTGCAGGAACTGCGCAAGCGCATCCTCGAGCGCCGCCGGCGGCGCCGTGGAATGTGAGCTTCACCGCGCTCGAGACTACTCTAGTTCAAGCGGTTCGCGTCCTTCGCGGATCGCTGCAAACAGCCCCTTGACCTAGGTCAAACGCCCCGGCCGGATAGGCAGGCCAAATCCGGTATATCGTCACAATCAATTTCACGCCGCGCCCTTTCCTGGGTGCAATGGGCGCTGGACACGACAGGAGGCAGGCAATGGACGCAAAGACGGATGACAAGCGCGCGGGCAAGTGCCCTTTCAACCAGATCGCCGGCGTCGGCCGGACGAACCGCGACTGGTGGCCGAACCAGCTGCGGCTGGAGTTGCTCCACCAGCATTCCGCGAAGTCCGACCCGATGGACAGGGGCTTCGACTACGCGAAGGAATTCAGGGGCCTCGACTACAAGGCGCTGAAGAAGGACCTGGTCAGGCTGATGACCGACTCGCAGGACTGGTGGCCGGCGGACTTCGGCCACTACGGGCCGCAGTTCATCCGCATGGCCTGGCACGCCGCCGGCACCTACCGGATCACCGACGGCCGCGGCGGCGCCGGCCGGGGCCAGCAGCGCTTCGCCCCGCTCGACAGCTGGCCCGACAACGTCAACATCGACAAGTCGCGGCGCCTCTTGTGGCCGATCAAGCGGAAGTACGGCCGCAAGATCTCCTGGGCCGATCTGCTCGTCCTCGCCGGCAACGTCGCGCTGGAGTCGATGGGCTTCAGGACCTTCGGCTTCGGCGGCGGCCGCGCGGACGTGTGGGAGCCGGACGAGGACGTGAACTGGGGCGCGGAGATCGCGTGGCTGGGCGTCGACAAGCGCTTCAGCGGCGACCGCCAGCTGGATCAGCCGTTCGGCGCCACCCACATGGGCCTGATCTACGTCAATCCGGAAGGCCCGAACGCGAGCGGCGACTACCTGGCCGCCGCCAAGGACATCCGCGCCACCTTCGGCCGCATGGCGATGAACGACGAGGAAACCGTCGCCCTGATCGCCGGCGGCCATACCTTCGGCAAGGCCCACGGCGCCGCGCCGGAATCGCACAAGGGTCCCGACCCGGAAGGCGCGCCGCTGGAAGCGCAGGGCCTGGGCTGGATGAGCGACTACGGCACGGGGCACGGCGGCGACACGATTTCGAGCGGCATCGAAGTGACCTGGACCACGACCCCGGCGCTGTGGAGCAACAACTTCTTCGAGAACCTGTTCAAGTACGAATGGGAGCTGACCAAGTCGCCGGCCGGCGCCAAGCAATGGGTGGCCAAGAACGCGCCGGCGATCATCCCCGACGCGCACGACCCGTCGAAGAAGCACAAGCCGACCATGCTGACCACCGACCTGACGCTGCGCTTCGATCCGGAATTCGGCAAGATCTCGCGCCGGTTTCTCGAGGACCCGCAGGCCTTCGCCGACGCCTTCGCGCGCGCCTGGTTCAAGCTGACGCACCGCGACATGGGCCCGCGCGCCCGCTACCTGGGACCGGAAGTGCCGAAGGAAGAGCTGATCTGGCAGGACCCGATCCCCGCGGTCGACCACAAGCTGATCGGCGAGAAGGAGATCGCCGACCTCAAGAAGAAGATCCTCGCCTCGAAGCTGTCGGTGGCGCAGCTCGTATCGACGGCCTGGGCATCGGCCTCCACCTTCCGCGGATCGGACAAGCGCGGCGGCGCCAACGGCGCGCGCATCCGGCTCGCACCGCAGAAGAACTGGGCGGTGAACCAGCCGGCGCAGCTGGCGAAGGTGCTGAAGGCGCTCGAGGGTATCCAGGCGGCGTTCAACAGGAAGTCCACGGGCGGCAAGAGAGTGTCGCTCGCCGACCTGATCGTGCTCGCGGGCTGCGCGGGCGTCGAGCAGGCCGCGAAGCAGGCCGGCATCGACGTGAAGGTGCCGTTCAAGCCCGGCCGCACGGATGCCTCGCAGGCGCAGACGGACGTCGAGTCCTTCGCGGTGCTCGAGCCGGTCGCCGACGGCTTCCGCAACACCCTGAAAGGCAAGTTCGCGGTCGCCGCCGAGCAGCTGCTGGTCGACCGGGCGCAGCTGCTGACGCTCACGGCGCCCGAGATGACGGTCCTCGTCGGCGGCCTGCGCGTGCTGGGCACCAACGTCGGCGGCTCGAAGCACGGGGTCTTCACCACGAAGCCGGGGATGCTTTCCAACGACTTCTTCGTCAACCTGCTCGACATGGGCACGGAGTGGAAGGCGGCCGGCGAAGTGTACGAAGGGCGCGACCGCGAGACGGGCAAGGTGAAGTGGACCGGCACGCGCGTCGACCTGGTCTTCGGCTCGAACTCCCAGCTCCGCGCCCTCGCCGAGGTCTATGCGGGCGCGGACGCGAAGGAGAAGTTCGTGCAGGACTTCGTGGCGGCGTGGAACAAGGTCATGAACCTGGACCGCTTCGACCTGAAGTGACCCTCGACAGGTAGGAAAATAGGGCCTGCACGTGCGCGCCCGGGTTCGCGGGGATGGCGCTCGCGACTTGCCCGCCTTGCGGTTCGCTGCGACCATCGCCGCCAGCGAAAAGGAGCGGCCATGCGGGGACTGAAGGGCAAGACCGCGATCGTGACGGGCGGCGCGGCGGGCATCGGCAAGGCGATCGCCGAGCGTTTCGCGGCCGAAGGGACCAGGGTGGTGGTGTTCGACCTGAACGGCGCACCGACGGTCGACATCACGGACTACGAAGCGGTGAAGCAGGCGGTGGCCGCCGCCGGCCCCGTGGACATCCTGGTCAACAACGCCGGCTGGGACCTGTTCAAGCCTTTCCTCAAGACCGACCCGGCGTTCTGGCAGAAGATCATCTCCCTCAACCTGGTCGGCGCGATGAACCTGCTGCACTGCGTGCTGCCGGGCATGGCGGCGCGCGGCGGCGGCAAGGTGGTGACGATCGCCTCGGACGCGGGCCGCGTCGGCTCCTCGGGCGAGGCGCCCTACTCCGCCTGCAAGGGCGGCCTCATCGCGCTCACCAAGACGCTGGCGCGCGAGCTGGCGGCGAAGGGCATCCGCCTCAACTGCGTCTGCCCGGGCGTGACGGAAACCGGGATGCTCGAGCAGTTCATGCAGGGCGCGGGCGACCCGGAGAAGCTGCGCGAGGCGTTCCGCCGCGCGGTGCCGCTCGGGCGCCTGGGGAAACCCGAGGACATCGCCGGCGCGGTGCTGTTCCTCGCCAGCGACGATGCCGATTTCATCACCGGACAGACGATCAGCGTCTCGGGCGGCCTCACGATGCACGGCTAGCGCGCTGCGCGTGCCACAGCGCGGCGGCGAACAGCAGGACCGCGCCCGCCTGGTGCGCGGCGCCGAGCGCCACCGGCACGCCCGAGAGCAGCGTCGCGACCCCGAGCGCCGCCTGCAATAGAAACGCGCACAGCAGGAGCGTGGCCGGCGCCGAGCGTCCCGCCTTCCACCACGCGAGCGGCACCAGCACGAGCAGCAGCCAGAAGAACGCGCGGTGCACGAACTGCACCGTGCCCATGTTGTGGAGGAAGTTGCGCCACCAGGGCTCGAGCAGGAGGAAGTCCGGCGGCACCAGGTGCCCGTTCATCAGCGGGAAGGTCTGGTACGCGGCGCCCGCGCGCAGGCCCGCCACCATGCCGCCCGTGAGCGCCATGGCGAAGACGAGGAAAGGCAGCAGCGCCGCCAGCGGCGGCCGCGGCCCCTGCCGGGGCCGCAGCAGGCCCAGCGCGATCCAGAACTGCGCCGCGAAGATGGCGAGCGCGAGGCCGAGGTGCGCGGTCAGCCGCACCGGGCTCACCTTCGGGTCGTCCACCAGCCCGGACTTCACCATCAGCCAGCCCATGCCGCCCTGCAGCGCGCCGAGCGCGAACACGCCCCACAGCTTCCAGGCGAGCGGGCGCTCGAGCGCCCCGCGCAGCTGGAACCAGAGCAGCGGCAGCAGGAACGCGAGCCCGACGAGGCGCGCGAGCAGCCGGTGCGCGTACTCCCACCAGAAGATGCGCTGGAAGCCCGCGAGGTCCATGCCGCGGTTGACCAGCCTGTACTCCGGCGTCTCGCGGTACTTGGCGAACAGCGCCTGCCAGTCCGCGTCAGACAACGGCGGCAGGACGCCGATCAGGGGCTGCCACTCGACGATCGACAGGCCCGAGCGCGTGAGGCGCGTCGCCCCGCCCACGGCGACCAGCGCGAAGACGAGCGCGGCGCACAGCAGGAGCCAGGCAGCGACCTGCCGGCGGCGGGGTTCGTCCATGCGGCTAATGCGTGTCGTCGTCCAGCGGATCGCGCGCCTCGGCGCGGTCGCGGTGCAGCGCGGCGCGCACCAGCAGCATGTAGGTCACCGGCGTGGTCACGGTCATGAACGCCCCGATCAGGATCTCGTGCAGCACCGGGCGCGACCCGAGCACCGTGAACAGCAGCATCGAGGCGATCAGCACCAGCCCCGCGCCGAGCGTGGTGCCCATCGTCGGCGGGTGCACGCGGTCGTAGAAGCTCTTCAGGCGCAGCAGGCCGATCGAGCCGACGAAGGCGAGGCCGGCGCCGGCGAGCACCAGCGCCGACACCACGAA
>Ga0307505_10003221_pt1 | contig 10410 bp, 7 predicted proteins | sample 23_S_MG_FD_202183 | JGI IMG/M metagenome (GOLD analysis project Ga0307505, IMG submission 202183) | Soil microbial communities from Populus trichocarpa stands in riparian zone in the Pacific Northwest, United States - 23_S | ecosystem: Environmental > Terrestrial > Soil > Riparian zone > Trees... | reverse complement strand
GGGGTGCACGGCCGCCGGCGGCGGCGCGGTGGGTAGCCGGTGGTGCGAGCGCAGCGAGCGACCACCGGTGTTTGCGGAAGAAAAGGCGATCGACCCCGGCAGGGGTCGCGGAGGATTCTCGATGTAGGCACGGTGTCGAGAGCGACGAGCGCTATCTTTGGTAGATCCCTCCGCGACCCCAGCTGGGGTCGACCTCAACTCTGGACCGTGGACCGGTGGTCGCTCGCTATCGCTCGCACCACCGGCTACCCTCCGCGCCGCCTCCGGCGGCAGGTACCACGGCGGACGGGCGCAGCCGTGCCGGCCCGGCTAGGTGCCGGTGTGGGCGGCGTAGGTGCCGGAGGTGGTGTCGCGCTTGACGGGTTGCGACGAGCCTTTCACGGAGAACACCGGCATCTTCTGCTGCAGGCCTTTCAGCGCGAACTCGCCGAGGGACTCGATGTCGAAACTGCCGAGCACGCGCTCGAGCGTGTTTTGCGAGATGACGAGCTGGCCGGGCTTGGCCACGCCGCTCTCCAGACGTGAGGCGATGTTCACCGAGCTGCCGAGCACGGTGTAGTCGACGCGCTTCTCCGTGCCCACGTTGCCGACCACGGCCGGTCCGCTGTTGATGCCGACGCGAATGCGTACGGGAGGCAGCCCTTCGCTTTCGCGCTGAAGGTTCCACTCCTGGATCCGTTCCATCATCATCAGGCCGGCCATGATGGCCCGGTCCGCGTGATCCTCTTGCGCGATCGGAGCGCCGAAGAAGGCCATGACCGCGTCGCCGATGAACTTGTCGAGCGTACCGCCGAACTCGAAGATGGCATCCACCGCGGCCGAGAAGAAGTTCGAGAGGTACGCAGCAACTTCTTCAGGGGCCTTGGTCTCGGAGATGGTGGTGAAGCCGGAGATGTCGGCGAACAGGATCGAGACATCGGCGGTGCGGATCTCGTCCTCGTAGTCGGTGGCCGCGCCGCGCACGATCTCGTCGATCACGGCGGGGGAGTGGTAGCGCTCCATCTTCGAGCGGATCTTGCGCTCCTGCTCGATCTTCTCGGCCAGTTGCGCCCGTTCCACGGCCACGGCGGAGAAGTTTGCGAGTGCGGTCAGAAGGTCGAGGTCTTCCTCCGTGAAGCGGCCGATGTGAATCGGCGAGTCGACCTGGACCGCGCCGATGACGCGCTGCCGATTCCAGAGCGGAACGCACATCGCGGAGCGGATGCCGTGGATGGCGATCGACTTGCCGCCCAGCAGACGTGCATCCTCGAGGGCATTCGAGGTCATCAGCGCCACCTGCTGTTCGGCCACCATCTTGAGAATCGTCCGAGAGATGGGGATGTCGCCGGCGTCGGCGCCTTCGATGAAGCGCGTCAGTTTGGGGATGGGATTGCCGTTCTCGTCGAACAGGATGATCAGTCCCCGTTCCACGGGCAGGTACTTGAAGATCATGTCCATGACGGTATTGAGCAGAGTGGTCAGGTCCTCCGTCATGAGGAGCGACTTGGCCACCTGAACCAGGACCTGGAAGATCTTTTCGCGCGTCACGGCCTGCGGCGCACCGGGCTCCGAAGGAGGGCGCACCGGTTGCGCCGCGAGCTCGGCCAGGTCGAGGCCGAACTCGGAGTTGAAGTCGGAGATGCGGCGGATGACCGTGCCGGAGGGGTTGTCGAACATCGACTCGCCCGTGAACTCCACCGAGGGCATCGCTTTGACTTCGAGCTGAACGGAGCCAACGAGGATCTTGTCCCCGGCGCCAATGCCGGCTTCCGCGATCAGATTGCCGTTGACCTTTACGCCATTGGTGGACTTGAGATCGATGATCCACCACTGGTTGCCGCGGGCTTCCAGGCGGGCGTGCTTTCGCGAGACGGACGGGTGATTCAGCACGAGGTCGTTCCCCTCGGTGCGTCCAATCGACAGCTCGGACCGGACATCGGTGATGCGCGGAACACCGAGATCGACGTAGTGGATCTGGAGCTGGTCCATCTAAGCCGACGATTATAAGGGTGCGGGAGGCAACGCGCTGGGATGGGGTTTCTGGTGCAGGAAAGTTCCCAACGGCACGCGGGCAGGAGGGCCGATTTTTTTGCGCAACTCCTGCCCTATTCGCGCTGCCCCTCCGGGCTGTGTCTATAATGTCCACTCCGCGTTCATGACCGAGGTCAGCTCCATGAGCGAGCAAGTCACGTCCGAAACCGTTCCACCAAGACGTCATATCGTCCGGGCGGTCCTCCGCACGGACGTGGGACTGGTGCGTTCCGAGAATCAGGACTTCGGAGCGTGTACCACTGCCGCGGAAGAGAAAACGAGTCACACCGGTGGGCGGCTGCTCATCGTTGCGGACGGGATGGGCGGACACCGAGGCGGTGCGACGGCCTCCCGTCTCGCGGCCGAGACCGTCAAAGCGCAATACCTCGGCAGCGAGACCGCGGACGTTCCGCGAGCGCTGAGAGAGTCGCTGATCCGCGCGAATGCTCGGATCTACTCCGAGGCGCAGTCGAATCCGGAGTTGCGTGGCATGGGTACGACCACGTCCGTCCTGGCCGTTCGCGGCGAGGAGGGTTGGATCGCGCACGTGGGCGACTCCCGGATCTATCGCGTGCGGGACTCGGTCATCGAGCAACTCACCGACGATCACTCCCTGGTGGCCACGATGGTTCGCGAGGGATTGCTCACCTCAGCCGAGGCGGAGACGCATCCCCGCCGAAACGTGCTGCAGCGTTCGATGGGCGTATCCGAGGAAGTGGAGGTCGACGTCGTCGGTCCCCTCGAGCTCCGTACCGGGGACACGTTCATCCTCTGCAGCGATGGCCTGCACGGATTGGTCAAGGAGCAGGAGCTCAAGGAGATCGCCAGCAAGCCGATCGAGGTTGCGGCCGACGAGTACCTCCGCAAAGCCCTGGAGCGTGGTGCGCCGGACAACGTGACCGTGATCGTCGCGCGGGTGGAAGAAGGCGACGCCGGTGACGATACGACCCTGGTCGTGAGACCTCCGGGACCGACGCTCGACGAGACCCAGCCGTTGGCCGTCATCGACGACGAGACGATCAAAGAGACCCAGAAACTCCCCGTGGTGAGTCCGGAGGAGGTTTCCACGGCACCGGTTCGCAGTGTGAGCCCACCGACGGCTGAGGTCGCGACGCCGAAGCCGCCGTTGCGTCGCGATACGAAGCCGGGAACGAAAACGCCGGTGCCGGCTCCTCCGCGAAAAGGCTCGGCCCTGGTGTGGATGCTGGTGCTCGCGCTGGCCCTGGGTGCGGTTGGAGCCTGGTACTACTGGACCTACCATCTGGCGATCGCGAAGGATCCGGGCACGACTTCCACCCGTTGAACCATGCTCCGCGCCCGGCTTCTGATCGTGGTCGTGCTGCTGGCCGCCGCGGGCTGCCGCCAGGAGGTGGCCCCTCTCAGCGATTCCGAGCGGATCGCCTACAGCGTCAAACCTGCCGTCGTGCGTGTCAGTGCGTTCGCGACGGCGGACTTTCTGTACTCCCCCGAAAGCTTGAAAGCCGTCGAGAACGCCCTCCGCGAGGATGGCAACGATGTCCCGGCTCTTCAACCGGAAGGCGAGGATGGCTTCGTCGAGACGGGCGCGGGAGGCTCGGGCAGCGGCTTCATCATCAACGGTGAGGGCTACATTCTCACCAGCGGACACGTGATCTCGCCGACGCGAGATCCCGCGGAGCTGCAGCGGATCCTCCGCCGGAACGGCGCGATCGCGACGCTCGTCCGCCACTTCCCGGTCGATACGTTGCGAGCGATCTATCGAAACGACGCGCTCGATCGCTACGTCGAGCCTCTCGCGGCGGCGGCCACGCTGGCCGATCTTCGCGTCGTCAATCAGGTGGAGCTCTCGAACGGAGAAACGCTGCCTTTCAAAGTGCTGGACTACTCGCCGCCGTTGCACGAGCGGGGCATGGATCTGGCCGTGCTGCAGGTCGGGCGCAAGCTTCTCCCCGCGGTGGTGCTCGGCGACTCCGACACGGTTCGGGTGGCCGAGCCCGTGTGGTCCGTCGGGTATCCGGCTGTAGCCAGCAGCACGGATGCGGTGATCGGTGGCTGGCTGTCCAGCGATAGCGATCTCGAGGCCACGTTCAATCCCGGCACGGTCACCGCCATTCGCTCGAACGTGGCCAGGATGCCGGTGATTCAGTCGAATGTGGCCATTTATCCGGGCAACTCCGGTGGCCCGGCAGTGAATGGCCGCGGGGAAGTGATCGGGATCTCGACCTGGGGGCACACGAACGCCGAGCAGATCAAGTTCCTCGTGCCGGTGAATGTAGCCAAGCGCTTTCTGTCCGAGGCGAAGGTCGCTGCGAGCTCAGGCGGAGAGTTCAACGTTCACTATCGGGCGGCGCTCAAGGCTGCTTCGGAAGGGAAATGGCTGGAGGCGAAGAAGGAGCTGGCTCGTGCCTCGACGCTCTTCCCGAAGTCGCCGGATCTGATGCGCTTCGGAAACGACGCGGACCGCGCCATTCGTTCGCTGCCCCTTTGGCGGCTGTATCCGATCGCCACCATCGCGGCGATCCTGGCGACGGTCGCGCTCCTGGCAATCGGCATCTTCTGGGCGCTACGACGGCGAAGGCCGGGGATCTCGCGGGAGGCGCTGAACCCGGGCGGCGTGGAGACGGTCGTCGCGCCCGAGGGGACCGCGGGAGCGCCTCAGTCGATTCTGGGCCGGTTCACGATCCTCAATGGAACGCGCTCGGGTGAGAAACTCGGTCTCGGTGGATCGGGAATCCGGATCGGACGAGAGTCCACGATTTGTGAGATTGTATTGGAGAATCCAAAGGTCTCGCGGCTGCACGCCGAGGTCGTGTCCATCGACGGAAAGGTTCTGCTGATCGACAGGAATTCGTCGAACGGCACGTATGTCAACGACCAGAAGATCGACAGGCGCTTTCTGCAGGACGGAGACATCATTTACTTCGGCGGCCGCAACGCGGTCGCGGTGGCATTTCATGCGTGAGTCGAGGTCAATGCGTGGCTGACAAGCGGTGCGATAACGGGCATTTCATCGACGAGAGCTGGGATCTCTGTCCGTACTGTCCGCAGGACGAGAGCGAGCCGGAGATTCCCGTGGTGCGACCGAGGTCTCTCGCGGGCGAGCCCGGTGCTCATGCGGTTCCTGTCCTGGCACACGTCGGGAGGGGCGACGGCGCGGAGATTCCGGCTTCTCCGCCGGCGCGGCGCGGCACCAGTTCCTCTCCGGCGCTGGCCGCGGTCCAGCCGCTGCCGATCGAGCGCACCGTGGCCGCCGCGCAGGTCAACACAGCCAAGCGGTACGTCGTGGGTTGGCTGGTCGGTCTGAACGGGATGTCGCGCGGGGAGTCGTTCCCGGTGCGCATGGGCCGCAACGTGATCGGGCGGGACCGCCGCTCCGACGTCGTGATCCAGGATGACCAGGCCTCTTCGCATCACGCCGACCTGGTTTTTCGTCCTGAGGAGAAACGTTTCATCCTCATGGATCACAATTCAACGAATGGGACTTACGTGAACGAGATGGAGATCGAGCCGAGGCGCGACCTGGCGGCGCGGGACGTCATCCGCATCGGGTCGCAGCGGTTCCTCTTCTCGCCGCTCTGCCAGGACGGCTTCCATTGGGATGACGAGGGCCTCCTGAAATGATCGGCACGACCATCGGGAGGTACAAGATCGATCGCGAGATCGGCGAAGGCGGGATGAGCCACGTCTACGTCGGGCGCTCGATGTCGGCGACGGACGTGCTGCCGCCGGACTTCCCGGTCGTGCTCAAGGTGATGTCCGACGAACTGGCGGGCGACATCACGGCACGCAAGCGCTTCGTCAAGGAAGCGCAGATCCTGTCGAAACTGCGGCACCGCTACATCACCCGTTTCTACGAGTTCATCAACAACGCCACCGGCGCCGTGCTGGTCATGGAGTATGTCGAAGGAACGCCCATCGACGTGCTGCTGACCGAGCGAGGCGCGCTGCCGCTGAGCTCGGCCATCGGCATCTGCCAGTGCCTGCTGGAAGCGCTCGTCTACGCGCACGGCAAGGGCATCACTCATCGCGACATCAAGCCAGCGAACCTGATCAAGGACAAGTCGGGCACGGTGAAGGTCACGGACTTCGGGATCGCCAAGATTCGCGAAGGCGGCAGCAGCAGCGGCCAGACCGTGCTCACCAAGTCGGGCTTTCTGCTCGGCACTCCGCACTACATGTCGCCGGAGCAGATCCGCGAGCCGAAGGACGCCGGCGCGAAGAGCGACGTGTACTCCTCCGGGGTCGTGCTCTACGAGATGCTCACCGGAGCGCTGCCGTTCAACAGCCGCTCCCTGCCGAAGCTGATCGACGCCATCTACCGCGGGGACAAGCCCGCGCCTGGCGCGTTGCGTCCCGAGGTCGACAAGGAGCTCGAGCAGATCGTGATCAAGTCCATGCATCCGCGCATGGACCAGCGCTACGACACGGCGCGCGAGTTCTTCGAAGCGCTCGAGGAGTACACGGCCCGCCAACCCATCGCACCGACAGGGCGACAACCGTTGGCGGAGACGCCGGCCATGCCCATGCCCGTGCCCAAAGAGGTCGAGGCACCGCGCAACTGGGCGCTGGTGAACGTCACGCCCGAGGCCAACGAGAAGCATCCCATCAGCGGGGACAGCGTCATGGTGGGGCGCGACCGCACCTGCACGATCGTTCTCGCTCATCCGGCTGTGTCCCGGCGCCATGCGCGGATCACGATCGCCGGGAAGGAGCCCATCCTCGAGGATTTACAGTCCGCGAATGGAACCTATGTCAACAATGCCCGCGTCGACCGCGTCGTACTGAAAGCGGGGGACATCGTCCGCTTCGGAGCGGATCCGGTGTGCAGTTATGTTTTGCGTGACCATTAAGCCGTCGAGTCTTCAAGTCGACGAGTCTTCAAGGGGCTCGACGACTCGACGACTGGACGACTCGGAGACTCGATGACTCAAATCAACTGTCTCAAGTGCAAACAGACGATCGACGCGGAGTACGACCTCTGTCCGCATTGCGGAGAGAAGATCACTCTCTTCCAACGGACGTATGCCACCCGGCTGATCGACAGCAAGTACCAGATCATCGACCGCCTGGGCATCGGGGGAATGGGCGAGATCTTCAAGGTCCGCCACATTCATCTCAACGAGCTCCGGGTCATCAAGATCATGCGTCCGAACATCGCCGCGGACGATCAGGGTCTGCAGCGCTTCCTCCAGGAGGCGCGCACGTCCACGATGATCAAGCACAAGAATCTGGCCATGCTGTACGACTTCGCACAGCTCGAAGACGGCTCGTACTACATGGTCTGGGAGTTCATCGACGGCACGAACATCCAGAAGTGGCTGGGCCAGAACGGCGCGATGCCGGCCCGGCTCACGGTGGAGATCGCCGTGCAGGCGCTCGACGGTCTCGAGCATCTGCACTCGATGGGCCTGATCCATCGCGATGTTTCTCCTGAGAACATCATGTTGTCGCAGGACCATCACGGGAAGTTGCTGGTGAAGGTCATCGACTTCGGCATCGCCAAGCAACTGGCGGAAGGCGACAGCGGTCACGGTCTGACGCAGACCGGCATGTTCCTGGGCAAGCTCAAGTACGCCTCACCCGAGCAGGCGGGCTTTCTCAAGGAAGGTGAGCACCTCGACGCGCGCTCCGACCTTTACTCGTTCGGTATCGTGATGTACGAGATGCTCGCGGGACGGGCGCCGTTCCAAGCCACGAATCCACACGGCTACATCCTCAAGCACGTCACCGAGAAGCCCGTTCCGCTCGCGGAGATGAACCCGGGCGCGACGGTCCCCCCGCAACTCGAAGCGATCATCATGAAGTCGCTCGAGAAGCAGCGCGAGCAGCGCTACGAAACGGCCGAGGCCTTTGCCACAGCGCTCGCGTCCGTGCGTACGTCCATCGCGCCGGATCAGAAGTACGGCCTCGGCGAGAAGATCGTCACGCTTTCCGGCGCGCAGACTCTCGCCGATCTGCCGAAGATGACCGGCAGCGCGCCGTACGCGATGACGGGCGGCGGACAACCAACGCAGCACCAGACGCAGCAGGGCCGCCCGGCCGGGACCTTTCCCGGCGGGACGATGCCCGGTGGGACGCGCGCGAGTCAGGAGTCGACCGTCATCGAGCGCGCCGGAGCACCGTCGCAGCGGACGATCGGCGGCGACGAGGCCACGGTCATGGAGCGCCTCGATGGTCAGGGCGCCGCGCCAACCTCGCCCGAGAAGAAATGGAGCGGCTCCGGCGCTGAGGCCGAGGCCACGGTCCTGGAGCGGCAGATCTCCATGGAGCCGAAGAAGAAGAACGTTGGTGTTCTGGCGGCTGTCGCAGCGGTGATCGTGCTGGCCATCGTTGGCGGCGTGATCATGATGAACCGCGAGCCTGCCGCGGAGCCGGCCGCGCCGATCGCTTCCACCGCGGGAACCGAACTGACGACCATGTCCCCGACCAGCACACAGCCCATTCCCGCCAACCAGGGAACCCTGCTCTTGTCCGCTTCGCCGTGGGGTGAGCTGGACAGCATCGTCAGCAAGTCCAGTCAGCAGGAAGTCGAGCTCGCCGAAGAGCTCCGCTCCACGCCCTCACGAATCCCGCTCAGGGAGGGCGACTATGAGATCACCCTCAACGGTCCGAGCGGCAGGCGCACCACGGTGGACGTGCAGATCACCGCGGGCAAGAGCACACCCAAGCACGTCTCCATGAGCGGCGTAGACCTGGACGCGCTCGCGCAGGACGCACTGGCACAGGAGAAGAACCGGCCATGACCCCGATTCGACGAGCAGTCGTTGCCGCGCTCTTCCTGTTCGCGATCGCGAACACCGCCCACGCGTCGTGGTACGACGATTACGACGCCGGCATGGCCGCGGCGCGGACGGGCAACTGGGGCGTGGTCGTGTCGAAGATGAGCGCGGCCATCAAAGGCAACCCGAACGAGAACAACCGCGCTCGTACCTACGGCGCCATCTTCCTCAACTATCACCCGTATTACTACCGCGGCATCGGCTATCTCAACACGGGCAAGTACGAACAAGCCATCGCGGACCTGGAGAAAACGCAGGGTCCGGGCGAGGTGGATCTCGGGCCGATTGGCTCTCACCTCGAGCGCGCCAAGCGCCAACTGGCCGCCGCCAGCGAACCTGCTCCCGAGCCCGTTCGTCCAGCGGATCCCCGGCCCGAGCCGGTGCGTCCCGCGGTGACGCCTCCCACGACACCCCAGATCGATCCGAGTCTGCGCAGCCGTGCTTCGACCGCCATCGCCACGGCCAAGGGGAAGATTCAACAGGCACAAGGCCGCCGAGCGACAGCCTCTCCCCAGTACGCGCAGGCCATGTCGATCTTCAGCGATGCCAGCCAGCGTAGCTCCGGCGCGCGAACCAATGACGATCTGAATGCGGTGATTTCGATGGCAGAGAATGCGGCGGATCTGGCCGACCTCGCGATGCCTCCCAGCGCGCCGGTGCCGGTCTCACCCGTCATGCCAGTGCCGACGAAGCCGATCGTGGTGACGCAGACCGTGCTTTCGGACTACGAGCGTCAGCTCCGAGGCGCGCTCGAGGATTACTTCAACGGAGAGTTCGACGACGCGTCGCGGCAGTTCGCGGATCTCACGGTGAAGCTGCCGAACAACGGTTGGATCTGGGCTTTCCTCGGGGCTTCGCAGTACTCGCAGTACGCCTTCGAGGCCGACGACAGCTACCGCCAGAACGCACTGCGCTCGTTCCGCAAGGCGAAGGGTCTGCGCTCATGGAAGGGCGGATTGCCGGAGAAGTACTTCTCGCGACGCATTCGCCGCGCCTTCCAGAACGAAAGCTGAACGCAGCATTCGTCCACCGAGGCGTTAGAGTCAGAGCACCATCGCGACGAAACACCGTAGCCGGCACGGCCGGTCGCGCTGTTTGCATAGCCTTGGGCACGTGCGGACCGGGCAGGAGTCTGCGCGGTAGAAACACATTAGCCTCGGAGCAGCAGGCCAAATGATTCACGACGAATGCGCTCGGAGGTTGTGCAGAAATCGAGCGTTTCCATCCCGTCATCCTGAGCGGGAGGTGGAGTGGGTGGCGAAGGATCCCCTGCGGTAAACGAAGCCCGCGCAGATGTGAGAGGACTGCAGTTCTCGTGTCCGCGCGCTCGTCGCTTTTCGCACGAGATCCTTCGCCACCCACTCCACCGCCCGCTTCCAAGAAACTCCCAATGTTTGCAGGGTCAAAGCGCACACTCATCGCAGGCTGCCTCACCCCCTCATCCGGCCTTCAGCCACCTTCTCCCCCCAAGAAGCCGGGGGGAGAAGACTCTCGATTGAACACTCTCGCGATGAACCACTCCTGATCGCGATGCACACACACCGAGAGCCTTCTCCCCTCCGCAGAGGGGAGAAGGTGCCGAAGGCGGATGAGGGGTCGCTCTCGTGGCAGGCACGCAGCCTTCTGTTTCTTTCTCTCAGGC
>Ga0307505_10003220_pt1 | contig 10411 bp, 10 predicted proteins | sample 23_S_MG_FD_202183 | JGI IMG/M metagenome (GOLD analysis project Ga0307505, IMG submission 202183) | Soil microbial communities from Populus trichocarpa stands in riparian zone in the Pacific Northwest, United States - 23_S | ecosystem: Environmental > Terrestrial > Soil > Riparian zone > Trees... | reverse complement strand
AGCTCTATCATGAGGTCTTCAACGAGCGTGAGCCGGACCGTTCGCGGGTGCTGGGCGATTTGCGCGACTGGATCGAGCAGCACGCCGGACGCGGGGGCGCGTGATGGATGCAGATATTATCGTTGTCGGTGCGGGCCTCGCCGGTCTCGTCGCGGCGGCCGAAGCTGCGGAGCTAGGACGCAAGGTCATCGTCCTTGACCAGGAGCCCGAGCAATCGCTCGGCGGGCAGGCGTTTTGGGCATTCGGAGGCCTGTTCTTCGTGAATTCATCCGAGCAGCGGCGGCTCGGCATCCGCGATTCTCGCGATCTCGCGATGCAGGACTGGCTCGGCGCGGCCGGCTTCGATCGCGAAGACGATCATTGGCCGCGACGTTGGGCGGAAGCCTATGTGGATTTCGCCGCCGGTGAGAAGCGGTCGTGGCTGCGTGCGCAGGGTATGCGCTGGTTTCCAGTCGTCGGCTGGGCGGAACGCGGCGGTTATCTCGCAAGCGGCCACGGCAATACGGTGCCCCGCTTTCATATTACCTGGGGCACAGGGCCCGCGGTGATCGCGCCGTTCGTGCGGCGAGTGCGTGAAGCGGAGAACAACGGGCGCCTATCGTTCCGTTTCCGCCATCGCGTTACACGGCTCTCACGGAACGGAGGCGAGATCGACGGTGTCGAGGGAGAAGTCCTCGAAGCATCGAATGTCGAACGGGGACAGAAAAGCTCGCGCAGCGTGGTGGGGGATTTTTCCGTCAAGGCGCACGCCGTCATCGTCACTTCGGGCGGGATCGGCGGAAACCATGACCTCGTGCGCAAGCAATGGCCGAAGCGCATGCCGGGCGCACCGCGTCACATTCTGTCTGGCGTGCCACATCATGTCGATGGCCTGATGCAGGGGATTGCGGCCGCCGCCGGCGGGCGGCTCATCAATTCCGACCGGATGTGGCACTACCCGGAGGGCATCGATAATTATGCGCCGATCTGGCCCCAACACGGGATCCGAATACTCTCCGGGCCCTCGCCGCTATGGCTCGATGCAACAGGCAAGCGGCTGCCCGTGCCGCTCTACCCCGGTTTCGATGCGCTCGGCGCGCTGGAAGCGATCTTGCGCACCGGCTACGAGCATTCCTGGTTCCTGCTGAACGAGCGCATCATCGGTCGCGAATTTGCGCTCTCGGGCTCGGAGCAGAACCCGGACCTGACCGGCAAGAGCATTCTCGGCGTGCTGCGGCGCGGGCGCGGCAAAACGCTGACGCCGGTTCAGAAATTCGTGCAGGCGGGCAAAGACTTTGTCGTTGCCAAGACGTTGCCCGACCTTATCGACGGCATGAACCGGCTTACGCAGCGCTTTCTGGTCGATCCGGCGACGGTCGAGCGCGAGGTGCGGGCGCGGGACCGCGATCTCGACAACGACTATGGCAAGGATGCGCAGGTGAACGCGATCCGCTCGGCGCGAAATTACATCGGCGACCGGCTGATCCGCGTGACGAAGCCGCACAAAATTCTCGACGAGAAGGCGGGGCCGCTGATCGCCGTGCGGCTGTGGGTGCTGACGCGCAAAACACTCGGCGGTCTCGAGACGGACTTGCGCAGCCGCGTACTGCAACCGGGTGGCGCTCCGCTGCCGGGTTTATACGCGGCGGGCGAAGTGGCGGGCTTCGGCGGCGGCGGTATGCACGGCTACCGGGCGCTTGAGGGGACCTTCCTCGGCGGATGCATTTTCTCTGGCCGCACGGCCGGCAGAGCCGCGGCGCGGGCGGTCTAGCCGAATTCAGCGCTTCTCGACGATGGTGATCCCCGTCGGTCCGTAGCCCGTGATCTGCACGATGCAATCCTCATCAAGGGCGCCGTCGAAGTGCACGACGCCCGCACGCTGCATCAGGTAGTCGCCCGGTTTAAGCGCGGTAAGTTTCGATTTATCAGCCTTTTCGCCGAAGCCTGCGTACCAGGTGCCTTTCAGCACGACGACGTGCCGGTCGTCCGGATGGAAATGCGCGGCAGTGATCGCGCCGGCCGGATACTTCACCCGCTGGATGTAGAGACCGGCAGCCCGGATATCGCCCGCGAGGACAGCCATCTGCGCGCCGGGCTGGAGCGGCGAGTCACGCCAGGGGATCGTCTCGGTGGTGTAGTGAACGAAATCCGGCTTGTTCTTTTCTGGGGCGACGGTCATCGACTCTTCCTTTGCTTGATCGTTCGAATCTTCTCGCAGCGTTGCAAAACGAAAAACCAGTATCCCGGAGCGAAATCCATTCGTCGAAAATTAAACAAAATTGCAATGGTTTCGAACGGTTCTACCGGGAGTGGCGCGCGATGCTTGTCTTGACCTTGCCACAAAAATGGAGTCTGGTCCGCGCCGCAACCAAGGTTTTGGCTACGCCTACGCGACCACGCTCCCTATTGGGTGCTGCGCTTCAAGGACCCAAATCCACGGCTTGTACGAACCGCGCGATGGTCGCGCGGAAAGACCGCACAGAGCGTGCGTCGAAAGGAAGATACGAATGGCTACCGGTACCGTAAAGTGGTTCAACGCCCAGAAGGGTTTCGGTTTCATCCAGCCGGACGATGGCGGCAAGGACGTTTTCGTCCATGTCAGCGCCGTCGAACGCGCAGGGATGTACACCCTCAATGAAGGCCAGAAGGTGAATTTCGAAATCACCACCGAGCGCGGCAAGACCGCCGCGACGAACCTCTCTGCAGTCTGAGCGTCAGACGCTTTACAAATAAGGAAAGCCCGGCTCGCGCCGGGCTTTCTGCTTTTTTACATCCGCCACAGCGGACAGGCTTGGCTCAGGGACGCTGCGGCCAGTTGAGGGCGAAAGAGCCCAGACCGCAGAGGGCGACGGACGTTGCCGCCTCGCTGTTCGTCAACTCGAACTGCTTCTCGTAGCCGGACGCCACGATCCGCTCGTGCTCAGCCTGCGAACGCCAGCGCGGGGGATTGCCCATCGCTGTCGCCTTGCGCATCGAAGACGTGATTGCGCCAAGCGCGGAGCCGAAGATGCAGCCGACGATGCCTTTGCCCTGCGCGCTGTTGCTGCGGGTCTGCTCTGAGTGCGGGACCTTCACCTTCGTCATAACGTACTTCTTATGGCCGGGAATATACTTCCACTTCCAGCCGAACTTCACCCACTTCCCGGAAACCCAGATCTTCTTCCACGCAACCTGCGTGGTGAACCACGTGAGCGTGGTCGTGCTGGCACCGATACCCGCGCCGAGAGCAACTGGACCGGCAAGGAGAGGGAGAATACCGGAGCGCTGCTGCTGCTGAGCCGACGCCGGCATCGACATTGAACTCGCCGCGATGATCGCGGCCAGTGCCGTCGTGATGAATTTGAGACGCATGACTTCCTCACTGTTACGCTAGTGCCCCGGTGCGAATGCCTCCGCGGGCGCCGGTGAGGTGAAGTCGATTTTCTCGATCAGATTTTTTCTTGCACGGGGGGTGCGCGAAGCGATCGGCCTCATCTCATTGGCCGATCCCAACTATCAGAATCAATTTGAGCGGCGGGGAGAACCCTTTCTTAAGCAAAACAGTTAGGCTGAACCGTTCAGGTTAATGCGCGCGCGGGAACCCAAAGTTCCGAGCGCCCCGATGGGCTGAGTGCGCTCGTCTTGCGCCAAGCGATCGTGCCGCGAAGGCGCAGCAAAACAAAACCGCCGGTCGAAAGACCGGCGGTTTCGTCGTCGCGATCTTGATGTACGGTCGCGCCTAGTGAACGCTGGCGTCGACGTGCCGCAGCCGTTCGATCTCGTCCTTCACGTGCAGCTTGCGGCGTTTTAACTCGGAGAGTCGCAGGTCGTCGGAGTCGGGGCGGGACCGTTCACTCTCGATTTCCCGCTCCAGTGCAGTGTGCTGGCGTTCAAGTCCGGCCAGCTCCGAATGCCTGTTCATGGGTATCATCTCTCCCTTGTTCAGGGTTCGATTTAGATAGTGTGCCATGATGGCGGGGCCAAGTCGACAAAGGGCAGCTTTTCCACTATTCGAATGAAAACTGTGCGATTCCTTGCGGCTTATCGGGCCCAGCGTAATACTCAGCCCACGATCGACGCACAGCCACCAAATAACGCGTCCAATGAACGCTGAAGAAACAAGGGAACTCCAAGCCGAGCTGGAACGGCTGAGGCAAGAGCACCGGGACCTCGATGCGGCCATCGAGGCGCTGCTCGGTGCACCGGGATATGACCGCCTTCAAGTGCAGCGCTTGAAAAAGCGCAAGCTGCAATTGCGGGATCAGATCACGCGGATTGACGATCAGTTGTTCCCGGACATCATTGCTTAGGCGCTAACGACGGATTTAGAGCGCGCCGATCAGATTGGTGGCACTCGTCACGTCGGCTTTGCCGGTCTCTGCCTCTACGTTCAGCACTTTCACTGCGCCGTCTTCGATCAGCATTGAGTAGCGCTTGGAACGTGTGCCGCCGAGACCACCCGTTGCGTCGAAATCGAGTCCGATTGCCTTAGCAAACTCGCCGTTGTTGTCGGCAAGAAAAATGAGCTTGCCGTCGCCACCGCTGGCCTGGGACCAGTTATGCATGACCCAGTGGTCGTTCACGGCGGTGACGGCGATGGTGTCGACATTCTTGGCGCGGATCGCATCAGCCTGCTGCACAAAACCGGGAACGTGGTTCTTGTGGCAAGTCGGTGTAAATGCGCCGGGCACGCCGACGAGTACGACGCGCTTACCCTTGAACACTTCGTCGGTCGTGATCGGTTTTACGCCGTCGGCGGTGACGACGCGGAATGTAGCGGCCGGGATCTTGTCTCCGACTTTGATCATATAACCACCCCTGTTTGATTAATTGCTTATTGGATCGGCGCGCATCCTATCCCGAGCCTGGTGTTAGTCGAGCGGTACCAGGCTCTCGATTGCATCGTTTCCCGAAATGAGCGTCAGCCGCAGCTTTGGCGGTATTGGGCCGGTGCCCGTCGGAGCGCCTTCGAGCGTGAGCGAAAAGCGAGCGCGTCCGCCCTTGTGCTCGACGAGTTTGGGAAGCGGTAGCGCCCAATCGCCGGTCGGACCTTCGGCAAAGAGGTCGATACTTTTGCCCGAGGCGACGGCGACTTCGATCAGCGCCTGCGGGGGCTTGCCGGGCTGCAATTTGGAGCCAATCACGCGAGGGACCGTGTCGCCGGGCTTCGGAGCGAGCGGGACGCGGGCCTCAGCGGCCTCGAGCGCGGCGTTTTGTTTTCCGCTTTCCGGGGGAATATCGAGGGCGAGTCTGGCCGATGCGGGGATACAAATTTTCTCGCAGACACCGAAGTCGATCTTCAGGCGGAGGGCGATCGGCTTTGTCGTGTCCACCGGACGGACGATGACGGGGAACAGCACGCCGTCGGTGTAACCGATCGATTCAATGCCGCCTTCCACGAGAATGCGGCGCGGTGCGGGCCAGCGGATTTCGGCGGAGGCCAGATTTGTCGAACCCGACCAGTCGAGCCGCGGCGGAATTCCCGCGTCACCGGGATAACGCCAGTAGGTATGCCATCCACGCGCCAGTCGGATATCGACGCCTACGCGCTGCGATTTGTCCGCGTCGCTCGATCCCGCGGAAATGAGGCGTACCTCCGACTTGTCGGCTTTCGCCCAAGGCGATTCGAGCGCCAGCACGGTCGCCGCGGGCAGGGCGAACAGGGCGGTGAGCAGGAATTGGGCAAGCAAGGCGCCGGAACGGGAAAACATGATTTCACATAAGCCTTGCCGGGGATCGCGTCCCAATTACGTTCCCGTGATCCCCCGCCGCGATCCCGCCCAATTTTGCAACGGGGCCAACGCGGGTTAATCTTGTTCGATGAAGATCGGCGGCACCAATATCGAGCCGAGCCGGCGGCCGGGCTATCTCGACGGCCAGGTACTGGTTGCGATGCCGAGCATCCGCGACGAACGTTTTGCACGAACGGTTATCTATCTTTGCGCCCATTCCGACGAAGGCGCGATGGGGATCGTCGTGAATCAGCCCGCGCAGAACATCAAGTTTCGCGACCTCCTCGTTCAGCTTGAAGTTCTGCCGACCGAGAACATGATCGAAGTGCTGCCGCGCGCTGAATCGATCCGGGTTCTCAAGGGCGGGCCCGTTGAGACCGGCCGAGGCTTTGTTTTGCATACCGCCGATTTCTTCATTGAGAATTCGACGCTGCCGATCGACGATGGAATCTGCCTGACGGCCACCCTCGACATTCTGAAAGCGATCGCGAAGGGGCAGGGCCCTACAAGCGCGGTGCTCGCGCTCGGCTACGCGGGCTGGGCGCCAGGCCAACTGGAGAACGAGATTCAGGCGAACGGCTGGCTCAACTGCGATGCTGATCCCGATCTCATTTTCGGCCGGGATGCGGAATCGAAATACGCGCTCGCCTTGCAAAAAATCGGCATCGATCCGGCGAAGCTTTCGACTGAAGCGGGACACGCCTGACGCCGTCGCGCTAGCTCGCGCGCGCCCGCCGAACGGCGGCGGTTTCGGCCGGTGAGATCAGCTTGCGAGCGTCGTCCGCATTCATCGGTTCGCCAAACGCATAGCCCTGCGCGTACTCGCAGCCGAGTTGATAGAGCTCGACCGCGTCGGAATCGTTCTCGGCGCCCTCGGCCACGACTTCCATGCCGAGATCGTGGGCGAGCGCGATGATCGAACGCAGGATCACCGGCCGCGCGCCGCGGCCGGAGCCGCGCACGAATTGCTGATCGATCTTGATCGTGTCGAACGGAAAGCGCTGCAGATAAGCCAACGAAGAGTAGCCGGTGCCGAAGTCATCGAGCGACAAGCCGGCGCCAAGCTCGCGGATACGAGCAAGCATCTGTGCGGCAAGCTCCGGGTTCTCCATGACGAGCGACTCGGTCAATTCGAGTTTGAGCGTGCCTGGGGTCAGGAGGTTGCGTGACAGGACAGCCTTGATTTCCTGAATGAGGTCCTGCCGCAGCAACTGGCGCGACGATACGTTCACGCTGACGAATAGCGGCCGATTGTTGGATGCAATTCGTTGCCAGGCTACGAGTTGACGGGCGGCGCGCTCAAGCACGAACCGGCCAAGATCGGTGATAAGGCCAGTCTCCTCGGCAAGCGGAATAAACTCGCTTGGACCTAGGCGGCCTAGTCGCGGGTGGTTCCAGCGCAGCAATGCCTCGAAGCCTGCGATATGCCGATCTTCGAGCCGGACGATCGGTTGGTAGAAGATCGCGATTTCGTCCCGCTCGATCGCGCGCCGCAAATCGGATTCCAGCGTAAGCCGGTCGATCTTCTGCGAGCGCATGGTGGGCTTGAATACTTCGATGCGGTCGGCGCCCTGCTGCTTCGCGTGATACATCGCGAGTTCGGCGTCTTTCAGCAATTCCTCACGGTTTTTGCTCTGGCCGTCATAGAGAACGAGGCCGATCGATGCGGTGAGGAAGATTTGCCGCGCGCCGAAGCCGATCGGTGCGCGCAGGGAGCGGCGGATTGTATCGGCGAACGCCGTAATGCGCTCCGGTTCACGCTCCGACAGCAGGATCATCGCGAACTGATCGCCGGAGATTCGCGCGAGCGTATCCTGCGGCTTGAGAAGCCGGCTCAGCCGCCGCGCGATGGTGAGCAAGATGGAATCGCCCACGGCCATGCCGACGCTGGAATTTACCTGCTTGAACCGATCGAGATCGATGACGATCAAGGTCGGGCGTAGCTGCTCATCCGCGCGTCCCAGCGCGATTGCGGCGTCGAGCCGGTCGAGGAACAGTTCGCGGTTCGGGAGGCTCGTCAGGTTATCGTGGACTGCGTCGTGTAGGAGCCGCTCTTCCGCGATCTTCGTGTCGGTGATGTCGTTCAGTGTGCCCACGACGCGCAAAACCTCGCCGTCGGTGCCGACCACGGGACGCGCGCGCAGCTTGAACCAAAGGTGATGACCGTCCTCGGCGCGCAGACGGAATTCCTGGATGATGCGACCGCGCCGCTGCTCGAGAACGCTGTCGAGCGCCATCTTGAACCGGTCGCGGTCTCCCTGATGCAGGAACTCGAGCCAGCCGGCGGCGGCGGTCTCCAGCACGCCACGCTTCAAGCCGAGCGCCTGTTCGGCCTCGTGGCTGGTGTAAATCTGGTCGCGCGCGACGTCCCAATCCCAAACAATGTCGCCCGCGCCGGTAACGGCAAGCGCACGGCGCTCGAGATCGTTGACGATGCCTTCGGCGCCGACGCCCGCGAAGGCGTGCTGCATGACCGTGAAGCCGATCAACATCACGATCAGCTCGAGGCCGCCGAGTAGCGCCGGTGCAACAAGGTCGTTGCGGAAAGCGCCCGCAACGGTAAGACCGGTTGCGAGCACCCAGACGGTCAGAAGAAACCAGGTGGGAATCAGAAGGACAGCGCGGTCAAAGCCGTGCGTCGACAGATAAACGACCAGTCCGAAGCCGACGAGGGCGACGGCGAGGAGCGACAGGCGTGCGATCCCGGCGGCAATAGGCGGATCGACGAGGGCCACTGCGACGAGGAGTGCGAGAAACGCGAGCCATCCGGCAGCGACATGCGAGTAGCGCACGTTCCAGCGGCCGAGATTGAGGTAGGCGAAAAGAAATACGATGAGTGTCGCGGCGAGGATCGCCTCACCCGCCGCGCGCGCGAACTGTTGCGTCGCCGGCGACAGGTCGAAAATCTTGGTCCAGAAATTGAAATCGATGCCGATATAGGCGAGCACCGCCCAAGCGAGCGCGGCTGCCGCCGGAAACATGATCGAGCCCTTCACCACGAAGAGGATGGTGAGGAACATCGCGAGCAGGCCCGCGATGCCGATGACGATGCCGTTGTAGAGCGTGAAGCTGTTGACCTTACCCGTGTATGCCGACGGCTCCCACAAGTAGAGCTGCGGAATATTGGGCGACGCCAACTCCAGAACGAGCGTTACCGTCGTGCCGGGATCGAGGGTCACGAGGTAGACGTCGGCGTCCGTTGCTGTTTGCTGCTCGGGACGGAAACCCTGACTCGGCGTAATCGAAACGATCCGGCTGCTGCCGAGGTCGGGCCAAAAGATGCCGGATCCAGCCATCTGATAGTGCGGAGCGACGATCAGACGGTCCATCTGTTCGTCGGTGTTGTTGGAGAGTGCGAACACAGCCCAGTTCGTAACTCCGCGTGCTTCGCGCGCACGGACTTCAATGCGGCGTACGATGCCGTCGGAGCCTGGCGCGGTCGAAACCTGAAGTCGGTCGGTATCGGTCTGATGCCTCTCGGTGGCCGGGAGGAGGTCGATCGCAGGCGCGCCTTTGCGGATCGTCACCGCCTCCAGCGCGTACGCGGGCGCGAAGGCCGTGCCGATGACGGCAAGCAGCAGCAGGAGCGCGGCGAGACGTCCAGTACGCAAATCAACCCTCCGGACTCGGACCGCCCGATGCCGTGGCAGGGAGCTACCGGCAGCTTGCGGCATCGGCAAGGCGCCAGACTCGGCGCAGTCGTCGATCCTAGTGCATTTTGACGCGGTTAGGAGCAGGGCGGGGAAGGCCTCAAGACGCTACTTCCAGCATGATCTTGCCGATATGCAGGCTCGTCTCCATGCGGGCGTGTGCTTCCGAGGCCTTAGCGAGCGGATACGTGGAATCGATGACGGGATGGACCTTGCCGGCTTCCAGGAGCGGCCAGACGTTCTTTTCGAGTGCGCGGGCAATCGCAGCTTTGTCCGCGACCGGACGCGCTCGCAATGTCGAACCGGTGTGAGTGAGCCGCTTCAGCATGAGGCGGCGCAGGTCGGCCGTGACCTTCGTGCCTTTTTGCGTGGCGATCTGAACGATGCGTCCTTCGACGGCTGCTGCTTCGAAATTGCGGTCTACGTAGTCGCCGCCGATCATGTCGAGGATCAGCTCTGCGCCCTTCTTTCCGGTCGCTTCCTTGGTGACCGCGACGAAATCTTCCTTGTTGTAGTCGATCGCTACGTCGGCGCCGATCTTGCGGCAGGCTTCGCATTTTTCGGCTGAACCTGCGGTCGCGATCACTTTCGCGCCGAATGCTTTGGCCAGCATGATCGCGGTGGTGCCGATGCCGCTCGAGCCGCCGTGCACGAGGAGCGTCTCACCCGCCTTCAGTGCTCCGCGCTCGAAGACATTGTGCCAGACAGTCATGAAAGTTTCCGGCAGCGCCGCCGCGTCGATGTACGAGAAGCCCTTCGGAATGGACAGCGCGGTCGCCTCGTCGGTCACGCAATATTCCGCGTAGCCGCCGCCGGAGACGAGAGCGCAAATCTTGTCGCCGACTTTCCAGCGCGTGACCTTTTCGCCGACCGATACAATGTCGCCGGCGATCTCCAGCCCCGGAATGTCCGGTGCGCCGGGCGGGGGCGGGTAATGTCCTTTTCGCTGCATGACGTCGGGGCGGTTGACTCCTGCTGCCCTCACTTTCACGAGCACTTCAGTCGGGCCGGGCGACGGAACCGGGCGCTCCTCGGGCACAAGCACTTCCGGACCGCCAGGGGCCTTGATTC
>Ga0307505_10003219_pt1 | contig 10411 bp, 5 predicted proteins | sample 23_S_MG_FD_202183 | JGI IMG/M metagenome (GOLD analysis project Ga0307505, IMG submission 202183) | Soil microbial communities from Populus trichocarpa stands in riparian zone in the Pacific Northwest, United States - 23_S | ecosystem: Environmental > Terrestrial > Soil > Riparian zone > Trees... | reverse complement strand
AATAGTAATTCCAGTTGCCGCCGCCTTCGTGCAGGCGGCGGTACGTCAGGACGACGGGATCGCCTATGTCGATGGAGTCGGAGTCGGCGACCTGCAGGTACAGGCGACCGCCACCTTCGGCGTCGACCACCGCCATCGGCAAAGGGTGTTCGAGGTTGGCGACGAGATGGTCGACCGTGAACGTGAACACCGTCCCACGCCGGCCGACGGGCGTGTCGTCGAGACACTCGCGACTGAGACACGCGACGCACACCCGCGCCACCGGGTACTGTACCTGGCCGCACGATCGGCAGCGGCTGCCGTGCAGGCGGACGTTCTGGCGCAGTTCCTTGGACTCGAGCACGCTGGTCACCACATCGGTCGGCTCGTCGACGTCCACCAGGCGCCGGTACTTCAGATACTTCTCGTACGACGACAGCGGCGCGCCGGCGTCGACCCAGGCGCGCACCGACGTCGCCGCGCGGCGACCGGCGAGCGCGGGCGTGGCGCGAAAGAGCAACACGTCGGCGCCTTCGCCGAACCCTCCGACCAGGATCAGGTCGCCCGGCGCGGCGTTGTCGAGCGCGCGTGCAAGCAGCAGCAACGCCTCCGCCGAGCCGGTGCAGCCGATCTCCGGCGCCAGCGGCGCGACCAGTTGCGACGCGGCGAACCCCATCGACTTGGCTAGATCCGCCGCGGCGCGGGCGTCCGGCGAATACAGCGCCAGCGCCGCCATCGCCGCCGGCGCCAGCGACTGGCGCTGTAAGATCGCGGCGATGGCCGGCTGCACATCGCGCGCGTAGCCGTAGTCGTTGGCAAAGCGCCCGCCGGCGACCTGCACCGCGCGCTGTCGGTCGGTGCGCCAGTGATAGGTGAACTCCTCGCTGATCGACGCCGCGTCGACGAACTCGGCGATGACCTCTCCGGAGCCAACCGCGAAGGCCGCCGCACCGTCGCCCAACGCGCCCTCCAACTCGCTCTCCGCCGCGGCCACGCGAACGTCGGCCGCCGTCACCAGGATCGATTCAGTCGCGCCGGCCTGCACCGTGCGCAAAGCCGCGAGCAGGGCGCTGACCCCGCAGCGCGTCGAGCCCGTGTAGTCGGCGGTGAAGATCTCGCGCGGCAGGTCGCACGCCGTCGCCACGACGCTCGCGCACTGCTTCTCCAGATACGGCGCGCTGGTGCTCGCAAAGTGGACCCCACCCACCGCGCGGCGATCGCCCAGACAACCAATCGCCGCCTCGATCGCCAGCGTCAGCGCGTCCTCATCGTAGTTGGCGACGGCAACAGCCCCCGACGGCTGCCGCCCGCCCCAGGCCTGCGCGATCGCGGAGCGCTCGAGGCGGAAGAGGGGGAGGTAGGGTGCGTAGGCGGTGATTCCGATCATGAATTGGGAGCTAGATGTTCTGGGATCTGGGGGCTGGGATCTAGGATCTGGGGGGCCAGGACCCAGTTGGTGGATCGTGTTCGTTTATTGCAACCTGGATAGTTATCACGTAGGGGTACGAGGTGATGGTGCGGAGCTATCGGGACTTGGTTGTCTGGCAACAGGCGATGGAATTGGCCGTTGAGTGTTATCGGTTGGCGAATGCGTTGCCCGACACTGAGAAGTACGGCCTCTCGAGTCAAATTCGGCGCGCAGTTGTTTCCATTCCCGCAAACATCGCCGAAGGGCACGCCCGTAAGTACACCCGCGAGTTCGTCCGTCACCTGTCGATCGCCGCGGGGTCGCTTGCCGAACTCGAGACGCACCTCATGATCGCAACACGACTGCACATGATCCCCAAACCGACCGAACAGCAGATCCTGAGAAAAGCCTCAAGACTCGGAAGAATGCTAACCGGGCTCCGAAGTTCACTCCATCAAATAGGCGCCCGACCCCAACCCCCAGATCCCAGCCCCTAGATCCTAGATCCCCGGCGCAGCAGTCCAGCCAACACCATCCCCGCCATCACAATCCACACCGGACCACTACCCGTCCCCGACTGCGCGATACTCGCGCATCCTTCGCCGCGGACTTCGAGGAAGCCGGGGGTCGTGGTTCGCGTCGCAGTCAACGACCGCGTCGGGGCGCTCGTCTCGGTCGGCGTCTCGGTCGGCGTTTCGCTCGGCGTCGACGTCAGGCTCGGCGTGAGTGTCTGGGTGGGAGTGGGTGTATCGGTGTTGGTCGCGGTGGGGGTGAACGTCGCCACCGGGAAGCGGTTGCTGAGGAACAGAGTTACCGATCCGTCGGCTCCGTTGCCGACGGCGATGTCGAGTCGATCGTCGGAGTCGAAGTCGGCGATCAGCACGGCGGCGGGACCGCCGCCGGTGTCGAGCGGGGCCAGGGCTGCCATTCCACCGGCGCCGTTGCCGCGAAACGGCGTGATGTGGTTCGCCGCGCGGTCGGCGACGATTACGTCCATGACGCGATCGGCGCCCAGATCGCCGACCGCCACGGCCGAAGGTACCGACTCGGATGCCGCGTTGCCGCCGAGCGAAACGGGCGATTGCGCGGTGACGCTGTATCCCTGAGTGCCCGTTCGCGCGCCGAGCAGGATCGACAGTTCGCCGCGTCCCTCCGTCGACCCGGAGATGCGGACGCCGATCATCGCGATGTCGGGAATTCCGTCGCCATTGAAACCGAGCCGGTCGCCTGCCTCGGGATCGGCGATGGCGAAGGACACGCGCTGCAGAGAGTTGTCGGCGGTCAGCAGAGCAACGCCGTCGAAGAACAGATCGGGCCGCCTGTCCACGCCCGGCACCGGCGTCCCGGTCGGCGTCGGCGACGGCGCGGGATTCTGCCGAAAGTAGACGAGCCGACTGGACTGATCGAGCACGACGACGTCGAGCCGGCCGTCGCCGTCGAAGTCGGCGACGCCGACCTCGAGGACCGGGGCGCCGACTTCGAGCGGCTGAAATGCGGGGATGTCGGACGAAGCCGTGACGAACTCGACGTTGTTGCCGTTGACGGTGCCGATGATCAATTCCTCCGACCCGTCGCCGTCGATGTCGGCGGCGACGATGGCGCTGCCGCCGCTGACCGGGATCTCGCGGCCGCCGCCCCCCACACCGCCCAGGCCATCGCCGAAGAAGACGCCGGCGCGGGTGACACTGGCCACAGCGATGTCGAGGTTGAGGTCGGCGTTCGACAACAGCGTCGTGACCGCGCGCGGATCGTTCTCGGTCACGGTCGACGCGGTGGCCGCCCGCAGGCAGTCGACGCGGCGCATGGCGATCGGATCCGTAACCGCCAGGGCGATACGGTCGCCGGCGGTGTCGAACAAAACCAAGTCCGGAACGAGATCGCTTCTGTTCAGATTGCCCACGGCGCCGCCGTTCACCGCCGTGATGCCGAGCGCACCCGGCGCAGTCGTGCAGGTAGCGGAGGGAAACGACTGCGCCGCGGCCGATGTCGCGAGGCAGATGGTCAAAACAAACGTCGGACCCGTGGGTTTCAAGGTCATCGTCTCCTAAAGCGTGGACCGGTTGCGCCGCGCCGCGTTGCGACAGGCCGCCATCGCCGCGAGGAAGAGCAGTAGGCCGTACGGCGCGCCGGCGGAGTCGTGTTCGTCAATGGCACAGCTCGAGCCCGACAGTTCGAAGATGCCGGCCTTGGTGTTGGTCGGCGTCGCCGTCCTGAACGTCGGCGTTTCGGTACCCGCCGGCGTCATCGTCTCGGTCATTGACGGCGTCGCGGTCCCCGTCATCGTCGGCGTACCGGTCTGCGTCGCCGTCGGTGTCACCGTCGGCGTCGGCGTCGGCGGCGGGGCGCTGCTGATGAGGATTGATACCGAGCCGTCGGCGTTGGCGGTGACGACGTCGAATTGCGTATCGACATCGACGTCCGCGACGGCGATGTCGCGCGGCCCCGTGCCTGTCGCGAGCGGCTGAAGAGGCGTGCCGAAACCGCCGTCGCCGGCGCCGAGACCGAACGCAAGGTGATTGGCCCCTGGCACGGCCACCACCGCGTCGAGGCGTGCGTCGATCGGGTCGAACAGCAATGTGGCCACCGCGCTCGGCGGACCGGTGATCGGAAAGGCGGGGAACTGCGTTGGGTTGCTGAGGTTGCCTGGGTTGGTGACGAGAACACGTGCGCGCGGCGAGGAATCGGCGAAGAACACATCGGCGCGCGCGTCATCGTTGAAGAAGCCGGTCTGCAGCGCCTCGACCCGACTGCCGGCGTCGAAAGTTCCGCCGATGAAGAAATCCGGCCGAGTGCCCGAGCTCGCCCGCTGCACCACATAGAAGATGCGATTGTTGGTTGCGGCGACGACGAAATCGATCCTCCCGTCGTCGTTGACGTCGCCGGCCGCGATCGAGCGCGTCGGAGCCCCGACGTTCAACATCACGTGCTCGAACGGCGTCAGCCCGGGGCCGCCGTACAAAATTGATACGTTGAGGTCGCCGAGATTGGCGACCAGGATGTCGGTGTTGCCGTCGCCGTCGAGATCGAGCGGCGTGCGGCGGCGCTGGTCGAGCGGATTGGACGCATAGTCGGTGACGATCTGGATCTGCGTCGGATTCCCCGTGATCGGCACGGTCAACGAGGGCACGGGGGCGAACATGCCGCTGGTGCCGCCGCGCAAGAGGAACGAGATCCCTGCCGTACCGACCACCGCGATCTCCAGATCGCCGGTCGTGTCTTCGCCGAGGTCGAGCACGGCCAGATCGGCGGCACCGGCGACGCTGACCATCGTGAGATCCGGCGGCGGGCCGGCTTGCTGACCGTCCAACTGATCCTGGGCGCACGTGCGGAGGGTCGTGTTGGGAAAGAACTCCGAGTTACCGATGATGTGGACGAACGCTCCGTCCGACACCGCGATATCCGGCCCGCCGGCGCCGTTCAGCTCGGCAGCGACCACGCCGCGCACCGTAGACGGCTCCGAAACGGCCGACACCCGGTAGTCGCACCGCCCGAGCGGCGCCGTCGGCAACGGCGTCGGCGTGGACGTCGGCGGGATGGGCGTAAACGTCGGCGTCGGCCCCATCGGCGTCGGCGACATGGGCGGCGTAGGTGTGCCGGGGGGGGAGGTCGGCCCGGGTGTCGGCGTCGCTTCGTCGCGCACATTCAGCGCCACCTCGATTTCCTGGCCGTCGGCCACGAGGCCGACCAAGTCCAGCAAGCCGTCCCGATCCAGATCGCCGACCTTCAGGACCTCGGCTCGACGTAGGCCTCGGTTGTCAACGCCCGGTGCAGAAGCCGTGTCGCCTTGAGACGTGCTCAAGTCGCCGTTCGATAACCCGCCGATGAAGTATATTGCGACGGAATCGGAAGCCACGACATCGGGAACACCGTCGCCGCTGAAGTCGCCAGCAGCAATCCCATTGGCTCCTGCGGGGACACTAAAGCTCGAGCCGCCGAAAGAGCGCGTGGTACGGCCGATAAACGTCCTGGAATTCTGATCGTCAAACTCGTCGTTGCCTGCCACAACAACGTCGGCAGGACCCACGTTGTCGAAATTCGTGATTGCGAGGCGCGCGTCCGGCGTCGAGGCAAGCGCTCCTAGCGGGCCAAACGGGAGTTCCCCGAGGGTAAAGGTGCCCGTACCATCGCCCCAGATGACGTATCCGTTCCCAACCTCTGGATCGATCACGACGATATCCGGAGAACCATCGCCATCGAAATCGCCGGCCGCGATATCCGTCATGAGCGTACCTTCCGGAAGAATGACCGCATCAGTGGGACACGATACCAACGTCCCTGCGTCGTTGCAGACGAAGATGACCTCGTCGCCGTCGGCAATGGCAACGTCGGGAGTCCCGTCGCCATCGAAGTCCGCCGACACCGCACCGGTGATGAAATCGGCCAGCTCCCCCACGAAGTCGATCTCTTGATCGGGTTCGTCAAACCCACCTTCGCCATCACCGATCCAAAGTGCGACTGTTCCGTCCTCGTCTATGACGAATAGGTCAGGATTTCCGTCAGGTGCTCCGCTGTTCTGATCGAACGGCGCCGTGAAGTCGGCAACCACCACCGCAGCCGGTGAGAAGACGTCCTCATCCTCAAACGCCTCTGGATCCTCGAACGTGCCATCGCCGAGGCCGATATAGACGTTGACAACTCCGTCGACGTTGCTGGCCGCAATCAAATCAAGAACAAGGTCCCCGTCCACGTCAGCCAACGCGATCGCGTTGTAACGGGGCGTTTCGAGATCGGGCGGATCGTCCAAATCGACAACCGGCTCGTCAAGAATCTGAACTACCCGAAACCGCACGATCTCGCCGGTAATCTGTCCGACCCCTTTTAGAACTGGAAAGATCGTCAGACATGTCGCCAATAGTAAGGTCGCCGCTAGAGCAAACGGGGAGATCCACTTCAGGCCGAACTCGAACCAACGCACGACACGCATTCTCACCTCGACGACCCGGACGGGGGAGAATTCACACGTACACGTGCCGCCCGAGCGAAGCCGTCAGTCTCTTGGCCGCTCTGCGGTTTGTCAACCGACTCCTAGTGCTCATCTATTGCGTTTGCGGCGCTCTGCGGTGATCTTCCAAGCGCCCCAAAGGTTCCAAAGGTCAATTCGCAAAGACCACTTCTAAACCGCCAAGCGCAGCATCACTTCGAAGGTTGGCGGCGCGTTCGCTGAAGAAAGCAAACGCGCCGCCACAAGCGATCAGACATCTGCCGCAACGTGCGCCCCGCCGATTATACTAAGGAACAATCTGGTGATTCGATGTCGCGTGGTTTCCATAGCCGCCAAGGCTCACGGACCAATTCGCGTCAGTCGATCCTGATTGGCCGCCCAAGACCACTGAGCTATCTGTATCTCCCTTGACCCGATTAGAATCACCGCCGACGACAACACCAAAAAATGCCGACTCTTCGATCAAATTCTGCCGGCCGCCGAGAACGCCTCCGTAAAAGGAGTCGCCTTGGACCTCGTTATGGCTACCACCCACCACAACCGACCAATCTCCAAACGCCCGGTTGTGCTGCCCGCCGACAACGACGGCATAATTATTGTCCGCCCTGCCGTTCTCACCTCCAACAACTGCGGCGCGGTAACCCCAGGCTTTGCCGAAAGCTCCCCCCAACACCGAGGCAGCTTGGCCCGTCGCAACTCCGGTAACTCCCCCCGATATCGAGCTGAATTCGCCGGACGCAGTATTGTTGATCCCTCCCGAAACGGAGGAAAGGGACCCGGTGGCCTCGTTTCCTAGCGATTGATCGCCGCCCCCACCTCCCGACACCGACGACGAACCGCCTGACGCCACGTTCCATTGCCCACCAGTGACGGATGCCCCCACGCCACTGGCGGTATTGAACTGCCCACCCGCCGCGCTAGAGTTTGCACCCGTCGCCGCGTTGGCGAATCCGCCGGTCGCCGACGCGCCGGGAGCCGTAATCCTATTGACTTGGCCTGCGACAAGACCTCCGTAGCTCTCGTAGCTATGCCAGGGTCCGACAACCAGATTGTGTGAACCCGTCTTAACGCTCAAGCCGAAGAAGTTTTCGTCGTACCCGACAACAAGATTCCCTTTGCCAGATGCGCTGTTCGTGCCGCCGCTTCCGTCTTGAACGTGCACGTTGCAATCGATGAACTTGGCCGTCGTGGCCGTGAACACCAAGCGACAGGTTCCCGGACCCGCCCCTGGAGGAAACGTCTGCCCTGCGGCAACGGAGGCGGCGAAAAGCACCGCGATGAGACTCATGCACTGTAGCTGGAATTGCCTTTTCATAATCGGACTCCTTCCGGTTGAAGTGGCATCAGTATTGATTTGCGCCCTTTTCAAACGTCAGGAGTCGGAGACCGTGCTCGCGGGGGGGGGGGCGGCGGCAGATGATGGACAACTGGTCGAGGTGCCGGCGATCCGGCGACGATCATATCGATCATCCTTGCGACCGGATCGATTGGAGCCGGCGTTTCAGGCCACATTGGGACAGTCTTCGGAGTTTGCCCCAGTCGCCGCAGATAAGGGCCTCTTTCTTTGCTCGGCTCCATCCCTTGATCTGCCGCTCAGCCGCCAGGGCCTCCTCGCGCGTCGGAAAATCTTCGGCGTAGACCAATCCGACCGGTCTCCGAGTGTGGGTGTAACCCTTCAGTTCGCCGGATTGGTGCTGCGCGAGCCGGTGATCCAGATTGTCCGTGTGTCCGGCGTAGTACGATCCGTCGGCACATCGAAGGAGATACATCCAAAAGGACATTCGGATCTCATTTACATGGATCAGTTTCCCTTGGCCACCTTCGCAGCTGACGGGCTCGCCCTTCGACAAGCTCAGGGCGAACGGGGGGCATCTCAGCGGACCAGTTTTGGCGCAACGGTGTGGAATGAACGCTCTCCGTTAGCCCCCTGAACGTGTCGAAGGGTGTGAACCCACCCCGTCGTAGTGTCTCGGCTTGATTTGCACGCCCTTCGACGGGGCTCAGGGCGAACGGTAAACCCGGCGAACGGTAAACCCATTGAATAGAGCCGGATTCCAGACCGTTCGGGCTGAGCCTGTCGAAGCCCCTGTTTCAAACCGAGAGCCAACCCACCCCGTCCCGAGCGTGCCAAAGGGCGTAGCGCGCCCACTGTTCGCCCCGAGCCTGTCAAGGCTCGAAGCGAGCCCACTCAGCTCGCCGTGATTCGCATAAAGGCGCGGCGACCCGCCCCCCGTTCGTCCTGAGCTTGTCGAAGGGCGCCTGACGCTCTACTCCGGGCAGCCGTCCAGGGCGCTATTGACCGCTGCCACCAACTCGCTGATCGACACGGTGCCGTTGCCGTCGCGGTCGACGGCGGTGCAGGTCGACACGTCGGCGTTGCCGAGGGCGATGTTGACCGCGCGGATCAACTCGTTGATGGCTACCACGCCATTTCCATCGCAGTCGCCGTTACAGGCGGGGGGCGGGACGCTGTCGTTCAACAACACCTGCAGCCCGGCGCCGTCGGCGGTCACGGCCACCAGGTCGATCTTGTCGTCGCCGTCCAGATCGGCGGCCTCCAAGGCGCGGCCGCCGGTCAGGACGTCCGCGATCGACGCGGGCGCCGCGAATCCGGTCGCCGTCCCGCGTAGGAAGTTGCTGGCGGCGACCTCCTCGAAGTCGTCGACCCCCACCACCGTCACGTCGCGGCGCTCGTCGCCGTCGATATCCTCCAGGACGAACGCGTTGCCCACTTCGCCGGCCGGAAAGTCCGTGCGCGTAAAGCCGCCACCGACCGGGTCGCCGACGAAGCGACTGAACGTCGCCGACGGCGGATCGGCGAACGGGTCGTAGGACAGAACGAACAGACTGTCCGGCTCCTCCTCGCCGTCGGCCGGCGGCAGCGCGCGCACCGCGCGCAGCTCGATACCGATCGGTCCGATCTCGACGGCGTCGAAAACCTCGTCGAAGCTGCCGTCGCCATTGCCGTAAATCACGTACATCTCGCCCGTGTCCGCGTCGATCACGGCGACATCCAGTCCGCCGCCGTCGTAATCGCCGACCGCGAGCCCGGAAAGCTCGAACGAGAATTCATCGAGAAAGACGACCGGCGTCGGACAGGGCTGAAAAGTGCCGGCGTCATTGCAGAGGAAGTAGACGCCGTCGATCGCCTCCAGCACTGCCAGGTCGCCGCGACCGTCGCCGTCGAAGTCGGACACCGCAACGGCCGAGATCTCGGCCGTATCGAGATCCTCGAATGTCTGGTCGGGCTCGTCGAACGTACCATCACCGCGGCCAATGAAGATCTGCAGTCCGACGAGCTCGTCGACGACAATGACATCCGGAATTCCGTCGACATCGCCGCCGGTGATGAACGGCGAGGTAACATCGGCCACCGCCACGGCAAGCGGCAACTCGCCGGGCCCGACGAGCCGCCGGTCCGTGAACGTCCCGTCGCCCTCGCCGGTAAACGCAACGATCTCCGCTGAATCGATGTCGATGACGACCATGTCGAGTAGCCCGTCGCCGTCCAGATCCGCCAACGCGAACGATTGAACGCCCGACTCATCCCCAACGTTCTGCTCAATCAGCTCCAGCGGAACGAGATTCAACGGAGAGCCCGCCATCGCGGGAAGCGCCGCGGTGAGCAGGAAGGCTGTCAGGATCCGACCGAGTCTCATCATGGACCGGACACATAGCAAGGATTGGGGGCGAGGGGCGAGGGGCGGGGGGGCGGGGCTGATCGGGGTCGGGGTCGGGGTCGGAATCGGGGTCGATGAAATGATTCTTTCGGGGATTGGGCACCGAGGGATCTGGGATTCAGGATCTGGGATCTAGGGGTCAGGGGCCGGGGGTCAGGGGTCGGGGGGTGTCCGTCTTTACAGACGGAACTCATTAGAGGTGGGGAAGACCCAGGGACGAAGGCCACTTGCTCACTACGGAGCGTGGATCCCGGCTTTCGCCGGGATGACAAGAGGATCGAGAGGGGTCGCGACCTACCCGCAGGGTCTGTCAGGAAAAGTGTGTACGAGGGGCGGTCTTCTGTGAAAGGAGACCGAGATGGGCGACAAGAACGAGGAAGCAAAGAGGCAGGAAGCCGGCGA
>Ga0307505_10003218_pt1 | contig 10412 bp, 8 predicted proteins | sample 23_S_MG_FD_202183 | JGI IMG/M metagenome (GOLD analysis project Ga0307505, IMG submission 202183) | Soil microbial communities from Populus trichocarpa stands in riparian zone in the Pacific Northwest, United States - 23_S | ecosystem: Environmental > Terrestrial > Soil > Riparian zone > Trees... | reverse complement strand
CCCTTGAAGTCGACGAAGGACTTGGCGTCGAAGTCCTTGGGGTCGACGATGGTCGAGTTGATGTTGGTGAAGATCTTGAATTCGTCCGAGCAGCGGATGTCGTAGCCGTAGCTGGAGGTACCGTAGGACACCACGCGCTGGCCGGCGACCTCCTTCACCTGGCCGGCCTCGAAGGGCTCGATCATGCCCTGCGCCGCCATGCGGCGGATCCACTTGTCCGCCTTCACGCTCACGTGTTCTGCACCACGATGTTGGGGAACTTGCCGGTCATGTCCTTCTGCGACTCGGCGATCTTCACCGCGCAGCGGCGCGCGATGCGCCGGTAGATGTCCGCCGCCTTGCCGTCGGGGTCGGCCACCACCGTCGGCTTGCCCGAATCCGCCTGCTCGCGGATCGACTCGTCGAGCGGCAGCTGGCCGAGGAGCTCGGTGCCGTAGTCCTGGCACATGCGCGCGGCGCCGCCGCTGCCGAAGATGTGGCTTTCGTGGCCGCACTTGGGGCAGACGTGGATCGACATGTTCTCCACCACGCCGAGGATCGGGATGCCGACCTTCTCGAACATCTTGAGGCCCTTGCGCGCGTCGATGAGCGCGATGTCCTGCGGCGTGGTGACGATCACCGCGCCGGTGACCGGCACCTTCTGCGCCAGCGTCAGCTGGATGTCGCCGGTGCCCGGCGGCAGGTCCACCACCAGGTAGTCGAGCTCGCGCCAGCGCGTGTCCTTCAGCAGCTGCTCCAGCGCCTGCGTCACCATCGGGCCGCGCCACACCATCGGCGTGTCCATGTCGATGAGGAAGCCAATCGAGATCGCCTGCAGCCCATGCCCCATCATCGGCTCGAGGCCTTTGCCGTCCTTGGATTCGGGGCGGCCCGAAATGCCGAGCATCATCGGCTGCGACGGGCCGTAGATGTCGGCATCGAGGATGCCGACCGTCGCGCCCTCGGCGGCGAGCGCCAGCGCCAGGTTGACCGCGGTGGTGCTCTTGCCCACGCCGCCCTTGCCGGAAGCCACGGCGATGATGTTCTTGATGCCCGGCACCAGCTTCACGCCGCGCTGCACCGAGTGCGACACCACCCGGGAGGCGACGCTCACGGCGACGCTGCCGGCGCCGGCTTTCTTCAGCGCCGCGGCGATTTCGCGCTTGATCGGTTCGAACTGGCTCCTGCCCGGATAGCCCAGCTCGATCTCCAGGCGCACGTCGGCGCCTTCCACCTTGAGGGCCTTCACCGAGCGGGTGCTGACGTAGTCCTTGCCGGTGTTCGGGTCGACCAGTTTCGAGAGGAGGGAGCGAACCTCGGATTCACTCACGGGCATGGCGCAAGTGTAAGCTAAAATCCGCGTTTTCCTCGGGCCCGCAATGCCGCAACGCAGGTTGTTCGTCACCACCGCGCTGCCCTACGCCAACGGGCCGTTCCATATCGGCCACATCATGGAATACATCCAGGCCGACATCTGGGTGCGCTTCCAGCGGATGCAAGGCCACGTGGTGCATTTTGTCGGCGCCGACGACGCGCACGGCGCGCCGATCATGCTGGCGGCGGAGAAAGCCGGCCAGGCGCCCGAGGCCTTCGTCGCCGGGATCGCCAAAGGCCGCCAGCAGTACCTCGACGGCTTCCATATCGCGTTCGACAACTGGCACTCCACGCACTCGCCGGAGAACACCCAGCTCTCGCAGGACATCTACCGCCGGCTGAAGAAGGCCGGGCTGGTCACCACCAAGCCGGTCGAGCAGTTCTACGACCCGGTGAAGGGCATGTTCCTCGCCGACCGCTACATCAAGGGCGAGTGCCCGAACTGCGGCGCCAGGGACCAGTACGGGGATGCCTGCGAGAACTGCAGCGCCGCCTACTCGGCGACCGACCTGAAAAACCCCACCTCGGCGCTCTCCGGCGCCAAGCCGGTGCTGAAGACCTCGGAGCACCACTTCTTCCGGCTATCCGACCCGAAATGCCGGGATTTCCTCAAGGGCTGGCTGGAGAAGCCCGGGCGGCTGCAGTCGCAGGTGGTGAACAAGGCGAAGGAGTGGCTCGACGGCGCAGGCGACAAGGCGCTGGGCGACTGGGACATCTCGCGCGATCCGCCCTACTTCGGCATCCGCGTGCCCGACATCGCGGAGGAGAAATACCTCTACGTCTGGCTGGACGCGCCGATCGGCTACCTCGCCAGCTTCAAGAACTACTGCGCGAAGGCGGGGATCGACTTCGAGAAATTCCTGCAGGACCCGGGCACCGAGCAGGTGCACTTCATCGGCAAGGACATCATCTACTTCCACACCCTGTTCTGGCCGGCGATGCTGCATTTCGCCGGCAAGCCCTACAAGGTGCCCGACCACGTCTTCGTGCACGGCTTCATCACCGTGTCCGGGGACAAGATGTCCAAATCGCGCGGCACCGGCATCAGCCCGCTGCGCTACCTCGAGCTCGGCATGAACGCGGAGTGGCTGCGCTACTACATCGCGGCCAAGCTGAATGCCAATGTCGAGGACCTGGATTTCAATCCGGACGACTTCCTTGCGCGCGTGAACAGCGACCTGGTCGGCAAGTACGTCAATATCGCCAGCCGCGCTTCGGTGTTCATTGCACGGCACTTCGACGGCGCGGTGCATTCCGGAGATGATCTGGGCGCAGCCGGTCGCATGCACGAGGTGCGGGACGCTTACGAGGCGCGCGAGTTCGGCAAGGCGCTGCGCCTGTGCATGGATTTCGCGGACCACGTCAACCAGGTCTTCGACGCGGCCAAGCCCTGGGACCTCGCCAAGGATCCCGCCAGGCGCGAGCGCCTGCATGAAGTCTGCTCGGCCTGCTTGCGGGCATTCCAGTACCTCAGTGTCTGGCTCAAGCCGGTGCTGCCGGGCGTCGCGCGCCAGGTCGAGCAGTTCCTCGGCTGCGGCGAACTCGCCTGGAGCGACCGGCTGCCCGAGCTGGGCCGCATCAGGCCTTACGCGCATCTGATGGGACGCGTCACGCAAAAGCAGCTCGACGCGCTGTTCGAGTTGCCCGCAGCGGATTCAAAGAAGGAAATCAAAGTGACCGACAACACCATCACCATCGACGACTTCAACAAACTCGACCTGCGCGTCGCCCGCATCGCCAAAGCCGAACACGTGGAAGGCGCCGACAAGCTGCTGAAACTCACCCTCGACCTGGGCGGCAGCACGCGCACCGTGTTCGCCGGCATCAAGTCGGCCTACGACCCCGCGAAGCTGGAGGGCAAGCTCGCCGTGGTGGTCGCCAACCTCGCCCCGCGCACGATGAAATTCGGGGTTTCCGAGGGCATGGTGCTGGCCGCCTCGGGCGAAGAACCGGGAATATTCCTCATTTCCCCGGATGCCGGGGCCGCCCCGGGCATGCGCGTAAAATAGCCGCGCCGCAGCTCCTGCGCCACCACCGGCTCGACGCATGATCGAACAACCCAGCCGCACGCTGGTTTGCAGCATCGTGTTCCTGGACATCGTCGAGTACTCGACGAAGCCGGTGGCGGAGCAATTGCTGCTCAAGCAGGCCTTCAACAAGCTGCTCAGTTCCTCGCTGGAGAACGTGCCGGCGCGCGACCGCGTGGTGCTGGACACCGGCGACGGCGCCGGCATCACCTTCCTCGGCGACCCGGAAGACGCCCTGTTCGTCGCCATGTCGCTGCGCGCCGCGGCGCGCGCCGAGGCCACCGGCGCCATCGCCATCCGCGTCGGCATCAATCTCGGGCCGGTGCGCCTGGTGAAGGACATCAACGGTCAGATGAACATCATCGGCGACGGCATCAACGTCGCGCAGCGCGTGATGAGCTTCGCGCAGTCGGGGCAGCTGCTGGTGTCGCGCTCCTTCTACGAAGTGGTGTCCTGCCTTTCGCTCGACTACGCCAGCCTGTTCAGCTACGTCGGTGCGCGCACCGACAAGCACGTGCGCGAGCACGAGGTGTACTCGGTGGGCATCGGCACGGACGCCGCGCGGCGCGTGATCGAGACCGGCTCCCGGCGCGTGGCGCCGCGCGGCAGCGCGCCGCGCCTGATCGGCGAACTCACCGACGTGCGGCCTTTCGGCGTGCACCGCATGGCGCTGCTCGTCACGCCGCTGCTGTTCGCGCTGCTGGTCGGCGGCGGGTTCGCGGTGCGTGCGCAGGTGCGGCCGGCGGACGTGCCGGCGCCGGCGCCAGCGCCGGCGGCCAAGGCCCCGCCGCCAACGGCCGCAGTGGCGCCAGTGGCGCCGGGGCCCAAGCCTGCCGCCGCCCCCGAGAAACCCGTCACCGTCGCGCTCGCCACGCCGGCCCCGAAAGTCGAGGTGCTCCCGGCAAAGCCGGTGCCCCAGCCGGAGCCGCCCAAAGCCGAGGTCGCGCCCGCACCCAAGGTCACCAAGACGCTGACGCCCGCGCAGAAGGCTGCGCGGCGCGAGGCACTCGCCGCCAGGGCCGCGCGCGCGCAGTCGCCTAAAATCGAGGCGGCAGCGCCCGCGGCGCCCGCCACCGCCACCGCGGCGGCCACCGGGATCGTCCAGCTGGCGATCCTCCCCTGGGGCGAAGTCTTCGTGGACGGCAAGCGCCGCGGCGTCAGCCCGCCGCTGCGCTCGATCGAAATCCCCCCCGGCCTGCACACGATCGAAGTGCGGAACACCTCCTTTCCCTCCCACGCCCAGCGCGTCGAGGTGCGCGCCGGCGAGCCGGTGCGCATCAGGCATCACTTTCGCTGAGCGCGCGGTCGCGGTATCTTCTGCCTCCTGGCAGGGGGAAATCGGCCGACGTGGGCAGCAACCGGCAGGGCGGTAAGACAATGGCGCGCTTCGCGTTGGTCGCGGCGCTGTCGGCGGCTGTCCTGCTGGCCGGTTGCCAGTCCGAGCCGATCCGCAACCTGCAAGCCGACTTCCAGGGCCTGTTCGGCAAGTCCAAGGGCGAAGCCGCGCTCGCCGCCGGGATCCGCCAGTACGAGGACGGCAACTACGCCGAGGCCGCGAAGCAGCTGCAGAGCGGGATCCAACAGGGCCTCACCAGCGCCGACCGCGTCAAGGCGCACAAGCACCTCGCCTTCATCCACTGCGTCTCGGAACGGACCGCCGCCTGCCGCGAGGAGTTCCGCAAGGCGCTGGCGATCGATCCGGGCATGGAGCTCTCCGCCGCGGAAGCCGGGCATCCGAACTGGGGACCGGTGTTCCGCGCGGTCAAGTCCGGCCGCTAGGCCGCGGCCGCAGCGAAGATGGAAGAAACCAAGCTCGGCCGCTTCGAGATCCTGGCCGAGATCGGGCGCGGCGCCATGGGCATCGTCTACAAGGCGAAGGACCCGATGCTGGAGCGCACCGTCGCCATCAAGACCATCAACATGGGGATGGACCGCGACGGCGCCGAAATGTACGAGAAGCGCTTCTACCAGGAGGCGCGCGCCGCCGGCGGGCTGAACCATCCCAACATCGTCACCGTCTACGACATCGGCAAGACCGACAGCGCCTGCTACATGGCGATGGAGTACATCGAGGGCGCCGAACTGCGCACGCTGCTGCTGCCCGGCAAGCCCCTGCCGGTGGCGCGCGCGCTGTCGATCGCGGCGCAGGTGGCCGAGGGTCTGGCGTACGCGCACGAGCGCGGCGTCGTGCACCGTGACATCAAGCCGGCGAACATCATGGTGCCGGAGAACGGCGCGGTGAAGATCACCGATTTCGGCATCGCGCGCATGCGCACCTCGAGCGTGCAGACGCAGACCGGCATGATGATGGGTTCGCCCAAGTACATGTCGCCCGAGCAGGTGATCGGCAAGCGCGCCGACCATCGCTGCGACATCTTCTCGCTCGGCGTCATCCTGTACGAGATGCTGACCGGCGCGTCGCCGTTCACCGGCGAGAGCGTCAACGCGGTCATGTACCAGATCGTGAATTTCGTGCCGCCGGCGCCGAGCGCCATCAACCCCGCGGCGCCCGCGGCGCTCGACGCGATCGCCGGGCGCATGCTCGCCAAGGCGCTGGAGGAACGCTTCCAGAGCGCCACGGAGATCGCGCGCGGCCTGCGCGAGTGCGAGCACCAGTTGCGCGGCGCGCCCGGCGCCGACGCTGCGGCGCTCGCCATCAGCGCCACCAGCACGCTGCCGCTGGCGGCGCTGTCGCCGGGCCGCACGCCGTCGGTGGTGGACACCCAGGTGAAGACCGCAGTGCTGGCGCAGACCGTGGAGCGCTCGCGCCGCGCCGAGGAGGAAACGCCGCCGCCCGATGCCGCGCCGGCGCGCGGCCTGTCGCGCACCTTCGATTCGCTGGAGGCGACCCAGCGCCTGGTGGCGTTGAGCGACGCCGCCAAGCCGAGCGACCCCACGGCGAGCACGCTGCCGATCACCATGCAGACCACGGCCATGGTGATGAGCGGAGGCTGGACGCAGCGCGACACCGCGGTGGTGGCCGCCGGCGCCATCGCGGGACTGATCGTCGCGGCGCTCGTCGTGTGGGCATGATGGATTCCGCCGCGCTGACCGCGAGCCTGGCGGCAGCCGGCGCATGGCTCGCGATCGGCGCGGCGGGACTGCTGCGGCCGGCCAGCCTCGTGCTCGCCAGCCGCGCCCTGTTTCCCGCCGGCGCCGTGGTGGGCCTCGCGCTGGCCGCCTTCGCCCTGGAGGGGCTGTTCGCCGCGCCGCAGGCGCTGGTGCTGCCCCTCGGCCTGCCGGACCTGCCGTTCCACGCGCGCATCGACGCGCTGTCGTCGTTCTTCCTGCTGCTGCTGGGCGCGGTGGCGGCGGGGGTGTCCCTGTTCGCCTCCGGCTACCTGCGCCCGGGCGAGGGCACCTCGCCCGGGCTGCAATGCCTCTACTACCACGTGTTCCTCGCCAGCATGGCGCTGGTGCTGATCGCCGACGACGCCTACTTCTTCATGGTGGCCTGGGAAACCATGGCGCTGTCGTCCTATTTCCTGGTCACCAGCGACCACCAGCACGAGGAGAACCGCCGCGCGGGCTACCTGTACCTGCTGATGGCGCACATCGGCGCGATCTCGATCCTGCTGTGCTTCGGCGCGCTGCAGGCGGGGACCGGCGACTACACCTTCCACAACATGCGCGAACTGCAGCCGGGCACCGAGGTGGCGACGGCGGCGTTCCTGCTGGCGCTGGTCGGCTTCGGCACCAAGGCCGGGATCGTGCCGCTCCACGTGTGGCTGCCGGAAGCGCACCCGGCGGCGCCCTCGCCGGTGTCCGCCCTGATGAGCGCGGTGATGCTGAAGACAGCGGTGTACGGCATGCTGCGCGTGTCGCTCGACCTGATCGCGTTTCCGCTCTGGTGGTGGGGCGTGGTCGCCCTGGTGCTGGGACTCGCTTCGGCCCTGGGCGGCATCGTGTTCGCCGCGGTGCAGACGGACATGAAGCGGCTGCTCGCCTATTCCTCGATCGAGAACATCGGCCTGGTGTTCGCCGGCTTCGGCCTGACGCTCATCTTCCGCAGCTTCGGCATGGGCACCCTGGCGGCGCTGGCGCTCACCGCCACGCTGTACCACTGCCTCAACCACGCCTTCTTCAAGTCGCTGCTGTTCCTGTGCACGGGGTCGGTGCTGCACGCGACGCGCGAGCGCAGCCTGGGCAAGCTCGGCGGGCTGATCCACCGCATGCCCTGGGTGGCCTGGTGCGCGCTCATCGGCAGCGTGGCCATCGCCGGCCTGCCCCCGCTCAACGGCTTCGTCTCCGAGTGGCTGCTGCTGCAGGCCTTCCTCCTCACGCCGGGGCTGCCGCAGTCCTACCTGAACATGCTGGTGCCGGTGGCCGCCGCCGTGGTGGCGCTCACCGCGGCGCTGTCGGGCTACGTGATGGTCAAGTTCTTCGGTGTGGTGTTCCTCGGCCAGCCGCGCGAGGCGCGCCTCGCCGAGGCGCATGACGCGGGCGCCTGGGAGCGCACCGGCCTCGCCTGGCTCGCCGCCATGTGCATCGTGCTCGGCCTCTTGCCCGCCACCGTGATCGGCCTGCTCGACCCCGTCACGCGCGCGCTCACCGGCCACGGCATGGCGAGCCTGGCGCAGGGTTGGCTGTTCCTCGCGCCGCTGCAGCCCGAGCGCGCGAGCTACAGCCCGCTGCTGTTCTTCGCGGTCACCGCGCTGCTGGTCGCGCTCACCTGGCTCGCGGTGCGCGCGTTCTACCACGGCCGGGTGCGGCGCGCCCCGCCCTGGGACTGCGGCTTTCCGCTGCAGAACGCGCGCATGCAGGATTCCGCGGAAGGCTTCGGCCAACCGGTGCGCCATGTGTTCGAGCCCTTCTTCCGCGTCGAGCAGCACGCGCCGGCGCCCGCCGATGCGCGGCCCGCGTACGCCGAGGTGCACGAGGACCGCCTGTGGACCTGGCTGTACCTGCCGCTGGCGCGCGGCGTGGATCGCCTCACCGGCCTGGTCACCTTCCTGCAGCGCGGGCGCATCTCCGTCTATCTCACCTACAGCTTCGCCACCCTGCTGGTGCTGCTGCTGTTCGTCGGCTGAGGGCCCATGGCCAGCATCCCGGGGCTCGTCGCCCAGTTCGCCGTCCTGGCGCTGGCCGTGCTCCTCGCCCCGATGCTCACGGGCTGGGTGAACCAGTGCCGCGCGTGGCTGCAGAACCGCAGCGGGCCCGGCGTGCTGCAGCCCTATCGCGTGCTGGGCAAGCTGTTCGCCAAGGAAGTGGTGCTGGCGGACAACGCCAGCCCGCTGTTCCGCGGCGCCCCCTACCTGATCTTCGGCTGCCTCGCGCTCGCCGCCGCGATCGTGCCGACGCTCGGCACCGACCTGCCGCTCAACGCGGCGGCCGACGCCATCGCGCTGGTCGGGCTGCTCGCGCTGGCGCGCCTGTTCACCGCACTCGCCGGCATGGACATCGGCACCGCGTTCGGCACGCTGGGCGCGCGGCGCGAGATGCTGGTGGGGTTCCTGGCGGAGCCCGCGCTGCTGATGGTGCTGTTCACCGCCTCGCTCATCTCCGGTTCCACCTCGCTCGCCACCATCGTCGAAGTGCTCGCGCACCGGGAGTTCGTGATCTACCCGAGCCTCGCGTTCGCGGGCGTCGCCTTCACCATGGTGTCGCTCGCCGAGAACGCGCGCATCCCGGTGGACAATCCGGCCACGCACCTCGAGCTGACCATGATCCACGAGGCGATGGTGCTCGAGTACTCCGGCCGCCACCTGGCGCTGATCGAGTGGGCGGCCAGCCTCAAGCTGTTCGTCTATTCCTGCATCGGCCTGGCGCTGTTCTTCCCGTTCGGCATCGCGGAACGGGGCGACTGGCGGGGGCTGGTGCTCGCGCTGCCGGTGCTCGCGGCGAAGCTCGCGGTGGGCGGGTTCCTGCTCGCCCTCATCGAGACGCTGAGCGCGAAGATGCGCATCTTCCGCGCGCCGGAGTTCCTCGCCACCGCCTTCCTGCTGGCGGTGCTCGCCATGCTGCTGCACGTGCTGCTGGGAGGCTGAAGTGCTGCAGCACTACGGCCCCCAGCTGGTCAACCTGTTCGCGGCGGTGCTGCTGCTGCTCGCCTTCGCCATGCTCGCGCAGCGCCGGATCCTCTCGCTCATCAACCTGTACGCGGCGCAGGGCTTCGTGCTGTTCCTGTCGACGGCACTGGTGGCCTGGCTCACCGGGCAGACCCACCTGTACGGCTCGGCCGCCCTGACGCTGGCGCTCAAGGTGATCGCCCTGCCCTGGATCCTGCACCGGCTGATCCGGCGCCTGAACGTGAAATGGGACGTGGAGACGCTGCTCAACATTCCCGCCACCATGCTGGTCGGCATCGTGCTGGTGATCCTCGCTTTCAATCTGGCGCTGCCGATCTCGCAGCTCGCCGGCACGGTCACGCGCTCGACCTTCGGCATCGCGCTGGCCAGCGTGCTGCTGTCCTTCCTCATGATGATCACGCGCTCCAAGGCCGTGCCGCAGGTGATCGGCTTCCTGGCGATGGAGAACGGCCTGTTCTTCGCGGCCACCGGCGCGGTCTACGGCATGCCGATGGTGATCGAGTTCGGCGTCGCGCTCGACGTGCTGGTGGGCGCCCTGATCCTGGGCATCTTCATCTTCCGGATCCGCGAGCGCTTCGATTCGGTGGACACGCGCCACCTCGAGAAGCTGAAGGAGCGCTGATGGCGCCGGAAATCGCCCTGCTGCTCGCCTCGCCCCTCGCCGGCGGCATCGCGCTCGCCCTGTTCGGCCACCGCGACCGCGCCGCGGAGCTGAACATCGCCTTCTGCCTGCTCACCTTCGTCGCCGCGGCCGCGCTGGTGGCGCGCGTGGGCGCCGAGGGACCGCTGCTCGCGGCGGGGGAGCAGTTCTTCGTCGATTCGCTCAACGTGTTCCTGGTGGCGCTGACCGCCTTCGTGGCCCTGACCACCGCGCTGGTCTCGGCCCCCTACATGCGCGTGGAGCGCGACAAGGGCAAGGTGTCCCCCGGCGGGCTGCGGCTGTACCACAGCATGTACCAGCTGTTCAGCCTGGCGATGCTGGTGGTCCTCACCACCAACAACC
>Ga0307505_10003217_pt1 | contig 10412 bp, 9 predicted proteins | sample 23_S_MG_FD_202183 | JGI IMG/M metagenome (GOLD analysis project Ga0307505, IMG submission 202183) | Soil microbial communities from Populus trichocarpa stands in riparian zone in the Pacific Northwest, United States - 23_S | ecosystem: Environmental > Terrestrial > Soil > Riparian zone > Trees... | reverse complement strand
CTCCATGCGGCGCCGCTCGGTCACGTCGCGCGCCACCACCAGCACCAGCTCGACGCGGCCGCCGGGCCCGAGCACGGCGTTGCCCTGCGCCTCCAGGCGCCGCGTTTCCCCCCCGGGCAGCAGCAGGCGGTACTCCGCGCGGCGCGTCACGCCGCCGCGCGCGATCTCGGCGAAGCGCGCGCGCACCGCGGCGCGGTCCTCCGGGTGGATGTCGAGGAAGGCGTCCGATCCGGTGCCGACGCACTGCGGGCCGAGCAGCTCCTGCAGGGCCGGATTGGCGTAGACGCGGCGCCCGCGCGTGTCGAGCACCGAGATCAGGTCGGAGGCGGTCTCGGCGATCAGCCGGACCCACCTGGCGTCGTCGGGCGCCGGCGCCGCGCGGGAACTGCGCTTGGCGACTTTGGTCATCGGGCTGGGTGGGCCACTCTACGCCGGCGCAGACCGCAAGTGCAACTGGAATGCGCCTACGCGCACAGGCGCGGCAGCACCGCGCCGATCGGCTCGTTGAACACCGCGTCGGCGATGCCGTCGAAGGGCGTGGGCTCGGCGTTGACGATCACCAGGCGCGCGCCGGCCCGCTTGGCGATCGGCACGGCGCCCGCGATCGGGTACACCTGCAGGCTGGTGCCGACCGACAGGAACAGGTCGGCTTCGCCCGCCGCCTGCATCGCGCGATCGATCACTTCGGGCACCAGCTGCTGGCCGAAGGAAATGGTGGCGCTCTTCAGGATGCCGCCGCACTGGCGGCAGGGCGGGTCGGCCTCGCCCGCACGCACGCGCTCCAGCGTCTCCTGCATCGGGCCGCGCCAGCCGCAGCTCATGCACACCACCTTCCTCATGGTGCCGTGCACCTCGATCACCTTCTCCGGCGCATGGCCCGCGACCTGGTGCAGTTCGTCGATGTTCTGCGTGATGAGGGCGTGCAGCTTGCCGCGCTGCTCCAGCGCCACCAGCGCCCGGTGGCCGGCGTTGGGCTGCGCCTGCCAGGCCGTGTGCTCCAGCCGGCTCTGCCAGGCGAGGCGCCGTACCTCCGGGTCGCTCATGTAGTAGCGGATGTCGGAGAGCTTTTCGGCCTTGGGGTTCTTCGTCCACACGCCCTGGGGCCCGCGGAAATCCGGGATGCCGGAGTCGGTGGAGATGCCGGCGCCGGTGAGGACCACCACCCGCCCCGCCTTCGCGATCCAGCCGCGCACGTCTTCCATGCGGCCGGGGCGGGAACTAGAACACGGACTTGACCAGCTGCCCCGGCAGCCAGGTGGCGAGCGCCGGGAAGAACATCACCAGCAGCAGCACGGTGAGATCGCCGAGGAAGAACGGAATGGTCCCCTTGATCACCTGCGGCAACGGTATTCTCGAGGTGCCGCTCACCGCGAACAGGTTCAATCCCACCGGCGGCGTCACCACGCCCATCTCCACGTTCAGCGTGATCATGATCGCCAGGTGCAGCGGGTCGATCTTCAGCGCCATGGCGATCGGGAACACCACCGGCACCGTGAGCAGCACCATGGCGATGCCGTCGACGAACATGCCGAGGATGATCAGCACGCCCATGTAGGCGAACAGGAACCCCATCGGCGTCAGGCCCATGTCGACGATGGTCTGCGCGATGCGCTGCGGCCAGTACATGTTGGCGGCGAGGAACTGGAACACCCCCACGCTGCCGATCAGGAACACGATCACCGCGGTCAGGTTGAGCGAGCGCTTCGCGGTGGGCAGGATGTCGCGCAGGAACGCGCCGCGCCCGGTGAGCAGGCCGTAGAGCAGCGCGTAGCCGCAGGCTGCCGCGGCCGCCTCGGTCGGCGTGAACAGGCCGCCGTACAGCCCGCCGAGGATCACGATCGGCATGCCGAGCGCCGGCGCGGCGCCCTTGAACTCCACCCACACTCGCCGCAGATCGAAAGTGCCGCGCGCGAGCTTCAGGTACCAGCCGATCGCCATCACGCTGAGCGCGTTGCCCAGGGCGAGCAGCAGGCCGGGAATGATGCCGGCGAAGAACAACTCCACGATCGAGGTCTCGGTGATCACGCCGAACACCAGCAGGATGATGCTGGGCGGGATCAGCATGGCGATGCCGCCCGCGGTGGCCACCAGCCCGCCCGAGAGCCAGTCGGGATAGCCGCGTTTTCGCATCTCGGGGATGGCGATGATGCTCATGGCGGCCGCCATCGCCACGCTGGAGCCCGAGATGGAGCCGAACAGCACGCAGGCGAGCACCGTGGCGACGCCGAAGCCGCCGGGCAGCCAGCCCACCAGCGAATCGGCGAAGCGGAACAGCTGCCCCACCAGGCCGGTGCGCTCCATCAGGAAGCCCGCGAAGATGAACAGCGGGATCGCCATCAGCGAGTACTTGCCGATGAAGTTGAAGAAGGCGCGGAAAATCACCTCGGGGCCGAGCAGGGGATCGACCATGATGTAGGCGGCCGCCGCCGCGCTGAGCGAGATGCCGATCGGCACCGCGAGCAACAGCAGCACGAGCACCACCCCGCCGACTATGTTCATTCCCCCGCTCCTTGCGCGATCCGGCGGGTCAGTGCCCGCCGGCTTCCTCGGGCTCTTCGGGCACCGCCCGCCCGCGAAGCTTCTGGATGCCGAAGTAAAGCTGGAACACCATGGTCAGCGCCATGAAGGCGAAGCCGAGCAGCAGCGCCGTGAGAAACGGCCACATCGGGAAGCCGAGGCTCTCCGTGCGGCTCTCGTACTTGATGCTGTCTTCGACCTCGGGCAGTCCCCACCACACCACGGCGACGAGGAACGCGCAGCCGAACGCCAGGGCGAACAGCTTGATCAGCTCGGCCGCCAGCTTGCCGCGCGGCCCGCTGACGGCGAGCAGCTCGGGCACCACGGTGACGCACAGGTGCGAGTTGGTGCGCTGCGTGACGCTGAAGTACAGGAAGATGCCGCTCAGCGTAATGAAGGTGACGGCATCCTGCTGCCATTCGAACGAATAGCCGAAAACGTAGCGCCGCCCGACCTCGAGCAGCGCGAGCAGCGTCATGCCCACCAGGAGCAAGGCGGCGGCCTGCGCCACCACCCGCTCCTGGAAGGCGCGCCAGAGTGCGTAGGCGCGCTCCACCGTTTACTTGATGTGGATGACCGCGGCGTGCTTCGAGCAGTCCACCTTTTCGATCCAGGAGGTGCCCGCGGGATTGTTCTTCGACAGCTCGCGGCCTTCCTTGACGAAGTTGTCGACCCACTTGTTGGCGGCGTCCGGGGTCTTGCTCTTCACGTAGTTGGTCGGCTTGTCGCCCATCGCGCCCACCATGGCGGACACTTCCTGCGCGTTCATCCAGTAGATGCCCGGCTTGGAAGGGTCCTTGGTGCCGTACTTGTCGTAGGCCATCTTGTCGAAGCACCAGTTGTATTCCTTCTGCACCTGGATGGTCTCGGCCACCAGCTTCTCCAGCGTGGCGCGGGTCGGCGCCGGCAGGCGATCCCACCAGCGGCGGCTCGCGCTCACCATGTAGTAGTCGCCGACGAACGCGCCGGCCCCGCCCATGGTGAAGTACGGCGCCTGCTCGCGCACGCTGTTCCAGCCGCCGAGGCTGGTCATCAGGCCGTCGATGACGCCCGACTCCAGCGCGGTCGGCACCTCGCCGAAGCCCATCACCACCGGGTTCGCCTGCCAGGCTTCCAGCGCGGCGTTCTCCACCGGGCCCATGCTGCGCACCTTGCGGCCGGTGAAGTCGGCGGGCTTGGTGTAGCGCTTCTTGCCGCCCACGCCCATGCCAAAGCTCATGTGGCCCGCGCCGAACACCTTGATGGCCTGGGACTTCTGCAGGCGCTCGATCAGCACCTGGTAGGTCTGCGTCTTCTCGATGCTGTCGACCGCGCCGACGGTGGTGAGGATGCCGGGCCCGACCAGGGCCATCATCCAGGCGTCCACCGGGGCCGCCTTGCCGACCTGCATCCAGGTCATCTCCAGGTTGCCCTGGCGCATGGCTTCGAACGCTTCCGGCACGGTGTAGAGCGCGCCGGCGAAGTACAGCCGCGCCTCGCTGCCGGGGATCACCCGCGGCAGGTGGTCGGCGAAATACTTCATCGCCAGGCCCGCGGGATGCGGCGGCGGCGGGAAATCCGCGGCGAAGCGCAGCACCACGGGCTTGGCCTGCGCCTGCACGGGCGGCGCCACGCTCCAGCTCGCGGCCGCGAACACGGCAGCCGCCGCCAGGACGGGCAACTTCTTCAGGGGAATGGCTTGCATGGAACCTCCTCCAGGAAATCTATGGTGTGCATCTTCTCACAGCCCGGCGACCGTATCCCACTGTACGGCGGCCGGTCAAGCGAACGAATCAATTGGTGCGCCGCGTCAATGGGCCCGATGCGCTCAGCGCGGCACGTCCCCGGCGAGCGTCACGCGATGCATCACGCGGCGGTGGCCGTGATAGTCGTTGACCGGATTGTGCTGCGTGCAGCGGTTGTCCCAGAACGCGAGCGAACCGGGTTGCCAGCGGAAGCGGCAGGTGAACTCCGGCTGCACCTGGTGCGCGAAGAGGTGCTCGAGCAGCGGCCGGCTCTCCGCCTCGCTCCAGCCCTTGAAGGCCGCGGTGTGCCCGATGTTGACGTACAGCGCCTTGCGGCCGGTTTCCGGATGCGTGCGCACCACGGGGTGCTCGCCCGAGAGCACCTTGAGTTCCTCGCCGGCGGCGCGCATGCGGTCCTCGCGGGTCTTCGAGGCCGCGGCCTTGGTCGAGGTGTTCACGCCGACCAGCGTCTCGAGCGTGCGCTTGAGACCCGCCGAGAGCGTCTCGTAGGCGAGGTACTGGTTGGCGAACAGCGTGTCGCCGCCCTGCGGCGGCACTTCCAGCGCATACAGCATGCTGCCCATCGGCGGGCGCTCGAGGTAGGTGGTGTCCGAATGCCACACGCCGCCGAAATTCACGCGCTCGTGCTCGAGCTTCACCACCGGCGTGACCATCGGGCACTCGGGCAGGCCCTTCAGCTGCGGGTATTCCATCGGCTCGCCGAACGCGCGCGCGAACGCGAGCTGCTGCGGCGGGGCGAGCTTCTGGTCGCGGAAGAAGATCACCAGGTGCTCGAGCAGGGCGCGGCGGAGGGCGGCGGCCGCATCGGCGGCCAGCGGCCGCGACAGGTCCACGCCGTCGATCTCCGCGCCCAGCGCGCCGGCGATGGGGCGAACTTCCATGCCCGCGATGTTACAGCGCCTGGCGCGCGATGCGCAGGCGCGTTTCGCGCAGGTCGTCGCCGCGCACTTCGCGCAGCGCGTAGCCGACGAAATTCGACACCACGTCCTTCCTCCAGTACAGGTCGAGGTCGGTGTTGTCCATCGGCTTGGCACGCGAAGCCACCAGGCTGCCCGCCTCCGCGATGGCCTCGTCGGTGAGTTTCCTGCCTTTCAGGAACTCGCCGCCCTTCTCCACCAGGAACGGCCGCGAGGCCGCCGCGCCGAGCGCGATGCGCGCTTCCTCCACGGTTCCGTCCTTCGCCAGCTTCACCGCGGCGGCGACGCCAAGCACCGGAAAGTCGAAAGCCCCGCGGCGGCGCAGCTTCCAGTAGCTGCTGGTCCAGCCGGCGGGGATCGCGACCTCGGTCAGGATCTCGTCCGCACGCCGCGTCAGGTAGTCGATGCCGTCGTTGTTGTAGAGCGCATCGAGCGGCACCTCGCGCTCGCCTTGCGCCGACACGAGCTTCACCTTCGCCCCGAGCGCGATCAGCGCCGGCGCCGTGTCGGTCGAGGACACGGCCACGCAGCGCTTGCTGGCCGTCGCCACCCAGCAGATGTCGCCGTCCTTCTTCAGGCAGAAGTCGATGGCTTTGCGCCACTCGTGGTTCTGGTTGTAGTAGGTGCAGCGCGTGTCGAGGCACAGGTTGCCGCCCAGCGTGCCCATGTTGCGCAGGTGCACGGTGGCGACTTGCGAGGCCGCCTGCCACAGCGCGCGATGCTTTTCGCGCATTCCCGCTTCATGGACGATGTCGCTCAGGGTCAGGCCCGAGCCCAAAATCCCGTTGGACTTCCTCAACTCCTTGACCCCGCGCAGCGAGACCAGGGTCTTCGGCGACTGGTGGCGCCGCTTCATGTTCGGGATCAGGTCGGTGCCGCCGGCGATGAGCATCGCCCCCGGGCCTTCGCCCGCCAGGATCTTCGCCGCTTCCCCGAGGCTGCGCGGGGAGCGCCACTCAAACCACGGCAGCCGCATCATTTTTCTTGGTCTCGTTTCCGTCGCCGCCCTCCCAGGGCGTGGCGACATGCATGGGTTCCGGATAAGGCACCTGCGGAAACTTCTCCGGGCCGACACGGGGGTTTTTCCCCTGCGCTTTCAGTTCGAGGGCCTTGAGCACCTTGTCGGGCGTGATCGGCAGCTCGTCGATCCTCGCGCCCACCGCGTCGTAGATCGCGTTGGCCACCGCCGGCATCACCGGCAATAGCGGCCCCTGCCCCACTTCCTTCGCGCCGAACGGGCAGTTCGGGTCCGGGTCCTCGACGAGTTCGGTGAACACCTCGGGCATGTCGAGCGAGGTGAGGCTCTTGTATTCGAGCAGCGACGGAAACTTGTGCACCAGCGCGCCCGACATCTTGGGCGGCAGGCGCCTGAACACCTGCTCCTCCATCAGCGCTTCGCCCAGCGCCATGTAGACGCTGCCTTCCACTTGCCCGCGCGCCGAGACCGGATTGATGGTCCTGCCGATGTCGTGCGCGATCCAGACTTTGGGCACGCTGACCCAGCCGGTGGCCTGGTCGACGTCGACCTCGACCACGCAAGCCGTGTACGAGTAGGCGGGCGAAGGCCCGACGCCCGCGCCCTTGTAGCGGCCCGGGGCGCGCGGCGGCACGTAGGAGCCCACCGACCCCAGCGTGCCGAATTTCGTCTCGGCGTACACCACGGCCTCGGCGAACGTCATCCCCTTGGAGGGATCCTCGGCGAGGAACACCCGCCCCTGCGAGAACACGAGCCGGTCCGGGATCGCCATGAGCTGCTCGGCCGCGGCGTCGGCCAGCTTCTCGCGTAGAGCCTCGGCGGCCTGGATCGCCGCGTTGCCCATCATCACCGTGACGCGGCTCGAATACGAACCCAGATCCACCGGCGTGAGGGCCGTGTCGCCCGTGACCAGGCGCACGTCGTAGGGATCGATGCCGAGCACCTCGGCGACGATCGCCGCGAGCACGTCGTCGGAGCCTTGTCCGATTTCGGTCGCGCCACAAAACGCCGTGACCTGCCCACTGCGGTCGAGCAGCAGCTGCACGCCAGACTGCGGCATCTTGTTCCAGTAGATCGGCAGGCCGGCGCCGCACAGGTAGGACCCGCAGGCGATGCCCAGGCCTTTCCCGTCGGGCAGCTTGCCAAAGCGCTTCTTCCAGTCGGAAGCCGCCACCACGCGCCGGATGCACTCCTCCAGGCCGATGGAACCGATCTTCAGCCAGTTGGCCGTCAGCGAGTTCGGCTTCGCCACCATGCCGAGGCGCAGCTCGGCCGGATCGAGCATGAGTTTCTCCGCGATCTTGTCCAGCTGCACTTCCTGGCCGAAGCGCGGCTGCGGCGTGCCGTGGCCGCGCTTGGGACCGCAGGGCGGCTTGTTGGTGAAGGTGCGGCAGGCGTCGAACTTGTAGCGCGGCAGCTCGTAGGTCACGGTTTGCAGCGCGCCCGTGTAGAAAGTGCTCGCCGTGCCGTAGGAGCCGTAGCCGCCGCCGTCGAGCAGCGTCTGCACGTGCATGCCGGTGAGCTTGCCCTCCTTCGTCACGCCGGTGCGCATCCGCATCAGCACCGGATGGCGCCCGCGGTGCATGTAGAACACTTCCTCGCGATTCAGGCAGACCTTGACCGGGCGCCCCAGTTTCAGCGCCGCGCGCGACACCACGATCTCGTGGTTGTGCAGGTCGCACTTGCCGCCGAAGCCGCCGCCGTTGGGGCAGGCGATGACGCGGATGTGCGCCGCGTTCATGCGCAGCGCGCGCGCCAGGGCGCGATGGATGTAGTGCGGCACCTGGGTCGAGGACCACAGCGTGAGCTTGCCCTCGCCGTCGGGCGCCGCCACCGCCGCGTGCTGCTCGATCGGCAGGTGCGTGTTGCCTTCGTAGAAGAACAGGTCCTCGAACACGTGGTCCGATTTCGCCAGCGCCTCGTCCACGTCGCCGAACTCGAAGGCCTGCAGGCGGTGGATGTTGCCCCGCTCGCCGTGCTCGTGGATGCGCGGCTCGGGCGTGGCCAGGGCTTCCTCGGGGCTCGAGATGGTGGCGAGCGGCCGGTACTTCACCTCGATCAGTTCGCAGGCTTCCCAGGCCGTCTGCTCGTCCTTTGCCACCACCGCAGCCACCGGGTCGCCGACGTAGCGCACGCGCTCGTTGGCGAGCGGGTACTCGTCCTGCGACACCGGCAGGATGCCGAAGGTGATGGGGAAGTCCTTGCCGGTGAGCACCAGGTGCACGCCGGGAACCGCGGCGGCCTTCGCGAAATCGATGGCCTCGATCACCGCATGCGGATGCGGCGAGCGCAGCAGCTTCATGTGCAGCATGCGCGGCAGCACGATGTCGTCGGCGAACCTGGTGAGGCCCGTGACCTTGGCGCGCCCGTCCACGCGCCGGCGCGGCTTGCCCAGCACGTCGAAGCGGGTCCTCGGCTTCGAGCTCATCTGCTTTCCCGCATGCGCCTGGCCGCTTCCTCGATCGATTCATAGATCTGCTGGTAGCCCGTGCAGCGGCACAGGTTGCCGGACACGGCCTCGCGGATGCGCTCGCGGCTCGGGTTCGGCTCCTGCTCGAGCAGCGCCTTGGCGGTCATGAGGATCCCGGGCGTGCAGTAGCCGCACTGAGCGCCGCCGAGGTCGGCGAAGGCCGATTGCAGCGGATGCAGCTTGTCGCCGCGCTGCAGCCCTTCGACGGTCTCGATCTTGCGGCCCTCGCATTCCAGGGCCAACTCCAGGCAGGAGAGCAACGGTTGCCCGTCCACCAGCACCGCGCAGGCGCCGCACTCGCCCAGTTCGCAGCCGTGCTTGGTGCCGGTGAGGTTCAGTTCCTCGCGCAACACCTCCAGGAGCGTCTTGTAGGAATGGAACAGCACCTCCTGCTCCTCCCCATTGACTTGCAGGCGCATGCGCACCCGCTTCATGCCAGCCCCTTCACCAGGTATTCGGACAGCGCGTCGGCGATCTCCCCGGGCGCCTGCGGCCCGTCGGGCCGGTACCAGCGCGCCGTCCAGTTGACCGCGCCCAGCATGGCGCGCGTCACCAGCGAAGCGTCGCAGCGCGCGAATTCGCGGTTCTTCACGCCCGCCGCGACGATGGCGCGCACCGCGCGCTCGTAGGCGTCGCGCTTCTCGATCATCGGCGCGCGCAGCTTTGGCGGCAGCGTCTCGATGTCCAGGTGCGCGGTGGCGCCCTCCAGCTCGTCCAGCATGCAGTGCACGTGCGCGCGCAGCACCATGCGCAGGCGCTCGGCGGCCGGGCCCTTGGCCGCCTGCACGGCGGCGTGCATCCGCTCGAGCGTCCGCTCCTGGCAGAACAGCAGGATCTCGTCCTTGCCGGAGAAGTAGTGGTACAGGTTGCCCGGCGATAAGCCCGCTTCCTCGGCGATCTCGCGCATGCCGGCGGCGGCCACACCGCGGCGCCGGAACACGCGCGCCGCCGCGTGCAGGATCTCCATGCGGCGCGCCTCGTTGCGCTGGCGCACGCGATTTGAACTGAAGTTCAATACTTGAACCATCGTTCTAATCCTAGTCCGAAACCCCGGCAGCGTCCACCTGCCGCATGAACCGGGGGGCCAGGCCGCGCAGCCGGGCGGCGTCCATGCGCCCGCTGCGGGTCATGTAGTCGTAGGCGAGGCCCAGGGCGTCGAAGCGGCCCATGCGCTCGGGGAAGCGCTCGTACCAGCGCGAACTGGCGCCGGCAGCGGCATAGAGCTTGTCCACCACCGGCCGGCGCTCGCGCTCGAAGGCCGCCAGCGCCCCCTGCACGTCCTCCCCCGCCTCGCCGAAGGCGCGATCGAGGGCAATCGCGTCCTCCAGGGCGAGGCGCGTCCCCGAGCCGATGGAGAAATGCATGCTGCGCAGCGCGTCGCCGATCAGCACGGCGTTCCCCGCGGACCACACCCGGTTGGACAGCAGCGGGAATTGCCGCCACACCGACTTGTTGGCGAGGAGCGGGTGGCCCCCCAGGTCCGCCGCGAACACCCGCTCGCAGTAGGCGCGCGAGGCCGCCTCGTCCATGCGATCCAGGCCGGCGCGCCGCCAGGTGGCGGCGTCGCATTCGACGATGAAGGTGCTCATCCCGGGTGCGTAGCGGTAGTGGTGCGCGACGAACGCGCCATGCCCGCTCTCGCGGAAAGTGAGGGTCAGGCAGTCGAAGCGCTGCGCGGTGCCGTACCAGGCGAAGCGGTTGGTGAGCCATTCGACCTCGGGCGCGAAGCCCCGCCCCTGCCGCACCACGGAGTTCAGCCCGTCGGCGCCGACCACGAGATCAGCCGC
>Ga0307505_10003216_pt1 | contig 10413 bp, 6 predicted proteins | sample 23_S_MG_FD_202183 | JGI IMG/M metagenome (GOLD analysis project Ga0307505, IMG submission 202183) | Soil microbial communities from Populus trichocarpa stands in riparian zone in the Pacific Northwest, United States - 23_S | ecosystem: Environmental > Terrestrial > Soil > Riparian zone > Trees... | reverse complement strand
GACCGCAGCGGTGCGCTCATGGGCCGCCTTGCAATCGTCCGTCGCGTCAACGTACCGATAACCGATGTTCCCCTGCACGTCCGCCAGGCATTCGTCGCCACTGAAGACCGCCGCTTCTACCAGCACAGTGGCGTAGACTGGCGCGGCTTCGTCCGCTCCGCGCTGGCGAACCTGAAGGCCGGGGGTGTGAGCCAGGGGTTCAGCACCATCACCATGCAGGCCGCGCAGAACAGCTTCGTGGTGAGGAAATATCCGAATCGCTCTCTCCGTCAGAAGCTCGTCGAGCTGAGGGTCGCGAAGCTGATGGAAGGCTCGCTGACGAAAGATCAGATCTTCGAGTTGTACATGAACGTCATCTACATGGGTAATGGAGTGTACGGGGTCGAAGCCGCGACCCGCGACCTCTTCGGCAAGAGTGTCTCGAAGGCTTCCGTGATCGAAGGGGCGACCCTCGCGGCTCTTCCCAAAGCGCCCTCCCGCCTCACTCCCCGGAAGAATCCGCGCCAGGCGCAGGCTCGCCGCAACCTCGTTCTCTCATTGATGGTCGAGCAGGGTTATGTACCGCGCGCGAAGTTCAACGAGCTGGCGCGCACCCCACTCCGCATCGCCACTAACGAATGGCGGCCCGATACGAGCGGGGATTCGTTCGCACTCGATGCAGTCAGGGCCCTGGTCGACTCGGTGCTTGGCAATCGCGAGCAGGATGTGTCCGATTTCACCGTTTATACGACACTCGACAAGGAAGCGCAGACCGCGGCGGACCGCGCGATCTCGCGGAGAGCGACCGCCATCCAGGGCGAGTCGAGGAACGTCAAGAATGGTGTGAGGCAGCAGATACAGGGAGCGATGGTCGCAATCGATCCGCGCAACGGAGACATTCGCGCGCTGACCGGCGGGCGGCGTTACGAACGGGGGAATTACAACCGCGCGCTCCGGGCCAAGCGCCAGCCGGGATCAGCATTCAAGCCCTTCGTTTACGTCTCCGCGCTTGCCGCGGGTTACTCGCCTGCTTCCGACGTGCGGGATGAGCCGGTTGAAGTCGTCCAGGGCCGGACCGTCTGGACTCCGGCGAATTATGGCAACGAGTATCTCGGTCTCATCACGTTCAGGCGGGCAATGATGCGCTCGTCGAACGCGGCGGCTGTACGCGTGAGCCAGACAGTCGGCATGAGCCGCATAATCGACAACGCGCACAAGATGGGGATCGACAGCGACATCCCCAACTATCCGGCTGTCGCCCTGGGTGCGCTCGACGTCACCCCGCTCGAGCTTGCGCGCGCATATGCGCCCTTCGCCAACGGCGGATTCCGGGTGACACCCCGGCTCGTGAAGCGGATCGAGTCGCGCGATGGGAAAGTTCTGTGGGCAGGCGAAACCGCGCCGATACAGCGCGTCATATCCCCTGTCAGCGCTTACGAGCTCACGTCGATGCTGCGTGCCGCAGTGGACTACGGAACCGGCCGGCCCGTGCGCGACTTCGGGGCGAAGGGAATGATCGCGGGAAAGACAGGCACCACGAACGATGGCGCAGATGTCTGGTTCGTCGGTTACACTCCGACGGTCGTCGCGGCATTCTGGTTCGGGTACGACGAGCCGCACTCGATAAGCTACCAGGCTTCCGGCGGGCGCCTCGCCTCACCCGCCTGGGCTGAGTTTTACACGCGCGGCTGGAAGGAGCAGCCACCCGAGGGTGCGTGGGATCCGCCGCCCGGGATGACCGAGGCGATAACGATCGACCCGACCACCGGGTGGATCGCCGGTGACTGGTGTCCCGCCCGGAAGCTCGAGCACTTCAGGCCAGGCACCGGGCCGCGCACGGAATGCCTCGAGCACGGTCCGATCTACGACCAGGATCCAACCTGGGCAAATTCTGACTTCGAAGAGCGCATCCAGAGAGAATCAAAAAACCTTGGCAAGCGAATCGAAAGAGCTCTCGGCAAGATCTTCCGCTTCTAGAGCAGCTCGAGATACTGGTTGAGATCTGTCTTTGGCCTGGGATACTTCAGGTCAAGTGACTCGAGCGACTCGACGATGCGCTGCGCGATGAGGTAGTTGCGCACCTTGTTGCTGTCCGACGGAACCACGTGCCACGGCGCCCACTCGGTGCTGCACTTCTCGAGCGCGTCCCGGTAGGCCCCGGTGTAGTCGTCCCACTTGCTTCGCTCATCGAGGTCGCCGGCGTTGAACTTCCAGTTCTTGGTCTCATCCTCGACTCGCTCACGTAGCCGCTTCGTCTGCTCATCGCGGGAGACGTGGAGGAAGAACTTGAGAATCACTGTGCCGTTCGCCGCGAGCATCCGCTCGAAGTCGTTTATCTGGTCGTAGCGCTTTGCCCAGACAGTTTCCGGAACGATCGAGTGGACTCTCACGACGAGAACATCCTCGTAGTGGGATCGGTTGAAGATTCCGATCATGCCCTTTTCCGGCGTGACCTTGTGAATCCGCCAGAGGAAGTCATGCGCCAGCTCGACCGGCGTCGGCACCTTGAAAGAGTTGACTCGGACGCCCGCGGGATTGCATGCGCCAAACACTGTCCGCACCACTCCGTCTTTTCCTGAAGCGTCGCGGCCCTGAAGGATGATCAACAGCGCATGACGGCCGTCGGCGTAGAAAACCTTCTGAAGCTCTTCCAGCCGCTCGAGCTGCTCCTTCAGCTTCTCCTTGAGCTCATCACCCTTGCCGACAGATTTCGGCGCCTTCGCGTCGTCGTCATCCAATCCGGGCGCGTGGCCGGGGCGTACTGGCTCAAGCAGCATGAAAGCTCATGGTTGAAGATCGAAGCGGGAGATTATCTGCGGCACTCCATCGCGGTAGTAGTCGTCGATCCGGGTCTCTTCCATGAAACCGTACGCAAGCAGAAGCGCACGGTATCTCATGACGCCTGGATCCCCCGGCACCTCGGCGAAGACCATCCGGGTGCCGGTTTTCGTGAGATCCTGCATGATGTGGAGCATTATCCGGAGGCCGATCCCCGCACGCCGTGACCGGGCGGCGACGAGCACTCCGTAGATGGCGGCAGTACCGACTGCTCCGGCCACGAGGCCGTACACACCGAAACCCACAAGCTCACCGTCGCGCTCGGCGACACAGGCCTTGTATTCTCCAGACGGATCGTCCACCGCCGCGCGAAGCAGCTCGGGAATGCGCGTGAGCCATGGATTCTTTTCCTGCTCCCATGCAAGCAGCGCAAGCGCGGCAGCCAGATCCTGTTCGCGCACCGCGTGAACGTCGAGTCGTTTCAGGGCTGGGGCAAGCACTGTCGCGCTCGAGGTCACTACCTATATATGGAGAGAGCGGCCAAGCACGCCAAGCGCAGCTTCTTTCACCGTCTCGGACAGTGTCGGATGGGAGTGAACGGTGATTCCGATGTCCTCTGACGAGCCGCGGTACTCGAACACCAGCACGACCTCCTGAATGAGGTCCGACGCGTTCGGCCCGATGATGTGACAGCCCAGCAGCTCATCCGTTGCCGCATCGGCAATGAACTTCACGAATCCCGCAGTTTCGCCCATCGTGCGGGCACGCCCGTTTGCCGAGAAGGGGAACTTGCCGGTCCGGTACTCGCGACCCGATTCTTTCACCTCGTGCTCGGCCAGCCCTACAGTCGCGATCTCCGGCCACGTGTAAACCACCGACGGCATCGACTTGTAGTCCATGCGCGCCTTGTGTCCAGCGATGACCTCGGCGGCGATGACTCCCTCCTCCTCTGCCTTGTGGGCGAGGAGCTTCCCGCCCACGGCATCGCCGATTGCGAAAACGCCAGGGAGATTCGTCTTCATCTGGTCGTCTACGATTATCTCGCCCCGCTTGCCGAGCTCGAGGCCGAGTGCGGTGGCATCGATGCCGTTGAGGGACGGCTTGCGCCCCACCGACACGAGCACGTAATCGGCCTCGAGGGTTTCCGAGGTTCCATCCTTTTCGACGAAGATATTGATGCCGTCTCCGCGCGGCCTCGCGTCAACGACCTTTGTGCCAGTCCTTATCTCGAGCCCCTGCTTGCGGAAGATCTTGTCAGCTTCCCTGATCACCTCGTCGTCGTTGCCGGGGAGGATCGTCGGGAAAAGCTCGACGACTGTGACTTTCGCCCCGAGGCGCCGCCATACGGAGCCAAGCTCGAGCCCGATCACCCCTCCGCCGATGACAACGAGGTGCTTCGGAACCTCAGGAATTTTCAGAGCGCCGACGTTCGAGAGAACGCGCTCCTCGTCGAACCTGAGAAAGGGGAGCTCGACCGGGACTGATCCGGTGGCGATGATGACGCTCTTCGCCTGATACGCTGTCACGCCGCCGTCGGCGGCAGTCACTTCGACGACATTTCCCTTGAGGAGGGTGCCACGCCCCTTCGCCCACTCGATCTTGTTCTTCCTGAAAAGGAACTCGATGCCCTTGGTGTTCTGCGCGACGACGGAGTCCTTCCGCTTGAGCATCGTCCCGAGATCTGCCGAGACACCTTCGAGCTTCACGCCGTGCTCCGCTGCATGAAGCCGGGCGAACTCGTAGTGCTCGGAGGACGTGAGCAGCGCCTTCGACGGGATGCAGCCGACGTTCACGCACGTCCCGCCAAGCGTCTTGTCCATCTCGACGCAAACAGTGGAAAGCCCGAGCTGCGCCGCGCGAATGGCCGCGACATACCCGCCGGGCCCTCCGCCGATGATTACTACGTCCGCTGCCTTTGGCTCACTCATGTCTGATCCATTCTCTGCGAATGTGCATTTCTCTGCGCACGTGCATTTCTCTGCGTACGTGCATTTCTCTGCGTACGTGCATTTCTCTGCGTCTCGTGCGTCGCCGCAGGCGCTCTGCGCCTCTAGGAAATGAGCATGGTCGCAGGATCCTCTATCAGCTCCTTGATCCGGACTAGGAACAGCACCGCCTGCTGGCCGTCCACGATGCGATGGTCGTACGACAGCGCGATGTACATCATCGGTCTTATCTCGACGTTTCCACCGATCGCCACAGGTCTGTCCTGAGTCTTGTGGAGCCCGAGGATTCCGACCTGCGGATAGTTGATGATCGGTGTCGACACCAGCGACCCGAAGACACCGCCGTTCGTGATGGTGAACGTGCCGCCCGTGAGATCGTCCATCGTGAGCTTTCCGTCACGAGCGCGCTTCGCGATGGTCGATATGTCCCTGCTGATATCCAGAATGCCTCTGGCGTGCGCATCCTTGAGGTTCGGGACAACAAGGCCAGCGTCCGAGGCGACTGCGATTCCCATGTTGACGTAGTGCTTGTAGACGATCGTGTCGCCATCGATCTGCGAGTTGACCACAGGGTAGCTCTCGAGCGCCATGCAGGCTGCTTTCACGAAGAACGGCATGAAGGTGAGCTTCACTCCGTGCTCCTTCTCCACTCTCTCCCTCATCCGCTCGCGCAGCGCGTTGACTGCGGTCATGTCCACTTCGTTGAACGTCGTGAGATGAGCGGTCGAGTGCTGCGACTGAAGAAGATTCTCCGCGATGCGCTTCCGCCGGGTCGTCATCTTCTCTCTCGTCTCGCGGGAGGGAGACGCTGCAGGGGGGAGACCGGGAGGAGAACCACTTTCGGCGGCAGGCGTGTCTTTAGCCTTGGCAATGTGGTCTACTACGTCGGGCTTGCTCACCACGCCGCCGCGGCCGGTGCCCTTGACCTCGGCTACCGGAACTCCGGCCTCCTCCGCCGCCCGCCGCGCGGCAGGGCTCGACTTGCCGGTGGCAGCGGCAGGCTCAGTCGGCGCAGCCGGCGCGGACGGAGCAGCAGCGGGAGCAGGAGGAGCGGGCGTCGCGGACGGCTCGGGTGCCTCGGGGGTCTCGGGAGTCGCGGCTTCCGGAGCTTTCGGAGCTTTCGGAGCTGATTCGCCCGCGGCCGGCGCAGCGCTCTCGTCGATCTCCCCCAGAAGCTGGTCCACCTTTACGACGTCGCCCTCGGCGACGGCTGTCTTCGCAAGAACCCCGGCCCGGGGAGCAGGCACCTCGACCGTTATCTTGTCTGTCTCGAGCTCGACAATCGTCTCGCCGCTGGCCACCGTGTCACCCTGCTTCCGGAGCCAGCGGGATACTGTTGCCTCGACGATCGACTCGCCCAGCGGGGGCACCTTGATGGGTAACATTTTATGGCAGGAGCAGAGTGGGAACCGAGCCGGTATCTTCCGCGGTCGCCGCTTGTCGCGACTGGCTCTCAATATAACCCCGGAGATTTTCGTTGCGAGCGCTCACGATCTCCGCTCACGGTGGAACTGAACAGCTCGAGCTGCGCACCGGCCTGAAGATTCCGGAGCCGGGACCGGGCGCCGTTCGCGTGCGCGTAAAATCCGCTGCCCTCAACCGTCTCGACGTCTTCACGCTGGGTGGCCTGCCGGGCGTCACGATAACTCCGCCGTGGATAATGGGCGCGGACGCAACCGGGATCATCGACTCGACAGGACCTGGCGTCGAGACCGTTGAGACCGGCCAGGCTGTAATCATCAACCCCGGCATCAGCGACGGCACCTGCGAATACTGCCGGGCCGGGGAGCAGTCAACGTGCGTGAAGTTCGGGCTGCTTGGAGAGCATCACCCGGGGACCTTCGCGGAATACGTAGTCGTGCCCGCGAGGAACGTTCGCGCAATCCCGGCAGAAATCCCGGTCGAGGAAGCCGCAGCGTTCACGCTCGCCACCCTCACGGCCTGGAGAATGATCGTAACGAAGGCGAAAGTCGGACCGGCCGACGACGTCCTCATCTGGGGGATTGGCGGCGGCGTCGCGCAGGCGGCACTCGCCATCGCAAAGCAGCAGGGCGCGCGAGTATGGGTCACGTCAGGAAGCGACGAAAAACTCGAGCTCGCGCGCGGCCTCGGTGCTGACGAGACGATCAATCACCGCGCCACGCCGGTTGGAAAGGAGATCAGGTCGCGAACCGGAAAGAAGGGGGTGAGCGTGGTAATCGACAGCGTAGGCACCGGAACATGGGAACAGTCCCTGATCGCGCTCGGCAAGGCAGGACGGCTGGTGACCTGCGGAGGGACCTCAGGCGCGACAGTGAAAACAGACGTGCGGAGACTCTTCTGGAACCAGTGGACGGTCATGGGCTCCACAATGGGGAATGACGCCGAGTTCGACGCTGTCACCGCCGAGCTTTGCGCCGGACGACTGCGTCCCATCATCGACTCGATCCATGACCTGGAGGACGGCCGGTCGGCCTTCGACCGCATGGCCGAGGGGCGGCAGTTCGGCAAGATCGTCCTGCGAATCCCGTGACCGGGAAAGCGCAGTACACTCCCGCCGAGCTCGCGGCAATGAAGGAGGCCTTCTCCGGGGGGTCCATGCCGGATTGTCCACGCTGCGGCGTTCGCATGACGGAACGGCCGATCGGCGGAGGGTCGTTCGGGCTGGGATACGCGCGAAAGCGCGAATGGCTGATCTGCCCGAAGTGCCACCGGAGCGCCATCTACGATATCCGCCGGGGAACCCGCAATTAGGCGAGCGAATCCGCCTTGCGACTGCTATTCTTAAGGGTTGGCAGGCATTCACCCGAGCACCCAGTGGGCGACGACACCTTGACTTTCGGCGACCGGCTTCAGGACAGCTTCTCCCAGCTCTATCAGTACGTTCCCGCGCTTTTCGGCGCGCTGGTAATTCTTTTTGCCGGATATCTGCTGGCGCGGGTCTTCGAGAAAGGGACAGACAAGGTTCTCCGGCGTATCAGGTTCAACCAGCTGCTGGAGCGCGGCGGGGTGATGGACGCAGTCGAGCGGTCGGGCTCGCACGTGAATCCCACGAGGATCGCGGCCAACCTGGTCTTCTGGTTCATCATGTTCACCGTGATGCTCGTCGCCGCGAACGCGCTCGGGCTTCAGTCGCTGGCGAACGTGTTCAGCGAGCTGGTGAGCTACATCCCGAGCGTAATCGCCGCGGTCGTAATCATCATCGTCGGCATCGTGCTCGGCGGATTCGTCGGCGGGCTCATAATGGCGAGCGCGGGAGGCCTGCATGGCGGGCCAACCCTTGCGCGTGTCGGCAAAGGCGGAGTGATAGTCCTTGCGGTTTTCATGGCTCTGCAGGAGCTCGGGGTCGCAAGTGAAATAGTGACGACCGCATTCGCCCTGCTGTTCGGCGCCGTGGCTCTTGCTCTCGCACTGTCGTTCGGGCTGGGGAACAGGGAGCTCGCCGCCGAAGTCACGCGAGCCTGGTACGATCGCTACAAAGCCGAGCGCGAGGCGATCGAGCGCGACAACGCCCAGCTCGATCTCGAGGATGAAGCCGAGGCCGCGGGATACCGGAACCAGCCGCGCTGATCCGTCAGCGGCCCGGAATCAACCGGGCCGGAGAAGCATGTTCGTGACTAGGGGGCCCCTCTCGCAGTCCTAGATTCGCCGCCCCGCCCGGGGCAACGAGCGAATCACCCCAGCGCAGATACCGATGGGAGTCAACCAGTCACTGGCCGAAGTGGCAAAGCCACTCGCGGCCGGCGGCGAGATATTGCGTCAACGAATGCTGTTTCTCACGCGGAGCCTGTTCGGCGTCGCGGCGGCAGCGCTGTTCGCTATCGCGGCAACCGCTGGCGCCATGTACTTCCTGCATGAGCGGACGGCAAACTGGGTTACGAACAGTCGCGAAGTCTCGCGATTCGCGCGCAATGCCTACGTCCTGATGGTCGAGCGGGAGCTGATCCGGAGGGCCAACGCGCCATGGGCTGAGAGCCAGTCCCCGCAGGCAGCCGCCGCAGCGAGCACGGCCCAGCGGTTCGAGCGTGCCCTCGATTCCCTGGCTGCTATTGCGGGAGACGGCGCGGACAGAAAGCACCGGCTCATCTCGATCAGGGAAGCGAATGCTCAATGGACCAGGATGCTCGCTCAGCCGTTCACATCGGCAAATGCCGCGACACGCGAGATGGAGAGAAAACGCTTCGGGATCCTCCGCGCCCGGCTTGCGCTGCTCGTAGTTCATGAGGACGCGCATTACTCGATGCGCCTCGCCGACGAAAAGAACACCCGCCTCTTCTCCACGACCGCGGTGCTGAGCGAGCTGCTGATCCTCCTCCTCGTCATCAATGGAATCCGCCGAAGGCTCCTCGCCCAGACCACCGAGGTTCTTCACCAGAAGGACGTGCTCGAGAAGCAGGCGGAGGAGCTCGAGAACTCCAATCGCGAGCTCGCTGCGGCGATCCAGGAGAAGGAAGCGGCGCGCGCCGATGCCCAGATGCATGCCGAAGAGCAAAAAGCGCTGCTCACCGCCATCACCGAAGTATTCTTCATCCTCGACCGGGATGGGCGATATCACAAGATCGCTCCATCGAACGACGACCTTCTCGCAAAATCCCGGGAGGAGCTGCTCGGCAGCAAGCTTCACGAAGTGCTGCCGGCCGATGTCGCGTCACTCGGGCTTGCCGCGATCTCGAAGGCCCTCGACACGGGACAGCGGGTCGATGTCGAGTACTCGCTCGACCTCCGCGGGAAAACGATCTGGTTCACCGGAACCGTAACGCCACTCACGGTGGACCGGGTTCTCTGGGTCGCTCGTGACGTCAGTGAGTCGCGGCTTGCAGCTGAGGCACTCCGGGAGAGTGAATCCCGTTTCCGCAATCTCGTGGAGCACTCACCGCAGGCGGTCACGCTCCACGCCGAAGGACGCATGCTCTACGCGAATCCGGCTTGCGCGACGCTTCTCGGCTTCGCGACGGAAGATCATCTCATCGGCAAGCCAATACTTCAGTTCGCCAGCGCAGGTACGGCGCCCGTGCTGGTGGACAGCTTCGCTTCCCTGAGCCGCGCGCCTTCCCGCTCTGTCACGTGTCTCTGCCAGTTCAGGCAGGTTGGCGGAACACGGATGCTCGATGTCGAGGTAACGTCGGTTCCAGTGGTGTACGGCGGCCGGGCAGGAGTTCTCTCGATTCTACACGACGTCACCGAGCGCAAGCAGCTCGAGGACCAGCTCGCGCACCAGGCCTTCCACGACCCGCTCACGAACCTCGCGAACCGGGTGCTCTTCCGGGACCGTGTCGAGCACGCGCTGCAGCGAGCGGTTCGCGGAGCGGCAAGCCCGTCTGTCCTCTTCATCGATCTCGACAACTTCAAGGCGGTCAACGACGGGCTCGGTCACTCCGCCGGTGACTGGCTTCTGATAGAAGTCGCGGCGCGCCTCACCAACTGCCTGAGACCAGCCGACACTGTCGCGCGCCTCGGCGGCGACGAATTCGCGGTTCTTCTCGACGACGAGACCGCCCGCGCCGAACAGATCGCCGAGCGGATTCTGGAGGCCTTCAAGGTCCCGTTCACCGTTCAGGGAACTGACATCGTCGTCACGATGAGTATCGGCATTGCCGCTCTGCTTCCGCATCAGGGGGCCGACGATGTGCTTCGCAACGCGGACCTGGCGCTCTACCGGGCGAAGGGCGCGGGCAAGGCCTGCGCGGCGTCGTTCGAGCCGGAGATGCATGTCGCGGCGCTCCGCCGTCTC
>Ga0307505_10003215_pt1 | contig 10419 bp, 8 predicted proteins | sample 23_S_MG_FD_202183 | JGI IMG/M metagenome (GOLD analysis project Ga0307505, IMG submission 202183) | Soil microbial communities from Populus trichocarpa stands in riparian zone in the Pacific Northwest, United States - 23_S | ecosystem: Environmental > Terrestrial > Soil > Riparian zone > Trees... | reverse complement strand
ACGTCGACCTCGGGGACGCCGGCACCGTGACCCGGGAGTACGTCCGGCACCCGGGGGCCGTCGGCGTCCTGGCCCTGGACGACCGCGACCGGGTGCTGCTGGTGCGCCAGTACCGACACCCGGTCGGGTACGAGCTGTGGGAGATGCCGGCCGGGCTGCTGGACGTCGACGGCGAGCCGCCGCTGGACGCGGCCCGTCGCGAGCTGGCCGAGGAGGCCGACCTGCGGGCCGACCGCTGGCACCTGCTGCTGGACTGGTTCAACACCCCGGGCGGCTCGGACGAGGCGTTCCGGCTGTACCTGGCCCGCGACCTGCACGAGGTCCCCGAGGCCGACCGGCACGCCCGCGAGGACGAGGAGGCCGAGATGGTCCCGGTCTGGGTGCCGCTGGAGCAGGCCCGCGAGGCGGTGCTGACCGGCCGGCTGCACAACCCGACGGCGGTCGTCGGGGTGCTGGCCGTGTGCGCGGCGCGGGACGCCGGCTGGTCCACCCTGCGGCCGGCGGACGCGCCCTGGCCGCAGCACAAGGGCTTCCGGGACCGTTGATGCTCACCGACCGGCTCCGCCGGCATGAGCGCGTGTCCGGCTGGCTCGCGGACCGTGACGACGACGAGCTGACCTCGCTGCTGGACGCCGCTCCCACCGGCCCGGTCGGCGTGGGTGGCGGCTCGTCGGTGCTCGACGTCGACGGCGTCCGGGTGTTCGCCAAGCGGGTCCCGCTCACCGACCGGGAGCTGGCCCGCCCGCAGAGCACGGCGAACCTGTTCGACGTGCCGCTCGCCTGCCAGTACGGCATGTACCCTCTCGCCGGCCCGGGGTTCAGCGCCTGGCGCGAGCTGGAGGCGAACCGCATCGTCACCGCGGGAGTCCTTGCCGGAGAGGCGGACTCGTTCCCGCTGCTGCACGACTGGCGGGTGCTGCCCGGACGCCCGCCAGTCGCGCCGGAGCACCGTGACATCGAGCCGGTGGTCGCCCAGTTCGGCGACGACCCCGGGGTCCGCAGCCGTCTCCAGGCGCTGGCCGCGGCGACCTCCAGCCTGGTCCTGTTCTCCGAGTACGTCCCTCGTCCGCTGACCGACTGGCTGGCCGACCCGGTCGACCCGGCCGACCCGGCCGAGCGGGCCGAGGCGCTGGAGCGGCAGCTGCTCGACGTCGTGGCGTTCCTGCGCGACCGGGAGCTGCTGCACCTGGACGGGCACTTCGGCAACATGCGCGCGGACGACCAGCGGATCTACCTCTGCGACTTCGGGCTGGCCACCTCGCCCCGCTTCGAGCTGTCGGACGCCGAGCGCGAGTTCGCCGAGACCAACGCCGGCCACGACGCCGACTACGCGGCGATGCGGCTGGTGAACTGGCTGGCGACCGCCGTGTGCGGCGCGCCGGCCGCGACGCCGGTCAGCGGTGGCGCGCAGGGCCGTGACGAGTTCGTGCGCCGGTGCGCGGACGGGGACTTCCCGCCCGAGGTGCCGGCGCTCGTGGCGGTGGTCCTCGAGCGGCACGCCCCCGCCGCGGCACGGATGAACGCCTTCTGCGCGCGGCTGTTCGACGGGGACCTCGACGCGCGGTACCCGGGTACCGCGGACACCGGCAGGTAGCGAGCGGCGCTCAGCCCTTGGCGTCCGACCACCGCTCGACGACGGCGACGTCGGCCACGAACCGGACCCTCGGCCCGCGGCACCAACGCGCCGCGGTCTCGCCGAGCCCCTCGTGCAGCGCGCGGACGGCGTCCTGCGCCCGGTCGGCCGGCACCTGCAGCAGCAGCTCGTCGTGCAGGCAGAGCACCACCTCGCCGCCGAGACCGGCGAGCCGCAGCCGGACGACCGCCGCCCACGCCTTGAACAGCTCGGCCGCCGAGCCCTGCACGACGGCGTTGCGGGCGAACCGGCCGCGGGCGGCGACGGCGGAGCGGTGCGCGGCCTGCTCGGCGGGGGAGAGCTCGGGGGCGGCGACGTCCCCGCCGGGCAGCGTCCACATCCGCACCAGCCGGCCGCCGTACGTGCGTACCGGCTGCCCGCGGCGGCCGGCGTCGTGCGCGGCCTGCAGGTACCGCATCGCGGTCGGGTAGCCCCGCTCCATCCCCGCCAGCGCCTGCCCCGCGGCACCGGAGGTCTGGCCGTACATCGCGGCGAGCACCGCGATCTTGGCGACCGCCCGCTCGACGCCGAGCCGGGCGGCGACCGGCGCGTACAGGTCGGGCTCCTCGGCGGCCCGGGCCAGCCCCTGGTCGCCGGAGACGGCGGCCAGCACCCGCGGCTCGACCTGACCGAGGTCGGCCCGCACCAGCAGGTGACCGGGCTCGGCGCGGACCGCGGTGCGCAGCGCGGCGGGCAGGCTGTGCAGCCCGGCCTGGGCGGTCATCCGGCCGGCGCCGCCGTCGCTGGCCGACCAGCGCCCGCGCAGCCGCCCGGCCACGACGTGCTCGTCCAGCCAGCGGTAGCCGTAGGTGGTGGCGTACCGGTCGGCCTCCCGCCAGGCGAGCAGCGCCGTGACGACCGGGTGCGCCTCCCGCAGCCGCTCCAGCCGCCAGGACCGGGTGTCCGGCACGTCCAGGCCGAGCCCCGCGAGCAGGGTGCGCACCTGCTGCGGGCTGCGCAGGTCGACCTCGCCGGCGCCCTGCACCAGCCGCAGCACCTGCTGGTCGCGGTGGCGGCGCAGCTCCGCGGCGTGCGCGGCGTCCCGGGGGCGTGGCCCGACCTGCCCGGCGACGACCCGCTCGGCCTCCGGCACGTCGACCGGCAGCCCGCCGGCGGCGAGCTCCTCGGCGAGCAGCGCCGCCGCGGACTCCGACCAGGCGGTGGTCAGCACGTCGCCGCCGGCGCCGACCTCGGCGATCGACTGCTGCTGGCGCTGCTGGGCGTCCAGCGCGAGCCGGGCCCAGGTGAGGGCGCGGTCGGGGTCGCCGGTCCAGCCGCCGTGCGCCCAGCCGGCCCGCAGGTGGCCGTCGGGCTGCAGCGGCGAGTCCGGGTCGTCCGGCTCGCCGGGGTCGACCGTGGCCGGGGCGGCGGCGCCGAAGACCAGGTCCAGCTGGTCGTCCCGGCCCGGCTGCGGCACGGTCGCCGGGTCCAGTCCGCGGGCAGCGGCCCACGCCTGGCTGGGGTCGTCGGCCGCGCCGCCGTGCAGCAGCCGGTGGACGGCGGCCAGGTCCCAGCAGCGGGTCAGCCGCAGGTCCGGCCGGGCCGCCAGCACGCCGGCGAGCGCCTCCCGCGCCGACCACCACACCCACCGGGGGCGGGCCTCGGCGTCCAGGCGGGCCAGCTCGGTCGCCGGGTCGTGGGTGGCCAGCCAGTCGCTTCCGGCGGCGGACGCCAGCGCCAGCCCGTCGCCGGTGACGACGACGGCGACCGGCGCCCCGGGGGTCAGCCCGGTCAGCGCCGTCCCGGGCTGGGCCGCGGGGCGCGGTGCGGCCGGCGGCTGGGTGCTCACGGCGGTCAGCCGGTGGGTTCGTCCGGCCCGGCGAGGTGCCGGGCCAGGAAGTCCAGCGCCTGCGGGTAGGCGTCCAGCCGGTTCTCCCGCTTGGCCAGGCCGTGCCCCTCGTCGGGGTAGACCAGCAGCAGGCACTCCAGGTCGCGCTCGCGGACGGCGGCGGCGACCTGCTCGGCCTCGCTCAGCGGCACCCGCGGGTCGTTCGCGCCGTGGATGACGACCAGCGGGGCGCGGACGTCGGAGATCCGCGTCAGCGGCGAGATCTCGGCCAGCAGCTCGCGGTCGGTCTCCAGCCGCCCGTACTCCCGCTCGCGGGCGGCGCGGCGGTAGCCGGAGGTGTTCTCCAGGAAGGTCACCAGCGAGGAGATGCCGACGATGTCGACCCCGGCCGCCCACCGGTCGGGCTGGAACGTCACCCCCGCCAGCACCATGTAACCGCCGTAGGACCCTCCCCACAGCGCGGCGCGGGCCGGGTCGACCCCGACCTGCGGCAGCCAGTCGTGCAGCGAGGCCAGGTCGGCGACCGAGTCCGGGCGCAGCCGGACGTCGTCCAGGGAGTACCAGCGGCGGCCGTAGCCGGTGGAGCCGCGCACGTTGGGCACCAGGACGGTGTGCCCGGCGGCGGCCAGCCCCTGCACCACCGGGTTGAAGGTGCGCACCGACTGCCCCTCGGGGCCGCCGTGCACGACGAGCACCGCCGACCCGGCCAGGCCCGTGCCGCGGGGGTCCGCCTCGGGGGCTGGGTAGGCGAAGCAGGGGATGCGCTCGCCGTCGTGGGCCGGCACCCGGTGGGTGCCCGGCAGGGACGGCGCGCCGGGCAGCGCCGCGGTGGAGTCGGTCAGCGCGGTGACCTCGCCGGTGGTGGCGTCCAGGCGCAGCACGTCCCCGGGGACGCCTGGGGCGCAGAACGACAGCGCCACGAACCCGGAGTCCGGGGACCAGACCGGGTCCGGCAGCGGGTGGTAGGCGACCACGCCCGCCGACGCGGTGCTCTCGCCGGGCAGCGACACCGCCGTCCGGCGCTCACCGGTGGCGGCGTCGTGCAGGGACAGCCGGGACTCGCCGTCCACCAGCTGCTCGATCAGCAGGGTGGCGCCGTCGGGGGACGGCCAGCCCGCGGCGTCCCAGCGCCCGTCGGGGGTCAGGCAGGCAGGGGAGGGGTCGGCGTCGCCCTCGACCAGGACGACGGGCTCGGCACCGTCCAGCGGCAGCCGGACCACGGCCGTGGTGTCCCGGTCCCGGTCGGTGGTGACGACCAGCGCGGTGCCGTCCGGCGTCCAGTCCAGCCGCTCGTGCCGGCCGGGCCGGTCGGCCGGCGTGAGCGGCTGCGCGCCGTCGGCGTCCACCAGCACCAGGTGGGTGCTCATCGGCAGGTCGCTGGCCACCGCCAGCGCGACCCGCTCGCCGTCGTGGGTGACCGCAGCCTCCACGACCATGCCGCCACCGTCGTAGACGACGCGCTCGGTGCCGGCCGCGACGTCGCGGACCACGACGTCGAAGTCGACGCGGTTGCGGCGGTTGGTGGCGTACACGACCCGGCCCGGCAGCACGTCCAGGAGCCGGTGGAAGATGCCGGGCTCGTGCACCAGCGGCGTCAGGTCGGCCAGCCCGGCGGGAGTCGCGGGCAGCGGCTCGAGGTGGAGCAGCGACAGCTGGCCGTTCTCGTCCCCGCCCTGGTCGTGCTGGACGACGACGGTGCGCTCGCCGGGCAGGTAGCGGCCGGTCACCGCACCCGGCAGCGCGGTCAGCGGCGTCACCCGGTCGCCGTCGAGCTCCACCAGCTGTACCGAGCCGGACTCGTCCGAGCCGGCCAGCACCCGGCCGGCGGCGTCGACGTCGAACGCGCGCCAGACCCGGGTCTCCAGCCAGGCGCGCAGGTCGGTGGTCGTCCGCTCGGTCGTCGCCTCGGGAGTCATGGGACCACCCTGCCAGCCGGCTCCGACCGGCGCCCTCAGCGGCCGACCTGCTCAGCCGCCGTGCAGCGCCGCGACCTGCTCGACGGTGTCGGCCTCGGAGGCCACCTTGTCCGGGCGGTACCGCAGCACCCGGGCGAACCGCAGCGCCATCCCGGCCGGGTAGCGGGGGGAGGTCTGCACGCCGTCCACTGCGATCTCCACCACCAGCTCGGGCCGCACGTGGACGACGCCGCGCCCCTCGGCGACCGACAGTGCCCGCAGCCGCTCGGTCTGCCAGGCCAGCAGCTCGTCGGTGAGGCCCTTGAAGGTCTTGCCGAGCATCACGAACCCGCCCGGCTCCCCGAACGAGCCGTCCGGGTCGCGCGCACCCAGGTGCAGGTTGGACAGGTAGCCGGTGCGCCGGCCGTGCCCCCACTCCGCGGCCAGCACCACCAGGTCGAAGGTGGTGCGCGGCTTGACCTTCACCCACGCGGCGCCGCGGCGGCCCATCGCGTAGGGCGCGGCGTGCGCCTTGACCAGCACCCCCTCGTGCCCGCGGGCCAGCGCGTCGGCCAGGAAGTCGCCGGCCGCTGCGGCGGCGTCCTCGTCGGAGGGGTCGGGGACCTCCGCCCGCGGCACCGCCAGGTCGCCGGCCACCTGCACCAGCCGGTCGCGGCGCTCGCTGCCGGGCAGGTCGAGCACGTCCTCGCCGTCCACGTGCAGGACGTCGAACAGCACGGTGGACAGCGGCACCCCGTCGGCCGAGGCGAACCGGGACGCGGTGCGCTGGAACGGATGTGGCCGCCCCGTCTCGTCCAGGGCGATGACCTCGCCGTCGGCCACCAGCGAGGTCACCGGCAGCGCGCGGACCGCGGCCACCACCTCGGGCAGCCGTCCGGTGACCTCGTCCAGGCTGCGGGTGAACAGCGCGACGTCGCCGCCGTCCCGGTGCACCTGGACCCGGACGCCGTCCAGCTTCCACTCCACCCCGGCCGGCCCGGTGCGCTCCAGCGCCTCGGGCAGCCCGGGCGCCGAGGAGGCCAGCATCGGCGCCAGCGCCCGGCCCACCTGGAGCCCGAAGCCGGCCAGCGCGTCGGCGCCGCCGCCGATCGCGGCCACCGCCGTCTCGGCCAGGTCGCCGGACAGCGTCACCGCGCGACGCACCTGCTCCAGCGGCAGCCCGGCGGCCCGCGCGACCGCGTCGGTCAGCACCCCGCGCTGGGCGCCCTGGCGCAGCTCGCCGCTGACCAGCCCGGCGAGCAGCTGCTGCTCGGCGGCGGTGGAGCGGGCCAGCAGACCGTGCAGCAGCTCCTGGCGCCGGGTCCGGCTGCCCGTACCGGCGGCGTCCTGGGCGGCGGTGAACGCGGCGTCCACCTCGGCCACCGTCAGGGACGCGGCGTCCGCCGGGGGCGGCATCCCCTCCAGCGAGCGCCAGCCCAGCCCGGTGCGCCGCTGCGGCAGCTCCCCGGACAAGTAGCGGACGACGACCGGCAGGTCGCCGGGGGAGGCCGCGGACAGCGCGGCGGCCAGCCGGGCGGTCTTGTCCCGGCGGGAGCTCGTCGCGGTGACGTCCCGCACCGCCTCGGCGACCTCGACGAGCAGCACCGGTCCATCATCGGCAGGATCGTCCCGTGACGCGAGACGCGAGCAGGCCCAGCGGAACCGAGCGGATGGCCGGGCAGGTGGTGGGACGCCTGCTGGACGCCGGCATCGACGGCATCGCCGCCTTCGACCCCGCCCACGTGGTCGCCGAACGTGCCCGCGCCGCGACCGGCAGCGTGGAGGCCGCGGTGGAGCACGTGGTGGCCTCGCACACCCGGATGGCGGCCGCCGGCGGGTTCCTCACCGGCGTCGGCGGGTTCGTCACGATGCCGCTGTCGTTGCCGGCGAACGTGGTCGGCTTCCACGTGCTGGCCACCCGGATGGTGGCCTCGGTCGCGCACCTGCGCGGCTACGACGTGGGCAGGCCGGAGGTGCGCACCGCGGTGCTGCTGTCCCTGGTGGGCGGGGACGCCGGCGGGCTGCTGTCCAAGGCCGGGGTGGGCGTCCCGAGCGGCCCGGTGACCCGGCTGGCGCTGCGCCGGCTACCTGCACCGGCGCTGATGATGGTCAACAAGGGCATCGCGTTCCGGCTGCTGACCCAGCTGGGCCGCCAGGGCCTGGCCCGGCTCGGTCGCGGCATCCCGTTCGCCGGCGGCGCCGTCGGCGCCGGGCTGGACGCCTTCCTGCTGCGGCAGATCGCCTCCACCGCGCGGGCCGAGTTCGTCCCCGCCCAGCAGGTCCCGGCCGGCTGACGCCCGGCCCGCGGCCACGATCAACCCCGGGCCCCGGGCTGCCGATGGAGCGGGATGGGGCACCCGGGGAGGCAGCTGGGCGTGCTGGCCCTCGTGCTGGTGACGGCCGCGGTGGCGCTGCTGGCCGCCCTGACGCTGCGCCCGCTGCTGCCCGGCTGGCCGTACTGGCCCGGTGACGCCGCCGCGGCGTCCCTCCCGTCGCTGCCCGAGCCGCTGTCCGCCCAGCCGCTGGGTGCTCCCGCCCCGCCCCCGGAGGGCAGCGGCGGCTACACCCTGCTGGACTCCCAGGACGGCCGGGCCGTCACCTGGGACCCGTGCCGGCCGGTGCACTACGTGGTCGACACCCGCACCGCGCCGCCGGGCGGGGAGTACCTGCTCGCCGACGCGCTGGCCCGGCTGCAGACCGTCACCGGGCTGGTGTTCGTGGCCGACGGAGCCACCGACGAGGTGCCGGACGACCGGCGGGCGCCGTACCAGCCGGAGCGGTACGGGGACCGCTGGGCGCCGGTGCTGGTCTCCTGGTCGGACCCGGCCGCCCACCCCGACCTGGCCGGCGACGTCGCGGCCTACGCCGGCCCGCAGCCGGTGGACGGCGCCGCCCCCGGCAGCCGGCGGTACGTCACCGGGGTGCTGGTGCTGGACGGGCCGCAGCTGGCCGAGATGGCGGCCGGCCCGGCCGGTCTGGCCCGGGCCCGGGCGGTGGTGCTGCACGAGCTGGCGCACCTGATCGGCCTCGGGCACGTGGAGGACCACCGGCAGCTGATGTACCCCTCGACCACCCCGCTGGTGGTGGACTTCGCCGACGGCGACCTGCGCGGCCTGGCCGAGGTGTCCTCCGGGCCGTGCTTCCGGGACTTCTGAGCCGGGTGCCCGCTCACCCGCCGCGCGGGAACAGCGCCGGATTCGCCGGCGTTCCTTATGGTGGTGTGTCTGCTGACACGACGGAGGTGGGGGACGTGCGCACGATGAAGCGCGCTGCGGCGCTCAAGGCCCTGTGGCTGGCGGTGGTCCGCCGCAACAGCCCCGGTGGACGGAGCGTGCGCGAGCAGCTGTCCGCCACCCCGCGGATGCTCTGGATGGCCGCGACCGGCCGCTACAAGGGTCTGCAGCCGAGCCGGCTGGGGATGATGGCGCTCGGGATGCTCTACGTCATCTCCCCGGTGGACCTGGTGCCCGAGGCGGCGCTGCTGCTGGTCGGGCTGGTGGACGACGCGGTGGTGGTGGCCTGGCTGGCCGGGACCCTGCTGAGCGAGGTCGACGCCTTCCTGGACTGGGAGCAGGCCCGTGCCGGCGCCCGCGACCGGTGGGCGGCGCAGGAGCAGCAGCGTCCCGACGTGGTGCCCGGCGAGGTCGTCGACAGCGCCGTCTGAGTCGCCGCGGCGGCTGTCCTCCACAGCCCGCCGTCGTCGTCCCGTCGTCCACAGCCTGGCCCTGAGCGCTCCGTCCGCCGTCCGGGCGGACGACGGTGGCGCCATGACGGACGTGATCCGGGCCGCCGAGCCCCGTGACCTGCTCGCCTACGCGCTCTACGCGGTCGGCTACCGGCCGCAGGAGAGCCTGGTGGTGCTGCCGATGGCCGGACGCCGGCTGGTGGGGCCGGTCAGCCGCCACGACCTGCCGCCGCCCGACCCGGCGGACGACGTCCTCGACCCGGCCGACGGGACCGCACCGTCGCCGACCGCGGACCTGGTGGCGGACAGCCTGGCCGCGTTGCTGGTCGCGGCCGCGGCGGACGCCGTGGCGATGGTGGTCTTCTCCGAGCGGGACGTACCCGGCCGGCTGCTGCTCACGGTCGCCGGCCGGCTGGAGGCGGCCGGGATCGTCCTGGTCGACGCCTGGCAGGTCACCGCCGACCGCTACCACTGCCTGACCTGCGCCGGGGACTGCTGCCCGCCGCAAGGACGGCCCCTCACCGAGCTGGCGAGCAGCCGGGTCAGCGCCGAGATGGTGCTCAGTGGGCGCTCGCTGGCGCCGGACCGGCGTGCCGTGGCGGGGGACCTGACCCCGGTGGCCCCCGGCACCCACCCGCAGGTGCTGCGCGCCGCCGCGGCCGCCGAGCGGTCGCTGCGGCCGGCGGCGGGCCGGGTCGCGGCGCGCCAGGAGGTGCTGCGCCGGTGGCGGCGGGCCCTGGCCCAGCAGGCGCCGCCGGAGCCCGCGGAGGCGGGGCACCTGCTCGGGGCGCTCGCGGACAGCCGGGTGCGGGACGCCGTGCTGCTCAGCGCGCTGCCGGGCGCCGAACGGGCCGCCGACCTGCTGGTGCGTGGCGAGGTGGACGCCCGGGTGACCGCCGCCCTGGACGCGGCGTTCGGGCCCCAGCCGCCGCAGGCCCCGCTGGTCAGGCCCCGAGACGAGGTCGCCGACCCGGTGAAGTCGCTGCTGCGGCACCTGACCCGTTCCGTCGCCGGGCCGCTGCGGGCCCGGCCGCTGGCCGTGATGACCTGGCTGGCCTGGTGGCGCGGAGACGGGGTGCTGGCGGACGTGCTGCTGGCCGAGGCGCTCGCCGCCGACCCCGACCACGCCCTGGCCGGGATGATGCGTGGACTGCTGGAGGCCTGCTGCCCGCCGCCCTGGGCCCGCCGCGCGGCGCCGGGCCCGGCCGGGCGGAACGGGACGATCCGGCCGGGATGATCGGACAGGTGTCCCGGATCCTGAGACCAGGTTGTCCACGCAGCGGCACGCTGTCCTAGTCTCGACACAGGTCATGAGTGCCAGCGACAAGCCCCGGCTTGCTGGCCGGCAACCCTCCTCCGCGGTGGGGTGCCCCGGGTGATGACCGGGCCGGTCGCAGTCGCGACCGGCAAGCGCGGG
>Ga0307505_10003214_pt1 | contig 10422 bp, 6 predicted proteins | sample 23_S_MG_FD_202183 | JGI IMG/M metagenome (GOLD analysis project Ga0307505, IMG submission 202183) | Soil microbial communities from Populus trichocarpa stands in riparian zone in the Pacific Northwest, United States - 23_S | ecosystem: Environmental > Terrestrial > Soil > Riparian zone > Trees... | reverse complement strand
TGGAAAGAGCAGATTGTTTTCAAGATGGATATGCTCGTGTAGATCCTTTTCCAAGCCTTCCATAGCCTCGTAAAGCGTTCGGTAAGAAGTGCAAGCGTCCGCCGGCAGCGTAAAATCACCGCTCAATCGCCGCATCTCGCGCACTTGCTCAGCCGCGGCGTCGTGTTCACTGAGCATCACCTTTATCGGGTTTTGTGTTGAGCCGAACGGTGCAGGCGGGACGGGCTGTCCGAATCCGATCGAGCTTTCCATCAGCGAGATGTATGGGAAAAGCATCCGCTCTTCCTTGAGCATATGATTCTCGAGCTCGAGCCGCATGTTTCCGAAGATCTTCTGGATGTCGAATAGTTCGGCGTGATTGTCGCCGTGAACTGAACATACTTTCTCGAGCAGGGCGGTGATGCGTTCGTTTTCGTTGCGTGTGAAGACGTGATGTTCGCGAACGATGTGATCCGAAAGTGCGGCTAGCGACATATTCGGAAAGTCGAGATCCGCACCACGTGCCCCGGTCGAGCGACCTTCTTCGGAACTCAGCAATTCGATCAACTGATCAAATTCGATACCCTTTTCCTCGCATGCTTCAGAGATCAACGAGCCTCCACCGCAGCAGTAATCAATGCCAAGTTTTTCAAAGACCCGTTTTGATGCCGGGTGGGCGGCTGCATGCTGGCCAACTGTTCGATTCGAATCAATGTTCATTTTCTTGTTACCTCAAATACCGACCGGTACCGGCTCCGCCGGCTTCGGATCGACGATCGGAGTCGGATGATTGTGGCCTTTCGTTATCATCAGGTTTACCGCAAACCAAACCCACGCTACGGCTCCGATAGCGAATACGGTGTCGCCCAGCATTCGCATCCAGCGAAGGGTTTGCATCAGGCTTGTTTGCATAAATTCAGGACTCCGTGCCGACCAATAACCGACCGAGATCGATTCATATGTTTGCAGAAGACCAACGGGCAGCAAGCTAAGTAGAATTTCCATCAGCATGCCGATATTCAGCGTCCAGAACGCGAAGGCGAGCAGCTTCGTGTTCCAGATCCGTTCCGGCTGCATTGCCCGCAGACAGAACAGAGTCAATGCGAGGCCGAGTGTGCCGTAGACGCCGTAGAGGGCTCCGTGGGCGTGAACGGCGGTCGTGTTGAGCCCCTGCATGTAATAGAGAGCGATCGGCGGATTGATCATGAAGCCGAAGACCCCCGCGCCGACCAGGTTCCAGAAGGCGACCGCAACGAAGAAGTAGACGACCCATTTATACTGCGCGAGCCACGGCCTCACCTTTGAATGACGTATGTTCTCGAGCGCCTCGTAGCCTACGAAGACAAGCGGCACGATCTCGAGTGCGCTGAATACTGAGCCAAAGGCGAGCGCGATCGTCGGTGTTCCTGCAAAGTAAAGGTGGTGCAGGGTTCCGATGATGCCGCCGCTAAGGTATATCGCCCCCGATAGCAGTGCCGCGTAAGCCGCATGATCTGCTCGTATCACTCGCAGCTTGGCGAACAGGAACGCGATGACAACTGTCGCAAACACCTCGAAGAATCCCTCGACCCATAGATGGACAACCCACCACCGCCAGTATTCAACAACGGTGAGGTGGGATCGCATGCCCCAGAAAAGTCCGGGCGAATAGAAGAGAGCGATTCCCGCGGTCGTGCCGAGATACAACAGGATGAGCGACTTGTTGTTGGTCTTATCCTTGAGAGCGGCAATAGCCGACCTGCCGATCAGGAACAGCCAAAGCAGTAGGCCGATAAAGAGGCCGGCCTGCCATACACGGCCGAGGTCGATGTATTCGTAGCCTTGATGGCCAAACCAGAACCAAAGGTCGCCCGGAAGCATGTGCATCACACTCATCCACTGCCCGGCCATCGATCCGAGTACGACCAGGAGCAAGGCGCCGAATAACACATTCACCCCAAGACGCTGATACTTCGGCTCGTATCCGCAGATGTAGGGTGCGATGAAGAGTCCGGCGGCTAGCCAGGCGGTCGCAATCCAAAAGATCCCGAGCTGGGTATGCCACGTGCGGGAAACTACATACGGCAGCCATTTGTCGAGCGGTATCCCATAAAATCCGCCGCCTTCGACGCCGTAATGGGCCGTCACTATGCCCATTACTATCTGCAAGAGAAAAAGGAACGAAACGATGAGGAAATATTTGACGGTAGCTTTTTGTGACGGCGTCAGCGGCGCGTCGATCAACGGATCTGTGTCCGGCGTATCCGTTTCCTCAGCCTCTTTGCGCCAGCCCGCGTAGAACCAGACCATACCGCCGAGACTCGCGATCAGAAGGATCACGCTCACTCCGGTCCAGATGATCGAGCTGCTGGTCGGGTAGTTCGCGACGAGGGGTTCCGACGGAAAATTGCTCGTGTACGAGATGGTATTGTGCGGTCGGTTTGCGGCCGATGCCCAAGCGGTCCAGAAGAAAAAAGCGTTTAGCTTTCGGAGTTTGTCCGGGTCGGCTTGAGCACCTTTCTGGATCGCGTAATCCTTGCTGCCATCCGTGAAGATCTGCGAGTAATGAGCCAGATTAGATTCGAAGGCACGCTGACGGATCGGATCGAGCACGAGTCTTCCGGTCGATTCTTCGTAGGTGTTCGTCCGCATCAACGTCTGCAAGCGGGCCTGCATGGCGGCCCGTTCCTCGTTTGGAATGGAAGCTCCGTCCGTGCCATACCGGCCACCGGTCCATTCGTTCAAGATGAAGATAGACTCCCGATGAAGGTAATCGGCGGTCCAGTCGGGAGCTACATAGGACCCATGTCCCCAGATCGAGCCGACCTGCATTCCGCCCATCGCCTGCCATACGTTTTGGCCGTCACTGATCTGTTCGGGGCCGATGAACTCGGCGCCGCTGGCTGTCACGACAGAGCCGGGGATCGGCGGGGCTTGTCGAAATATTTCGAGGCCGACATATCCCAAGATCGCAAACGAAAGGACAAAAACTGCTAACGACAGTATCCAGAGTTTTTTCATTTGATTCCTCGCGGCCGTCGATCGCTTCGGGGGCCATTGAACAGCTAGAATGTACGGCGCGCGCGGCTGGCAAAATATGACCTGCGTCATAAATTGCGCTTTGCGTCCAACTAATTCTCGTTGCGCGCGGATGATATCAGCTTCCGGGTTAAGTAGCTCGATTTTTTTCGCCACAAAAGCGAATATTCGCAATTGTTCGCATTTCTGCTAAGATTTTTACTGAAAGAAAGGCCGAACTTATTTAATAAGAATGTTTAGCGACAATTTCAGGCGTGGTGAAGGGAAGACAAAGGGAATGGCCGGGTCGAAGGCTGTTTCGAAGATGGCGGATATCGGCTGGAAGGCGTTCCAGGCGGTGAATTCCATTGTGCCTGAGGGGCAGTCGATCCAGCCGGAATGGGCTGCCGAGCCGCTTCTGAAATCGTATGAGCGCACCGCACCGCCGCTTGGATTCCCGCGTGAGACCGATTCGCTTTGTCCGTCGTGCGTGAAGCAGGTCCGAAACGGCGTTATCAACGGCGACATTCCGCTCGACATTCTGATGAACTCGCATCCTGGAGAAATAAAGGCTCAGATCGTCGAAGAAGACGGACAGGTGCTGATGCGGAAGACATGTCCCACCCACGGCGAATTCGTAGATGTACTCGCGACGGACGCCCGGTTTCTGCAGCGGATCGAAGACCTCTTCTTCGGACGCGATTTCAAATCCGCCGAGGATTCGCACGTGCATCACCACGGGACGAGCGACATCAAGTTTGGCCGAGGAGCCGTATTAACCGTCGACCTGACGAACCGCTGCAACATGATGTGCAATCCGTGCTTCATGGATGCGAACCAGGTCGGGTACGTTCACGAACCGACGTTCGACGATATCAAAGCGATCCTCGACCGAGCCGTTTCGTTCAAACCGCGGCGGCAGATCATCATCCTTTTTTCGGGCGGCGAACCGACGCTTTCGCCGTTCTTTCTTGACGCGGTTGCGTATGCAAAGAAGATCGGCTTCTATCGCATTCTCGCCGCGACCAACGGCATTCGTTACGCTGAAGATATCGAGTTCGCCAAGGCTGCAAAAGAAGCGGGCCAGCACGGCGTTTACCTGCAATTCGACGGCACGAACGAAGAAGACAACAAGCATCGCGGCGTGGGCAATCTGTTCGACGTGAAGCTGAAGTCCATCGAGAATCTTGCTGAGGTGGGTATCAAGGTCACGCTTGTGACGACGATCGTTAATTCGTGGAACAACCAGGGAATCGGATCGATCGTTAAGTTCGCTGCTCAGAATATCGATAAAGTGCAGACGATCGCGTTCCAGCCGGTATCGTTCACCGGACGCGACGAGGATGTGTCAGACAAGGATCGCATTGCTCAACGGTATACGCTTGCGGGAATGACGCACGATTTGAAAGATCAACTCGGCGGTGTGCTCGAACCGATGCGCGATTGGTTTCCGCTGTCGTCGTATTCTGCATTCACGTCGGTGATGGATATGCTGCAGGGAGCGGACGCTCCGTGGGGCTGGTCGTCGTGTAACTGCCACCCGAACTGCGGCATCTTCACTCTCATGGTTGTAAACAAGAAGACGAACGAAATGAAATCGCTCTTCGAGTTTTTCAACTACGAGCAGTTTATGCAGGACGTCGCGAAGATCACCGACACCGCCCGCGGCAAGAAGCTCACGATGGCGCAGCTTGCGATGGCGATCATGCGCAATTACGACGCGTCGCGTGCTCCGGAAGGCTTCCCGATCTCGCAGATCATCAATCTTTTCAAGCCGTCATCAGCCACTTCGAACAGCGATCGCAACGACCGCATGCAAGTCGAGAAAAAGGACGACGACATCTGGCGTGTTCTCTGCGTCGAAGGAATGTGGTTTCAGGACCTGTTCACTTACGATTTTCGCCGTACCGAGATGTGTGTGATCCCGTATGGAACGCAGGAAGGTGAGATCAGCTTTTGCGCATATAACACCGGCGTCGGCTGGCGGCAGATCATCGAAGAGATGCACAAGACCGCTTCGCTATCAGAATGGTACAAAGAAAACGGCCGCCACGATGTTTATGCAAAGGGTAAGGCTGTTCCCGGGATCGGCAAAACGCGTTCGCTCTCGCTGCCGGTGATCGCAAAGGTGCTCAAACAGGATCTTGACAAGCCGGTTGCTACGCCATACTTGATCGAGGAGAACGAGACTGTCGGGGTCTGAGATTACCGGGCTAGCTCACGTAGCCCCTCTGCCGACGCCGTGTCAAGAATGTAGATCCTGGCTGAGATCACGCCTCCTGCCATCGTTTCAGCTGACGGCACGAGTCCGCTGTCCAGATAACTCAGATACTGTGAATTGCTAAAGTAGCGGCGTCCTCGCGCGGCCGCTACGAAATCTCCTGCCTCCAATTCAGTCACCTTACTCTTGTCAGACAGCGAGATCACGATGAGGTCGTCGCGGCCGATCTTGCGCGCGTAATGCTCGAATAAGTAGGGTGTCTCGCAGGCGATCCGCGCATTTGGACGTGCGTTGGCCGCGATACGTTCGACGATGTCCCGGGTCGATGTGTCGTAAAACTCGTCATGCGGAAAATAGGAGCCGGCGGCCTGTGGCTCGCCGCTCATCAAGTTCGTATGCAGCCGATAGTATGGCGCTACCGAGAGTGAACTGAACAGCGACGAAGAAATTAGCGCCACGACAAGGACGGTTTGAATCGCACAGCGCAGTTGAGTCGCGGAAAGGAGCTTCTCAGTTAGCCATCTGGTCAAGAAATAGAAACCGACGGCTGCGACGATGAGCACGATCGGTTCGGCGACCGTGAAATATCTTGTGAATTTGCCCCCCAGGAAGGTGAACGGCATAAACCACATCAGTGCCCAGAAGAACATAAAGAACCGGCCGTCACCCAGCCAACGCTTCAACATCAGCGGCAACCCGATCAAGAACAACGCGAGAGTGATCAGCGGCGTCTTTACCACGATAAAGACGTAGTAGAACGTCCACGGAACACCAGCGAGCCACAAGGTCATCTGGTTCCGATAAAGCTCGCCCATGAATTCGTACGCGTCATGGCCGATGCGCTTCTCGGTCGAGAACGTCAATATCTCACGCCACGTCTGAGGGATAAGGATCGTCGGGTTGAAGACGGCAAAGCTGATCCCGATCACCGCGAGAAAGATCAGCCAGCGTCTCGGCCCGAGTCGCCACTTTCTCACCGGAAATGCTAGGACCGTGTGATAGGCGACGCCGACCGCGAGAATGTGCGGAAGATACTTAGAGGCGAACATTGCTCCGAACGCGATCGCCGCGAATAGGCAGTAACGAAACCAATTCGCTTCAGACCGGTCTGCGACACTCTGCGATCGCACCCAAAAGAAATTGCCAAGCAAAAAGAAGAAAAGCAGAAAGCTGTCTTCTTTCGCGATCCGGTCGAAGCCGATCGCTGCCGGGTCGACCGCATAGAGCCCTGCAGCGATCAGACCGATAGACGTTCCGAAAAGTTCTCTTAGCAGCACGAAAAGGACGATTATGGTAAGGCTCCCAAACAATGCAGTGGGAAATCGGAGAGCCGCTTCCTCTGATACTTTTAGTGCCGGGCCAACCGCAACATTCCAATTTTCGAAGCCGATCGTGCTGATAGTTTGCAGTCCCTTCATCAAGAACGGGTGCTCGCCGTTCCGCCCCGAAAGCCCGTTCGTGCGATATTCCTCAACGGTCCGAAGCTTATTCAGCTCGTCCTCGCTCAGACTCTCCCGGCCGAGCTCGTAAGTTCGGAGTGCGAATCCGATCACGGTAAGCAAGAACAGGAAGACGAGGAGTGCACACTTTGAATCCGTGAACGCGAATTTGTCCGCGAATCGTTCCGGGGCAATGCCGGCAGTTATCGGTGGTAGTGGGGTATCAGACAAACCTTAAATTTCGCTTTCCTGTAAAGCAGAGTTCACTCTCTGGCCGAAAAAGATTAGCCAATCGCGGCTCGCCGTGTCAAAATTCGGGGTTGTGAGGTAATCCGATCCATTGATCCTGACTTTGATCGCCGCAATTCTCCTCGGCCTATGGCTATTGCTCGTTGTGTTGGGCAAGGGCGGTTTCGTGCATATTTTACTTCTGACAGGAATCGGCATCGCTTCGGTCGAGTTGATGTATCGCATTCGCGTCCGGTTCAGGAGTCCTGATTGACCATTCTGTCGGTAAATGATCGCGAACTCCGCGTGATCATCCTCCAAAGAAGTACAGCAAGTCCAAGCATTGTCGTGAACAGGATCCCTCCGCGTCTGACCAGTGCAAGCGCAACTCCCACCGCCGCGGTATAGCCAAGCAGATCCAAGATCACACCGCTTCCGCCCTCATAGACGCCGATCGCACCGGGGACAAAACTGAACGCCAGGTTGATCACTTTTGTGAGAGATTCGATGATGTACGTCGTCGCGACAGTGGCCGACAAACCGAGCAGGCCGAGAGCAACATACACTTCAAACACGCTAACCACATGGGCAAGGAAATCCAGCCCGATCAAAACGAAGAAGATCGATCGCCTGTGATGGTAAAAACCGAAGACGTTGTCTTCGATGTCGTAGATATATTGCCGTGCCTTCGAAAGAAAGCCGGGCAACAGATTTCGATCATGCAGCCGCCGGAACGCGAAGGAGACCGGCTTGATGTCGAAGAACACGGTCAGCGCAAGTCCGGCGAAAATAAAGATCGTGAATCCCGTAACACCGACAAGTGCATACTGCATTGCCGCATCACCGCTGCCGTAGACATAAAGCAGCAGGGCGATACCGCTGAGGATCACGAGTAGCACCGAGAGGTAATAGAGAATGTCGTCGATCACGACGGCGGCCGCACTATGTGCGATCTTTACCTGCTTTTTGAGTAACGCCATCTTTGTGGCATCGCCGAGCAGCGGGCCGGTAAATGAAAGGAAATTGACTGCTTCGCCGCCTAACCGCGCAGCGAGAACGCCTCGGTATGCGATCGACCGATGGTCGGGTGGGATCGCTAGATAAATGCAGGCGGCACGAATAAATTGCCGGGCGAAACTCAACGCAATAACAAAAATGATGCCCCATCCGACCTGCCTTAGGCTCTCAAGGATCGGCTGAAGGCCGAGCCAAAAGACGAGGAATACGAGCAACCCAAGGCCAAGAAGAAAGGCCGTAAACTGTACTGCAAAGACCGCCCTCTTGGCATTCGAGCGGCCAGCCTTTGTCGGCAGGTGAACGGCTTGTTCGTCGCTATCCAGGTTCGCGCTATACATCTACTGCGTTACTGCTATTACTTTGCCCAAAGTTCGATGATGTGTTTCAGGCCGGAATCGACGTCCGCCAAATGAACCCGCAATGCTCGCCGTCCGCGATCGAGCAATACCTGAAAGTCACCCCTCGCTTGAGCAGCTTTGACAACACCGAAAGTGTACTGCTGACCCGGTACGGGAACATCGACGGTGTCGTCTGACGTTATCTGCAGGAATACTCCGTTGTCTGCTCCGCCCTTATAGGCCTGGCCGGTTGAGTGAAGGAACCGCGGGCCGAATCCGAGACAGGTTGCAGCCAGTTCTTGACCCAATACCTTCTGACGGATGCTTTGAAGCGCTCTTTCGTTCTCGGCGTTCATTTCTATATAGCCGAGCAAGGCAAAATAGTCGTTGGGGCCGATGCGTGACAAGTGAGCTTTCAGATACCCCGCAAGCGATCTGGCGGCGGCAAGCTCGTTTAACTCCTTTACGTTCGCTTCGCTGCTGAAAAGGCTGATCCCGTCCGCTTCGAAGAACGGATCCTCTGCGGGAAGCGAGCCAGTTTGCTCATATTCTTCCGTGATCTTACGGGCTTCGATCTTCGCCGACTCGACATCGGGCTGGTTGAACGGGTTGATGCCCATTACTGCGCCGGTGACTGCTGTAGCGAACTCCCATCGAAAGAATTCCTGCGAGATGTGATAGAGCGATTCGAGCTCGATGCGGATGACGGGATGTCCGGCACGTTCGATGTCTTCTAGCTTAGAGTAAGTGTTTTCATCGGTCACCGCATTCTTTACACCGATGTGAACAAACACTCGGTCGTTGTAATAGTTCTCGGCGTCGAGGATCGGCTCACGATCGACCGGGATGATAGCGACGCCGTTCTTGCCGGTCGATTCGGCAACGAGTTGTTCGAGCCATGCTCCGAGGTCATAGACATCGGGTGACGTGAAGATCGTCAGCTTGTCGCGGCCGAGTTTGTGACAGACGCCGAGTGCGAGTCCGAGAAGGGCTCCGGGATTCTCTTCGGGGTTATGGCGCTTGCAAAGCTCGGCCATCGCGTTCGCCCGGTGAAGAAGGATGTCGACGTCCAAACCCATTGCGGCCGCCGCGGTGAGGCCGAATGCCGACAGCGCTGAAAATCTGCCTCCGACCTCGGGCTTGCCGTAGAAGATGTGGCGGAAACCGTCAGCTTTCGCGATCTGCTCCATCTTCGAGCCCGGATCGGTGATGGCGACGAATTGTTTTCCAGGTGCGTCCGAGATCTGCGAAACGCGATCGAAGAAGTACTGCTTGAAAAGGTTCGGTTCAAGCGTCGAGCCTGATTTGCTGGCGACGACGAAGAGAGTCTTTGCGAGGTCGAGTTTTGCCTCGACGGCGACGACCTGCGAAGGAACGGTGGAGTCGAGGATGTGGAAATTAGTCTTACCGAACGTGACCGCGAGGACTTCCGGGCAGAGCGAGGATCCGCCCATTCCCATAAGCAGGATATCCGTAAAACCTGCTTCCTCGATATCTTTTTGAAGGTCAGAATATTTTGCTGTATCAGCCGCCTCTTCCTGCCCGATCGTCAGCCAGCCGAGCCACTTCGCTTCGTCCTCACCGGTCCATACGGCCGCGTCTTTTTCCCAAACGCGCGTTACCTTGCTTTCGGTATTCCATTCGGCGATGTGTTGACGAACATCGTCTTCGATCTCGGGCGAAAGTGAATAGGAAATTGAGTTGATCGACATCTTACAAAGTCTTCCTCGGGTGTGACACCAATCTTCTCACGGACGAACTCGAATCTAGAAGAGCCCTCTCACGGATATTCAGTGGGTATTGGATAGCGACAAGTGGATAGTGACCACAACCTTTCGCGAGTCGCATCGGCTTCTGGTAACATCTGCGAAATGAAAGTCCCCATCATATTCGTTTTTCTTGCGGCGGCGGTTGTCACTTCATTTTCTCAACGGTGCGTTGATGCGGCCAGGCAAGTCAAACCTGTTTCCTCCGACGAAACAGCCAAGGCCTATGAAGCGAATCTCGCCATTGCCCGCGAGGCCTACAACAAGAATCCGAATGTCGCCGACGAGCTGATCTGGTTCGGACGGCGAATGGCGTACACGGGCGAGTATAAGGAAGCGATCAAGATCTTTAGCGACGGCATCAGGACGTTTCCGAGCGACGCACGGATGTATCGCCACCGGGGTTACCGGTACATTTCGCTCCGATGTTTTGATGA
>Ga0307505_10003213_pt1 | contig 10423 bp, 6 predicted proteins | sample 23_S_MG_FD_202183 | JGI IMG/M metagenome (GOLD analysis project Ga0307505, IMG submission 202183) | Soil microbial communities from Populus trichocarpa stands in riparian zone in the Pacific Northwest, United States - 23_S | ecosystem: Environmental > Terrestrial > Soil > Riparian zone > Trees... | reverse complement strand
AAGTCTTAAGAAGTTTATCTATGCCAGTTGTATTTGCGGCGGCGGTCGAGCATTCGAACGTGCTGCTTTCATTATTCCTGATACTCGCCTCGGCGAAGCTGATGGCGGAGATCTTCGAGCGCCTGAAGCAGCCGGCGGTGGTGGGCGAGATATTGGCGGGCGTGATCATCGGGCCGAGTTTGCTTGGTTGGGTGCAGCCGAACGAACTTATCGCGATCATCGCCGAGGTCGGCGTCATCTTCCTGCTGTTCATGGTCGGACTTGAGACGAAGCCGCAGGACATTTTGCGCGTCGGGAAGCGGGCGTTCATGGTCGGCACGCTCGGTGTGATCTTTCCGTTCATAGCGGGATATGGGATCGCGATCTGGTGGGACGGCGTTTTCGTCGAGGCGATGTTCGTGGGGGCGGCGCTGGTGGCGACGTCGGTCGGGATCACGGCACGCGTGTTGGGATCGATGGGGCTGCTCGATCGCGAGACCTCGCGGATCATTCTGGGTGCGGCGGTGATCGACGACATTCTCGGGCTGATCATTTTGTCGGTTGTTTCGGGGCTCGGTACGGGCGGTGTTGATCTCACAGCGCTTGCGAAAACCGCGGGACTCGCGATCGCGTTCACGGTAGTCGTGGGGTTGTTCGGATCGAAGCTATTCAATCGACTGGGTCCGCGGATCGAGAATCTCAAGAGCGGCAATTCGATGTTCACGTTCGGGCTGGTGTTGTGTTTAGGTCTGTCGGTGGCTTCGCTTTGGTTCGGTGTCGCCGCGATCATCGGGGCTTTCCTTGCGGGTATGGCACTTGCAGAGACGACCGAAGGCAATCACAAGATGCATCAGTTAACGAGCGGTGTGACGGAGTTTCTCGTACCGTTCTTTCTCGTCAACATCGGGATGCAGTTGAACCTGTCGATCTTCAGCGATTGGAATGTCGTGATCCTTGCCGTCATCGTCACGGTCGCCGCAGTCATTACAAAGTTCATCGGCGGCGGGCTTGGTGCGTGGGGAATGCCGAAGCGTGAGATCGCGCAGATCGGTGTCGGGATGATCCCGCGGGGCGAGGTCGGCATCGTGGTCGCGCAGATCGGGCTCGGGATGGCGGTGATCAGCCAGCAATTTTTTGCCTCGGTATTGTTCATGGCGGTCGCGACGACGCTGATCGCTCCGCCGCTCATCCGGATATTTTTTGCCGAAGACAAGGACAATGACGGTATCATGGATGAATTCGAAGAGCGTGATGTTTCGGACGAGTATTCGAGGATAGGTTGAGAAATTTTCGCCTTTCGGTGTTGACGGTTTTTGCGATCTTTTTGCTTGAGGCCGGGTCGTTGGCTCAGGCTGCGCGTTCGATAACGGTCGTTACCGAGCCGGATGCTCGCGTGTGGATCAGCGGCGTTTTGTACGGAACTACGGATGCGAACGGCAGGATCGAGATCAAGAGCGCGTACTCGGGCAAACGCGTGATCCGTGTCCTGGCTCCGGGTTTTGCGGAAGTCAACAAGCCGCTACCGCCCACTCAAAAGGGTGAGATCAAGATCGCGCTGGTCGAGACGCGCGATGAGGCAGAGCTCGCCTATCAGGAAGGCGAGCGGCAAGCGACGCTGGACCGTGCAAAGGCCGAGGCGGCTTATCGAAAGGCGATCGCCGCAAATCCGAAGTACGTTGCGGCGCATCTCGGGCTGCTGCGGACGCTCGCCGAGGGGCGGTCGTATGACAAGGCTCAGTCGGCGTTGAAGGAGTTGCGCAAGGTGAGTCCGCGTCACGCCGAGGCGTCAGCGATCGAAGGGCGGATGCAGAAGGAGCTCGGCGACGAAGCGAAGGCGATCGCCGCTTTCAAACGGGCGATAACCGAGGGCGGCGGGTTTCAGCCGGAAGCGTACGCCGGCCTGGGGCTCTTGTATCAGGACAAGGCTGAAGGACTCGGCGACAACGAGGACCAAAAGCGAGCTGCCTATAATGAAGCGGCGAAGAATCTGATGACGGCGGTCAAGCAGCTTTCGGGCGCACCGGACGCGGCCGTGATCTATCAACTCGTCGGAATGATCTACGAGGAGCAGAAGCGCTATAAGGAAGCGATTGCACTCTACGAAGACTTCTTGAAAACCTTCCCCGACAGCACTGAGGCCGAAGCGGTTCGGTCGTTCATCGTCCAGATAAGGAAAGAAATGAGCGGCGAGCAGTAGCTGCTCGTTAGGCGTGATAGAATCTGCCCGATCTTTGCATCGTTTACGAAAAGGCCCGACGCCTTGGCATCGGGCCTGATCTTCTGAAGGTCTGTGCTCGCTTCCTGATCACTCAGGTCAAACACATGGTTCGCAACATGATTTTAGATGCGAATCCCGACGATTGTCAATAAAAAGCATGCACCCGGTGGGACTCGAACCCACGACCTTCAGGTTGCGAACCATATGCTCTATCCACTGAGCTACGGGTGCACGGATTCGAATTTATTAGGCATCTGAGTTTTTGTCAAAGTGTACAGTTTCCCCCAAGCTATTTGTTCGACACGATTTACGTGGTTCAGGGAGGAAGGATTATGAGTCTCAAAGCGTTAGTATCCGTGATCTTGAGTGGTGTTTTTGCGTCTGCCGCATTCGGCCAGACGTCATGGCTTGACCGGCCGTTGAACAATTGGAATCGGACGGGGGCGGCGATACCGCAGGCACCGCGGACTTTGGCGCCGATCGACGCGATGTGCCGGCAGACGATCCGTCAGCCGGTCTCGATCGCCGACCGTGCGGTTACGCGAGCGGGTTGGTCATTGTTCGGGCCGACGCAATCATACGGTCCGACGACCGTCGTCATGGGGATGGCGGGCGCTGATGGGATGTGCCGGCCGAACCAGTACAACGCGTTCGTATTCGCGAGTGACCGCTTCATCGGTACGCTTTCACCTGAACCGATGAGTGCTCGGTCGGACGGATCGCTCGGACAATACAGGCTCGAGAGTTCGACGGAACTGAGCGCCGAGTTTTCGCGTTATGCCGAAAGTGATGCTCTCTGCTGCCCGTCGCAAAAGAGCATGGTTACTTATTTGCTGTTCCGTGCCGGGGCGGCGGGCGTATTTCCGCAAGACGTCGACACGGTACGCGAATGTCCCGAGGGTGACGGCGGCGGCGTTGGAACAACGGACAATGTCGTTTCCGGTACGGTCACTTATCGCCAACGAAGCGCGCTGCCTCCGGGTGCGATGTTGACGGTCCGGATACTTGACGTATCGCGGGCCGATGCTTCGGGGACGGTGATCGCCGAGCAGCGCGTACCGACCGCGGGCAAGCAGGTGCCTATCTCGTTCGATCTTGCGTACGACCAAACGAAGGTACAGGAGAGAAATCGATATGCGGTTCGCGCGGAGATACATGATGGCGAGCGACTGCTGTTTACGACAGACACCGCCGTTCCGGTGATCACGCAGGGCAATCCGCGCAGCGTCGAGATCACGCTCGTGCCGGTCGGCGGCGGTGGGCCGGGCGGGCCGCGTGGAAACGTAATTCGCGGAACCGTCACTTATCGCCAGCGGATGGCGCTGCCGGCGAACTCCGAGGTCCGCGTCAAGCTTGTCGATGCGGCGACGCCGGATGCGGCATCGGTTGCAGATACTTCGTTCTCGACCGGAACTCGCCAGGTGCCGTTCACGTTTGAGCTTCCATACGAAGCCCGCGACATCAATCGCCAGCTGAACTATGAGCTTCGCGCTGAGATCAGAACGAACGGACAAGTTCGGTTCAAGACGGCGGCCGGAGTTCCAGTCACTCTGCGAGGAAATCAGGACCAGAACATTGAGTTGATCGTGGTTCCGGCGGAAGATGGACCGACGGCGATCACTGGCCGAACGGTGAATATCTCAAGGTTCGGGACGGGTTCGCTGGCGATAACGGGGCGTTCGTCGTGGCCGCTGATCAGCGCGTCGGTGGCGGTCGATACGAACGGAAACGCTACTGTTACCCTTAACCGGATCGGCAGTACGATCTCGTTCGGTGGAAAGATGACCTCGTACGAAGCCGGAACGCTGAAGATCACCGTCGAGAATTCAGGTGAAGCGGATGCGTCCGGTGAGATAACGGCGACGTTCAACGGCAATCGGTTGGGCAACCTGAGTTCGACGAACCTGGTGCTCGACGGGCAGAACGCGGTGCTGAGGTTTTAGACGAATTGAAAGAAGCGGGGGCAAGCCGCCCCCGCTTCGTTCCTCAATTTCAGATCTGTATCTTGATCCAGCCGTCTTCGATCCTCACTTCATATCGCTCAAGCGAGCATTTGCGGTCGGTGAAGCATTCGCCGCTTCGGACGTCGAATCGCCAGCCGTGGAGGTCGCATTCGACGATCGAGCCGTAGAGGCGGGAATCCGCAAGAGGATAGCCTTTGTGGGGGCAGAAATTCTCGATGGCGTGAAACGTGCCGCCGATATTGTATAGCGCGAGTTCGGTGCCGTCTTTTAGTTTGACCGTCGCTCCGCGGCCGGGCGGAACTGATTCGGCCTTTCCTACAGTGATCGTTTCTCCCGTGCGTAGGGGTTTTCGTTTGTTAATTCTGTGCTTTCCCATTCGAGATATTGTTCGGTTCGGGCAGAAACGCGAGTGTGAACGAGCGTGCCCGTCGAACCGCCCGACAGCACGCTCCCTCACGGTCGCGTTTCCGCCCGGAGTGCTAATCATATAGTTTCGCCAAAACGCCCGCACGATCGCAAATCGGACTTCGCAGATTGAAAATTCCAAATCTCTTGCTTTCTATCCTTAACTCGCAGAAAATAAAGGAATGGCGGAGCGACAGGGAGAGGCGCGTGCGCGGATGCGCTGCCGCGAGATAATGACCTCGGCGGTCAGGACCGCCGCGAGCGATACGCCCCTGCGCGATGTCGCCGTGATGATGCGCGAAGGCGATATGGGTGCGGTGCCGGTGGTTGATGACGGCAAGCTAGTCGGCATCGTTACCGATCGCGATATAGTCGTGCGTGCTGTCGCCGAGGGCAAGGACGCCTCCACGCCGGTCGCCGAGGCGATGACGAGCGAGATCTTTTCCGTCGGGCCGGACGATTTCGTGTTCGAGGCGATCCGCCTGATGGGTGATAAACAGATCCGCCGCATCCCCGTCGTGACCGAATCGGGCGAACTCGCCGGCATCATCTCAATGGCCGACATCGCCCTCGAGATGGAAGACCAACGCGAGATCGCCGAAGCCCTCGAAGAGATCTCAAGCGGCGCCGGATTTTGGGGGAAGAAGTGAAACGTCTCTTCGCAACCGCATTTCTTGTGAGCTTCTTCGTGTGCGTTTGCTCGGTCAAACATGCTTCGGCGCAGGTCGTTGAGGATTGCGAGTTAACGATTCCACCAATGCTAATGTTTAAGGTTCGCGTTGACGGAAAGTTGAAGGACCGAGTTCAGCAACCGTTGACTCACAAAGACTTTGAAGTTTCTCGATATAAGAAAACCTATGAGATCGACTTTTTTAAGGAGAGCGAAAGTGATTCGAAGCGGTCGCGTGTTTTTGAGATCGGCGTGACGCTTGATGATTCGAGGAACCCGTGGGATAGCTGGACTTCGGATCGAATGACCGTTTCGATCAGATTAGCGCGAAAAACCTGGGGTTTGACCTCGAAAGTGTTGCAAAAACGGATCGTGGAACAGTAAATTGCATGGCTAAATCTATTAACCGCCACTTTCAGTTTCTTGGCTCGTCGAAGAACGTGCAGTCGGGGAAGCTATGGTTTCCGGCGGCGGATGTTTATCAGACCGAGGATGGCTGGCTGGTGAAGGTCGAGTTGGCGGGCGTGTCGGCCGAGGACCTTGAGATCGACGTGCAGGGAAAGACGTTGTATCTGGCCGGGTGCCGGAAGGACAAGTCGTGTGCGGTCGGGACGTCATATCACCAGATGGAGATCACCTACAGCCGGTTTGAAAAGACGCTGAACTTTCCCGCATCCATCGAGGGTGCCAAGATCGAACACAATTTCGAGAATGGCATTCTGAACATTCATCTGAAGAAGGCGGTATAGGTGTCACTGGTCTTTCTTCCGGGGTTTCTTATTTTCTTATCTCGTGGATAAAGCGAATTCATCCACGAAAGAAGAAAATAAGAAATAAAAAGAAGCAGGAACAAGACGGTTCTCGCTCGATCAAATATCGCCGAACGCGCATCTAGACAGGGTTGCTTATGGCTGACGAACAAACGCAAGAACAAGCAGTGCAGGAAGAACCGCCGTTTCCGGCGCCGTTTGAGATAGCGATCCTTCCGCTTCAGAATACGACGCTGTTTCCTGAGACGGTCGTGCCGCTGGCGGTCGGGCGAGAGAGGTCGATCCGCGCGGTCGAATCGGCGTTGAGCACCGAGGACAAGATCATCGGCTGTATCACCACAAGGACCGAGAACGTGACCGGCGACGAGGCGAAGTTTGACGATCTGTACAAGGTCGGGACGATCGTAAACATCAAGCGGATGATGCGGAACGAGGGCGTGATGCAGCTTATCGTTCAGGGGATCGACCGCTTCGAGATCCTCGAATGGATCGAGGAGCAGCCGTACATCAAGGCGAAGATCCAGGTGCTGCCGGACCTGGAGCGAATCGATGAAGAAGAGATCGAGGCGCTAAAGCGGAACATCCAGAATCTGGTCCAGCAGGCTCTTGCATTGCTGCCGAACGTGCCGCCCGAGGTGCGGATGGCGGTGATGACGCAGACCGATCCGGTGCAGATATCGTACTTTCTGGCGAGCGTACTGGACCTCGGCGTCGAGACGGAGCAGAAGATGCTCGAGTCGAGCACGGTCGATGGTCTGCTGTCCCTGACGCACGTCTCTCTGGCACGTGAGCTTGAGATCATGCAGATTCGCTCAAAGATCGCGACCGAAGCCCAGACGGAAATGGACAAGTCGCAGCGCGACTACGTCCTGCGCCAGCAGATGAAGGCGATCCAGAAGGAGCTTGGTGAGGATGAGACGGGCGAGAAGGCTGAGGCTTCGCAATTGCGCGAACGGCTTGATACGGCTGATCTGCCCGAGGAAGTAAAGAAGGAAGCTGAACGCGAGCTGAAGCGGATGGAAGCGCTGCCGCAATCGGCGCCGGATTATCACGTTATCCGCACATATCTCGAGTACGTTCTCGATCTGCCGTGGCGAAAGTCGAGCGAGGAAAAGCTTGACCTGAACGAGGCCCGCAAGATACTCGACGAGGACCATTACGGGCTTGAAGACATAAAGGAACGCATTCTCGAATCGTTGGCTGTGGTGAAGCTTCGGCCGGATTCTAAGAGCCCGATCCTGCTTTTTGTCGGCCCGCCGGGAGTTGGTAAGACGTCGCTCGGACGTTCGATCGCGCGAGCGCTCGGGCGCGAGTTTGAGCGGATGTCGCTCGGCGGTATGCGGGACGAGGCGGAGCTTCGCGGACACCGGCGGACGTACATCGGCGCGATGCCGGGGCGGATCGTCCAGGCGTTGCGACGCGTCGGCGTCAACAATCCGGTGATGATGCTCGACGAGATCGACAAGCTTGGCAACGATTTCCGCGGCGATCCGGCATCGGCATTGCTCGAAATTCTAGACCCGGCACAGAACAATACGTTTCGCGACAACTATCTCGATCTACCATTCGACCTCTCGAAGGTCTTCTTTATTGCAACGGCGAACTCGCTCGGCCCGATCCCGATGCCGCTGCGCGACCGTATGGAGATCATCCAGCTTGCGGGATATAGCGACCGCGAGAAGCTGAACATTGCGAAGCAATATCTGGTCGGGCGGCAGATAACTGAGAACGGCCTGACCGGAGAACAGCTCGTGATCACGGACGCGGCGATCAATCTGCTCACGTCTCGGTACACGCGTGAGGCCGGCGTACGTCAGCTTGAGCGAACGATCGGCAACATTGCGCGGAAGGTGGCGCTCAAGGTCGCACAAGGTTCGACCGATAAGGTTACGGTCGATGCGGGCGATGTAAAGGAATACATCGGCTCGCCGCGATTCCACCCTGAGGAGGCCAGGAACGAGCTGCCTGCGGGCGTCGCGACCGGTATGGCGTGGACCGAGATGGGCGGCGAAGTGCTGTTCATCGAAGCGACGCTGCTTCCGGGCGGCGGCGGATTGACCTTGACCGGCCAACTCGGCGACGTGATGAAGGAATCGGCACAGGCGGCGCGGAGCTATCTGTGGTCGCACGCGGCCGAGTTCGGCATCGATCCCGACCTTATCAAGCAAAACGGCGTGCATCTTCACGTACCCGCTGGGGCAATTCCCAAGGACGGCCCGAGCGCGGGAGTCACGATGGCGTCGGCTCTTGCGTCTCTCTACACCGGCCGAAAGGTCCGCAGCGATACGTCGATGACCGGCGAGATCACACTTTCCGGCCAAGTGTTCCCGGTCGGCGGCATCAAGGAGAAAGTCCTTTCCGCGCATCGAGCCGGTATCAGGCGGATAATCTTGCCCGCTCAAAACGAGTCCGATATCGAGGACATTCCCGAAGACGTCCGGGCCGAGCTTGAGATCATTCCCGCAAAGCTCGTTAGCCAGGTGCTGGATGCGGCACTCGAAACCGAGGCTACACAGCCGCCGACGAACTATGTTCTTCCCGCCTCAGACGGAGCAACGGACGGTTCGGCGGACCGTTTGATCGCAAGTAAGGGCGAGTGACGCTCAGGTTTTTGTGAACGGCACCGGGTGATAAGATTTCAGGGGCACACCCGTTTCCCCAGAGCGTCATAAATGGCATACAGCTTTCTTCCCTTTCGGACACTGATCCTCACGTCAGCGGTTATCACCGTTGCGGTCGTGTGTGCCGTTCTTTGGGAATCGCCGCAAGCTGCTAAAGAGAAAAATTTCCTGCCTGAGAAATTCGCGACCGCTGACGAGGTCACGCTGGCGATCCGCGACCGTTCGACGCGCTTGTTTGCCGTTCGGGTTGAGAAGCCGTCGGATAGGAAAGATGCCGAGAGCGCGGGTCGGATCATTGCGGATCACGGGAGCTTTGTACTCGTTGCGAGCGAGACCGCGAATGCGAAAGACGATTGGCAGGCCATCGAGACAACGATCAATCTGCCGGGAGCGTCGTTCGACCCGCTGATCGACCCGTCATCGAAGGCTCTTGACGCCTCAAATTCTGGAGCCGGTTACTACATCGTGCAATTCGGAGTAACTCCGACCGACGAATTGCTCGACAGCCTGAGAACAGCGGGCGTCGAAGTTATTCAATACGTCCCGCATCAGGCGTTCTATGTTTACGGGAACGGCGAGGCGATCAAGAATGCCGCCGCGCATTCGCGGGTTCGGTGGGTCGGGAAGTATCTCTCGTCACAGAAGGGTTCATCTGTCCTGCGGGATCAGATCGCGGCTTTTCGCAACGGCAGGAAAACGGTCAGTCGTAGAGTTTCGCCGATCGAGCGAACCGGAAGGAAAACGGCGGTGTTCGACGTTGCAGTTTTCGCAAACTCAGACGTTGCGACCTCCGCAGCGTCGATAGCTCTCGCGACTGGCGGGAAGATCCGGAACGTCATCGCGCTCGATAACAATTTCTTCAACGTCGTCAGGATCGAAGCATCGATCGACCGGATCGAATCGGCCACGGAAGTCGAGAGTGTGTTCTCGGTCGAATCGTGGTCGCAGCCGAAGAAGGAAGACGAGATCGCGTCGCACATCGTGGCCGGGAATTACACCGGAAACGCGGTCGCTCCGCCGGGCTACGATCCGCTCACGCAGTTTGGCGTCAACGGACTCAACACGACAGTCGCCGTGGTGGATGATGGTGTCGGGATCCCGGGCGACGGCGGTTTTTATGTCACTGCGACGAACGCCGTCGATGGCCCGCTTCGCGGTGCGACCGCCGGTGCTCGGGGGCACGGACATCTCCAGGCGTCGATCATCGCGGGCGATCTACCCTTCTCGTCTCTCGACCCGGACGGTTACAACTACGGCGCCGGTATCGCTCCGAAGGCGAATATCATCAACATCCCTTTGCTGCGGACGGGTTACACCGGGACCGAGGCCGATACGGTGAATGACGTTGTTGGCACGAACGGACCGAACGGCGTCCGTGGCTATATCAGCAACAACAGTTGGGGCGACGGTACGAACGGGAACTCGTACGATTCGCTTGCGGCCCAGTTTGACGGATTTGTCCGAGACGCCTCGACAGCGGGTACGATCGATCCGCTTGTGATCGTCTTTTCGGCAGGGAATTCGGGTTTTGGCGGATTGACGCGGCCAAAGGTTGCGAAGAACGTGATCTCGGTCGCCGCGACTGAGAACCTTCGCCCGACGCTGAACAATGCGCTGGGCAGCACCTCGCCGGCTGACAATCTCGACCAGATCCCTGATTTTTCGAGCCGCGGCCTGGCGGTAGATTCCCGCATCAAGCCCGATATTTCGGCCCCCGGAGATGCGGTAACCGGCGGACGATCTGGCCCGGACGTGCTGTATGGAAACGTTGATGATTACCATCGTGTGAGCAGCGG
>Ga0307505_10003212_pt1 | contig 10424 bp, 12 predicted proteins | sample 23_S_MG_FD_202183 | JGI IMG/M metagenome (GOLD analysis project Ga0307505, IMG submission 202183) | Soil microbial communities from Populus trichocarpa stands in riparian zone in the Pacific Northwest, United States - 23_S | ecosystem: Environmental > Terrestrial > Soil > Riparian zone > Trees... | reverse complement strand
GCCCCCGGTCAGGAGTGGTGGCTTCCGGTCCCTCCCGGTGTGGGTTTAAAGCAGATGATCATCTCATCCCCCGAGGCGGCTGAGATCGAGTACCAGGTCGACCTCTATGGGCCGGACGGATTCGTGGAGGCTCACGACTCCGGAGTCATCGCGCCGAGAGGCAACGTAACTGTGCCCCTGGCTGCCATCACCGAAGGGGCTGTCGGTGTGCGGGTCATAAGCACCGGCCCGGTCGTCCCCGCCCTCCGCATCGACTCCCCGGAGGGGTTGGCGTGGACAGCAGCGAGCCCTGTCACCGCCCCGGTCTGGCTCTTACCCGGCGCCAGTGCGCCCGCGGGCGGAGCCGGCACACTCGTGATCCTCAACGGGGGCATCGAGCCTGTGGGCGTGACGATCAAGACGTTGACCGACACCGCGGTGTCCCGGGAGCTCGAGGTGGGATCAGAAGGAATCCTGGTCACGAATATCGTGGCTGCCAACGGGTATCGAGTGGAGGCAACAGGGCCCATCGTGGCGATGTGGACTTCACGATCGGGTGAGGCAACGGCAGCCGCTATGGGGATCCCACTCCAGGATGGATGAAGTCTGGCTGAGGGTCGTACTGGTCTCGGCGGTCTTTCTCATCGCCGGTGGGATCGCCCTGGCCAGGCGTCGCCATCGCCCCGTGCGGAAGATCCGCTCGCTCGACCTTGCGCCCGGTGTGTACCTGTTCACCTCGGACGGATGTGACACCTGCGCCACGGCCAGGGCCAAGTTGGTGGGCTCGCTTGGCGAGGGTTTCACGGAGTTCGTCTGGAAGCGTGATCCCGAGCCTTTCGGGGCGCTGGCAGTGGAGGCGGTCCCTTCCGTGCTCGTCGTCGACGAGACCGGCCACGGCCGCCTCTACCCCGGCCAACCCCAACGCGCCCTCCGCACCCTCTGACCCCAAACCACGAACCCAGGGTTCCCACCACCGCTCAGCGAAGTCTGGAACCCTGGGTTCGCGGATGGCGGGGCTGGTGAGGGCGCCGGGGTTTTCGAAGAAAACTCCAAGCTCTCGAACTGAGCGGAGCGAAGTTCGAGAGCCGGGGTCCTTGGACAAGGAGTTCGCGACTTCTACCGTGGCGCCATGACAGTCAGCTGTGCGAAATGCGGCGCTCCGGCAGCCGCTGTAATGACCTTCAACTATTCGGACGGCGCTGTCTGGATGGACGACCTGAGCGAGCCGATCGACAAGTACGGCTATCTCATGTGCGCCGACCACGCCGACCGTATGACGCCGCCCCATGGCTGGACCCTCACCGACCGACGTACGGTGACCCGACTGTTCGCACCGGTGCAAGTGGCCTGATGACCCTCGACCGCGATCTGCTCGACGCGGTCAAGGACCTGGACGAACACGGTCTGCGACGACTCCAGATCCTCACGCGGGCTCAGTTGGAGCGTGTCGGGGTCATCGATCCGACCGATGGGCCCAACGTCAGCCTCCGCAAGCAGATGGTCCGATGCGGGAAGTCTGAGTGCACCAAGTGCCCGCACGGGCCTTATTGGTATGCCTATTGGACCGAGGAGGGTCGAAGGAGAAGTCGCTATATCGGCCGACTTCTCGATGAGTCGTTGGAGTAAGCCCCCTCTCTGATTTACGATATTCGCCTTGGCCATGGACTGCCCCCGCTGCTCGCAAACGAATGTGCTCGAAATCGAGCACATACTCCCCGACGGGATCGACGTCGTGTTCTTCTGGTGCCACAACTGTGAAGAGAAGTGGTGGAATCGTGAAGGCGTGGACATCGACGTGGCCCAGGTCCTGGAGATAGTGCGCCAAGCCCGACAGTGACCGTCATCCGGGAGACGTTGCGACGGATCCCACCACTTCCGGCGATCATCCTGGTCGCGACATCTCTGGTCATCCTCATTGTGATGAACCCGGCCCTGATTCTCTCGGCCACGACACCCACCGGGGGCGATATGGGTGCCCATGTCTTCGGGCCTGCTTTCCTTCGAGACACCCTTCTACCGGAGGGCCGGGTGCTGGGATGGTCCAATGACTGGTTTGCCGGGTTCCCTGCCTTCTACTTCTACTTCCCGCTGCCTTCGCTGACGATCGTCCTGCTCGACGTGTTCCTCCCATACGGGGTGGCGTTCAAGGTCGTGACCGTCCTCGGGTTGCTTGCCATGGCACCCGCTATCTACTTCCACACTCGGGCTCTGAAACTGGGGACGCATGTCTCGCTCATCGCGGCCGGGTCGGGAGCGGTGTTCGCCTTCTACGAGAGCTACTCGATCTACGGAGGGAACATCGCGTCGACATTGGCCGGCGAGTTCTCGTACTCGTGGTCCTTCGCCTTGTCTCTCGTCTATCTCGGCTTGCTCATCAAAGCCGTCCGAGACGACCGCAAGTACCTCAAGTGGGCGGCGCTTGCTCTCGCGTTGACCGCCTTGTCCCACATCCTCACCACGCTCGTGGTGATCTTTGCCTCGCTATTCGTCTTCGGCTGGAAGAACGGGCCATTGCGAACCGCCATCATCTGGCTCTGGGGGTTTGCGATCGCCGCGTTCTGGGCTCTCCCGTTGCTGATGCGGATCGGTCTCACCTCGGACATGGGGTGGACTCCGCTCAGCCGCTGGGAGGAGATCTTCCCCGTCGAGATTTGGCTGTTGCTCCCGGTGGCAGTGCCTGCAGCAGTGTGGGCGGTCCGCAAGACGACGCGTGTGCTCCCGATCCTCGCCGCCACGATGCTCCCCGTCTTCTATTACCCGCTGCCACACATCCTTCCCGAGTTGTTGCCTGATATGTTCAGTGGCGAGCGGTGGAAGCTTTGGAATGGGCGTCTCCTCCCTTATTGGTACTTCGGTGTCGCCTTCTTTGCGGCGCTGGGGTTCGGTGTCGCCGTCGTCTGGCTGTCACGGCGCTTGCCCAGTCGAATGCACATGCACTGGCCGCGCGCCCTCATCGCCATCGGATTCGCCGTTGCCACCGGGCTCGTCATCGACTCGGCCGAGTTCCCGAGTTGGTCCTGGATCGTCGTGGTCCTCGCCGGCATCGGCGCCATCGGAGCCACCTTCTTCTTTGGTAACGGTGTCAACACCCGCAATTTCCTCACGACCGCGGCCGGTGCCGTGGTGGTCCTCGGAGCCACTGCCGGAGTGACCTTTGTGGACGGATGGGCCAAATGGAACTACGAAGGCTACGAGGCCAAGGAGCCGTGGCCCGAGTACGAGGGATTGATGAGGGAGCTCGATGGCTTGCCCGAGGGGCGGGTGCAGTGGGAGAGCAACAGCGACCTGAACAAGTACGGCACCCCGATGTCGCCGATGCTCATCCCATATTGGACTGAGGGCACCCACGACTCGATGGAAGGGCTCTACTTCGAGTCATCGCTGACCACACCGTTCCATTTCATCAACCACTCTGAGATGTCGTACAAGCCGTCCAACCCCATCCCCGGGTTGCAATATCACACTTTCGACATGGAGCGCGGTCTGAGGCACATGGATGTCTACGGGGTGGAGTACTACGTCTCGTTCACTCCGGAAGCCGCATCCAAAGCCGCGCAGACCGACGGGTTCGAGCAGATCGCCGTCACCGAGCCGTTCCACATCTTCAGCCTCCCCGACACCGACCTGGTGGTCCCTGCCACACACGAGCCGTCCGTCTACGAGGTGCCCGATCGTGGGCTGTTGGCGGCCTTGATCGGATCCGAGACCGTCACCGGCGCGGACGGTGAGCCGCTTCCCAGCTTTCACGATCTCTCCCTCCAGTGGTACGAGGACATCGACAACATGGATCGTTGGGTGGTCGCCGACGGGCCCGAGGAATGGGCACGAATCGAGACGTTGGACGATCGGCCCGATGTCGCGCTCGATGTACCGGCCGATGCGGTCTCCGACATCGTGGTCGATGACCACCGGATCTCTTTCACGACCGAGGCGATAGGCGTCCCCCACCTGATCAAGATCTCCTACTTCCCGAACTGGACTGCATCAGGAGCCGAAGGGCCATGGAGAGCGTCTCCCTCGCTCATGGTGGTGGTCCCGACCGAAAACGATGTGGTCATCGAATTTCAGGACACCTGGGCCGAGACGGGGGGCAAGGTTCTCACCCTCGGCGGGTTGGCTTCCCTGATTCTCGTGGGCGTCGTGATTGGCCGGAGGCGCCAGGTCAGCGATCAGGGAGAAGTGACCGCATCTTGATCAAGCCGGCGATGGTGCGGGGCGCTCTCTTGAATAGAGAAGACTTCGCCGTTCGCATCTCGGCGACGACGACCGGTACTTCGACGATCGAATAGCCCGCCCGCTCCGCCCTTACGACCAACTCGGTGTCGAAGAGGTCGGTGGTGCTCATCACCTGCGGGGCGAGGTCGTCGACCAGTTTGCAACGAAAGCCCTTCATCCCGTGTGTGTCGCTCACTCGAGAGTCGAGGATCACCCGCAGCAGCAGGTTGAAGACCCGGGTGGCCAGTCTCCGCACGAATGGCCGCTTGTCATCCGAGGCCGGATCGCGTTTCGACCCGATCACCAAATCGACGTCCTCTGGCTGATCGAGCAATTGGGTGAGGAAGTCTGCCGAGAAGTAGTCGATGTCGAAGTTGACCACCCACTCGGTGTCGGCTTCCAGGAAGCCGTGTCGCATCGCCGCCCCATAGTCGGGGGTGGGCAGCGAGTCGACGATGACATCGGCTTCCCCTGCGGCGATCTTGGCGACATCGGCGGTCCGGTCGGTGGAGCCGTTCTCCACGATCCGAATCGTGTAGGGGGCACCGGAGGCGTCGGCAGCCGCGATCAATAGGGGCAGCGCTCTTGGAATGAAGTCGGCCTCGTTGTACACGGGCACGACGATGGTGATCGAAGGGGTCATCGGACGCTGGGAAGTGTAGAAACCGGGGAGGGTTAGCGAGCCGTCGCACGGCCACCCCTACACTTCCCCTTTCGTGGATCCTCAAACCGTCTTCAAGGCTTATGACGTGCGCGGGCGCGCCGACACCGGAGAGCTCGACGAGGAGCTCTATCGACGCGCCGGTGTCGCTCTGGTGGAGCGACTCGGGGCCGAGACGGTGGCGGTGGGGCGCGACTGCAGGCCGACCAGCCCGATGTTCGCCGCCGCACTCATCTCCGGGATCCGAGCGGCCGGGGGAGACGTGGTCGATGTCGGAGAGGTGCCAACCGACGCCATCTACTACTACTCGGGGGCCCGTCAGGTACACGGAGCGGTCGTCACCGCATCGCACAACCCGTCCCAGTACAACGGTCTCAAGTTGTGCCGTCCGGGTGCCGCGCCGATCGGCATGGAAACGGGGCTGGCCGAAATCCGGGACCACGTGCTGGCCTTCGCCGAGCCGGTAGCTGCCGCCGAGGGCTCGCTGACGAGCGAGTCGATCGTTGACGATTATGTCGACCACTTGTTCTCCATCGTCCCCGCTGACTCCGTTCGGGATCTCAAGGTCGCCGTCGACGGTGGAAACGGCATGGCAGGTGTGGCGATCCATCAGGTCTTCGATCGGATCGACGCCAGCCTGGAGGGCCTATACCTGGATCTCGACGGGACCTTCCCCAACCATCCCGCTGACCCCCTGGTGCCGGAGAATCTCGCCGATCTGGAAAAGCTCATGGGTGAGGGTCAGTTCGATCTCGGGGTGGCGTTCGACGGTGACGCCGACCGGGCGTTCTTCCTCGACGATCAGGGCGACCCCCTCGCCGGAAGCACGGTGACCTCGCTCGTGGCGCGTCGCATCCTGGCAGACAACCCTGGGGCGTCTGTCGTTCACAATCTCATCACCTCCAAGGCGGTTCCCGAGATCGTCATCGAAGCGGGCGGCAAACCGGTGCGGACCCGCGTCGGGCACAGCTTCATCAAGCAGGTCATGGCCGAAACAGGAGCAGTGTTCGGAGGGGAACACAGCGGGCACTACTACTTCAAGGACAACTACAGAGCCGATTCCGGGATGCTGGCCATGTTGTTCCTTTTGCGCGTCGTCAGCGACGACGGAAGGCCACTCTCGGTGATTCGGTATGAAGTCGAACGCTACGCAGCGTCAGGTGAGATCAACTTCACGGTGATCGATCAGCAGGCGGCCCTGGACCGCATCACGGCCGAATTCGCCGATGCCACGATCGATCATCTCGACGGCCTCACCGTCGATCTCGGCGATCGTTGGTTCAACTTGCGACCCTCCAACACCGAGCCTCTGCTCAGGCTCAACGCCGAGGGTCCAGATGCCCCCGCAGTCGACGGCATGGTGGAGCGTGTGAGACGGATCGTGGAGAGCTCGACATGAGCCTGATCGACCCAGGCCTCGCAGCCGTTCTGGTGTGCACCGTGGACAAGGCCGATCTGGTCGAGGACGTAGAGGGTCAACGACTGGTGTGCACCGAATGCGGACGCCGATATCCGGTGCGCGACGGGATCCCGTCCATGCTGGTCGAATCCGCCGAAGGAGGCCCCGATGACTGACATGCTCTCCCAGATCAGGAGTCTGGGTGACCAACTCCGGTGGGCGTCCGAAGTCGAACCGCCCCACATCGGCACATTCTCCGAGGTGCTCTACACGGGGATGGGCGGGTCGGGAATCGCTGGCGACTATGCCGCCGCAATCGCCCTTCCCGCGGGGACCCGTGTTGTGGTCCACAAGGGCTACGGCCCTCTACCGCCCTGGGCCATCAGGGTGAGGCCGCTGGTCATCGCAGCCTCGTATTCCGGCAACACCGAAGAGACCCTGGACATGGTGACGTCTGCTTGGGAGTCGGGTCTCCCTGTGGCGACCGTCACCACGGGCGGCAGGCTCGGAGAGCTCACCGCACAGAACAAGTGGGGCTCGATCACGGTTCCCACAGGACTACAGCCCAGAGCCGCCGTTGGCTACATGGTCGGGGCGGTGGTGCGTCTCCTCGAGGGGGCCAAGTCGCTCGACGATCATCGGCTCGCCTTCATCGAAGCTGCCGATCTCGCCGACGAAATGGCGACCGAGGGCAGCACTGCCTGGGAGCTCGCGGCGGAGATCGCCGAGAAGCTGACCGGGCGGATCGCCGTCGTCTATGGGGGAGGCTCTGTGTCTTCGGTGGCGGCTCAGCGTTGGAAGACCCAGATCAACGAAAATGCCAAGGTGCCGGCCTGGTACTCATCTCTCCCGGAGCTCGATCACAACGAGATCGTCGGTTGGGAGACGATGCCAGCGATGACCCAGCAGCATGTTGCGGTCATCGCCCTGACCGATGAGGCAGACCACGATCGTGTTCGTCTCCGGGTCCGCATCACCAGAGAGCTCACCCAGGAGGCCGTGCCCTGGGTCGGAGAGGTGGCGTCGAGGGGGAGATCGCGTCTCGCCAGACTGGTTTCCCTCACCGTGATCGGTGACCTGGTCTCGTGGATGCTCGCCGAGCGACTTGGCGTTGACCCCACCCCTGTGGTGACAATCGAGAGTCTCAAACAACTACTAGTCGACTGAGAGTGACAATGAACTACGACATCGCAAATCCAGACCTCGCCGAAGGAGGAGCCCGCCGGGTGGCTTGGGCCGGGCGCCGAATGCATGTGCTGGAGACCGTGCGAGAGCGCTTTCGCAAAGAGAAGCCACTCGACGGACATGTCATCGCCGCCTGTCTCCATGTGACAGCGGAGACCGCCAACCTCATGCTCGCCCTTCGTGACGGGGGAGCCGAGCCCATCCTCTGCGCGTCCAACCCCCTCTCTACCCAGGACGACGTGGCAGCCGCACTCGTGGCCGAGGGCATCCCTGTGTTTGCCATTCGAGGCGAGGACGACGGGACCTATTACAAGCACATCCATGCCGCCCTCGATCACGCCCCGGCGGTGACCATGGACGACGGCGCCGATCTGGCGACAGTCCTTCACACCGATCGCCGTGACATCGAGGTGATCGGCTCCACTGAGGAGACCACAACCGGTGTGGTCCGGCTCAAGGCCATGGCTGCCGACGGGACGTTGCGGGTTCCCGTGGTCGCTGTGAACGACTCGGCGACCAAGCACTTGTTCGACAATCACTACGGCACCGGTCAGTCGACGCTCGACGGCATCATCCGGGCCAGCAATGTCCTTCTCGCGGGCCTGAACATCGTGGTCGTCGGTTTCGGCGACTGTGGTCGCGGGGTTGCCGACCGAGCAGACGGCCTCGGTGCCAAGGTGATCATTGTCGAGGTCGACCCGGTGAGGGCCCTATCCGCCGCCATGAGCGGGTACAGGGTGATGACCGCGGCCGCGGCCGCCGCCGAAGGTGACATCTTCATCACCGTGACGGGTAACAAGCACGTCCTTCGCGGTGAGCACTTCGACGCGATGAAAGACGGTGCCATCCTCGCCAACAGCGGGCACTTCGACATCGAGATCGATCTGGCCACTTTGCGGGCGAAGTCGACCGGGAGACGCCCGGTTCGGGAGAACCTCGAAGAGTTCGACATGCCGGACGGTCGTCGCATCCTCGTTGCTGCCGAAGGTCGACTCGTCAATCTCGGCGCCGCCGAAGGCCATCCCGCCGACGTCATGGACATGTCGTTCTCCAATCAGGCCCTTGCCGCCGAGTACCTGATCGTCAATCGGGACACCCTGGAACCCAAGATCTACACCCTCCCACCCGAGATCGACGATGAAGTCGCCTCGATCAAGCTCGCTCAGCTCGGCGGCGGCCTCGAAAAGCTCACCCAGGACCAGCGCGATTACCTCAGCGGCTGGCAAGAAGGCACCTGACGGCGAAAAGCTTTCGGCAGGTCGTGTGAAAGGACGGCTTCGTGGGCTTTGGTGCTAGAAGCGTCTTCCCCATGGGTTTCAACTGACGACTTGGCCGCCTCGACCGCGTTCTATGGCGGGCTCTTGGGCGGGGTCGAGACCTATCGCCATCCAGCGGAAGGCGAGCCGACGTTCGTTGTGCTTCGACTTGGGGACTCCGAAATCGGGCTCGCCGCACTGGGAGAGCCCCTCCATGGTCGTCCGATTCGTCCAGTCACCGGGCACCGGATCGAGCTATGTGTGTATGTCGATGATGTCGACGCAGTCGTCGAGTCAATGCGTGCACGTGAGGTGAGCGTCGTGATGGAACCCAAAGACCAGGCCTGGGGCGAGCGTGTCGCCTACGTCGCCGATCCGGATGGCAACCTGGTGATGCTGACAGCCTGAGTGCCACTCGGCGCGAAACCGTCCCAGAACGGCATTAGATCTCGGGGGGTGGTCTGTCTTGGATGTCAGAGGATTTCCGGTGGGGTCTTGTGCCTCTTGTGCGCGCGGGCGTTGCGGCCTGCCCCACATCGGATTCTGCCGGGTGGCCTCGGGCTCCATGCCGCATTCGAGCACGAAGGGCCGGCGAAGACTCTGGTGCACCACCTGAAGTACCGGGGCGTCACCTTCTATGCAGACTTGGTTGCCGACGTTCTCGCCGAGCGGATTCCGCCGATTCCTCTCGTCCCCGTGCCCCGTGCACTGTCTCGACGTCTGAAGTATGGGGTCGACCCGGCGCGGGTCATCGCTGCCACACTGGCCGCGCGTCTTCGGGTGCCCGTCTTGGACGTCCTCATAGCCCCGCTCCATGCGCCGCGACGTGCCGGCAGGGACCATTCCCGCAGCGTGCGTGCCTTTCCAACCAGATCGCGGCTCAGGTTTCCGGTGGTCGTTGTCGATGATGTGGTTACCACTGGGTCGACCGTGAGTGCCGCATGCGACGCAATCGGTCTCGAGCTGGTGGCGGCGGTCGCCGCAGCCAATGTGGTGGCAAACGTTGTCCGGGAAGGGTCTAACGTTATGTCCACATGACCAACCCGCAGCCAAGATTGGATGGAGTTTGTCAACAGTTCTAGTAGTCGATGACGCCGAGCTCTTTCGGGAGGCGCTCAAGGCCGCCTTCACCCAGGAGGGGTTCGAAGTCGTAGCCGTGGCCGGCGACGCAATGGCCGGCATCGATCTCGCCCGCGAACATGAGCCCGATCTGGTCATGCTCGACCTTCTGATGCCGGGCATGTCGGGGCTCGACGTCCTGGGCACCATCGTGAAAGCCAGCCCTCGAAGCCGGGTCGTCCTCCTCACTGCTTCCGAGTCCTCCGAGGACCTCCTCGCCGCCGTGAAGGCGGGGGCTTCGGGGTATCTGACCAAAGACACCCCGCTTCCCCGTCTCGCATCGGCGATGCGGGATGTCCTCGAAGGCGGGGCGGCTATTTCGCCGGCCATGGGAGGGAAGCTCTTCTCCGCCTTGCGCGACATTCTCCGGCACCAGGGCGCCGCATCGGTCCGCCGCCCCGGGCTGACCGGGCGCGAAGTTGAGATCCTCGGGTTGGTGGGTGAGGGCAAGACTTCCAAGGAAATCGCCGACGATCTGTACATCTCCGAGAACACCGTGCGCAACCATGTGCGCAACATCCTCGACAAGCTCGGCATGAAGTCGCGTTTCGAGGCGGTCAACTGGGCCTATCGCGAAGGTCTCATCGACATCAGGTAGCCCTTCCGAATC
>Ga0307505_10003211_pt1 | contig 10426 bp, 7 predicted proteins | sample 23_S_MG_FD_202183 | JGI IMG/M metagenome (GOLD analysis project Ga0307505, IMG submission 202183) | Soil microbial communities from Populus trichocarpa stands in riparian zone in the Pacific Northwest, United States - 23_S | ecosystem: Environmental > Terrestrial > Soil > Riparian zone > Trees... | reverse complement strand
GCGGCGAACGGGACGCTGGCGAGCTCAGAGCGCCGGCTCGAGATTATCAGCCACTAGCCACCTCCGAACAATGTCATTCCGAGTCGCAAAGCGACGAGGAATCTGCAGTTGACCCACTGAACTGCAGATCCCTCGCTCCGCTCGGGATGACAATCGGAGCTGTTCAGGGTAGGTTCGCAGAATGGTGACGACGCCGACATCGACTGACGCGAGCGTCCCCGCCGTGGAGCCCGGGAATGGATCGCGTCTGCTGATCGTTTCCAACCGGCTGCCCATCACGGTGGAGCGCGAGGGCGGGCGCGTGCGCGTGGAGAAGAGCGTCGGCGGACTTGCCACCGGGCTGCGCACGCCGCACGAGCGCTCCGGCGGATTCTGGATCGGGTGGCCGGGTGACCTCGACGCGCTGACCAACGAAGAGGTGTTCGCCTTGCGTGAACAGCTGCACGCGATGCGCGCCATCCCCGTCACGGTGCAGCGGCGCGAGGCACGCATCTTCTACGAGACGATCTCGAACGCGATCCTCTGGCCGCTCATGCACGACCGGCTCGATCGCATGCCGCTCGTGCTCGACGGCTGGGAGACCTACGAGAAGGTCAACGAGCGCTTCGCCGACGTCGTGTGCTCGGTGTACCGCCCCGGGGACCTGATCTGGGTGCACGACTATCAGCTGATGCGGCTGCCGGCGCTCCTGCGCCAGCGCCTCCCTGACGCGCGCATCGGGTTCTTCCTGCATGTGCCCTTCCCGAACCCGGAAGTCTTCCTCGCGCTTCCCGTGCGCCGCTGGCTGGTGGAAGGGCTCCTCGGCGCCGACGTCATCGGGTTCCACACGCGTCGCTACCGTGGCCACTTCACCGGCGTGCTGCGCCGCCAGCTCGACCTCGAGATGGATGCGGACGAGCACGTGCGGTGGCAGGAGCGCGCCGTGCGGCTCGGCGTGTTCCCGATGGGCGTGGACGCGCAGGAGATCAGCGTCGGGTCCACCGACCGCGCGGTGACGGCGCTCGTGCTCGAGCATCGCGCGCACTCGGCGCGCCTGCTGCTCGGCATCGACCGGCTGGATTACAGCAAGGGGATGCCGCGCCGCATCGCGGCCTTCGAGCGCCTGCTGCTGAACCATCCCGAGCTGCGCGGCCACGTGCGGCTGCTCCAGCTCGCGGTGCCGTCACGCGGCGGCGTGGCGGCCTACCGGAAGTTCCGGCGCGAGGTCGAGCTGCTGGTGTCGCGCGTGAACGGCCGCTTCGCCACGGCCAACTGGACCCCCATCCAGTACATGCACCGCTCGGTGGACACCGCCGAGCTGCACGCGCTCTATCGCGCCGCCGACGTCATGCTTGTCACGCCGCTGCGGGACGGGATGAACCTCGTGAGCAAGGAGTTCGTCGCCGCGCGCACGGATGAGAGCGGCGTGCTGGTGCTCAGCGAGTTTGCCGGCGCCGCCGACGAGCTGCGCGACGCGCTGATCGTGAACCCCTACGACGTCGAGGGCGTCGCGGCGGCCATGTACCAGGCCCTCACCATGGAAGGGGGCGAGCGGCGCCGGCGGATGCGCGCCCTGCGCGACCAGGTGATGCGCAACGACGTGCACGCCTGGGCCAACGGGTTCATCGAGGCGCTTGCCCCGGTGCCGCATCCGTGACCGGCGACGCCTCCAGGTTCTCGAACGTCGGGGTCGGCGCGCCGAGCAGGTAGGACGGAAGGGTCGTGTTCACCACCGCGTATACCACCAGCGCGCCGACGAGGAAGTCCGGGGCGTAGTAGCGGTCCCGCAGCAGCTCGCTGAGCACCAGGGTGAACACCAGCGTCGGCACCAGCGCGGTGGCCACCCGCTGTGACGAGGGTTTCAGCTCCTCCAGCGCGAGGCGACGGTGGGTGGCCGTGAACGCGATGCGGATCGGCACGAACACCATGAGGAACGCCATGCCCAGCCCGAGCGCCCACCAGGAGGCCTGCGCCGCCTCGATATGCATTCCCGCGCCGAAGAAGTAGAACGGGATGAATACCGAGCCGAACGCCTCGAGCGCCTCCACCATCTTCTCGGACGACAGCGCGGGCAGCCGGGTGCGGAACCGCTGCGCCGCCACGCCGGTGACGAAGGCGCCGAGCAGGTAGTACACGCCGAGCTCGCGCGTGATCATCGCCGAGAGCAGGGCGACGAGCAGGAGGAAGGCGAACTCCGAGCGGGGGGCGTAGGGCAATACCACCGCGGCGAAGAAGCGGAACGCCAGCGGGATGACGAGGATCACCGCGGCCATCGCGGTGAACGCGATGCCGAACTGCCGCAGTGACACCGACTGCGTCACGACGAACAGCGCAAACAGCGACAGCAGCTCGAGCGCGATCGCCTTCGTCTTCACCGCGAACTGCTCGTCCGGCGTGAGCCCGCTGCTCGCCAGTGTCGAGAGGATGAAGCCGGTGGAGGGGGTGAGGATCGCGAGGGCGGTCACCGTGGCGCCGCGCCCGTCGAGGTCCAGGGTGAGGTGGGCGCCGATCGCCACCAGCGTCAGCAGCACCGCCCACGCGAACCCGTGATGCGTCAGCAGCCGCGCGTGCCGCCGCAGCTCGCTCCCGTTGATCTCGAGCCCGGCGAACAGGAAGAGCGCGACGATGCCGAGGGTCGAGAAGAGGTTCAGCGCCGAGTTGCTCTGCACCCAGCCGAGCTGGTGGGCCGCGAACCCCATCACGAGCGCCGTCACGGCGCCAGGGATGCGGTACCGCTGCAGCGCGCGCGGCACCACGATCAGCACGAGCAGGAGGATGACGAGCGCGACGTCGCCGCTGATCTGCAATGGCCGGCCGGGCAAGGGAAACGGACGCTGTCAGGATACCCAACCCCCGCGCCCGATTCCACCGCCGCCCTTCACTGCAGGCGGCTACGTCCCGGCGGCTGCCCGCTCCAGTGCCGCGATGTCGATCTTCTTCATCCGGAGCATGGCCGCCATCGCGCGCTCGGCCGCGGGGCCAGGCTGCTTCATGATCGATTCCATGCCCCGCGGCACCACCTGCCAGCTGAGCCCGAACTTGTCCTTCAGCCAGCCGCACTGTTGTGCCTTCGGGTCACCGCCGGCGCCGAGCCTCTCCCAGTAGTAGTCGATCTCCGCCTGGTCATCGCACATCACCTGGAAGGACACCGCCTCGTTGAACGTGAAGTGCGGACCGCCGTTGAGCGCGGTGAAGGTGTGCCCGTCGAGCTCGAAATCGACGGTCATGACGGTGCCGGCCGGCATGCCGTGGATCTCCTGTCCCGCGTTGGGATAGCGGGCGATGTTGCGGATGTTCGCGTTCCGGAAGATGCCGACGTAGAACCTGGCGGCGTCCTCGGCCTGGGTGTCGAACCACAGGCAGGGCGTCAATCGCTGCTCGAGCACTGTCATTGCTGCACCATGGCCGGGTCCATCCAGAACACCTCCCAATGGTGGCCATCAGGGTCGTAGAAGCTCCGTCCGTACATGAAGCCGTGATCCTCCGGCTCCTTGGCAGTGGCACCACCGGCGCGGAGCGCGCGCTCCGTGATGTCGTCCACCTCCGCGCGGCTGGCGACGGAGAAGGCGTACATCGCGGCGGTCACCCGGCGTGCGTCGCCCGTGGGGCGCTTGCTGAAGCTGGCGAACTTCTCCGGGGTGAGGAGCATGAAATACGCATCCTCACTCACGAGCATGGCCGTTGCCGTGGCGTCGGTGAACTGTGTGTTGAAGCTGAAGCCGAGCGCCTCGAAGAAATCCACGGACCGCTGCAGGTCCGCGACTGGGATGTTGACGAAGAGCTTGCGCGGGTTCGTCGCTTTCGTGCCGGCCCTGCGAATCGTCGGCGCCGCCGCTTGGGTTGTGGTCATGGGGTCTCCGGTGTGTTTGCGAGTTGGACGGAGGGGCGAGGCAAAACTCATCGGTGGGGCTGATCGCCTGCCTGGGCCCCCAGGGAGCTACTCGAGCCGGAGGGGGAGTCCGAAGCGCGGAAAGAGTGTCTCGACGTCGAGGTATGACGTCTGGCTGGTGATGCGATCGCCCTCGAAGTCGAGCATGATGATGGCCCACGGAGTGGCGCCCCCATCACGCCACTGCGCGATCGCGGGCATCCCGTTCGCCGTCACCGGCCGCAGCACCGAGCCCTTGCATCCGATCCCCTGGTTCAGGAACCACCGCGCGATTGCGTCGCGGCCGCGCAGCCACATGTCGTACGGCGGCATGGACAGGGTGGCTTCCTCGTGCAGCAGCTCCGACAGCGCGGCGACGTCGTACCGCTCGAACGCGTCGACGTAACGCGCCAGCAGCGCCTGTTGCGAGGCGGTGAGCTCGCGCGGCACCACCGCGGGATTGCGCGTGGCCAGGGTGGCGCGCGCCCGCTGGAGCGCGCTGTTCACCGACGCCACCGTCATCTCGAGCGTGTCTGCGGCTTCCGCGGCGCTGAAGCTCAGCACCTGTGTCAGCAGCAGCACCGCGCGCTGGCGGGGCGGCAGGTACTGGAGGGCGGCGACGAACGCCAGGCGGATGCTCTCGCGCAGGATGGCGCGCTCCTCCGGACCCGCGTCCTCCGGGGCTGGCAGCGCCAGCGCGTCCGGGATGGGCTCCACCCAGTGCTCGCGCGCACGCTGGGGGAGCGCCATGCCGTCCCGCACGGTCACCGGTCCCTCCGACGCATCCAGCGGGCGCACGCGCACGCGGTCGCTCGCGGAGAGCGCGTCGAGGCAGACGTTCGTCGCGATCCGGTACAGCCACGTCTTCACCGACGATTTCTGCTCGAAGCGGTCCATCGCCTTCCACGCGCGCAGCATCGCCTCCTGCACGGCGTCCTCCGCCTCCACCACCGAGCCGAGCATCCGGTAACAGTGGCCGGTGAGGGCGGGGCGGTGTCGCTCGAGCTCGATCGCGGTGGTCGTCATGGGCAGGCCCGCCAGTCTAACGCAGGGGCGCGGCCCCTTCCACTCGCCGCTACGGCACCCGCTGTTCGCGCACGAGCCGCAGGGCCGTGTCGAGCGCGTCGCTCGCGGGGACCTTCACGTCCGGCTCCACGCCGGTGCCCTCCCAGTTCGTCTTCGTGACGGGATTGATCGCGCGCGCGAAGGGGACGCCAATCGCGAAGTGCTCGGTGAGCCGGTGCGTGCGGACCGGGTGGGCTCCACCACCCGTCGTCTCTCCCACGATCGTGGCGCGGCGGAGGCTCTTCAGGTTGTACGAGAACTCCTCGGCGCCCGAGAACGTGCGGCCCGACGTGAGCACGAACACGGGCACCGTGTCGCCGATCTTCGCGCCCGGCACATCGGGGTTCGTGAAGAATTGCCGGGTCGTGTTGGTCCGGCGCTCCCAGAGGTCGTTCAGGTGCGTGCGCTTCGAGAACAGGTATGACGAGATGTGGGCCACCATCGCGGGTTGGCCGCCGCCGTTGCTGCGAAGATCGATGACCAGTGCGCCCACCCCGGCGAGCGACGCCATGACCTCGGAGGCTTTCGCTCCGCACAGGCTGGCATCCGCGAAGGCGTTGAACTTCAGGTACCCGACGTTCCCCTCCAGACGCTCGGCCCGCTCGAACCCGCAGTTGTTCGCGAGCAGCTGCTCGCGACGGCGCTCCCGCTCGGCTGCGTCAGGCACGTTGTCGAGCGACGGAAATCCAGTCGGGTTGAACGTCACGCGCAGGTGCTTGTCCCTGCTCACCTCCCGGAAGTGCGTCGTGAGGAGCGTCGCGAGCTCCTGGCCGGCGGTGACGGCGTCGTATTCGCCGCGCGCAAGACGCTGTCGCACTGCCGCATCCATCTGATCCGCGACGTCGGGGAACACGTAGTTCTCCCTCAGCTGCGCGATGGCGCCGTCAATGACCCGGCTGCGTGCCGCTGCGTCGAGCGCCGGCTGCTGCGCGTGGAGTGGCACCGCCCAGGCAAGGAGGGCAAGGAGGATCAGGCGCGCGGCCACGGTCATGATCTTGTCCGGTTCGGGGTGAGGCTCCGGGAATTGGTCAGCACCCGCCGGAGAAAGGTTGCACAGGAGGATGGCCCGTCACACACCCGGGACGGAGCAGCAACGGGTGAAGAATTTCCGGAGCCGGACTGGAGGGGGACGGGGCCCCTGTGTTGATGAGCTCGCCTGAGGTGGTATCTCCAGTTCCACTCAAATCCGGGCGTGTAACGCTTTGTGGCAAGCGGATTTGGATACGGAACATCTGGGTTACAAAAGCGTAATCCAGTAGTCAGATTCCTGTCATAGAGTGGGGCCTACAGTTCGCGCATGAACACCGCGACGCAGACCCCCTCGAACTTCTCCCCCAGCCGCACTGCCGACGCCGGCAGCGCGGCGTCGCGTTTTTCAACCTCAGTGAATTCCCTTCGTGCCCTTGTCCTCACCGTCGGCCTGATGGTGCTGGCAGCTTGCAGTGATTCGACAACCGCTCCAGTGCAAAGCATCGATCGCGTCGCCGCGGCGCGCGTGATGCCGTCCGTGAACGACGCCCGCGTTCGCGTCGCGCCGGGGCTGCAGAATACCGCCATTCGCGACCGGGTAGCACACGACCTGGCAGAGCTCGAGCTCGCGCTGGCCAACGGCGACGGCGGCCGGGCGCGCTTTCACCTCCGCGTGCTGGGCACCGTCATCGCCGACTACCGCGCGCAACAGAACTGGACGACCGATGGCGCCGAGGTGACGGCGATTTCCCTGATGCTGTATCAGGTGAATCAGGTCATCGAGGCAGGCTATTCCCTGCCAGTGCCCCGCTGATTCCGTGACGATACTGAAGTAGAATCCCCCAGCCCTCCTTGAGCCCGCCCCTCGGCCGCATCCTGCTTCTCGAACACCCGCACCTGCGTGCGGGTCTTCGTGTTGTTGGGGGGCTGGCCGCGCTGCTGGTGGCGCTGGCGATTCCGCGGGAATCGGAAGCGCAGGCGGCGGCAGACACGATTCGCGCGTGCTACGTGCCGGCCACCGGCACCGTGTATCGCATTCGTGAGAGCGGACTGCCCTCGGCGTGCGTCGCGAGCACGCACGTGGAGTTCTGGTGGACGGCGAACGGCGGCGCGGGCACGGCGGGTGCTGCCGGACCGACTGGAGCGACTGGAGCGACAGGGGCAGTAGGCGCGACGGGCGCCGAGGGCGGGACGGGTGCGGTTGGCCCCACTGGCGTCACGGGAGCCACGGGCGCGATGGGTCCGACCGGTGTTGCCGGTGCGGCGGGCGCTACGGGATCCATGGGACCGACGGGGGCGACTGGAGCAGCCGGTCCGACGGGGGCTGCAGGAGCTGCCGGCGCGACGGGCGCTGCGGGGAATGACGGGGCGACGGGCGGCGTCGGGCCAACCGGCCCCGCCGGGCCTGCAGGCCCCACGGGAGTCAGCGGTCCCACCGGAGCATCAGGCGCGACTGGACCCGCCGGCGCCGCAGGCGCAACTGGTGCGGGAGAGACTGGCGCCACCGGGGCGGCGGGACCGCCAGGCGCGGCTGGAGCCACTGGCCCTGCTGGCGCCGCAGGAGCGACGGGTGCCGGTGAGACCGGCGCCACGGGGGCTGCTGGAGCAGCGGGTCCGACGGGGGCTACCGGTGCGGCTGGCGCCACCGGAGCTCAGGGCGACGTCGGCCCGACGGGGGCTGCGGGCGCTGCGGGTCCGACCGGGGCTGCGGGTGCGGTTGGCGCGACAGGCGCGCAGGGCGATGTGGGGCCGACGGGTGCGACTGGGGCAGCTGGCGCCACTGGTGCCGCGGGTGCGGCGGGGGCAACCGGCGCGGCCGGATCGACCGGTGCGGCGGGGACGCCCGGAGCCGCGGGTCCGACCGGCCCTGCTGGGGCGGCGGGTAACGTTGGCCCCACTGGACCGGCCGGCTCGGCCGGGGCAGCCGGCGCCACAGGTGCGGTCGGCGCCACTGGCTCTGCGGGCGCGACAGGCGTTGTCGGTGCGACCGGCGATGTGGGCCCAACGGGTCCTGGCGGCGCCACGGGCGCTGCTGGGGCTACGGGTGTTGCTGGGGCAACCGGCGCTCCTGGCGCGACCGGTGACGTTGGCCCGACTGGTCCCGTCGGCGCCACGGGTGCCGCAGGTGCGACTGGCGCTGCTGGCTCGACGGGCGCCGCCGGCGCAACTGGTGCTGCTGGCGCCACTGGTGATGTAGGCCCGACTGGTCCGGTCGGCGCCACGGGCGCAGTTGGCGCGACGGGCGCCGCTGGTGGAACCGGTGCTGCGGGTGCCACTGGCGACGTTGGTCCGACGGGTCCTGCTGGCGCGACGGGCGCCGTTGGCGCGACGGGCGCCGCTGGTGCAACCGGTGCTGCTGGTGCCACTGGTGATGTCGGACCGACTGGTCCTGCTGGCGCCACGGGCGCAGTAGGCGCGACGGGCGCCGCTGGTGCAACCGGTGCTGCTGGTGCCACTGGCGACGTTGGTCCGACGGGTCCTGCTGGCGCCACGGGCGCCGTTGGCGCGACGGGCGCCGCTGGTGCAACCGGTGCTGCTGGTGCCACTGGCGACGTTGGTCCGACGGGTCCTGCAGGCGCTACAGGCGCAGTTGGAGCGACGGGCGCCGCTGGTGCTACTGGTGATGTCGGACCGACTGGTCCGGTAGGCGCGACTGGTGTTGCCGGCGCCACCGGCGCGGTCGGCGCGACGGGTGCTGAAGGTGCCACGGGTGCCGTCGGCGCCACTGGAGCCGTTGGCGCGACGGGCTCCGCTGGTGCAACCGGTGCTGCTGGTGCCACTGGCGACGTTGGTCCGACGGGTCCTGCTGGCGCTACAGGCGCAGTTGGCGCGACGGGCGCCGCTGGGGCAACCGGTGCTGCTGGTGCCACTGGCGACGTCGGACCGACGGGTCCTGCTGGTGCCACGGGCGCAGTTGGCGCGACGGGCGCCGCTGGTGCAACCGGAGCTGCTGGTTCGACTGGTGAGATCGGTCCGACTGGTCCTGCCGGCGCCACGGGCGCAGTGGGCGCGACGGGCGCCGCTGGTGCAACCGGCGCTGCTGGTGCCACTGGCGACGTTGGTCCGACGGGTCCTGCTGGCGCTACAGGCGCAGTTGGCTCGACAGGTGCCGCTGGTGCAACCGGTGCTGCTGGTGCCACTGGCGACGTCGGTCCGACTGGTCCGGTAGGCGCGACGGGTGCAGTTGGCTCAACAGGTGCCGCGGGTGCAACTGGTGATGTCGGGCCGACTGGTCCTGCTGGCGCGACGGGCGCCGCTGGCGCGACCGGAGCCGCGGGTGCAACTGGTGATGTCGGATCGACCGGTCCTGCTGGCGCCACGGGCGCAGTTGGATCGACAGGTGCCGCGGGTGCAACTGGTGATGTCGGACCGACTGGCTCTGTCGGCGCGACGGGTGCTGCAGGCGCCACGGGCGCGGTCGGCGCGACCGGCGAAATCGGTCCGACGGGTCCTGCTGGCGCCACCGGCGCAGCTGGCGCGACGGGCGCCGCTGGTGCCACCGGCGCTGCTGGTGCAACTGGTGATATCGGTCCGACTGGTCCTGCTGGCGCCACAGGCGCAGTTGGCGCGACGGGCGCCGCTGGTGCAACCGGTGCTGCTGGTGCCACTGGCGACGTTGGTCCGACTGGTCCGGTAGGCGCGACGGGTGCAGCCGGCGCAACGGGCGCGGTCGGCGCGACGGGCGCTGAAGGTGCCACGGGTGCCGTCGGCGCCACTGGAGCCGTTGGCGCGACGGGTGCCGCCGGTGCAACTGGGGAAGTCGGACCGACCGGTCCGGTCGGCGCCACAGGCGCCGTGGGCTCAACTGGTGCGCCTGGCGCGACAGGTGATGTTGGTCCGACGGGTCCTGCTGGCGCTACAGGCGCAGTTGGCGCGACGGGCGCCGCTGGTGCGACGGGCGCCGCTGGTGCGACTGGTGATGTCGGGCCGACTGGTCCTGCTGGCGCCACAGGCGCGCCTGGCGCGACCGGTGCCGCGGGTGCAACTGGTGGTGTTGGTGCCACCGGCGACGTCGGTCCGACTGGTCCGGTAGGCGCGACGGGTGCTGCCGGCGCCACGGGCGCAGTTGGCGCCACGGGCGCAGTTGGCGCCACGGGCGCGGTTGGCGCCACGGGCGCAGTTGGCGCCACGGGCGCTGAAGGTGCCACGGGTGCCGTCGGCCCCACTGGAGCCATTGGCGCGACTGGTGCCGTTGGCGCGACCGGTGAAATCGGTCCGACGGGTCCTGCTGGCGCTACAGGTGCAGTGGGCGCGACGGGCGCTGAAGGCGCCACAGGTGCCGTCGGCGCCACGGGAGCCGTTGGCGCGACTGGTGCCGCGGGCGCAACTGGTGACGTCGGGCCGACTGGTCCTGCTGGCGCCACCGGCGCAGCTGGCGCGACGGGCGCCGCTGGTGCAACCGGTGCTGCTGGTGCCACCGGCGACGTTGGTCCGACCGGTCCGGTCGGCGCGACGGGTGCAGCCGGCGCCACGGGCGCGGTCGGCTCGACGGGCGCTGAAGGTGCCACGGGTGCCGTCGGCGCCACTGGAGCCGTTGGCGCGACT
>Ga0307505_10003210_pt1 | contig 10427 bp, 9 predicted proteins | sample 23_S_MG_FD_202183 | JGI IMG/M metagenome (GOLD analysis project Ga0307505, IMG submission 202183) | Soil microbial communities from Populus trichocarpa stands in riparian zone in the Pacific Northwest, United States - 23_S | ecosystem: Environmental > Terrestrial > Soil > Riparian zone > Trees... | reverse complement strand
CCGCGGCCGCGGCCCCCGTCCCATCCGTACTGCCATCATCAATCACCAGAATTTCTATCTGGTCAATGCCAGGGATATGGACAGGCAAGTCGGCCAACACCGTGGGCAAGGAGTCTGCTTCGTTGAGACAGGGAATTTGAATAATTAGTTTCACAAGAGCGATTTTAACGCAGGCGTGGGGTGAGGGCGAGAGGAGCATGAGAGGCCAATGATGGTTATCTGGCAAATGGGGCAAGGGGTAGAAATGGCCTCTATTTTCTGCTACTATGATGAGGCTTAGGTTGGTCTGTTTCACGATGGGAGGAAGTGATGAACCGGAACCATTCGCAAACACAGGCACAGAAAAAATCTCCCCCAACGCGGCCGCATACCGCCGCCCCCACCACGACACAACTACCAGAAATTGAACCTTCTGCGGCCGCGAACCAGGCCAAACAGTTCCTCTCCCCCGATGTCCCCAATATCCTGACCCTACAACGCACGATGGGCAACAAGGCCATCCAACGCCTCATCGCCCAACGACAGAGCAAAGCCCAACGCCATTGGATGCCCGGTGAACCGGAAGAAGTTCAGGCGATGCCTGCCATTCAGCGTCATTGGATGCCCGGTGAGCCGGAAGAAGTACAAACGAAACGAGTCCAACGAGAAGCCAGCGATGACGAACGCCAAGAAACACCGGCTCTACAACGGGTCGCCTTGAGTCGTGGCTTCGGCGTGCCGGGTCATGGACAACATCGGGCCATGATACGCGAGACGGTTAGCCAGAACTTATGGGGCAACGCGGCCGCGGCTCCCACCATCCAAACCTGGAAAAAAGGAGTGATCGGCGGGGGGGAAGATACCGGAACCAAGACCACTGAGGGTTGGAAAAAAGCCACTCCCAACGCCGAACCAGGCGACAAATCGGAGTTCAAATTAGGCGAAGAGCGTACTCCAGCTGTTTTTGCCGGGCCAATCACCTTTAGCCAGGTCGAACTACCGGCCGATGGCAAATCCACCGTTCAGGGTGTGACGAAATGGACGCCGCCCACCCGGGCCGTCAAATGGGGCTTTGTGGGCAACGATTATGGCAGTACGGTAACAGACACAGGGCAAGTCAAGGTTGGCGACAACACCCAGGGCAATGAGAGCGTCAAACTCCAGGTCAAGGCGGAAGATGCGGCTGATGGTTCAGCATTTACAACCGGCTTTATGACCCTGTACGAGGCCAAGTTCTTCCAGGCCAAACTAGATTTTCCCAAATTTGCGGCGGGAACCTACAGCCATCCTAATTTCACCATCGGCCTCAATGGTAAATTCGATATGGATTATCAGCCCGCTGCCCACCGGGCCGACGCGACGATTAAAGTTAAGTTCGCCTTCCCCGATGAGGATTTGTCTAAAATGGGGCTGGGCCAAGTGGTCAGTACCATCATCAGCCAGATAGAACGCCAGCAGAAATTTATCAGCCAGATTGCTGCCCAATGGAGCGGCCGCTACCAGTTCAAAAATGTACGCGAACCACAAAGCATCTGGGGCAAGCTGAACCCTGTAGATGTGAAAGTGAATGTAATCCCGGTCACAAGCGGCCAACATTTCACCGTTAATCTGTACTCCAAGACCAAGGGGCGGGCTAACGTGGGCGGTGGCCAGGTTCACATGTTTGCCGGCAGTGATGTGCCTAAACCAGCTTTCAACCCGGGCACGGCCCAGGGTGAATTGACACGCGTGCGTCGGAATACACCGACCCCCATTTTGTTTGCCAATAATTCAGCCGATGTGCCGGGCGACGCGGCCGCGAAACTCCAATTCCTCGGTACTTACCTCAGCCGCATCCACAACCCTAAATTTGAAATCACTCTCGTCGGCCATGCCAGTGCTACCGGCAGTAAAGATCACAACAAAGCCCTCTCGGACCGACGAGCGCAGAACGTCACCGCCATTCTGACAGGCGCAGGGGCCGGTCATCACAAAATGAACGCCTCCGGTGTGGGACAAGAGGGAGCTGATGCCAGCGAACAATGGCGTAAAGTCGAAATCACCAGTGACACGCCCCCTGGTTGGCAAAATATGCAGGACACAACCGCCCACGAATTTGGGCACATGATCGGTCTCGGGGACGAGTACCTGGGGGATGATCCCACCCAGACATTAGCCACGCATCACGCTCTGGTCGCCAAAGCCTTCGGCAAAGATTATGCCGATCAGGTGGCTAAACGGGGTGATACAGACTACGCCAGTGTGATGGAGGGTGGTGACGATGTGCGTATTCAGCATTATGTTACCTTCTGGTCCGCCCTGGCTGAGGCTACCCAAAAAGCCGCGCTACCTGATCCCAAGTTTGGCTACGACGATTGGAAATTCATTGGCTAAACCATTTCAATTTGTCTCATAACCGGGCTTCCAGACGAAACCCGGCCCCTCAAAAACAATCCATGATCTTAAAAGACGACACCCATTTAGATGTTCGTTTGCAACGGCGTGACACATCGCCGCTACCCGAGGGTATCTGGTTACGCTTCCAGGCCATTAACCGGGGCAAAGACCCATCCTACAATTACCGCTGGCAGTTACATGAAGATGGTCGTTGGTTTAATGCCTGGCATTCGGGCGATACCAGCGACTGGCAGACCCCTTTTGATACCCCCTTACCCGATCAACCTACAGCCGAGCTACCGGCAACCCTCATGCACCAAATTCGGGAACAGTTATCTCTGGCCCAATTTATGACCCAACCCCCTTTCCAGCAGGATAAAACGGTTGAAGATGGCAGTTATTATATCGTGACGGCACAAAGTGATGGGCAAACCCATGAAGTTATTTATAATGCCGTCTCCCCCCCGCCTGTCCCTTTTCTGGAAAAAATCGTACATCAATATGGCTACTAATCATTCTGCTCCCTGGGCCAGCATCTCTGCCAGCATTATTCCCCTGGAACCACGACAAATGGGGTATCAAGAGGCCTTAGCGTCCCCTTGTGTCTCGTGTGGTACGGCCCCATGTTGCACACATCTGCCTCTGCATACGTTTAAGATTACGAACTTGCTGGAACTGGATCATGCTATCTATTTACTCAATTTTGATCGCATTCAACTGGGGTTATCGGCTTCTGGGGAGTGGAGTGTATATTATACGCACCCGTGCCGCTTTCTGAGCCGCAAAGATTTCACCTGTACGGTGCATAATACCCCAGCTCAACCGCAAATTTGCGTGCATTACAACCCATACAACTGCTGGTATAAGCGGGTTTTTACCCAGAGTGTCAATCAAGAATTTCTGATGATTGATCGGGAGCGGATGGAATTTATTCTGCAACATATTGTTTTGGATGAGAACCGGCAGATAGCCGCTGTGCCTGATTGGCAGAGCATGATTGTGGCGATGGCCGACATGGGTAGCCAGGTCAATAGCCGCACAATAGAACCAGATTTACAGGATGAGGCTTTACGTCAGTGGGAAGAACTGGTTTTACAAGAATCCCTCACCCCTGATCCGGCGCCTCCGAAAAATTATGAGGCCATTCAGAACCCCTGCACCGGTTGTGCCGCCTATTGCTGTAAAACGCTGGTCTTTCCTCACGGCTTCCCTACTACCGCCAGCAATCTGGACTATTACCGCTTCTGTCTAGGGTTTCCCGGTGTCGAACTAGGCATCTCCGATGCGGGCTGGTCAGTGATTGTCAAAACAACATGCCGCCACCTGACTGAGGATAATCGTTGTGGGGTGTATGGAGAGGCATCGCGGCCGCTTATCTGCAAATATTACGACGCTCTGAAATGCACCTACCGGGGCCAGTTTGGTCTGCCACGCCCGGACAATTTCCTGCGTGTTCGCCTGGAACAATTCCCCTGGCTGTCCGAATGTTTTCCCTTTGATGATCAGGGGAATATCATGGCTATGCCAACCAGCGAACAAGTGCGTGAGCATATCGAGAGCCGCTGGCAAGGGGCGGGGCGACTTCACGTTATTCAACCCCTGGCCTGAACCTCTAACTGGTTAATTATCGCACATCAGAAAATCGCGAAATTTTTTGCCTTACTTTGGATATGACCTATTGTTTCACCCTGACCCCACTTTACAGATATAATCAATCGACTAACGTTGTGTTTAACCCTAACTACACCCCACTTCTTTATGAAAAAAGCTATTCATTCCTTGCTTGGTAGTGAAAAGATCAGCGCCAAATCACCTCACAAACCTGTTGGCCTGGCCCCTGCTCCTCACCGTTCAGCACCCCACCTGTCCCATACGGCCCGCCTATCACGCCTGTCTGGCCATGCCACGTCGCGGCCGCAACGCCAGGCCTCGGTGTTACAAATGCAAGCCCAGATGGGCAACGCCTTTGTGCAACGGTGGTTAAATGGTGGCCCCCAGACTACCACCATCCAACGCCAATGCCCCTGCCAGGAAAAAGATGAAAGCGAAGGTGAATGCCCCACCTGCAACCAACAGAAGGTTCAACGCCGGTCAGCCGATACCATTCAGCGGGAAGAAGGCCCCGGCGAAACCAGCCACGAATACAATTGGGGGCGATTAGGCCGCATGGATGAATTAAAGAGTGCCATCCAGACCGAGACGGAAGCCAGCCTACAAACCCGTGCCAACCTGGAGCTATTATCGGAAGCATTTCCCGAAGAGCGGGTCAAACTGGAAGAGACGCTCAACAAAAGTCGCTTGAACCTGATTGCGCTTCTTGAAGAACGAGTGGGGTTGCTCAAAGAAGAAATTATTTCCTTAAACGCAGGCGTTGAAGAGCAGATCAATTCACTCGACAATGATAATGAGGCGATCCTGGCCGAAGCCGAGCAGTTGCAAAAAGAGCTACAACAGCATCAGGAACAGTTGCGGCCGCTGAAAATGTGGCACATGCGGCAACAAATCAGCGACATCAACGAGCAATTGGCCGCCATCGAAGCGGAACTGGCCCCGTTGGGCAAAATAAAGGACAGCCCTGATCCCACCACCCAACTCCTGCTCAACCGCAAAGCCGATCTGGAAAAACAGAAGGAGCAACTGGCTAAAGCCCTCACTGGCGACGCCCTGGAATACGAGCAGTTCGACAAACGCTGGGGAGCCACACGGTATGGTCTCAAAGAAGAATGTGGTTCCATTGGATCTTCCGGTTGCGGTCCCACCACCCTGGCAATCCTACTGAACCATCTTTACCGTGAAGACCCGGAAAACCTGTCAGCCCATAGCCGCATGGAAATCGTGTCCCCGGAAGAAACCGCCACCTATGCCGAAACCAATGGCCGTATCTGTGGTAAGGGCACCAGCGGTAACGCGATGGTAACAAACGTGCCTACACAATGGCCTGGTTTTGAGGGGGAACGCCTGGATATCAATCAGGCCACCAGTGAGTTACGCAATGGCAACCTGATCATTTTCCTCTGCAAGAGTTGCACTGGGCAAAACAAAAAGGGTGGCGACAAAAGTTATAAAGGGCATTTTATGGTGTTGAGTGGGGTCAATGGCTCCGGCAAGAAAGCCGTTTATGATGTGCTAGACCCCGGCGCCAACGAACGGGCCGATATTTCCACCATCAGTTACGAGAATTTGAGTGGTCATAACGGCGGCTTTTGGATTGTGCGGCGTAAATAATTCTTTCCAGAGCTACAACTGATTATTGGGGAACGGGTAGCCCGGCGGCATCTGGTGGATGATTTACGGGCTGATTTGCAAGGGTTGGCAACTTTTGCGGGCAACCAGCCCCAGATGCAGACCTTCATCGTGACTGCTTCCACCAATTTTGAGACCACCGAAGCGGCCGAGTCCCAGACCTATGACGATACCGATTACCCCCGGATGCGGGAGGCTAATTTTGCCGTTGGTGTGCCCCTGGCCGATCTGGAAGCCGCTTCTGGTGAAGTGACGAACATGACGAGTGCGTTGAGTATGTTTAGCACTGCGACCGCGGCCTTTACCTCTGGTATGCACATAGACACGGGGCATGCGGAATCTGCGGCCTACGACCTCATGGCAACCAGATCTGCCCTAACTGATACTGACCTGGCCCGTTTGCAATATAACCCGGAATTCAAAGCCCTGGTTGTGGATTGCCAGCAGATGATTGACTTTCTGGTAGCAGAGCATCTGGCGGGGGCAGACCCGGCCCATGAAACCTTGCAACTGTTACACCAAACATTGCGGGATTTCACCTGGGTGGCCGATCCTGCCTGACCAAGAAGCTTTATTAGCCTCTAGCTCTTGCGACGACAAAATCCCCACCACTGTGCCGGGTAACTCTCAGAGGGACATGATCGCGGATGACCTGTTCGATGAAACTTTTCAAACTATCTCTAAACTGATTGACGCTGACACTTTCCATGTGCTTTGTTCCTCAAGATGTACGGCAATACCGTACATTATAGTTTGACCCATTCGCCAAGCAATCCACCAATTTTTCGGTAGCAGTCATTTGACTCGCTGGTTATACTCCACAAACTGGCAGTTCCGTTGAAGATTGATTTATTCTACTTTTTTCAACAATTTTTCTGCCTCAAACTTGGCTAATCATTTGTCTGATAATGACCTCAACTAACAAATATGCGTGCTTTAAGCTTGATCTTCATTCTGTTCACTCTTTTAGTCGCTTGCGACACACGTAATACCTCGTTTACTGAGACAGCGGTCTCAAATGAAGTCAATCCAATCATAAAAGAAGTTTGTCCTGCTGCTCGTGAGGTAACTCTACCAGACTTACATCTAGACGAAGATACGCAGTTATTGATGCGTCCAAGTAATACTATGAATGTTGGTGTTTGGGTAATGACTGGGATGGATCAACAACCAGTGATGATTCCTAACACCGTGCATACCAATGACTCGTTTTTCTATTTTGAAAGTCTCAGCCCAGACGCAAAATGGCTTTTGTTCCATAACATTCAGAGTGAAGGGGAATTTGAAGACAGGGGTTCTCTTTGGATTGTGTCTCTTGATGGGTATGAACAAATTAAATTACTGTCAATGCGATACGAGGAAGGTAGCCTTCATATGGAGCTAGAAAACGGCTCCAACCGTTGGGTAGTGCTAAATACTAGTGGCAGGATAGGTTTTTACTGGTCTGATCGAGATGAGATTACTATCACGTCACAGATTTGGAATGCTGCATCCGTATACCCGATGTATCCGATTTTCACCCTAGATATCAATTCTCTGGAGGGCAATTACTTCTTCAATCCCGACGAAACGGCTGGCTGGAGTTTGGGAGTCAAATTGGGTCAGGACTTGCTATGGAATGATAAATCATTTGAAGTTTACAAGCCTAGTTCACAGCCTTTTTTCTTGTATGACAGATCACAAGGAACTTCGCAAAGCATTTTTAAGTGGCTACAAAACGAGACCTGGATCATCTGGGATGCAGCTACTTTGCTAGGGTTTCGTTACTGGCAAGATATATCCGGGTTAGTTACTGTAGTCATTATTCAGCCCTACGGTTTTGATATAGCATCTAGTCTAGACTTCACCACCCTTACAGAAGCAACTGAGTATAACGAAGTTATGGCAAAAGTAATTGTTCCACCTGGAGAAGGATTCTTAGGTGAACACAGGTATCCGACCAATTTACAACTGAATTGGATTTCTCCAGATGGATATTCATTTGGTCTTGTGGTTGATTCTACTGATGAAACCAAACAGTTCTATATTTATGATCGAGTTACTCAATCCTTGCGCGATTATTGCCTGATCCCACGCGAATTCAATTTCCAATTTAAAGCCTCGCCCGATGGGAAATATTTGGCTTGGGGAGTAACGGACACAATTATTTTGGAATTATCAACTGGTAGGTTAGCACGTATTTCTGGAATGACCTTGCTCGATTGGATTGCCAGTGGATCATAGCTCATCGCTTGGGTATAGGTGATTATCATGTTCTCCTCAAAACTTCCTTTCACTGTAGACAAAAGAACTTACAACAGCTAATTGGCTCTTGCTTAACAGACCATGAAGATCACCCAAACGTTGTACGTCCACAAACGAGAAGATTGGCGGGAGTGGTTGATGGCGCATTACCAGACGGAGCCGGAAATCTGGCTGGTGTATTACCGTGTCGAGACAGGCAAACCGCGCATCGCCTACAACGACGCTGTGGAAGAGGCTCTCTGCTTTGGCTGGATTGACAGCACCGTCAAAACCCTCGACGAAGAACGCACCGTCCAACGATTCTCGCCCCGTAAACCCAAAAGCGGCTACTCCCAAACCAACAAAGAGCGATTGCGCCGCCTCATCCCCCAGGGCAAGGTTATGCCAGAGGTAGAAGCCAGCCTGGGCAACATCCTCAACGAGCCGTTTGTGATGCCCGCCGACATCCTGGATGCGCTCCGGGCCAATTCCCAGGCATGGGCCAATTTTCAGCGGTATTCCGAGCCGTACCAACGCATCCGCATCGCCTACATTGACCATTCCCGGAACCGACCCGGTGAGTTTGAGAAGCGGTTGAATCATTTTTTGAAGTTGACGGAGCAGGGTAAACAGTTTGGTTTTGGGATTGAGTCCTATTTCTAAGGAGTTCCCCATGGGCCTACAGCGCACCACGGTGGATGAAAACAGCGAGTTTGCGAGTAGCGAGTAGCGAGTGGGAACTCAGAACTTGAAACCTGAAACTCGAAACTCGAAACTTGTTTTCGTAGGAGGGACAAGACGGTGAGTAAACAGGCCACAGAACCAATGAAGAAACGAGGGTGGGTGATACCAATGCGGCCGCGATCCCCCCATGAACCCCATCGTGCCGCCACACCCCTGGAACTATTCTTCGACCTGGTGTTTGTGGTAGCCGTGGCTCAAGCCGCCAGCCGCCTGCATCATGGTCTGGCCGAAGCGCATGGGGGCGAGGCCGTTCTCAGCTTTGTCATGGTGTTTTTCGCCATCTGGTGGGCCTGGATGAACTTCACCTGGTTTGCCTCGGCTTACGACAACGACGATGTGCCCTACCGGTTGGCTGTGTTCATACAACTGACAGGGGCATTGATTCTGGCCGCCGGTGTACCCCAGGCATTCGATGAGCGAGATTTCGCCATTGTAACGTTGGGGTATGTGGTGATGCGTCTGGCGATGGTGGGCCAATGGCTCCGTGCCGCCCGGTCTGATGAGGAGCGGCGTGTCTGTGCCACACGGTATGCCATCGGCATCACCCTCTGCCAGATGGGGTGGATCGCCCTGCTCTTTTTGCCGTTGGGGCTGATGGGGTTTGCCCTGATGGTCATAGCTGAGTTAGTCGTCCCCATCTGGGCAGAAAGGGTGACCGCGACCCCCTGGCATCCTGAACATATCAGCGAACGGTACGGCCTGTTTACCATCATTGTTCTGGGCGAATCTATTTTGTCGGCGTCGCAAGCCATTCAATCAACGATTCAGACCGGAGAGTTCAGCGGCGCACTGGTAGGGATTATCGTTGGTGGGTTGCTGATTGTGCTGACGATGTGGTGGTTTTATTTTGATCGGCCTACCCACAATCTGCTCGACTCATTGCAGACGGTGTTCTTGTGGGGGTATGGGCATCTGTTTATTTTCGCGGCCGCGGCCGCTGTGGGAGCCGGTATCGCCGTGACGGTAGACCAGGCCACCCACCATGCTGAAATTGGCCCACGTGGAGCCGGGTTCGCGGTGGCCATCCCAGTGGCGATTTACCTGATGGGGTTATGGGCGATTCATACGCGGCCGCGGGCCAGCAGTTGGTTTCAGATTGCCCTTTTCCCGGTTGCTACCCTTCTCATTCTGCTAACCCCGCTCACCGGTCAGCCCGTATTGTGGACAGGTCTGCTTATGGCGGTGCTCCTGAGTATCAAACTCATCGCCAGGTATCGCTACGGCGTTGGAACCACCTTGATTTGAACATCCCACTTAGGGTTCAATCGCAAATAACTTTGGACTTTGTAGATTGGTTCAATCTCCAAAGATTGAACCAATCTTACCAGGTTAAAAACGAGCGAACCCTTAGAATAAGCCTTCACCTGTATTCATCAGGCCAATGAATCTTATGGGGAAAACTTATGAGCAAGATAGTAACCCTACCGGCTGAACAGTCGGACACAGCAAAGTTTAGACACCTTATTTGAAGGTGTGACGCGAATGCGTTTACTTGATGGCGGAGCTGCCAATGGCAAAGCTCTAGGTACAGAACTTTTGCTGGAATTGTCTGATGCCCCTGCGATTGCCGCACTACATGGGCATTTATCTATCATCGAAGATGAAAATAGCTTTTTTCATTGCATGTGTTTGGGTGAGCAAGCGGTAGAGTTGTACAGAGGGGTGGAACATATCGCCACGATTGGTTTGCATCATGGTCGTTCTATTCGCTGGGATGGGTGGGAGTGGGATGCAGAACTTGTGGATGGACACGGTTTGCTGGTTTGGTTGGCCGAACAAGGGGTTGCCTCACCACTAGAGAGATACCAGGAATCGCAACGCCGGGCAGAACAAGCCCGCCAGACTGCCCGGCGTTGGCAAGA
>Ga0307505_10003209_pt1 | contig 10428 bp, 5 predicted proteins | sample 23_S_MG_FD_202183 | JGI IMG/M metagenome (GOLD analysis project Ga0307505, IMG submission 202183) | Soil microbial communities from Populus trichocarpa stands in riparian zone in the Pacific Northwest, United States - 23_S | ecosystem: Environmental > Terrestrial > Soil > Riparian zone > Trees... | reverse complement strand
CCACCGGCGGCCGCGAATTCCCGCCGCCCGATGGACACCCGGCGCAGGGCGATGTCCAGGGGCCAGAGCAGGAGCGCCAGCACGAGCAGGTACGGCCACAGGTCGGTGAATCGGCTCGTGGCGGTGAGGTCGCGGACCCATGGGTCCAGCGGCGTGGCCACGATCGAGCCGCCCGTCGCCGTGCGGACCGACGCGAGGAATGCCTCGTTCGGTCCCAGCACCCGGTACTCGCCCGAGGTCGGGGCGACCAGGCCGAGCGTGCGACCCAGCGGCGACGACCCAGGCCGCAGCTGGGTGATGCGCACGGCGTAGGCACCGGCGGCCACATCGCCCAGCCGCGCCTCGTAGACGCCCGGGGCGACCTGGACCAGCGAGACGCCCCGCGGTTCCAGGTCCGGCCCGACGACCACCGCCGACGTGTCGTAGAAGTCGCGCGGCGAGCCGTCGGGTTCCACGCTCTCGACGTGGAGGGTCGTCCGACCGCCCTGCGTGTCGAAGCGCGCCTCGATGCCGCCCGTCTCCTCACCCGGGAACGTCCACGACACGAGCTGGCTGAAGAACCGCGAGAAGCCGCTCCAGCCCACCCAGTCCCGCGCCCACCGACCGGTCGAGTCGGACGTCCACGCCACCGAGCGCCCGAGGCCGTACTGCCATTGCGCCAGGAGCGGGTCGTCGCGCGCCGTGACGAGGACCGTCTGCGCGGCCGGTTTGGCGGTCGTGCCGTTGTAGCCGCGAAGGCGCGGCAGGCCGTCCTCCAGGCCGCGCAGGATGGGCGAGGACGAGGTCAGGATCGGGAAGAACGCCTCCTCGATGATCTGCTGGCCGGAGACCTGCTGGGTTTCCTTGAGGAAGATGTCCGGGATGCTGGCCGGGTTGGCTGCGTCGTAGAACCGACCGCCGCCGCGCTGGGCGAGACCCTCCAGGAACGGGTTGGAGCCACCGCCGGCGCCCACCGTCGAGAGCGTGATCCCGGCCGCCTTCATGCGCTCAAGGATCTGCTCGTACTGGCCGGATGAGGACCAGCCGTCGGTCAGCAGGATGATGTGGCGTCGCGTCGCGGTCGCGCTCTCCAGCGATCCCACGGCCTGCTCCAGCCCGACGAAGATGTTGGTCTGGCCCACCGGCTGGATGCCGGCGATCTGGCCCTGGAGGTCCGCTACGTTCGCGAGCGGTTGGGTCCGGACGACCCAGTGCGCCTGCTCGTTGAAGGACACCACCCCCAGTTCGTCGCGCGCGCTCATCGCCGCCGCCGCACGCAGGATCGCCTCCTTGCCGATGTCCACCTTGCGCACGCCTTGGATCTGCGTTCCCCCGCCGACCCCTTCGCCGAACGTGTTGCAGTGGCAGGCATCCATGGAACCCGACTGATCGATGACCACGACGAGTGCGACGTCCGGCTGCTTCTCGCGATCGCGGACGCCCATGTCCACCGGCAGGGTCTCCTCCAGCGGTGTCCGCTGGTAGCCGCCGGCGCCGTACGAGTCTGGCCCGCCGATCATCACCAGGCCCTTGCCCAGGTCGCGAACATAGACCTGGAGGGCTGCCAGCTGACGGTCTGACAGGCGCACGCGCGGCACGTCCACGAGGACCACGCTGTCGTACGTGGCGAGATCGGCGAACTCCGTGGGCAGCGCCTCCGGGACGATGGTGTCCACCAGCTGGCGTTGCGATTCGAGCGCCGCCACGAGCTCTGCCGCCACCGCGGGATCGCCCGCCAGCACGAGCGTCCGCGGCTCGCCCTTGACGATCGTGTTCGAATCGGCTCGGTCGTTCTCGGAGAAGGTGTCCCGGGCGGCCTCCACGACCACGCGGAACGTGTGGAAGCCGGCGTCTGTGGGCGTCACGTCGAACACGACCCGGGTCAGGCCCGCCGCGAGCTGCACCCGCTCCGTGGCCACGATCTGGCCGTCGGCGAAGAGGCGCACCGCGGCCGGTTGGGCGACGGACGAGCGGATCTCCGCGATCACCTCCACGGACTCGCCAAGGTTCGACGTGGACGGGGTGACGAGCCGCTCCACGAGGACCTCGTCCGAATCACCGAGGCCGATCAACCGCGTCTCGATGCGCACGTCACGGGTGGCGGCGAGCGCTGCCTCCGCCTGGCCCGTCCCCGACGTGTCGTTGCCATCGGACATGAGCACGATCCGTTTCTGGGCGTCGTCCGGGAAGAGCGCCGTGGCCAGGCGCAGGGCCGCGCCGATATCGGACGCCGAGCGGACCGGGGTGGACGCGATGCGGTCGATCTCGGCGAGGTCGGACGGCAGGCGTTCCACGAGCGCCTCCTTGCCGAAGGCGACGATCCCAGCCACGTCCCCGTCCGGGATGACCTCCAGCGTCTCGCGCAGGAACGCCAGCGCATCCTCGCGACCCTCGTTCCCGACCGAGTCGGACAGGTCCACGACGAAGACCGTGGCCAGCCGATCGACCGGCAGCACGAGGCGGACACCGGCCAGCGACAGCACGAGGGCGCTCAGCAGCAGGGTCCGCACCACGAGCGCCATCCGCCGTCGACCGACCCCGACCCGCCGCCTCGAGCTCAGGTACAGGGCGACGGTCAGGGCCATCACCGGGACCAGGAGCAGCAGGGCGAGCGGGCTCTCGAACGCGATCCCCATCACCCGGCCCGCCCGAGGCGCGCACCGATGCCGCGGCGCAGGCGGATCAGGCCGTCACGATGGAACAGCGCCCATTCGGCGCACAGGCCGATGAGCACGACCAGGACGATCGGCACCCACAGCTCGTCGCGGGCGGTCGGGCGTTCCGCCACGCCCGGACCGGCGCCGCTCCCCGGCGCTGGCGACGGATCCGGGGAGGTGCCCAGGGCCTCGATGGTGGCTGCGGACCCAGGCGCGATGGTCGATTCGTCGACATCGAACAGGGCGACGGCGAAACGGACCGGCGCGAACGGATCGTCCGGTGGCGGCGAGGCACCGGGCGATCCGACCGGGGAGGCCGACGCGTCCGGCGTGGCCGTCACGGCCCCGCTCGGGGCGGGCGACGCCGCCGGGTCCGGGACCGGGGTCACCGTGTAGATACCGAGGTCACTCGTGCCGGCGAAGGTGACCGTGGAGCCGCCCCGGGTGGAGGGGACGAGGTCGGTCAGCGTGCCGTCGGGGTGCGTGACGGTCAGGCTGGCCGCACCGGCGGGGATCGTCAGTTCCACGGGCGTGCCCGGCTCGACCGGCTCCGTCGGAGCGCTGGAGCCGCCCAGCAGTTCGCCGGTCAGGTTGGCGATCAGGATCGGGAACGCCACCTGCAATGGCAGGTCGGAGCGCCGCGGCTCGAAGGCGAGGACCGCGGTCGGCAGGCCGTCCCGCGACCCGGCGTACAACAGGGGAGCACCGCGCGGTCCGGGGACGATCATGCGAGCCCACTCGGGCAGTACGAGCTGGGACGCCTCCGCGATATGCGTCGTGGACAGGTCCACGTAGCGCAGGATCGGCTCGTCCGGGGCCAGTGAGCCGATACCCGGGTTGCGCAGCGTACCCGTGACCTGCCCCAGGGGACTCGTCCGCGGTGGCGCGATGGCCAGGATCGGCGTCCGCGGCAGGGTCGTGGGCAGCGTGCCATGGAAGATCACGAGGTCCCACGGGCGGCCGTCCCTGCGCTCCGTCGCCGGGCCGTATTCGGACGGCTTCACGCCGTACAACTCCGCGTTCGGCAGGTAGCTGAGCGCCGTCTCCAGGTACGGATCGCCCTCGCCCACGACGAGGATCAGCCGGGTCCGTGCGGGAGGGATGACCGCCCATGCCCGGTCGTCCACCGTGAGCTGGTCCGGGTCGCCGGTCGCGGTGGCATCCCTGGCCGTCAGGCGGACCTCGATCGCGGTGACGTCGCCGGGGACATCGTCGATGATGATGTTGGCCCGGGCCTGTGGCTCCAGCGTGACGTCGCGGACCTCCAGCAGCCGGTCGTCGCCCCACAGCTCCACCCGGCGGGATGTGAGCTCCAGGTCCAGGTTGGCGACGCTGATGAACACGGAGCGGGTGACGGCCGACGGGGCGGTCCGCACCGCCAGCCCGACGATCGCCTGGTTCTTCCGGTCGCGCCCCACGGGCAGGACCGTGACGCGCGCGTCGACCGTCGCCGTGGCCGGCGTGGCGAGGGCGGCGTCCGTGGCCACCAGCACCTGGGCATCCCCGGACCGAGCGGCGAGCTTGGACGCCAGCTCCAGCGCATCGCCAAGGTCGCCACGGCTCGGCGTGAGGCCGATGCCATCCAGCGCGTCGCGGACGCGCCCCATGTCGCTCGATTCGTTGACGACGATGCGGGCGCTGCGGTCTGCGGCGATGACGCTGACCTTGCCGCCGGTCGGCAGGTCGCGCAACGCCTCCAGCGCGGCGGCCTTGGCGGCCGTCAGGCGATCGGGAAGGACGTCCGTGGCGCCCATGCTCGCGGAGGTATCCACGACCAGCACGATGTCCCGGGCCAGGCCGGCGGGTCGCTCCACGAATGGCCGGGCCGCGAGCAGCGCCAGGATGAGCACGAGCAACAGCTGGAGGATCAGGAGCAGGCTCCGTCGCAGCTTCTGCCACGGCGCGTTGGCTTCGACGTCCGCCACGAGCCGCGTCCACAGCAGCGTCGACGGCACGACCGCTTCGTCCCGGCGCAGCTTGAGCAGGTACATGGCGATGACCGCCGGGATGAACAGCAGGCCGAGCAACGCGAGGGGCGTGGTGAACGGCACGGTCAGCCCAGCACCCGGCGGCGCCGCAGCTCGGCGAACATGAGGTCCGCGAGGTTGACGTCGCTCGCGAGGTCAACGTAGCTGGCGCGTCGCTTGGCCGCGACATCGGCGAAGCCGGCCTTCCAGGCCGTCAGGCGGTCCCGGTAGGCATCGATGGTCGCGAGGTCCGCGGTGATGTCCACGCGGTCGCCGGTCTCCACGTCCACCAGCCGGAGATCGCCCTGGAGCGGCGGATCGAGCTCATCGGGTGACAGGACGTGCAGCACGATCAGCTCCGAACCGGTCGCGGCGAGCTCGCGGATCACCCGGTCCGCCGCCGGGTCCAGGAGGTCGGACAGGAGGATCACGACGCCGCGGCCGTGCAGCTGGGCGCCGGCGTGGCGAGCGGCGGCCACGAGGTCCGTGGGGCCTTCGGCCACGGTGATCGCCGACAGGTCGGCGAGCAGCCGGAAGACCCGGCCGGAGCCGCGGAGCGCCGGCCGACGGCGCGCCATGCGACCGGTCAGGGCACTGACCGCTACCCGGTCCTCGCTGGCCAGGCCGATGTACCCGAGGGCGGCCGCGGCACGCTTGGCGAACAGCAACTTGGACGGGTTCCCAGTGGCCATGGAGGCGGACGCGTCGACCAGGAGCGTGACGGTGACGTCCTCCTCCTCCACGAACAACTTGACGAACAGCCGTTCCAGGCGGGCATAGACGTTCCAGTCGAGCTGGCGCAGGTCATCGCCCATGGCGTAGTCGCGATAGTCGGCGAACTCCACGGACTGGCCGCGCTTGACGCTCCGCCGTCCGCCTTTCAGCCCACCCCGGACCGGCGAGCGCATCAACAGCAGGAGCCGTTCCAGCTGGCGGAGGAAGGTCTCGTCAAAGACGGTCGGATCGACCTCGCTCGGAAGGAAGACCGGGCGCGTCCCCGCCGCGGCGACGGCAGGGGCGGGTGGGGCCCCCTGGTCGAGGCCGGGACGCTCGGTCATCGCTGGTGAGCCGCCTACTCGACCGACGGCACGGCGACCGTGTCGAGGATCGTCCGGACCACGGCCTCGCTCGTGATGCCCTCGGCTTCACCCTCGAAGTTGAGGATGATTCGATGGCGCAGGGACGGCAGCGCGACCGCGCGGATGTCGTCCGTGGACACGTTGAAGCGGCCGTCGAGCAGGGCATAGATCTTGCCGGCGGTCACGAGTGCCTGGGCGCCGCGAGGCGACCCGCCGTAGCGGACGTAGTCACGCACGAGCCCCGGCGCCCGCGGCTGATCCGGATGCGTGGCCGCGAGGACGCTGACGGCATACGCCGTCACGTGCGGCGCGATGGGCACCGCCCGGGCCAGCCGCTGCATCTCGACGATCTCCGCCGCGGTGCACACCTTGGAGGCCGTGACGCTCTCCGAGCCGGTGGTCCGATCCATGATCGTGACCAGGTCCTCCTCCGACGGGAACGGGACCATGACCTTCATGATGAAGCGGTCCAGCTGCGCCTCGGGCAGGGGATACGTCCCCTCCATCTCGAGCGGGTTCTGGGTCGCCAGCACGAAGAACGGCGGGTCCAGGGGAAAGCGCTGGCGGGCGACAGTGACCTGGTGCTCCTGCATCGCCTCCAGGAGGCTCGACTGGGTCTTGGGCGTGGCCCGGTTGATCTCGTCGGCGAGGACGAGGTTCGCGAAGATGGGGCCCGGCTGGAATCGGAACACCCGCTGACCACCCTCCTCGATGAGGATGTTGGTGCCGGTGATGTCGGCCGGCATGAGATCCGGGGTGAACTGGATCCGGTTGAACGTGCAATCGATGACGTCCGCGATGGTCCGGACGAGCATCGTCTTGCCGAGGCCCGGGACGCCCTCCAGCAGCACGTGGCTGTTGGCCAGCAGGCCGGTCAATGTCTGGCGGACCAGGTCGCGTTGACCCACGATCACGCGGCCGACTTCGCGCTCGATGGCCTGCGCGCGTTCGGCGAAGGCCTCCGGGGCGAGGCGCTGTGTGGGGTCGGCGGTGACGGGCGCTTCCATGGCGGCCTCCGGTGTGCGACGACCGGCGAGGCGGTCGCGGATGTCGACGCTGTGGCTAGTTCGACGGGTTCAGCGAGCTGAAGTAGTCACGCACGTAGTCCTTGACGGACAGCGGGACGTATCCGCGATCCAGGGACGTCTGCGCGTAGCGCTCGAAGTCGGTGTAGACCTGCTGATATGGGGTGAGGGCGCCGTTGTCCGTGCCGGATCCCACCTGGTTGCCCTGCTGGGTCTGGCCGTCGCCGCCGGTCCCCGCCACGTAGGACGGGTCGCCGGGGCGCCCGACGCGATCGAACGGGGCGAAGACCGACGAGAGGTCGTCGCCGAGCTCGGCTGCGCGGTTGGCGCCCGTCGGGGCGCCAGGCAGACCGGCGCTCTGACCGGAGCCGAGGTGGCTGGCATTGGACCCGCCGCCACCGATGCCGCCTTGGCCCTGGCCCTGCCCTTGACCCTGGCCCTGCCCTTGACCCTGGCCCTGGCCCTGCCCTTGCCCTTGACCCTGGCCCTGCCCTTGACCCTGGCCCTGCCCTTGCCCTTGACCCTGACCTTGCCCTTGCCCTTGACCCTGACCCTGCCCTTGCCCTTGACCCTGACCCTGCCCTTGCCCTTGACCCTGGCCCTGGCCCTGCCCCTGGCCTTGCCCCTGCTGGCCCTGGCGGCCCGCATCGGCGAGATCCCGCCGGGCATCCTGGAGTCGCGACGCGGCTTCCGCCAGATCGCGGTTCGTGGTGATCCTGGCCTGGGCGCCGGTCATCGCTTCACCGAGGCGGTCCAGCGCGGCCTTCGCCCCGGCGCTGTCACCCTGGGCCAGGCTCTGCGCGGCATCGCGCAGCGCCGTCGCCGATGCTCCATCCGCGCCGGCGGCCGTGGACTGCATCTCCGCCAGCTGCCGCGCCAACTCCCGGCGCTCCGCGTCGGTCATCTCGTCCAGCTGTTCGCCCAGTTCATCCAGGTCTCGCTGGGTCTGTTCGGGATCGCCGTCGCGATTGGCGTTGGGGTCGCCGGTCGCGGCCCGGGACAGCGATCGCGACAGCGACGTCATGGACGAGGCGCGCTGCTCCGCGGACGGGTCGAGGCGAGCGCGCACGTCGTTCTCCACGGCGCCCAGCTGGCGAAGGTTGGCCGCGAGTTCGTCCGGCCGTGCTCGCAGCTGGCGGGCCAGTTCGCGCAGCTCCTGGGCGAGTTCCGTGCGCGGATCGGAGGTTTCGCCGCCGCGCGACTCGAGGTCGTCGGCGAGGTCGTCCAGGCGGTCTGCCTGACGGTCCGCGGCTTCACGCACGTCGCGCTGCTGCGCGATGACGGTATCCTGGGGGTTGGGGATCGCCAGCACGGGCACCAGCAGGAAGACGGCCGCAAGCGTCGCCAGCGCGGGTGAGCGCGAGAAGCGGGGCTTGAACAACACGGGGGCCGTCCGGAGCACGGCCAGGGCGTCGCGTCGCTGGCGACGAACGAACCGGTCGGTCTCGGCCGCGTCGTCAAGTGGGTCGTCGTCGCCCGGGGCGCCATCGACACCCGGCCCGGCGGACTCCGGGAAGCCGACGGCGAGCTCGAGCGCGGACGAGACGCGATCCCCGAGGCTGCCCTCCATGTCCACGGCCAGCGCCGTCTCCCCGATGCCGGGGCGTGCCTGCGCGGCGGCCACCAGGAGTCCCAGACCGGCGAGCACGGGGATCGCGAGGGCCACGAGCGGCGCGGCCTCGATCGGGACGAAGCGAGCGACGGTCCACAGCCCGGCCTGCGCGACCGCGACCACGGCGAGGGCGATCCACGTGCGGCGCACGATGCGTCGCGCCCAGAGTCGGCGGCGATGTGCTGCAAGAGACGATCGGATGGCGAGGAGGCCCGGATCCAGCGGTCCGTGGAGGACGGCCCGTGGATCGGCCGGCACGACGGTCGCGACGGATACCCCATCCTGGCGATGGCGGGCGAGCGAGAAGCGGGAACGCAGTGTCATACGACGGGACTCCTGGAGGGTCGCGGACCGCGCCGGAGTCGCCAGCGGCGGGTCGGGGAGACGGACTGGACGGACAGGAACAGGAAGACGGCGGCCAGGATCAGCCAGGTGAGGACGCTCTTGGGCCAGAGGGCATCACGCTCCGGTGCCGCGAACTGCTGTTGGGCCGGCATGACGTCCATGGCGGGCCCCCGCCCGCCGCCGCGGGAGTCCACGCCGAACCCGACGCCCGGGGCCGGACGGTCCATGAAGATGATGCCGTCGTTCGTTGGCACGAGTGCCTGGACGCCGGAGCACCACGCCCCACCGAAGCTCGATTCCGTCTCGCACAGGACATCTGCCTGGGCGATGAACGGATTGACGTAGCCAAGGACGGCTGGCGCCCGCATCCCGAAGAGGCCACCGACGCGGTTGCCGTTGTTGTCCCAGGTCCCCATCGCGGACCAGAAGATCAGGATGAACACGGTCCCGATGGTCATCGCCAGGACGCCGAAGATCGTGATCGCGGTCGCCGCGGTGGTCCGCTTGACGATGCTGGAGCAGAACAGCCCGAACGCACCCAGCCCAAGGGATGTCACGAACAGCACGAGGTAGCCGCGCAGGACGTCCTCCGGGCCGACCCCGCCGAAGACGAACACGACGGCCATCAGCGGGATGGACGCGGCGATGAGCAGGAAGACGTAGACGAGGGCAGAGAGGAGCTTGCCGACGACGATCGCCGTCGAGCTGATCGGGGTCGCGATGAGCAGCTCCAGGGTCTGCTTCTCGCGCTCCAGGCTGATCGCGCCGGCCGTGGACGAGGCGGACAGGAACACGACCTGGAGCGTCATCAGCATGAGCAGGGCCGCGAAGATGCCCTGGCCGATGGCCGCACCGGCAAAGGCGGACGTGTTGCCGAACCCGGTCGCCAGGGTCCGCTCCATGATCGTCTCGACCATCAGCGCGAAGCCACCGAGGAGGAGCAGGTAGATGGTCAGGATGATGAACGCCCGCCGCCCGCGCATCCGGCCGCGCAGTTCCTTGACCCCGATGGCGGCGACCCCGCCGGCGGTCCGGGCGAACGGGATCACGCGCGCGGCTCGCGATGCACTCGGCGGCGGCGTCGCCTCCGGCGTGGGATCGGGCGCGATCGTCGTCGTCGCATCCATGTCAGGCGACCCCCACGGCGGACTCTGCCGACGGTCGATCCGGGGCCGTCACCTGCAGGAAGAGTTCCTCGAGATCGCTGGCGGCGCGGGCGAAGTTGACGATCGGCAGCCCGGCGGCGACCGATTCGGCCAGCAGGCGCGCCGTCGCGTCGTCATCGCCCCGGAACCCGATCTCGATGGTCCCGTCCTCCAGGATGACCGCCGTCGCGACGTCCGGGTCGGCGGCGAAGCGCACGCGCGCGGCCTCGAGGGCATCGCCGTCCGCCAGCAGTCGGACTCGCAGGACGGCCCCGAACCGGAGCCGGCGCTCGATGTCGGCCACACGGCCCTGGGCGAGCACCTGGCCGTGGTCCACGATGGCCACGCTCGTGCACAGCTCTTCCAGCTCGGGAAGGATGTGGCTGCTGATCAGGATGGTCTTGCCCAGGCTCCGCAGCTCCCGCAGGAGCTCGCGCAGTTCCACGCGGGCCCGCGGGTCCAGGCCGGACGCCGGCTCGTCCAGGAGCAGGACCTGCGGATCGTGGACGAGGGCGTGGGCGAGGCACAGCCGCTGCTGCATGCCCCTGGAAAGGGTCTGGACGTACGCGTCGCGTTTGTCGGCAAGGTCGACGAGATCCAGGAGGTCGCCGATCATCCG
>Ga0307505_10003208_pt1 | contig 10430 bp, 11 predicted proteins | sample 23_S_MG_FD_202183 | JGI IMG/M metagenome (GOLD analysis project Ga0307505, IMG submission 202183) | Soil microbial communities from Populus trichocarpa stands in riparian zone in the Pacific Northwest, United States - 23_S | ecosystem: Environmental > Terrestrial > Soil > Riparian zone > Trees... | reverse complement strand
TCCCACCGGCAGTGGACCCGGCCATCCCACCCAGGGCCATCACGATCACGACTGAGGCGGGGGCAAGAACGCCCCAGTCGCTGATGAACAGTGTGCCGTCCTTGACGCCGAACCCGGTTCCGGTGTGAGCGGAAAGCATAGTAAATACACCCTTTCGGAACAGTCCGCCCGTCTCGGTATAGGTACCCGAACGGGCGAGTCCGAAGAGCGCAAGCACAGTGAAGAGCGTCATCGTTGTGGCTAGCCCTCGAACCTCGAAGTTGCGGCGCAACTCCAGCATGCGGCCAGCCCACAGGTGATAGTGCAAGGCGAACGACAGGGTTCCGGCGATCATGAGCAGCATGATGGCCGCTTCAAGCATCGCTGAATGGTAGTACCCGATCGACTGAGATGTCGGCGCGAACCCTCCGGTGTCGAACGCGGCGATGAACAAATTGGCAGCATGCCATAGTCCACGCCACCCGTCGATACCCACCAGCTTTAGCGTGACCAATAGCACGAGTGTGCCGACGATGAGGTAAGTAGCAGCAACGGTGAAAATGAACCGAGCGGTTCGCACGATGTTGGGCAGGATCCGATGCTCTCGGCCTTCCGCGACGTAGAGCATCCCAGCGCCAGTACCTGAAGCCAGGATGGCTAGTACGACGATGACGATGCCCTGCCCGCCGGCGAAGTGCGTGAGATGCCGGTAAAGATTCATCGAGTAGCTGAGGTGATCGAGATCCTGCAAAACCGATAGTCCGGAGGTCGTCAGCCCCGACATCGACTCAAACCAAGCATCCAAGAAATCCGCAAAGTGGCCCGATAGATAGAAGGGAATCGCGGCGAGGACTGATCCGACGAGCCATGCGAGTGCGACCACCACCGTGCCGTGCGACCAGGTCAGCGGTTTACGTGTCGCGAGCCGCCACTCGGTGAGCTGTCCGAAGGCGACACAGATCCCTGCCCCAGCGATCAGCGCCGTAGCGGCGTTCCATTCCCTGACGGCCAGTGCGACGAGCGCCGGCACGATCATCATCAGCGATAAGCCGGTCGCGACCTTTCCGAGCTGATAGCCGATCAGTCGGAGGTCTTCTGCATCTGGCCGAAAGAGACCCACCTCAATTGATCCGCAGTATCCACGCAGTCAGCCATGCGATCGCCAGCAGCACCAGCAGGTAGCCACCGGCTGCCAGTACGACCATGACGATGCCGCGGCCGGCAGCGCGGGGGCCGATGTCGACCCGATGGTCTGGCGGCATGGTGGGAGTCCCTCAGCCCATGCCCGCTGATCGTCGGGTACAGGAGGCTCGTCTGGCTGGCGCGGGGATGGCCAGCGACTGAGCACGGTACGGCCGACTCGCCTCAGCGCGAGGTCAATGCAAGGCCCAAAGGCATCAACGTTGCGTCAATCCATCCGGCGGGTCGACATCGAGCCGATAGCCAGCCCGCGGCACTGTGGTCAGTGTGTGACCGGAGCCTGGCGCGAACGGCAGTTTGTGGCGTAGCCGGTTCACGTACACGCGCAGGTAGTGTCGTTCGTGGTCGTAGCCGGGGCCCCACACCTTGACTAGAAGCGCATCGTGCGTGAGTACTCGGCCGGCGTGTTCCGCTAGCACGAGGAGGATTCGGTACTCCGTATCGGTCAGGTCGACCTCGGCCTCGCCGATCAATACCCGATGCGCCGCTCGATCGATACGGAGATCGCCGAGTGTGAGCACCGGGTCGGCGTCGGGCTGCTCGACGCGGCGCAGCGCGGCGCGAATCCGAGCCAGCAGTTCAGGCATCGAGAACGGCTTGGTGACGAAGTCGTCCGCGCCGGCATCGAGTGCATCGATCTTGCGATGGTCGCTTGTCTCCACGGACAGCACAATGATTGGCGCGCGAGAGAACTCACGGACCCGGCGACACAGGTCGATACCGTCCCCGTCAGGCAGTCCGAGATCGAGGATGATCAGCTCTGGACGTCCTACGGCCGAGGCTGCCAACCCGTCTGTCATGGTCGCCGCCTCGACGACGTCGTAGCCTCGGGCGGTTAGGCCCGTCGCTACAACGCGCCGAATCGCGATGTCGTCATCGACTACGAGTACCCGGGCCTTCATGCTGTTGGCTCCGTGGTCGCCGGGAGAGTGAACTCGAAGGTCGCACCACCACCCGGCGTCTGATGGTGCTCGAGGGTCCCGCCGTGGAGCCGTACGAACCCTTGGGCAATCGCCAGACCTAGGCCGGCGCCAGCAGCCTGGGGCTGCAGCGCCGAGTACAGCCGGTCGGTGTCGGCGGTAACCCCAGGCCCTTCGTCGATGACGGCGACGACCACGACGTCACCGGCCAACTCGCCGGTGACCACGACGGCACGGTCGTCGGGGCTGTAGCGGAGCGCATTGTCGATCAGGTTGCCGAGCACCGTGACGATCAGAACTGGATCAGCCAACACCGGGGGCAGCCCGTCCGACAGGTGAGCCCGTATACGCGCATCCGCGTCGGCAGCAATCCCTGCGACCGCCTCGTCCAGGAGTTCCTGCAGATCCACCGCCTCGCGGGTCACTGTGACCGCACCCGCCTCCAACCGGCTGGCTGCCAGGAGCTGGCCAACGCGCCGCTCCAACGTCTCGGCACGCTCAGCCACGGTGTCGACAAGCAGCGCTCGCTGCTCGTCGCTGAAGTCCACGCCAGCCGCCTGTAGCTCAGAGGCCGCTGCTGCGATCGCCGCAAGCGGCGTCCGGAGATCATGGGACACCGCCGCCAGCAGTGCCGCGCGGGTGCGGTCAACCTGTTCGAGCACTACCAAACGGGCCTCGGCCCCCTGACGACGTGTCGCCGCGCGCGCCGCATGTTGCTCGCGTACCACGATCGCAGACACGACACCGCCTACCAGCACATGTGCAACCAGGCTCAGCACATCCTCGGGCCCGCCTATACGCAGCGTCAGGTACGGGGCGGCGAACAACGCATTGTGGAGCAGGCTGCCAGCCGTCACGGCTGCCACGGCTGCAACCGGACCGCCCACCGCGGCTGCGATCGCGGTCGGCACCAACATGACCATGCCCACGGTGGAGCCAGCAACTACGTCGCGTAAGGGTAGGAACATGACCGCGATCAGCACGGGGCCGGTCAAGGCGAGCACAAGGCCGGCCACGAGACGCTTCTGACCCGGCGCCCACGCTGGCAAGGAGCTGGGTCGTGGCGCGTCGGTCGAGATGATGGCACCCCCTTCGAGCGGGATCCGCGCAACGCATGCCGAACCATCGGCCGATGGCTTCGATCAGCCTACGGGCACTTCATCCGGCGTCCGTGCCATGCAGCAGTGGGACGGGCCGTCGGAGCGCGGGTGGAGCTGGATCGGCCACGCCCAGATGCAACCGATCATGCCCGGGGCTGGTCCTACGGACGAGCAGCAACTCGTTTGCGTCGCTGGGCGGTCCGCCCGAGCGGGATATCCCTGACGTTCACTAGAGAAACGTGGCGATCAACAAGACGGTGGCGAAGAGAGTGACGTACACGGCGAATCCGTTCAGGCTTCGACGCTGCACGAGTGACAGCAGGGAGCGGATCGCCCAGTAGCCGCTCACGGCCGCAGCAAGGGTGCCCGCGGCCATCTCCGCAGGACCGAAGGGCAAGGTGCCGGGTTGTGGTGTGCTGACCTCCGGGATGGTCATCACCGTGGCGCCCAGGATGACCGGGATCGACAGGAGGAAGGAGAATCGTGCAGCGGCCGTTCGGGACATCCCGAGTGCCATGCCGGTCGCGATGGTGGCGCCGGCTCGTGAGATCCCCGGAAAGAGTGCCAGCGCTTGGGCAGCGCCGATCGTCGCCGCGTCGCGCGCCCGCAGGGACGTCACGTCACGTCCCGGGTCGTCGCGGAGACGCGTGTCGGCCTGGGCGCGCGCGGGCGCTGATGTCGACAGACCCCGTGCCTCCGATGTGGGCAGGGAACGTCGCTGATCCATCCCCTTTTCAGTGGGATCTGAAGGTCGGGCACGACGGGCGCGGAGACGTTCTGCCGTGTACAGCAATGCGCCGGTGAGGTAGAGGAAGCCGGCGATGGCACGCGGGGAAGCGAACGCTGCCTCGAAGACGTCCGCCAGCAGCATGCCGGCGGCAGCGGCGGGCACGGTGCCGAGGGCGAGCAGCCCGATGAGAGTCCAGGCGCGTCGTCGCACGGCTGCCGATTGACGGGGCCGGACGGCGTTGCTGGCCAGTTCGAGTAGGTCGGCGCGGAAGTACCACAGGACCGCGAGCAAGGTCCCGGTGTGGACCAGGACGTCGAACGCGACGCTCCCGCCGGACTCCCAACCAACGAGGTAGGGGACTGCCTGTAGGTGCCCCGACGAGGAGACGGGAAGAAACTCCGTGAGGCCCTGCAGAAGGCCTAGCACGATGGCCTGGATGAACAACACGACACAAGCAGACCGCAGCGCGACCGGCGGCGCCGACGACGAGCCGCCGGGAGGGTAGGCCACACCGCTGGCCGATCGGCGCCCGTCGAGCTGTCCGCGGCCCTGCTCCCGGCAGGCGGGCATGACGTACCATCAGTCCTGGTGTGCCGGGAAGTCTGGTCGGCCGTGATCCGCCAATGCGGTCACGATGCGGGTTGTTGCGAATGCAGCGACCATGACCGGACGGATGGCGATGAAGTCCCTCGCTGCGTTGCTGGGTGCCCTGACCTCGCCGCTGCGCCGGTGGAACGTCCGCGTCGTCGTGTGGATGCTGGTCGGTCTGCTCGCGATGGTGGCGGTCTACAGCGCGGTGTTCCACCAGATCATGGCGGCCGAGGGGCGGGCCTTCAGTTGGCCGACGAGCGTCTACTGGACGTTGACGACCATGTCCACGCTCGGCTTCGGTGACATCACCTTCGAGTCGGACCTCGGGCGGCTCTTCTCCGTCGCGGTGCTGACCACCGGTGCCCTGTACATCCTTGTCCTGATGCCGTTTGCGTTCATCCAGTTCATCTTCGTGCCGTGGATGGACCAGCGTGAAACAGCACGTGCTCCCAGGCGTGTCCCTGATGACCTTCGCGGTCACATCGTGGTGACACGCCTGGACTCGGTCACTCAGGCGCTCATCGCTCGGGCGAAGCGGTCGCAGGTCCCGCACGTGGTCGTCGTCGCCGATCCGAAGACGGCCATGGCGCTACACGACGAGGGCTACCGGACGATGGTGGGTCCGCTGGACGGGCCAGGCACCTACCGGGCCGCTGGCGTCGATCGAGCGGCGCTCGTCGCCACCACTCAGGCGGACACGACGAACACCAACATCGCTTTCACCGTGCGCGAGATCAATCGCGGGATCCCGATCGTCGCGACCGCCAACTCCGCCGCCTCGGTCGACGTCTTGGAGCTGGCCGGCTGCGACCGGGTGATCGAGCTCGCGGACATCGTCGGGACGGCGATGGCTCGTCGCGTCCTCGGAACGGCGGGCAGAGCCCACGTCGTCGGTGGTTTTGGCGCGATCTTGATCGCTGAGGCCGGTATTGCAGGAACGAGGCTCATTGGTGAGTCGCTGGGAGCGCTCGATGTAGAGCGACAATGTGGGCTCACCGTGCTCGGGGTAGGCGAGGGTGAGAGCCTTCGCCCCCCCGACAGCAACGCTCGGTTGTCGGAGCACTCGCTACTCGTCTTGGCCGGGAGCGAGGAGGCCCTAGCGGCGTACGACCGGTCGTTCTGTGCCGGGGCCCGCGAGGAGCGTCCCGTCATCATCCTCGGCGGTGGCCGGGTTGGGCGCGCCGCCGCACGGGTGTTCGACCAGGACCAGGTTCCGTACACCATCGTGGAACGGACCGCGGGGCGCGCTGCCAACGCCGCTCGGGTCGTCCACGGCGACGCTGCGGAACTGGAGGTCCTCCGGGAAGCGGGACTCGATGAGGCCGCGGCGATCTTGGTCACCACACACGAGGACGACGTGAACGTCTACCTCACGCTCTACGGCCGACGGCTCCGCCCGGACGTTCAAATCATTGCCCGCGCCATCCACGAACGAAACGTCGCCACCCTCCATCGCGCAGGAGCGGACAGCGTGCTGTCCTACGCGGTGCTGGGCGCGACCTCGATCTGGAACGTGCTTGGTCTAGGACACCGCGTCGCGCTCGCGGAGGGGATCGAACTGTTCACGGTGCCGATTCCACGGCAGCTCGTTGGGCGTCGTCTCCATGATCCCGACGTTCTGCAGGACGTCGGATGCCACATCGCGGCCGTCGTGGACCTCGACGAGACGACGCTGATACCCACAGCAACCATCCCATCTGCTGCCGAAGCAAGGCTCCTCGTCATGGGTGACCGCCACAGTGAGCGTCGCTTCCGAGAACGCTTCCATACACCCAACCTGACGTCCCCCCGGGGGAGCCGCGCCTGGGCGCCGCTCGGTCGCAACAGATCACCCGTCGAACGGCGGCCGGAGCGACGAACTCCGCGGCCCGACAGCCCCGCGTGACGGTCGTCGCTGGCAGCTCTCGCGGCGCGCGCTCGGGATTGGAGGTATCCCATGAGTCTGGGGATCGCGGCGCGTGGGGTGACCCGGACCTTTCGAAGGGATGTCGGGGTGTTGCATGTCGACCTCGCGGTGACACCCGGCGAGGTCCACGCCCTGGTGGGTTTGAACGGGGCAGGCAAGACCACATTGATGCGGCTGCTCCTCGGCATGGTCCAGCCGACGGAAGGTGAGGTCCTCGTCGACGGCACGTCGATCTCGGCCCTGCCGGCGTCCGCGTGGGGACGCGTCGGTCACATGATCGACGGCGCTCGGGGCTATCCCGATCTGCGGACGCGAGAGAACCTGCGCGTCGCGGCCCGACTGCACGGCGTACCGATCGACCGGCTCCCCACGGTCATGCAGCGCGCAATCGAGGAGTTCGGACTCGAGGACCACGTCGACGTTCCGACGAGGCGGCTCTCACAGGGCAACCGTCAGCGGTTAGGTCTTGCCATGGCGCACCAGCACGATCCGGCGCTCGTCGTGCTGGACGAGCCCACGAACGGCCTCGACCCCGCGGGTGTGATCATGTTGCGCGACACCTTGCGCCGCCGCGCGGACACGGGTGCCGGGATTCTGGTCTCCAGCCATCACCTCGACGAGGTCGCTCGGTTCGCGGACCGGATCACCGTCCTCAATCGCGGGCGCATCGTCGGCACGTTGTCCCCGGACCAGAGTGAGATCGCACACGCGTTCTTCGAGATGGTGCGGGTACATGACGAGCGGCTCGGCCGATGAACCTTCCCGTGGCGTTCATGGTCGAGTCACGCAAGGCATGGGCGTCGACCGTCTTTCCCGTTGCGACCCTGTTGGTCGTGGCCGGCGTTGGCTTCCTCGCTGGGGCGATGATGGCCGCCGTGCGCGCCGGCAACGAGCAGGTCGTGGCGCAGGTCGGGCCCCTCGCCGGCGAGACGGCTTGGCAGACGTATCTCAATGTGTCGATCTCGATCGCCGCCGCCGCGGTCCTGCTGTCCGTCGGGGTGATCCTGAGCTGGGTCTTCGGACGGGAATTCGCCGACGGAACCGCGCCAGGGCTCTTCGCGACCGCCGTACCGCGACGTGACACGGCGCTCGCCAAGCTGTTGGTCGTGTTGCTCTGGGGAGGTGCGATGGCCGTCGCGCTCACCGGCGTCGTCGGGCTCGTCGGGCTCGTGCTTCCGCTGGGGGCGATCGACGGCGCCATCGTGGCGCAGATGTCGCGCCTGGGCATCTTGACGGTGCTATCCACGCTGCTGGCCACACCGGCTGCTTGGGCCGCGACGCTGGGACGCGGGCTGCTCCCTGGCATTGCCACGACCATCGGCCTCGTCGTCCTGGCCCAAGTCGGCGTTGTGGCAGGGGTGGGTGCCTGGGTACCACTCGCGGCGCCTGCACTCTGGGCGCTCGATCCACAGTCGGTGAGTCGGGGGCAACTCGTTATAACCGGCGCGGTTCCTGTGTTCTTCGGCATGCTCACGATGGGCGCCTGGGCTCGGCTGCAGCTCGACCGGTGACGCGGGCTGTTTGAGCTTGGCGGGGCTCCTCCCTATGATCCGCAGCGGTGTGCCGGGAAGCCTGGTCGGCGTTCTTCCAGCCTATGGGAGCCGATCATGGCGAAGCCGATGAGTGACGTGCCGTTCGACGGCGTGTTCTGGCCACTTTCGCGGGTCTCGGACCCGCTCAATCCGTCGGCGAGCGAGGCGCCGCCGATCGTTGCCGCCGATGGCCGGTGCGAGGCGGCCGCACGTCCGTCAGCAGTCCGATGACGATGCGGCCCAGCGGCGAGTCCGTGCCTGCCCTTGTAGTCACGGTCGCCCAGCCAGACGCCGGCCTCGTTCTGTCGGGAGCCCTGCCCGTTCTCTCGGTGAGACACCGGCTTCCGGCCGACGTTTCGTACAGGTGCCCGTCTGGGCACAAGATCGACGCGTACCTGTCGCGACGGCAGTGTGGGCGGTGTGGGCAATCGGCAGAACCCATCATCGCGCTGCTCTATGCAAGTGGCCACCTGCCGGTCGGGGCGCCGCCCTGGCAAGACCCGCAGCCAAGCGTCACGGCGCTGTCGGGCGTCGTCCTCGCGCGCTTGATCCTGACCAACAGCCACCACCAGAACTACTGCCCGGCTGATCCTCGGGCGGATGTCGGCCCGTACGGACCCTTGTGCCACGGTCTCGCTCGGCCAAGCCACTGGCACCACACGGTCGGCGAGGTGTCGCCACTGTCCGAGCCAGTGCCCGTCGCGCCCGTCGTCGCGTGTCCCGGAACGTCACCGCCAGCCACCCGGCATCGGCTGCTTGATCCGAGCTGTCAGCTGTGCGTCGGCAACTCACCGACCTGGTGGCGAACCGATTGCCCGTCGTCGGGCGAGTGAGCCAGTTCGGAGCCGGAAGTCCCTGCAAAGATTGGCATCGCGGCGAGGCCGGAGCCGATCGTGGCCGCGTCGCGCGCCCGCCTACCGGCATGGGTCGAACGAGTAGCCAGGTGGCCGGCGGTGACAGGATGAGCGAGGTGCTCCCACCGCGCGCGTGTCCAGGCCGCGCGGCACGTCACAGGTATCGTGACCGCGATGCCCGGTAGTGGGGCTTACCGGACCCAACCGCGACCGTTCGGTCGACAACAGTCCCTATCTGATCGCAGCGACCGCTGCCCGCAGATAGGGCTTCTCCATGCCGCGCCAGAGCACGCCCCCGCCCGGCCGGTTCGATGTACCCGCCACCCAACCCGGCCAGGCACGGACGTTTGGGTTGGTTGCCCTAGGGGGCGCCGTCGGGACGGGCCTCCGCGTCGTGGTGGCTGAACTCGGTCTCGAGTGGGACGGCATCTCCGTCGCGGTCCCTGTGGTGAATCTCGTAGGCGCATTCGCAATGGGTGCGTTTCTAGTTCTCCTGCAACGCCGCCACGCCCTCGACTCCGCTGCTCGCCGTCGGCGGCTGCTGCTCCTGGGCACGGGACTGATCGGTGGTTTCACGACCTACAGCGGACTCGCCATGGACGCTGTAGTGCTGCTCTCTGAGCGGACGGTCGTCGCTGGGATCGCGTACCCGGTCGTCACGGTCCTCGGCGGCGCGCTCGCGGCCTGGGCAGGCATCGCCATGGCGCAGCGGTTGCAGCGGGTCGCCCTTCGGAGGTGCAAGTCGTGAATCTGTCCGTGGCCGTACTGACATTGACGGCGATGGCAGGAGGTGCCGGCGCCGCCCTTCGGCACCTCGTAGATACCACCGTGGCTGCTCGGCTCGGCGACCACTTCCCGTGGGGAACGACTGTCGTCAACATCTCCGGCTCCGGCACACTCGGAGTCCTGTCGGCGTTCGCCGCCGGTGACCAGCTTGCAGGTGCGACCCTGACCGTTGTGACCGCAGGGCTCGTGGGCGGTTACACGACCTTCAGCACGACCAGCGTCGAAACCGTCCGGCTCGCCATGGGCGGTCGCCACCGCGCCGCGGCAGCGAACGCCGCTGTGCATCTCGTGGCCTGCGTGGCAGCTGCCGGCTTCGGTTTCGGCTTCGGACGGGTCTGGCTGTGAGCCGCAACAGCGCCGCCGAGAGCGTTCTTCACATCCGGACACGTCGCCCGCCTGGTGTGGCTACCCAGCCGCCTGGCGGCGATAGCTGTAGCGACGACGGCGCCACGGCGCGGCGTCTGGCGCTGTCGCCTGCCCCGAGGGTCCCCAGTCCGTGGACACGCTCCGCGCTGATCGGGGGTCCTCCGCGTGACCACCGACTGGGGACTTACGGGACAGCCCCCCGACACCTTCAAGGCGCGTCAGCGCCGCCTAACTCGTTGCAAGCGCTCGGCAGTTACCAACCGCCAAGCGCAGTTAGCAATCTCGACTGCATGCCTCGAACGATCAAGGGTGAACGTTCACGCCGTCATGTGCACGAATGGCGGGTGCGTCGCTGTACGCCAAGGCGTCAAGGATTCGGACGGCATACGCCGGGTCCATGTGCTCGCGGACCTCGGCGGTGTCGAGCCAGCGCACCTGCGCAGCCTCGGGCGTCGGTGAGACACCG
>Ga0307505_10003207_pt1 | contig 10432 bp, 9 predicted proteins | sample 23_S_MG_FD_202183 | JGI IMG/M metagenome (GOLD analysis project Ga0307505, IMG submission 202183) | Soil microbial communities from Populus trichocarpa stands in riparian zone in the Pacific Northwest, United States - 23_S | ecosystem: Environmental > Terrestrial > Soil > Riparian zone > Trees... | reverse complement strand
AAAATCGGCCTGCAACCCGCGTCAATGCTTGATCTCAGGCTCGGCGTGGCTCATTTAACCGGACAGTAGTGAAGTGTGACAATCACTTAGGGAAGAACGGCGGCCTCGAAAGGGTCGCCGTTTTGCTTTCGGCGGCTGCTTTCTGGCAATCTTCTGGCAATCGCATCAGGCGACGACTGCGCAAGACCTGCCAGTCACTGCGCCCGACTGCGCAGGTCGGCGGCCGGGACCCGGTCGCACGGAAGATTCGCCGGGACGGTGTCGGACCCACCCGACGACTGCACCGAGCGGTAAAACGCTCGGGCGCAGCGGTGCCTGCAGGGCCGTCGCTACACGCAACTCCAGACCCTTACTTGGAGTTCGACATGTGTGTAGTCATCCCCGCCGCCCCAGCGGCGTCGAGCCCGTGGGCTCGGCGTTTCCCCGCGAAAGCTCTTCCGGCACGACCCGCCGCTTCGACCACCCCCACCCGCGTGGAGGTGCGCCATGGCTAAGCCAGCGAAGCCCTACAAGGAAGGCAAGACCTGGTCGATGCGCCGGCGCGTGCTCGGCCAGGACCTGTACGTCAATGGAAAGGACACGAAGACGGAAGCCGCCGAGGCCATGAAGGCCTTGGTGGACCCGTTGATGCAGCGCGGGCGTCCCAAGGGCTGGGGACCGCTCGAAACCACCGTCGCGCAGGCGCTGCAGGACTACGGCATGGAGCGCCTGCGCTTCCTCAAGGGTGCCGTCCAGGACGCCAATCGCCTGAACCGCTGGCTGCGCGCGGCGGACCTGCCCACGCTCGAGGTCACGCCCAACGACCCGACCCAGGTCCCGCAAGCTGACGAGGCGGACGCCGACGCGGCAACCGCCGGCCAGCGCTTCCTCGTGGCCCTGAAGGAGCCCGAGGCCGAGCGGTCCATCCCGCGCGGCCTGGCCGACCACCGTCTCAAGCTGGCCACCAAATCGGCCAAGAGCGACAGCGTGCGCACTCGCCTGGCACGCATGTCGATGGCCGAGGTGAAGCGCTATCACGTCCAGGAACTCGTCGACGCCCTGGCGGCCGAAGGCAAGCTGTCGGCGACCTTGCGACAGGAGCAGGCCACGCTGAGGAACCTGTTCAACCATGCCCGCGTCTCGTGGTGCTGGGCGCATCCCGTGGAGAACCCTGCCACGACCCTGAAAATCAAGTGGAAGGACAACGCACGTTCGCGCGTCATGTCGAAGGCGGAGCAGGCGCGGCTGGACGAAGCGATTGCCGACTGCCGCAATCACCTGGTGGGCCCGACCATCACGCTGTACACCGAGACGGCGATGCGCGCATCGGAGCCGATTGCCAATGCGCGCTGGTGCGATGTCGACTGGAACGCGAAGGTCCTGAAGCTGGCGGACAGCAAGAACGACAAGCGGGACGTGCCGCTGTCGCCCACCGCCATGCAGGCGCTGCTCGAGCTGAAAGAACTGACCGGCGGGCAGCCTGATGAGCCCGTGGTGAGCATCACCTATGAAGCCATCAAGGCGTCCTGGGGCCGTGCCTGCGAGCGTGCGGGAGTGACCGATTTGCGGATTCAGGACCTGCGACACACGGCCGCGACCCGCATGGCCTTGAAGAGCGGCAACGTTTTCTTGGTGAAGTCGCTCACGGGGCACAAGACGATGGAGATGCTCGCGCGCTACGTGAATGTCACGGCGCACGACGTGGTGGAATTCATGCACGCACAACCCTCTCAGGCGCCCGCCGGTACAGCCGCACCGGTCGATGCCCGAGGTGGCGCGGCGGGCCCGGCGCCATCGGTGAGCGGGGAGCAGGTCAACCCCGCGGCGGACATGACTGCGCCGTCCAAGGCACCAGACGTGCAGCTCCCGGTCGACTCTGGTGGCGGTGCAGTCATCCAGGTGGACTTCGCGCGTCGACAGCGCAGCGCCTGAGTTCACTCAAGACCCATTGGTCCGCGGCCGTCCGGGCGGCTTGCCGCATCGGACGGAACGTGGGTGCGCCGGTGGAGTTGTCGCGAGGCGCTGCGGCGCCATGGTCACGCGTTTTCCCAGGGGCACCCCGGACTGCGGTTTCCTGCACGTCCTTGGCGCGCCGAACTTCAACTGACGTGGCGGGCGAGGCGGCCGTCGCGGTGGATATGGCATGCCAGCCCCAGTTCGACGCACTGCAGGTTCGGGTCTCACCCGCGACGAATGGCTTCCCAGCCAAAGCATGGTTTGTGGACGGATTCATCGGATGGCAATCAAACCCCGGGGGCCCCTGGGCTGCCTACGCGGGAATCTGCGCTATGGTTTTGCAGGCAACTGGATAGCGAGGCGTTGTGGCGGTTCTCATCGAAGCGATTTGTGTGGTGGCGCGCCGCGAGGCCATCGACCAGAAGGTCCCCGGCGGATGGGACGGCTTCGTCCAGGCGGTACCCCATGCGTCCTTCTGCTACGACGACGAACTGGCACGCGTCGGATTCATGCAAGAAGCGGATGCCTTCACATTTGTCGTCCACCTCAGTGCATTGGGGCTGGCGCCCCCGAGCGAGCACGGTGCGCCCGATGTGGCTGTGGTCAACCAGTTGCAGGGCGCGGTTTTAGGTGCACCGTGGCTTGTCCTGGGCCGCTTGAACTCAGCAGAAATCGGTGGCGAGGTGTGCGTTGCAGCCCATGTGGACTCAAGCCAAGCTCAGGTCGCCGTGCCTGGACAGTGGCGGTACGAGGGTTCCTTATCTCAGCATACGCAAATGGTGAACCCCTCCGGTCAGGTTCACTTGAAGTTCCTGAGGCATGAGAACGGCCTCGACGTCTACTGGGACAGCAATGTCCAGGCCGAGGTCTACTCCGCACGCGCCTACGGAGCAGGCGGGGCTGGAGCAGCTGCGGATGCCTCCACCTTGGTACAGCGCGACGAGAGGTTCCGCAAGGCCATGTCCATCGCCGAGGGGGCTCGGGTATTGAAGCTGCTGCCACCGGCAACGGTGGGGCGCCTGGCCCGTCGTGACATCGGCAAGGCGGTTTCCGCGCTCGACCAGGCCCTGGAGCTGGACGCGGGCCACTGGCAGTCCCATTGGCTGCGCGCGAAGTGCCTGCAGGCTTTGGGTCAGTTCGACGAATCGCTCGAAGGGTTCTCCAAGGCATGGCTGCTCAATCCAAGTCATGGCGACACGGCCAGAGAGGCGGGCATCAGTGCCACCGAGGCCGGCAAGCTCGATGTGGCCGTCTACTACGCGCACGAAGCACTGAAGCTCAAGCCGGACGACGCAGGGCTACGGGCCAACCTGGCCATGGCGCATCTCTATGCAGGGAACCTGGTGTCGGCAGCCCGGGAGGCTTCGCTCGCCGTGCAGGCCCAGCCCGAGGACAGGATTTCTCGGGCGGTCTTGGTACTCGTGCAGGAAGTCTCGGCGGGCCGCATGCCTTGCCCAACCCGCAGTGGGGACATTGACCAGGCGTTGCTGAAGCGGGCAATGGCTCACGCCTGAAAGCGAAATCGGACGCATACCCCCAGGCTTGAGCCGGAGTGCGTCGAGCTGGATGTGTGCTCGAAGACCCCTGCCGCCTGCTCGCCTTGCGGCGTCGGGGGGGTGCAGTGTTCGGACGGACTACGACGTCTCGCTCGGGGGTAACAGTGACCTGACACCGCACCTCGCCGTCATCGGCCGCGCCGTGGTTGCCATGTCTCCTGCGCAGCGAACCGGCGCCGGAGCCAGGCCTGTACAACCAGTTCAGACCAAAACTTCTGCCGGCCAAGTTGAACTCCTGCCGGGAACGTGCCATTGAGCACCATGCCTTCCAGGGTACGGCTCGAAATGGTCAGCTGGCTGCAAACGTCCTCCTTGCGGAGTAGGGTCGGAGCATCGTCGCGTTTGGTGCCGGTGGTTGAAGATGCTTGCATTGCGAGTGGGCTCTAGAGTTGTGACTCCTCGTATAGCGAACGCCAACTGCCCTTTCGAATGGGTAAAACGGGTTGACGCTATGGCCAACTGCGTGCAGGAACTCGCTGGTCCCGAAGCGGTGCTCAGCCTAGCTGGGCTGGTCTGCCGGCAAGACCGTCAACTTCCCGGGCCCGCATCCTCTGGCCTGGAGTGGACGGCGAGGCAACGAGCGCAGGAATTGCAGTCTGCGGACGAAAGCTGAAGCCCGGGCGCAACCTGCGCCAGGCGCAAGGTGAGTGCTTCAGTTGTTGGTGAAAGCCAGCCCTCAACCATCCAATGACCGCCTGGTCGGCAGAAGGTGCAGCAGCCGCTTGGTCAGGGCATCCCGGTCGCGAAGTTCGTGCTCCCATATCCTCAGGACCTTCCATCCGGCCAACTCAAGGGAACGCGTCTGGACTCCGTCTCGTTCGACGTTCCGTGACAGCTTTGCGACCCAGAATTCTTTGTTCTGCGCTGGCGCAGTTGAGTGCAGGAGGCACCCGTGCCAGAAGCAGCCGTCGATGAAAAGCGCCAGCTTTGCAGAGCGGAAGACGAAGTCCGGCCGAGTCAGTATCCGACCTGCATTCTTCCGCGCTGTACGCTCGACGTCTTCTGCGCTCACCTTGGGACGCAACTGGATATGGCGGCGCCATCCAACGATGCGGGCTGCGCGAAGCAACTCGACCATCGCCAGCTCCGTCGAGCGATTGCCCCGCCCACGTATGCCGGCCATGAGTTTCGAGCGCCTCGACTGGTCGAAAACGTCTGTCACGTGGCATCCACCAACTCGGCTTGCAGCCAGCCCAGTCCTAAGGTTGGCAAGCCTATTGAGGCTGCTGGCCCTTGGCGGAAAGGTCCCGCAGCAGCTTCACGGCGGCCATAGGGCTCTCGCTCAACAGCCAAGCTCCGGCAGCGTCCAGCCGGAGCTCGTAGGTCACGCTGGTCAAGCCGACCGGCAGCCCGTTCACAATCGACGCGGGCACAAGGCGCGGGAAGGCGTCGGCGACCCGGTATAGGCCTTGGCCTCTGACGCGCAGCCTGACCTTCTCATACTCTGGCGCATGCGCGTCCTCATACCCGGCGGCCAGCAACATCGACTCGAAGAGTACCAACTGCGATTGGTCCGCTGCTAGAGCCGCCCGAACATCGGTGACAAGGCGGGGAAGCGACTCAACACCGCTAGCCTCTTCGCGAACAGCGAGACTGAACAGCAGTAGAACGCCGCCTACCGGCTCCAACAACTGTTCCAAGCCGTGAATCTGATGGCTGCCGTCGAGTTTGCCGCTGGTCTTGACCTCGATTGCCAAGCCGGGAGCTTCGAAGTCGTTCCTCGCTCCGGCTGGACCGCGCCACATCGTGTTCGCTCGCTCGAGCCCGACGCTCGGGAGCAGCCACCGCGACAGGAACCAGACCTCGCCGAACAGTCCCAGCAGTTCCTCCTTACGAAGCAGGTTCTGCGCGACGCCCGACCAGAATCGGCGCCACTTTGCCAAGACGCTCTGAACAAGGCGAACCCTGCCTATGCTTGCGCCGGCCATGAGGGCTTCGACAAGTTCGCCTGTCACGATATCGAGAGCCGCGTAGCCCGATGACTCGAGACATGCAATCTCAACGAAGACGCCGCCCTTGTCCGACCCGTCCAGGTTCCCCTCGACAGTCTGAACCGCTATGCCTTTGCTTGTGCGTTCAGAAAGAGCGCAGGGCTCTCCATCCGGAATGCTGACGAGGACATAGCGTCGGCGGGCAGCGTCGACGGCAATGAAAACATCCGAGCAACGAGAGGGTGCTGCAAGGCGTGCCGTCAGTCGTTCCCCGGTCGGCGGCTGCGCCTCGATGAGGTCCCAGCGCATCGCCATCTCATCGCTGCCGTTCACAGCATGGCTTTCCAGCGGGCCGTGCCTTCGACATACGACTGTGCAGGGCGGTCCTTGGCCGCCTTCGGGAAGGAGACCGCAAATCCGATGAGGTCGCGTGCATCGCCCCCATCCGGGTTCGCATACAGCGGCTCACGTGCCGAGCCCAAGTCGCTCCCATCGTTGCCGGAAAAGCGGCTGATGGGGTAGAGCAGCAACAGCCCAGAGGACGAATCCCTGGTCAGGCGCGCTGCACGGTTCAGTGTCTTCTCGCCGTCGGCCACGCGTTTCCTCGCAACCTCCAACTGCGCATCGGTAAGCCCGATGGCCTCGTCGCCGGCTGTAGTGATGACGCCGAGCGAATTCGAGCCCTTCAGTCTCGTCCGGCCTATGTTGAAGACCTCGCCAACCGACTCGGGCAGCCAAGTCACGCTTCCGAGAGCCTTGTTCTTGGATTCGCGCCCCCGCACAGCCACTGTCCAGTCGACAAGGCCGCCATGCAGGTTCTGTTCCTCAATCCAGTCTGCCATCAGCGAGGGGACAGTCCCGCAGGCATCAGGGTCGTAGTCAAAGCGACGGAGGAAATCGACAACCGCTGCGGCCGCAACGTCTTCCCACACCGGGATGTAGTCGCGGGACGGGTGTCGGCTGGGCCCCTTAAGCCCGTCAAGGAACTCACGCGCAAGCAGGCGATTGCGCTCGCACATTGTTCCCAGCCGCACCAAGTCCTTGACCGGGAATCTGAACGTCTGCTCCAACTGCTCCGAGTAGCTTTCGCTGATGTTCGTGAGCGTCGTCGTCCTTTGCTTGATTGAAGCCGTGACCTTCATTGCAGGGTGCCTGAGGATGCGCATTCCGACGTCCCTCGGCGTCAGACCGGGTATCTGTTCGTAGACCTGCATGTCTTCGCGCAGCCGGTGCTCGACGAGCGCCAAGTCCGCAAACCAACCCATCAGCTCTCCTGTCGTGTAGATGCGCGTCAGGTCCTCGTAGCCCGCGCGGTAGCCATACCAGCGTGCCATCTGAAGGAGGGTGTCGTACTGCGGCGAGCGTCTGGCGAAGAAGCTGACCATCAAGCCCTCTAGCGTCAGGCCGCGCGACAGCTTGTTGCCGCCGATGGCGATGGCCTTCAACGACGGTTCGCGCTCGTAGTCCAGGACCTCGCCCACTTGACTGTTGATTTCGCGGACTTCCACGGCTTCCATGAACTTGCCGATGAAAGGGACCAGCTCTTCAAACTTGTGAGCCCGCAGCGTATCCACTGACTTCGATGTCTTGATGAAGTCGGCGTCCCATAGGGCGTTCAGGCGCGCCAGTAGGCCGGCCTTGCGGCTGTAGCGCCATTCGTCCTTAAGCTCGCGCCAGCGTTCATCGACCCTTTGCTTCAACGGCCCCTGCTTGCCGGTGAGGTGGCTCGTGTGAATGAGCATCGTGCACGGGGCTTCGGGCTTGCCGCGCAGGGCACGAGCGGCGCCGCCCAGAACGAACGCGCACATGGCTTCGTCAAGTTTCGGTGTGAGCTCGTTGTTCTGGATGAGCGTCGCAATCTCGAGAGCCTCGACGGGCCGAAGCACCTGCAGGCCTTCAACTCGCTCATCGTTGCTTGGGTCGAACCGCCCGAAGAACTCCTCAGTCCCGTAGTAGCCAGTCGGCTTCGGGAGGTCGATGAAGAAGTCCTTGGGATAGAGGTCCAAGCCGGCTTTGGGGTCGTACTGCTCGTGCGGAATGAGGATGTTCGCGAACGGCGTGGCTGTGTAGCCTATGAACGCGCGCCGAGAGAACTTGGAGATGATTTCTCGGATGAGTCCATTGATGACCGCGGGAGGCGTGTAGTCCGGGTCGTCCGGGTCATAGGTCTCCTCAGTCTGCAGCGACGCCCGCGCGTCCACACTTGCCTGGTCAGCTTCGTCGTCGATGAACAAGGCCGGTAGTGACTTCCGAACCTCTTCCGGGGCATTGATGAACCACGCCATAAGCTTGCGCAGCAACGGACCATTCTTCTTGACGACGAGCAGCACCGGCTGGGAACCTTGCAGCGCAGCGTGGTTCGCCCGCCCGGGGTTGAAGTCGCCGTTGAGGTCGTCGGTTGTGTATTGATGCCATTGTTTGCCCACTGGAGGCATTCGCACGGCACCTGGCGGGTTGAGCGGATGGCCGGTCAGCTCCTTGTTGAGGCGAATCTGGGTCTGACGGCGCAGCCCGTTGTCCACGCCAGAGAACACGACAACCAATCGATAGCCCGCGTCCGCAGCCTTTGCGATGACTGCTGTGAAGTTAGCGGTCTTGCCGCTCTGGACATGGCCCAGCACCAGACCTCGCACATCGAATTCGCCGGTGCTTGGAGGCCTGAGCTGGCGAAGCACCTTGTCGGACGCGTCGTCAAGAGATGTCACCGTGTCCTTGGGCCAGCTCTTCGTACCAAGAAGGTACTTACGTAATGTGGTCCAGTAGTACCACTCGCTGCGGTCGACATCCGCCAGCCAGTCATCTGCCGCTATCGCGGCGGAGATGACGCGAGCCCGCTCAAACGTGCGGTTGCTCTCCTTCTCCAGCTCCGCCACCACCCATGGCCTCAGTTCGACGGGGATGAGTGGATTGCTGATGACCTCGTCGCGCGAGTGTCCCTCATCGATGAGAAAGCGGGCGGTTCGGAGCGCCTTGTCCTGTTGCGGCGTGGTCATCGACATGTTCAGGTCTCCGTCAGCGGCCTGGCTCGCGCTATTGCGTTCTCGATGGCTTCGACTTCCTCAGGCAGTGCGACCTGAATGAGCAGGCCTGCTACGACATCGAGTTCGCTTCGGGTCGCTCTACGCTTTCCACTTTGAGGTGGCGGTGTTGGTGGTGGCGGCACAGGAGGGTCATTGTCTTGGTCCCCTGGCGATGTCCCGTCAACGTCCGGGTCGGGGTTGTCACCCGGATTCGGAGGTGGGGGCGGAGGCGGAGGTGGAGGTGGAGGGTTCTTCGGCTTGCCATTGCGGTAGACCTCTTCGGCAAGCTTCACTGCCGGCTTAATCCACTTCTCGACCTCCTCTCGAATCGCCGGCGGCAGGAGCACGCGCATCTTTGGCACATTTATCTTGAACTCGTCGTCCAGCTTCGGACTGAACGATATGGCGATTCGAGCAAGCTTGCGGTGCTCGTCGGTCGCCCGCAGGCCGCACCAACCTCCGCTCTGAATGAGACGGTCCGCACGATAGATGTAGAAGCCCTGCTGGGCGTTCCACTTCCTGGGCCCCGAGGTCCTGTTGAAGGCCTCTGGCGTTGAGAATAGCGCCTGGGACGGGAGCACGTACGGCTCCACGATGACGTCGCCTCTGCCCTTCTCGCCTTCGACTCGAAACGTCTTGGATTCGAGCTTTTGGGTCTTCGTCTCTTTACGAGCGAAAGGGTCCCATGCCTCGACGCGATTGTCGTTGACATAGATGGCCAGCCGCTTCCCTCGAACCTCGCTGGCCAGGAATCGATGGAAGACCATTGCCGCATGCTCCTCCAGCTCGCGGGCCATCGCCAGCAGCTGCTTTCGCGCTGACTCACCTTCCGGGTACTTGTAGCCGAGCAAGCGGTCGAGGCGCTCCCAGACGACTACTGTCCCCGGTGTTTCCTTCAGATGCAGCCTTGCAGCCGATGGCAGGTCTGCCGTCTTGACGCTCAAGACTTCCCATCGGTTGGTGGCCTCGATGTGTTCGACATCCCAACAGTACGCCAGGATGTCCGCACGAGCCGGGTTCCAGCGCGTGGCGACGGTCACTCGCAAGCACTGGCTGAGCGAGGCCGTCTTCAGGCCCAGACCGAACTTGCCGAGGTCAGCTTCGTCGTAGTCTCGCTCGGTGCCGAAACGAAGAGCCTCCTGCAACACCTCCGGGCGCATGCCCTCGCCGTTGTCCGCAATGAGGACGTAGGACTTTGAGCCCTCCCACTCCACGTTGACTCTGACGGTGTTGGCTTTTGCCTCCACGGAGTTGTCAATCAAATCCGCTACCGCGGCTGCGAATTCGTACCCCATGTCCCGAAGCGAGCGAACCATGCGCTTTGCGCTTGGAACCAACAACATGCCGTTAGTTGCCAACGGAAATCTCCTCGTTTATTCTTCTGACGCGCCCAGTCAATTGCCGTGGCTGAAGGCACCAGCTATCACTGCCGCGGAGCAGTAGTACTCGTCCTCGACCAGTTGCTTCTCGTCAAAACGGCGTCGCGCCTCATGGGCTATGGGAATCAACTCTACAGGCCAGCCGCTTCTGACGTAGACAGGCTCTAGGACGAAGCTGACGCCTCTCTTGGGCCCCTTGCTTAGCGCCTTCCCATTGTCGAACGCCGCGTCAGGGTGAAGGTTTGGGTGCAGGAAGCACACCGCCCACCAAGCCTGAAGGAAATCGTCCTTGGGCATACCCGTCAGTGGCCGCAGAAACAGCGACTCCACAAAGGCTTCGAGTTGTGAGATTGCCTCTTCCTTGTCAGCAGGGAGGTTGGCCGACATCTTCGGCACGACTTGGTCGCTGTCCACGGCGGCGGTCACATACTCCGCCACTGCCAGTCCCATGGCTTTGCCCACAAGCGGTGGGACGGCGTTCCCAATCTGAGCGAAGGAATGGGTTGGTTGTTCAGGGAGAACGAACGTGTCTGGGAAACTCTGAATTCGTGCAGCTTCGCGAGGTGTCAGTGAACGCGTTTGGGTGGGGTGGATGAACATCAGACCATCCT
>Ga0307505_10003206_pt1 | contig 10432 bp, 9 predicted proteins | sample 23_S_MG_FD_202183 | JGI IMG/M metagenome (GOLD analysis project Ga0307505, IMG submission 202183) | Soil microbial communities from Populus trichocarpa stands in riparian zone in the Pacific Northwest, United States - 23_S | ecosystem: Environmental > Terrestrial > Soil > Riparian zone > Trees... | reverse complement strand
GCAGGGGAACGGAGAAGGGCGGCCCGCTATCGCGGACCGCCCTTCAGACCGTTCGGGGTCAGCGACCGCCGCGGCGGTTGCCGCCGCCGTTCTGGCGGACGACCGAGCCGACCATGAGCTTGCCCGTCCCGGCGGTGGAGCTCGACGCGCGACGACCCGGAGTGCGAGGGTTGCCGGCGGCAGGCTGCGACGAACGGGTGTGGCCGGCGCTCTGGTCCGAGCGCTGGTGTCCACCCTGGCCGCGCGCGGCCTGGTCGCCACGGCCCGAGGCCTGACCGTTGCCACGGGACTGACCGCCCTGGCCGCGTCCGCCGCCGCGCTCGTCGCGCGCTGCGCGCTTGCGCTGGGCGTTCGCGCCCTGGCTCTGGCCACCGCCACCGCCGCGGTTCACCGCGGGCTTGGGCTCGGGCTTGACGTACGCGGCGACCTGGCCGACGAGGGCGGTGACCTCGGCCGAGGAGGGGGTCACTGCGACGGGCTTCACGGTGATCGCAGCCTTGCGGAGGAGCTGGGCGACGTCGCGCTCCTGGCCGGGCAGCACGAGGGTCACCACGGCGCCCTCGGCGCCGGCGCGGGCGGTACGGCCCGAACGGTGCAGGTACGCCTTGTGCTCGGTGGGCGGGTCGACGTGGATGACGAGCTCGACATCGTCGACGTGCACGCCGCGCGCGGCGACGTCGGTCGCCACGAGCACCTTGGCGGCACCGGACGAGAACGCCGCGAGGTTGCGGTCGCGCGCCGGCTGCGAGAGGTTGCCGTGCAGGTCGACGGAGGGGATGCCCTGCGCGGTGAGCTGCTGGGCGAGCTTCTTCGCGTGGTGCTTGGTGCGCATGAAGAGGATGCGGCGGCCGGTGCCCGACGCAAGCGTGCGGATGACCTCCTTCTTCGCGTCGGCATCCGTCGTCGTGAAGACGTGGTGGGTCATCGCCGCGACGTGCGAGGTGGCCTCGTCGACCGAGTGGAGCACCTCGTTCTTCAGGAAGCGGTTCACGAGCTTGTCCACGCCGTTGTCGAGCGTGGCGCTGAACAGCAGTCGCTGTCCGCCGGCCGGTGTCGCGTTCAGGATGCGGGTGACGCCCGGCAGGAAGCCGAGGTCGGCCATGTGGTCGGCCTCGTCGATGACGGTGATCTCGATGGCGTCGAGGCGCACGAAGCGCTGACCCATGAGGTCTTCCAGGCGGCCGGGGCACGCGACGATGATGTCGACGCCGGACTTGAGGGCCTGCACCTGGCGCTGCTGGCTCACTCCGCCGAAAATCGTGGTGGTGGTCAGGCCATAGGCCTTGGCGAGGGGCTCGAGGACCGCGTTGATCTGAGTGGCGAGCTCGCGGGTGGGGGCGAGCACGAGCCCGAGCGGCATTCCGGCGCGGCGGTTGCCGCCGGCGAGCTTGGTGCCCAGGCGCGCGACCATCGGAATCGCGAAGGCGAGGGTCTTGCCGGAGCCGGTCTTGCCGCGGCCGAGCACGTCGCGGCCGGCGAGCGTGTCGGGGAGGGTGTCGATCTGGATCGGGAAGGCGGAGGTCTTGCCGTCCGCGGCGAGCGCGGCGACGAGGGGCTGGGGCACGCCGAGCGTGCTGAAAGTGACGTCAGTCATGGGGGAGTGTGTGCATTTCCGGGCAAGCGGATGCCCTGGGTCGGTGTCCTGCGACGCGGTTGCGGATCACAGGGTCGCCGTGCGAAAGATGTCAGCCGACTTCACCAGTGGTGGCGGCGAGGGATGCGTTCTACGACGCGAGAAGCGCGTCGGAGCGCTGCAAGTGATTCCCACACTAGCACCGGCGCCTGTGCGTTCCCCCCGCCGCCGACCTTGCCCGTCTCTCCCCGACCTTGCCCGGGGCATTCTCGGCGCGAAACAGGCATGCTCGGCGTCAAGAGGGCACGGTCAGCGAGAACGGGGTCAGGATGCCGCGAAGCGGTCGGTCGCGGCGATGAGGGCGCGAGCGATTCCGGGCTCGGTGGCGGCGTGCCCGGCATCCGTCACCATCACGAACTCGGCCTCCGGCCACGCGCGATGCAGATCCCACGCGCTCATGATCGGCGTGCACACGTCGTAGCGCCCCTGCACGATGACCGCGGGGATGCTGCGGATGGCGTCGACGCCCGCGAGGAGCTGCCCCTCCTCGAACCACCCGCCATGGAGGAAGTAGTGGTTCTCGATGCGGGCGAATGCCGTCGCGGCCGCGGGCTCGGTCATCTCGGCCACGAGCGCGGGGTCGGGCCGCAGGGTGAGGGTCGACGCCTCCCACCGCGACCACGCGACGCCGGCCGGCACGTGCACGGCAGGGTCGGGGTCGCTGAGGCGCCGGTGGTACGCCTCGATCAGCCGCGCCCGCTCGAGCACCGGGATCTGCGCGATGAACTCCTCCCACAGGTCGGGGAACAGCACGGCCGCGCCACCCTCGTAGAACCACTCCAGTTCGTGGCGGCGCAGCGTGAAGATGCCGCGCAGCACCAGCTCGGTCACCGCGTCCGGATGTGCCTGCGCGTACGCGAGGGCGAGCGCACTCCCCCACGAGCCGCCGAAGACCTGCCACGCGTCGATGCCGAGATTGCGTCGGAGCAGCTCGATGTCGGCCACGAGGTGCCATGTGGTGTTGTGGCGGAGGTCGGCGTCGGGGTCGCCGGCGTGCGGCGTCGACCGGCCGCACCCGCGCTGGTCGAACAGCACGATGCGATAGCGCTCGGGGTCGAAGAAGCGCCGGTGCAGCGGCGAAGTGCCCGCTCCCGGCCCGCCGTGCAGCAGCACCACCGGCTTGCCCTCGGGGTTGCCGCTCTCCTCCCAGTAGACACGGTGGCCGTCGCCCACGATGAGCTCGCCGGTCTCATACGGCTCGATCGCCGCGAAGAGGATCTTGTCGAGCTTCTTCTTGTTCTTCTTCTTCTTCACAGGCTTCCCCCCGGAATGCCGAATGTGTCGCACGCGCCGACTCCCTGACGGTAGCCGGTCTCGAACCAGCTTCGTCGCTGGTCGCTGGAGCCGTGCGTCCAGCTCTCGGTATTGATGAACCCGCTCGTCTGCTCCTGGATGTGGTCGTCGCCCACGACCTGCGCGGCGTTGATCGCATCGGCGATCTGCTCGGCCGTCGGCGCCTCGAGGAACGGCACGCCGTTCTCGTCGACCTGCTCGGTCATCTCGCCCACCCACGCGCCGGCGAAGCAGTCCGCCTGCAGTTCGATCCGGACGCCGTTGCTGTCGGGGCCCGACCCGTTGTCGGGGTGGTCCTGCATGACCCCGGTGATCTGCTGGACGTGGTGGCCGTACTCGTGCGCGAGGACGTACAGCTGCGCGAGCGGGCCTGCCGACGCACCGAAGCGGTCCCGCAGCAGCGCGAAGAACGTCGGATCCACGTACACGGTCTCCTCGGGCGGGCAGTAGAACGGGCCGGTCTGATTGGATGCCGTGCCGCACTGCGTCGAGGCGGACGTGTCGACGATGATCAGCTGGGGCGGGCGGTAGCCTTCGACCTCCTGCTGCCAGAACTGATCGATGGCGAGGGATGCCGCGGCGAGCCGGCAGTCGTCGCGCGCGTTCGCGTCCGCCCCGGTCTCGCAGTCCGCGATCTCGCTCCCCGGGTCGGCCTGCTGCGGCTCAGCCGGGATGAGACCCGAGAAGTCACCGCCGGTGAAGATGTTCAGCAGCAGCACCGCGATGAGACCGAGACCGGCGACACCGCCGCCGGCGACCGCGACCCCCCTCCCGCGCCGCTTCGCCGTGTGCCCCCCGACACGTGCGTTGTCGTTGAACGTCATGCGCTCACGGTACCGGTGTCGCTCTTGCGCGGGGTAGACATCCGCACCGCCGATCCGGATCGCTCCGCTGTTCGTCCGGCTCAGCCGTTCATGTTGGCTTCGAGCATCTCCGGGTAGACGTTGTACAGCGTCCGCGGCTCCGTCTCCAGGCGCGTCTGCAGGGCGAGCAGGTCGGAGAGGTAGGTGCGGAACGCGGCGCGACCGCGCTCGTCCACCGCGAGGTAGGAGAAGTCCTGCAGCATCGGGGTGCGGCGGATGTTGAGACCGAAGTCCGCGTTCACGAGCCGCTGGTAGACATCGACCGGCTCGGGTGCAGCGTCCGCGGCGACTCGGATCGGCTGCACCTGGGTCCACAGCTGGTAGTTCCACAGCAGGGTTCCGTAGGCCTCGTGCTGGTACGAGACGAGATGGATCAGCGAACCGATGAGACGGGATGCCGCACCGATGCTCGACACGTCGCCGAGCGCACCCACACCGTTCGGGATCAGCCCATCCAGCTGCGCGTACCACCGCTGCACATCGGGGTCTGCGGCGAGGGCGGAGTCGTCCGGGTAGTGGGCGCGCAGGTAGCGGTCGGCGTGCGCGCACATCACGTCGTGGTGCGCGGTGGAGTTGTCCAGGACCGGGAGATCGAGACCGCGTCCGACGACGCCGCGCTTCTCGGCATCCCGCACCGGGTCGATCACCGCCGCGTCGAAGTCGGCACAGGTCTCGTCGAACAGCCGGAGCAGTGACTCGCGTGTGAAGCTGAAGATCGACTCGAAGTCGCCGCCCCGACTGAGCTGACCGACCGTCGTGACCCAGTTGCTGAACTGGGTGCGGAAGATGTGCGGCCACAGCAGCCGCTTCAAGGGATGGCTCGCGGGCAGCGCGCTGCGAGTCGCGATCGCGAAAGAGGCACCCGGAACGAGGTGCACCCAGTTGTAGTGGCGGACCAGCGAGGTGTGGGTCGTGGCGGCACACAGGGCGAGGCCGACCGAGCGATCCCAGGCCGCATCCCCCGGCGTGACCTTTCCGAGAGCGCTGTCGATCTCGGTCGCGCGCACACGCGCGCCCGCCTGCACGAAGCTCACAGACACCCCGAGACGAACAAGGCCGGGATGCACGTCATAGTCTGCGAGCGCGCGCAGATCCCACTCGTAGGTGTCGGGTCCGGTCGCCCTGAGGTAGTGGGCGTAAGGGCTCGCCAAGGCCAGCAGACCGAGATCGAGGTCACCGTACTCGTCAGGGAACAGCGGTGCCGGGAAGAGCTTGCGGTGCGCATCGGTGTACGCGCTGGCGAGGGCGGCCTCTCGGTCGGAATCGATCGGCGGGAGCCCCGGCGCGTTCGGCCCGAAGGTGCGGAACAGTCGGGCCATCACCCGATAGAACCGTTCGACGCGGGCATCGTCTTCGTCGGTGGGGATCCGCTCGGCCACCAGAACCTCATCGATACCGATTCCAGGGAACCGCGCCGAGAGGCGGACGGCGCGCACGGGGGCCTCGTCTGCACCGGGGATCGGGATGTCCACGACCTTGGAGCCGGAGAACTTGAGGATCGCGAGCCGGTTCCACAACGACCGACGAGCGGCCCACATCTTGACCATGCACGGCACGGTACGCCTCCGGGTCGCCGGGCGCCACCGGAGCGCTCGATCACCGGGGCACGGCAATAGGCTCTGCTCATGGCGGCTTCTGCTCAGTGGGGTTCTGCCCCACACCCCGGGCCTGCTGACGACGCGCGCCCCTCCCCCGCTGCGCCCACTGTCACCACGGTCACCGTCACCGGTGCAGGCGGACAGATCGGCTATGCGCTGCTGTTCCGGATCGCTGCCGGCGAGATGCTCGGACCCGACCGGACGGTCCGGCTCAGGCTGCTCGAGATCCCCCAGGGTGTGCGCAGCGCGGAGGGCGCCGCCCTCGAACTGCAGGACTGCGCGTTCCCGCTGCTGCAAGACGTGGAGGTCACGGACGATCCGCTCGTCGCGTTCGACGGCTGCAGCATCGCGATGCTGGTCGGCGCTCTCCCGCGCGGCCCCGGCATGGAGCGGGCCGATCTCCTCGCCGCCAACGCCGGTATCTTCGGCCCGCAGGGCGTCGCGATCGGCGCGCGCGCGGCTGACGACGTGCGCGTGGTCGTGGTGGGCAACCCCGCCAATACGAACGCGCTCATCGCGGCATCCGCTGCTCGTGACGTGCCGGCCGACCGCTTCACCGCCCTCACGAGGCTCGACCACAACCGTGCCGTCGGCCAGCTCGCCGCGGCGCTGGACGCGCGCCCCGGAGACATCCGGGGCGTCGCGATCTGGGGCAACCACTCGGCGACCCAGTTCCCGGACGTGGCGTTTGCGACGGTCGGCCCTTCGACAAGCGCAGGGACCGAGGCAGGAAGCTCAGGGACCGATAGCCGCTCGCCGCGCGCAGTGATCGACGCGCTCGCGGAGCGCCTCGGGGGGACGGATGCCGCGACGGCCTGGCTCGATGAGACCTTCATCTCCCGCGTTGCGAAACGCGGGGCCGAGATCATCGAGGTGCGCGGATCGTCATCGGTCGCATCGGCGGCCAACGCCGCGATCGAGCACGTCCGCGACGAGCAGCTGGGCACGCACTGGTCCTCGGCCGCGGTGGTCTCGCGGGGTGAGTACGGCGTGCCCGAGGGGCTGGTCTGCTCGTTCCCCGTCTCATCGGACGGTATGTCGTCGGGTGCGGGGTCGTCCGCCGGCTACCGCGTGATCGATAGCCTCGAGCTCGACGCGCGCGCCCGAGCGCGGTTGGACGCGTCGGTGGCCGAGCTCGCTGCCGAACGCGAGGCGGTGCGGGAGCTCGGCGTCCTGTGATGGACTCCATCGTCTTCGTCATCGCCGCGGTCGTCGTGATCGCGCTCGCGACGACCGTCGCGCCGAAGCTCAACATCGCCGGTCCCCTCGTGCTCGTCCTCGTCGGCATCGGCGTAGGGCTCCTGCCCTTCGTCCCCGCGATCGAGGTCGACCCCGAGATCATCCTGGTGGGCGTGCTCCCGCCGCTGCTGTATTCGGCCGCGATCGCCCTCCCGGCGATCGAGTTCCGGCGCGACTTCGGTCCCATCGCGGGACTGTCCTTCCTGCTCGTGGTGGTCAGCTCACTCGTGCTGGCGGGGTTCTTCGTCGTGGTGATCCCGGGGATCGACCCGTACATCGCGATCGCCCTCGGCGCGATCCTGAGCCCGACGGATGCCGTGGCCACCTCGATCGTGAAACGCCTCGGCATCTCGCGGCGTGTCGTCACGATGCTCGAGGGCGAGAGCCTCCTCAACGACGCGACCGCGCTCGTCCTGCTGCGCACCATGATCGCCGCCGCCGCGATCGCCGCCGGCGGCGCAGCGGGCGCCGAGGCGGAGTCGACGAGCTTCAGCCTCGGCTTCCTCGGCGCCTTCTCGTGGGGCGTGCTGGTCGCCGTCGTTGTGGGCGGGGTCGTCGGCTACCTCGCGCTGCGACTGCGTGCGCTCGTGAGCCACTCGGCGGCGAACACCGCCGTCGGAATCGTCGTGCCGTTCGCGGCGTTCCTGCCGACGGAGCATCTCGGCGGGTCGGGACTGGTCGCCGCGGTCGTGGCCGGAATCGTCATGAGCCAGGGCGCCGCACGCTGGTTCACGCCCGAGCAGCGGCTGTCGGACGAGATGAACTGGCGCACGATCGAGCTCGTCCTCGAAGGCGGTGTGTTCCTCCTGATGGGGCTCGAGCTCAAGGAGATCGTCCGCCGGAACATCGAGGATCACAACGGACTGGGCACCGGTCTCGCGCTCGCCGCGGGCGCCCTCGGGCTCATCCTCGTCGTGCGCGCCGGCTATGTCGCGATCCTGGTGTGGCTGCAGAGCCGCCGCGCCCGTGGACGCCAGCGAGAGCGGCTGGAGGCGCTCAGCGAACGGATCGACGAGATCGCCGAGGCCGGCGAGGTGCCACCGCGCAAGCGGCGCGGCCGCGATCCGCGCGGCGAGGAGCACCGCATCCGTCGTCTGTCGTCGATGCGCTCCCGCGTGAGCCGCGCGATGAGCGATCTGAACTACTACCAGGCGTCGCCCCTCGGCTGGAAGCACGGGACCGTCATCGTGTGGGCGGGCATGCGCGGCGTCGTCACGCTCGCGGCCGCCCAGACCCTGCCGCGCGACGGGATCCCCGAGCGGCCGCTGCTGGTGTTCGTGGCGTTCGCCGTGGCCGTCGGCAGCCTCATGCTGCAGGGCTTCACGCTCCCGTGGCTGGTGCGGCTGCTGCGACTGGAGCGCACCAATACCGGAGTCGACCACGCCGAGCAGTCGAGTCTCGACGACGAATTGAGGGATGCCGCGGCAGCCGCCCTCGGCGACCCGAAGCTGCGTCGGCGGGACGGTGCACCGTTCGCTCCCGAGCTGCTCGAGCGTGTCGGGTCGCGCATGATCGACCCGCCGGACGACGAGACCACCGCGTCCTTCCGCGACGCCCTGGAGCTGCGCCTGGCCCTCATCGAGGCGATGCGCGCACGCCTGAACCAGCTGTCGTCGGGCGGCGCCTACAGCACCCCGGCGCTGCGCCACGCGCTCGCCGAGCTCGACGCCGACCAGCTGAGCCTCCAGCTGCGGCTCGACGACGAGCTCTGACGCGGTCCCGCGAGCCCCCACGGTCGGGCACAATGAGAGGGAGCAAAGGGGCAGCGCGATGAGCGAGAACACCGGCGCGGCGGGAGCCGCGGGGACGGATGCCGCGATCCGGCGCGCGGCTCCGACTGCCGGTGCGTCTAGGTCCAACACCAGTCCGATCCACCTTCCGCACCCGGCGGCCGAGTGCCCGAAGTGCTTCACCGAGCTGCAGCGCGACCGCGACTGGTGGCTCGCCCGCCCGTCGGGCTCACGGCTCGTCGGACTCGTCGTCGCGCGAGACGACATGCCTCCGGTCGTCGAGCAGCGCGACCAGCTGACGCGGTTCGGAGTGCCGATCGAGGGATTCCGGCATCCGGCCCCCGAGACCCTCGAGTCGTGGGAGCAGCGACTCGCACGGCTGTTCGGCACGCTGCGCTCCGGCGACGTGCTCGTGGTGACCTCGGTGCACGCGCTCGGGCGCGACATCGCCGAGGAGACCCGCACGGTCGCCGAGCTGCACCGGCGCGGCGTCGTGGTGAAGGTGATCAGCCACAGCGGCCGGCACCTCTCCGACGCCGGGCGCTGACGCGTTCGTCCATCGCCGAGCGGGGCCCGGTTGCAGCCCTGCCGCGGGCTCGGCATCCGTTCCCCTGTCGCACTCTGCGGGCTCGGCATCCGTTCCCCTGTCGCACTCTGCGGGCTCGCTCGGCGTGTTGCGACAGGCGAGCGACGAAGTAGAAGCGCCGCCGCGGTCCCGCGGGCGCGGGCCGCTCACTCTGCCCGCCCATCCCGCTCGCCTGTCGCACTCTGCGGGTGCGGCCGGCGTGTTGCGACAGGCGAGCGTCGAAGGGGGCGGACGCGGGAGACGGCGCGCGGGTGCGCGACTGTTCCTCCCCAGATGCGCTGATGGGGAGGGTTTTCCACCGATCGCCCCGACGCACCTGGCCGAGGGGTCGCCTGTTGTCACGATTGCCGGATGCTGCAACCCCGCATCCCCGTTCATCTCGGCGACCGGTTCTCCGTCGCCGACGCTCTGCAAGCCGGTGTCTCAGCCAGCCGGCTCCGCAAGAGCGATCTCGATAGTCCGTTCTTCGGTGTCCGGCGGCGTTCGGAGACCGAGCCGGACGACATGGTGGTCTTCAACCGATTCGGCAAGCGGCGAGGGGAGAAGGAGCGCGCTCACATCGAGCGCGCGCTCGACTATGCCACCCGCGCCGGGGAGCACGAGTTCTTCTGTCACGTCACGGCCGCGATCCTCTGGGATCTGCCGTTGCCGTCGAGCCTGCTGATCAGCGCCGACATCCACGTCGCGGTGCTGGCGCCCCGGCGCCTCCCGCGCGGCAAGGGAGTGCGCGGCCACCAAGCGGTTTCGAAGCTGACCAAGCTGCAGCGCGATCCACGGACCGGTCTCCTGCTGGCCGATCCCGCGACCACCTGGGCGATGCTGGCCAGCATCATCCATCACTCCCATGACATCGTCGCGGTCGCGGATGCCATCGTGCGCGAGTGGCGAGCCGAGCCGCTCGCGACGACCGCGGATCTGGAGCGCGCGATCCTGTGCGGCCGCCGCGTCGGAATCGACAAGCTGCGAGAAGCGCTTCCGCTGGTGCGTACGCACTCGGCGTCGCGGCCAGAGACCCGAACACGACTGGAGCTACTGGATGCCCGGTTGCCCGGTTCTCAACTACGACGTGTATGAGGGCGGCATCCGCCTCGGCTGCGTCGACCTCGCCTACCCCGAGCTGCGCATCGCGATCGAGTACGAGGGCGAACACCATCTGCTTGATCCGGAGCAGTGGACGCGTGACATCGCCCGATATGAGCGGCTGACGGCGGCCGGCTGGCGGGTCATCCGCGTCACGAAGACCGAGCTGTTCGGCAATCCTGCCGAGGTCGTCCGCCGCGTGCGCGCCGCCATCGCCGAGCGCAGCTGACACGACCATTCCGGTTCGCGCGCGCGGCTCGTGCAAGTCGACGCGCACGTCCTCCTACCCGCGGTTCGCCTGTCGCATTCCGCGGGCTCGCTCGGCGTGTTGCGACAGGCGAGCGTCGAAGGGGGGCGCACTGGTGCGACCCCGGCGGGCCCCTCATCCGCTCGCCGGTCGCATTCGGTGG
>Ga0307505_10003205_pt1 | contig 10433 bp, 10 predicted proteins | sample 23_S_MG_FD_202183 | JGI IMG/M metagenome (GOLD analysis project Ga0307505, IMG submission 202183) | Soil microbial communities from Populus trichocarpa stands in riparian zone in the Pacific Northwest, United States - 23_S | ecosystem: Environmental > Terrestrial > Soil > Riparian zone > Trees... | reverse complement strand
GCTCGTTCAGGCCGCAGCGCTGGATCAAACATCGAGCTACGCCCAATCATTGCTGGCGCTGACACGTTTCCAAGGCGCGCTGCTGTTCGGCTGGCTGTCGCAGCCGTCCCGATCTTTTCTGTCAACTTATGAGGCCGCCGAAGCGGCCGTCGCGCTGGACGACGGGGATTGGCTGGCCCATGCGCTGCTGGGGATCGCCGCGCTTTGGAGCCACGGCAATTATCAGCAGGCCACGCTGGCCGAGCAAACCGCGATTTCGCTTAATCCAAGCGCGGCGATGGCCTACCATTTTTATGGTTGCGTGCTGACCTTCAACGATCAGCCGGCGGAGGCGCTTCCCAATCTGCAGGCGGTGCTGAAGCTCGATCCGCGCTTCCAGCTGCTGCCCACCACATTGGCTGATATCGCGCTCGCCCATTTCCTGCTGGGCGATTGCGAGAAAGCGGTCGAGTTCTGTCAGCGCGCGCTTAGCCAAGAACGCGCACACGTGCGCGCTTGGCAGCGCCTGGCCGCCGTTTATGGCAGCATGGGCAGAACTGAGGACGCGCAAGCCGCGCTTGCGCAAATGTTGAAGCTACAACCCGATTTCGGTCGCCCGTACCTTAAGGCGACCTACCCGTTTCGGAATCCAGATCACATCTTGATGCTTGAAAACGGGCTGCGCCAAGCGGGATGGCGCGATTAGCGCGAGCCCCGCGCATGGGAGGCGGACATGACGCGATACAACAGCATTCTGGATACGATCGGCCGCACGCCGATCGTGCGGCTGCATCGGCTGGCGCCGCCGCATGTAAATCTTTGGGTGAAGGTTGAGGCCTTCAATCCGCTTGGATCGGTGAAGGATCGGCTTGCGCTCGGCATTATCGAAGCGGCCGAACAATCGGGCGAATTGAAGCCCGGCCAAACCGTCGTGGAGGCCACGAGCGGCAATACCGGCATCGGCCTCGCCATGGTGTGCGCGGCCAAGGGCTATCCGCTTGTGCTCGTCATGGCCGACAGTTTCAGCGTCGAACGGCGCAAGCTGATGCGCTTCCTCGGTGCGAAAGTGATCCTCACGCCCGCCGCGCTTTCGGCCACCGGCATGGTGAACAAAGCGGCCGCACTCGCGCGCAAGCATGGCTGGTTCTTGGCCCGTCAATTCGAGAACGAGGCCAATGCACAAATCCATATGCGCACCACAGGCCCTGAAATCCTCGAGGACTTTCGCGATACGACGCTGGATTATTGGGTCACTGGGTTCGGCACGGGCGGCACACTGAACGGCGTGGCGCGCGTGCTGACGGAGAAATCTCCGCAAACCAAAATCGTGGTGTGCGAACCCAGCGATGCGCCCATGCTCGCCAGCGGCGCGCCGCAAGCCCGCAATGCAGACGGCTCCCCCGCCGAGGCCCATGCCGCCTGGAAGCCGCATCCGATGCAGGGATGGTCGCCTAACTTCATCCCGAAACTGACGAGCGAAGTGGATTTGGCGCGCGTGCACAAGATCATCCCGGTAACGCCAGCCGAAGCGATGCGCGGCGCGCGAGAGCTTGCAAGCAAGGAAGGCATCTTTGTTGGCGTCACCTCAGGCGCGACGCTCGCGGGCGGTTTGGCCATCGCAGCTGAAGCGCCGGCCGGCGCCAACATCCTGTGCATGCTGCCCGACACCGGCGAGCGCTATCTCAGCACGCCGCTATTCGCCGACACTCCCACCGAGATGACTGAAGAGGAGGAAAAGATTTCCCGCTCGGCGCCCTGATCCGTGCGTCCTACACGCTAATTACGCGGCGGGACGCAGGGATCAACCAACGCTGCTAGCGCCGGCGATTTCGTCTCATGATAGTTATCGATCGTGGTCTTCGCCATCATCTCTCGTGTCAAATCGGCGTTCGTTCCAATGGCGGCGACAATGCACGTGCAGGGTGTGCGCGGCGCGCCGTTGCGATCGGCGAAGCCTTCGCACCAAGTCTGCAGCTCCGCATTGGCCATCGATCCATTGGCGCCCAGGGCGAAGATCAGCGCCGTGGCGGCGAGCAATCTTTTCATGTGATTTCCTCCTTTTAGAAATTTCCTGGATAGAGCCCGCCGTCGAGCAAGATGTTCTGCCCGGTGACGTAGCCCGCGTGCGCGCCGCAGAGAAACGCGCACATCGCGCCCAATTCCGCGGGATCACCGACGCGCCCGGCCACGGAGTTCTTCGTGAGATGCTCGGTGATCTCCTTTGAATGACGCAGTCGATTGGTGTCGAACGGGCCAGGAAGCAAATTGTTGATCGTGACGCCCCTGGCGGATACTTGCGGCGCAAGACCCAGCACGAAACCTGTCAACCCTGCGCGCGCCGCGTTGGAAAGCCCGATCACCGGAATCGGCACGCGCACCGAAGAAGACGTGATGTTGACGATCCTGCCAAAGCCCCGCTCCGCCATGCCGTCAATGCTGAGGCGGATGAGTTCAATGGCGGTGAGCATGTTCTGATCGAGCGCGCCAATCCACGCGTCGCGATCCCAATCGCGGAAATCACCGGGCGGCGGGCCGCCAGCGTTGTTCACCAGAATGTCCGGCGCCGGCATCGCTTCGAACATCGCCGCGCGGCAAGCGGGATCGGTGACGCTGCCGATGACTTTGAGCACGCGCACGCTGGGCGCCGCGGCGCGGATGTCGTCAGCCGCGGCCTCAAGCGTATCGGCAGTGCGGCCATTGATCAGCACATCGACGCCTTCCTGCGCCAGCGCGAGCGCGCAGGCTTTGCCAAGCCCCTGGCTGGCGGCGCAGACGATGGCTTTGCGGCCTTTGATCCCGAGATCCATGTCACTCCCCTCAGCGTTGTGGTGCGCGCGCCAGATCAAGCGCGACGTCCACAATCATATCCTCCTGCCCGCCCACCATGCGGCGGCGGCCCAATTCAACCAGAATAGCGCGCGTATCGACGCCGTAATCCACGCTCGCCTTTTCGGCATGCCGCAAGAAAGACGAATAGACGCCGGCATAGCCGAGGCTCAGTGTTTCGCGATCGACGCGCACAGGGCGATCCTGCAGCGGGCGCACGAGCGCCTCCGCCGCGTCCATCAGCTTGAACAGATCACACCCATGGCGCCAGCCTTTGCGATCGGCGGCGGCAATGAACACTTCGAGCGGCGCATTGCCCGCGCCCGCGCCCATGCCGGCGAGGCTTGCATCCACGCGCAGCGCCCCCGTCTGCACGGCGACCAGAGAATTGGCGACACCGAGGCTGAGATTATGGTGCGCGTGTACGCCGCGCTGTGTTTCAGGCTTCAACACACGATCATAGGCTTCGAGCCGCGCGCGATAGCCATCCATATCCAGCGCGCCGCCGGAATCGGTGACATAGACGCACGTCGCGCCGTAATTCTCCATGAGCTTGGCCTGCGCCGCGAGCACATCGGGCTCGACCATGTGGCTCATCATCAGGAAGCCGATCGTATCCATGCCGAGATCGCGCGCGGCGGCGATGTGCTGCTTGGAGACGTCCGCTTCGGTGCAATGGGTGGCGATGCGCACGGCGCGCACGCCCAATTTATGCGCCTGCTTCAGATCATGCACCGTTCCAATGCCGGGCAGCAACAGCGTGGTGAGCGCCGCGTTTTCGACCGCATCGGCCACCGCTTCGATCCATTCCCAATCGGTATGCGCACCGAACCCGTAATTGAACGACGAGCCGTTGAGGCCGTCGCCGTGCGACACCTCGATCGCATCCACGCCCGCCTCGTCCAATGCGCGTGCAATGGTGCGCACGTGCTCGATTCCGTAGCGATGGCGGATTGCGTGCATGCCGTCGCGCAGCGTCACGTCCTGAATATAGAGCTTCGTCGCGGCCGGATCGAAAGCCATCACGCCGCCTCCTTGACCAGAAGGCGTCGGGCGATGCGCTCACCCGTGGCGAGCGCGGCGGACGTCATGATGTCGAGGTTGCCAGCATAGGCAGGCAGATAATGCCCCGCGCCTTCCACCTCGAGAAACACAGTCGTCTTCACGCCCTCAAAGCGGCCATGGCCGGGAATATCGACCGGATCGTTCGCGCCGAACCGTTCAAACTGCACCGCCTGCTTCAAACGATAGCCGGGCACGTAAGCCTGCACCTGCGCGACCATCGCTTCCACCGCGGCGGCGATCGCCTCTTCACTCGCGCCGGCGGAAAGCGTGAACACCGTATCGCGCATCAGGAGCGGCGGTTCGGCCGGATTGAGGATGATGATCGCCTTGCCGACCGCGGCGCCGCCGATCTCTTCGATCGCGCGCGAAGTGGTTTCGGTGAACTCGTCTATGTTCGCACGCGTGCCGGGGCCGGCGCTTTTCGAGGCAATCGAAGCGACGATTTCGGCGTAATGCACCCGCGCGACGGAAGCGATAGCGGCGACGATCGGGATCGTCGCCTGCCCGCCGCAGGTGACCATGTTGACGTTCGGCGCATCGCTATGCGCATCTCCATTCACCACCGGGATCACATACGGGCCGATCGCGGCAGGCGTAAGGTCGATCATCACCTTCCCATCGCGCACGGCGATATCGCTGTGACGCTTATGCGCGCCGGCGGAGGTGGCGTCGAACACGATGCGGATGTCGCCCCATTCGGGCAGCGCGGCGAGGCCGTCCATCCCCGCATGCGTCACCGTTGCGCCGAGGCGCGCCGCGCGTTGCAGGCCATCGGAGTTTGCGTCGATGCCCGCCATCGCGGCCAGCTCCAGCACATCTGATTGGCGCATGATTTTGATCATTAGGTCCGTGCCGATATTGCCGGAGCCGATGATGGCGGCCTTGAGTTTCACCACGCTTAGCTCCCAAACCGAACGCTGACGGCGCCAAGCCCCGCGATCTCCGCCTTAAACGAATCGCCGGGCGCGGCCGCGATCATTGGCCCCAGCGCGCCAGCGAGCACGACATCGCCCGCTTGCAACGGCTTTCCATATTCCACCATCGTGCGCGCGAGCCACGCCAGCGCGTTCAGCGGATTGCCAAGACACGCCGCACCCGCGCCGAACGACATCGGCTCACCGTTCTTCTCCAGCACCATGCCGCAGAGCCGAAGATCGATTTCGTTCAGCCTCTTATGCGCATGGCCGAGCACGAAGAGACCGGATGAGGCGTTGTCGGCAATCGTATCGAGGATGCCGATATCCCAATTCTCGATGCGGCTATCGACGATCTCGATCGCCGCCTGCGCGTAGGCGACTGACGCGGCCAGCGTTTCCAAATTCGTCGCATCGGGCGTACACGCGAGCGTGAACGCGATCTCGGCTTCCACCTTCGGCTGGATCAGCCGTCCCGCCGGCACGACGCCGCCGTCCGCCACCGCCATGTCTTCCAGCAGCGTGCCGAAATCTGGTTGATCGACGCCAAGCTGCGCCTGCACCGCCTTGGCCGTCAGCCCGATCTTCGCGCCGACGCGCCGGCGGCCCTGCCCGATCCAATGAACAGTGTTAAGCGCTTGGATCGCGTAAGCATCGGCGATCGACGCCGCGCCCAAGCCCGCACGCAGCGGCGGAGTGGGGCGGCCGCCATAGGCGGCCCGCAGGCGCGCCGCCAACGCGGCGTGGTCCAGGCTGGTCGCTGCTGCGCCCGAAATCATCGGCATCTCCCCGCGCTTTGTGCGCTTTTTCTCGCCGGCATGCTTGCATGCCAGTTCATCCTGTCTAATATGTCCGCTTACGCGAGACAAGAGGCTGCATCGAGCAGCCCGCTCAGGGAGGACGAGGATGAGCAATCCCCAAGACGCCGCCGCTCTGCGCGCGAAATATCTTGCCGAGCGCGACAAGCGCCTGCGCCCAGACGCAGACGCCCAATTTCTAGAAGCCGCCGGCGATTATTCGGACTTCGCGCGAGATCCCTATATCACCGAGCCGCTGACGCGCGCGCCCGTTACCGAAGAAAGAGACGTTGCAGTGATCGGCGGCGGCTTTGGCGGGCTGCTCACGGCCGCCAAGCTGCGCGATGCGGGCGTCAATGATTTCCGCATCATCGAGCAAGGGGGCGATTTCGGCGGTACCTGGTATTGGAATCGCTACCCCGGCGTGCGCTGCGATATCGAGGCGTATGTCTATATGCCGTTGCTGGAAGAAATCGGCACTGTACCATCCGAGCGCTACGCCACAGGAGCTGAGATTTTCGCGCATTGCCAGGCGATCGGACGCCATTATCGACTCTACGAGAATGCACTGCTGCAAACCACCGTCAGCAAGATCGTATGGAGCGAAGCGGAAGCGCGCTGGGTGATCGAAACCGATCGTGGCGACCGTATCCGCGCGCGTCACGTCGCGGTGAGCCAAGGGCCGCTGGCGAAGGTGAAGCTTCCCGGCGTTCCAGGGATAAAATCCTTCAAAGGCAAGGTTTTTCACTCAAGCCGCTGGGATTACGATTACACCGGCGGCGGCGCCTCCGGCGGGCAGCAAAAGCTGGCGGACAAGCGCGTTGCGGTGATCGGCACCGGGGCGACGGCGGTGCAGATCACGCCATCGATCGCGCCGTTCGCGCAGCACGTCTACGTAGTGCAGCGCACGCCCTCGGTGGTCGGCCCGCGCAACAACACACGCACGGATTCAGATTGGTTCCAGCAGCAAGGCGCCGGCTGGCAAGCCGAGCGTATGAACAATTTTCTATCCGTCATCACCGCGCAACCGAACGGTGGCGATGTGGTGAAGGATTGCTGGACAGATTTTTTCGTCCGCGTCGGCGCCGCGATGAAAGCAAACGCACAATCGGATGCGCCCGCCGCGCCGCCAGCTGTGATGCAGCGGGTCGATTACGCAAAGATGGGTGAAGTTCGCGATCATGTCGCCAGCGTCGTTGCCGACGCCAACACGGCGGAAGCGCTAAAGCCCTGGTACAATTACCTCTGCAAACGCCCCCTCTTCAGCGACGACTTCCTGCAGGCGTTCAATCGCGACAATGTCTCGCTCATCGACACCGACGGCAAAGGGCTTGAGGCGATCACCGAGACGGGTATCGTCGTGAATGGCCAAGAAACCGCCGTGGATTGCATCATTTTCGCCACCGGCTTCGATGTAGGCGCCACACCCGAAAAGGTCGGCGGCTACGATCTGCGCGGGCGCGAGGGGCTGACGCTGGAGGCAAAATGGGCGCGCGGCTATCGCACCGTGCACGGCGTGCTGCTGAACGGGTTTCCGAACTTCTTCATCATCGGCGGTCACATCCAAGGCACCAAGGCGTTCAATTTTACGCATACGCTCGCCATGCAAGCCGAGCATGCCGTGGACCTCATCGCACGCTGTGTGAACGAGAACATAGAGGCCTTTGAAGTAACGCCGGAAGCCGAGCTCCGTTGGCTCGCGGAGATCGAGGCCAAGCAACTCGATCAATCCAAGTTCAACGAGGATTGCACGCCGGGTTTCCTCAACAACGAAGGAAATTTCCGCGGCAAGGCGACATTCATCGGCGTCACCTATGGCGGTGGGCCATTGGCTTGGGAACGACTCGCCCGCGCTTGGCGCGCCGATGGTGTCGAGCGGGATGTCGCCATTACATACGCCCGCACGCCCCAGCGCGTGGGCCAATTCAGCTAGCGCTTGCTCTTCTTCCGAGCCAGCCCTGTCAGGACATTGCTGGCGACGGCGGCGATGTGCGATTCCGCCTCTAAACGGGCGCGTTCGGGCTGTTGTTTTTCGATCGCGTCGATGATCTTCTCGTGCTCACGCGCGGCGTCAGACATGAACGAACCGAAACCGGCCGAGTGCGAGATAAAGAAATCGCTCATGTTGAAATGGCTGCGCTGCTTTTCCGCCAGCAGCGGCGAATGCGCCATGACGTGCATGGCGTGATGGAACGCCTGGTTCAGCTCTGCGTAAGTTTGGGCGGAGCGATCCGGCGCCTCTTCATGCGCCATGATGCGCCGCTGCGCGACCCTCAGCATGCGCAGCTCCTCCGCGGTGCGCCGCTTGGAGGCGAGTTCGGCCAGCACGCCCTCGAGGCGCTGGAACAGCAGAAAGAAATCCGCGATTTCATCCGAGCTAGGGCTGATCACTTGGCAGCCTACTTGCGGGATGATCCGCACGAAGCCATCCGCACTCAGCCGATTGAGCGCCGACATAATCGGCTGGCGGCTCGCGCCTGTCTCGGCCGCGAGCTCCTTCACCAGCAAGCGCTCTCCGAACGCATAGCGCGCGTTCACCAAGCGATCGATGATTAGATCATAGATCTTGTTGTTCTTGCTCAAGCAGATCGTCCTTCTCGCACGCGCGAACACATCCAGCTGGGGCGGCGCCAAGTTTGCCGGCGCGCCGAGCGATGATCGCTTCATAGCCCCATTCGGGGTCTTTGCGCCATATGTTGCATGCTAGTATTTACATTGGCATCTTGCATGCTAGCATACCCGACAGAACGAGTAGGGGGAGCACGGGGATGGCCTTTCTTTGGCCTGAGATCGCGAACGGATCGATCCGCCTCGGCTTCGTGAGCGCCGGGGGCCTCCGCACACGTTATGTAGAGGCCGGCGATGCGGGATCGGATGAGGCGGTGATCTTCGTGCACGGCACGGGGGGGCACTTGGAAGCTTTCACCCGCAACCTGCTCCCGCACGCGAGCGCCTTCCGCACTATCGCGCTCGACATGATCGGCCACGGCTTCACCGACAAGCCGGACCACGATTACGAGATCCGCCATTACGTGCAGCACTTGCGCGATTTCTGCGACGCGGTCGGGGTGAAGCGCGCGCATTTGCACGGCGAATCTCTGGGCGGCTGGATCGTGGCGCAATTTGCCATTGATCACCCCGAGCGCGTGGCCTCGCTGACGCTGAACACCGCCGGCGGGCTCAATACCGATCCCGCCGTGATGCAGCGCGTCTACAATGTGACGATGAAGGCCGTCGCTGAAGCGAGTTTGGAAACGGTGCGCGCGCGGCTTGAATGGCTGATGCACGACAAAAGCCGCGTGACCGACGATCTGGTCGAGCTGCGCCTGCGCATTTACACGCAGCCCGGCTTCCTGCGGGCGATGGAGCATATCTTGTGCCTCCAGAACATGGACATCCGCATGCGCAACGTGCTGACGGACGAGAGCCTGACGCGCATCAAGGCCCCCACCCTTATCATTTGGACAAATCACGATCCCACGGCGCCCGTGGCCACGGGCGAACGCTTTCAGCGCGCGATCTCCGGCTCGCGTCTCGTTGTCATGGATGATTGCGCGCACTGGCCGCAATGGGAAAAATCCGACGAATTTAACGCGTTGCATCTGGATTTTCTGGCGCGGCACACAGGCGGCGGCCATCGGCGCGCCGCGGGCGGCGCCAGATGAGCGTGCGCCTCATCTGCGCCTCGCACTCGCCGCTGATGGATCACGTCGATGCTGATCCTGCGGTGGATCGCGCCGCGCGCGCGCAATTCGCGGCGCTGGCCAAAGATATCGCTGCGTATGATCCGGAACTCGTGATCGTCTTCGCGCCCGATCACTTCAAAGGCTTCTTCTACGATCTGCTGCCCCCGTTCACGATCGGCGTGCGCGCGACCGCGATCGGCGATTATGACATTGGCGAGGGCGACTTTAACGTCCCGGAGCACCTCGCGCTCGATTGCATCCGCGCGACCCTGGCTGATGGCGTCGACGTCGCGATGTCCTATCGCATGCAGGCCGATCACGGCTTCGCACAAGCGCTGGTGTTGTTGACTGGGCGCGTCGACCGTTACCCGGTGCTGCCGATCCACGTGAATTGCGCGGGCCCGCCGCTGCCTTCGTTCGCGCGCGTGCGGCGCTTGGGCGAAGCCGTCGGCGCGTGGGCCGCGACGCTCGATAAGCGCGTGCTGATCCTGGGCTCGGGCGGGCTTTCGCACGATCCGCCGATCCCGAAGATCGACACCGCCCCGCCGCCGGTGGCCGAGATGCTGATCGCCGGGCGCAATCCCCCAATCGAAGCGCGCCGCGCGCGCGAACGGCAGAATTTCGAGACGGCGCGTAAGCTCATGGCCGGCGGCGGCGCGGCCTTGCCGCTCAATCCGGAATGGGACCGCGCCTTCATGGCCGCCATGGGCCGCCGCGATCTCGATCTGCTGGATCAGATGCCTGAAGCGGAGCTCACCCGCATCGCCGGCTGCGGCGGCCATGAGGTGCGCACCTGGATCGCGGCCTACGCCGCGCTTGGCGCCTCTGGCCCCTACGCGTCAGACGCGCTTTTCTATCACGATATCGCCGCCTGGAATGCCGGTATGGGCATTGCGGCGGCCGCGCCGACAAAAAACAACCGCGAAAACGCGGCTCAGGGAGGATAGCATGATCCACTCGCTTCGACACTTCGCGCTCGGCGTGCCCGATCTCCAAGCGGGCGCGGATTTCTACACGACGTTCGGCCTGAACCAGCGCGAGCGAAGCGGCCGCGAGCTGCGCTTCCGCTGCGATGGTCGCGGCCACGATGAGGTCGTGCTGATCGAGACAGGGCAGAACCGCAAGTTCAACCACATCGCCTTCGGCGCCGACGCCAAGGGCCTGGA
>Ga0307505_10003204_pt1 | contig 10434 bp, 8 predicted proteins | sample 23_S_MG_FD_202183 | JGI IMG/M metagenome (GOLD analysis project Ga0307505, IMG submission 202183) | Soil microbial communities from Populus trichocarpa stands in riparian zone in the Pacific Northwest, United States - 23_S | ecosystem: Environmental > Terrestrial > Soil > Riparian zone > Trees... | reverse complement strand
TAGAATGAAATTGATTAGATAGACAAACAAGAGTGAAAATGTGCATAGTACCGCCTAACAGTGCCCAACCTGACGCATTATAGGGTGTAAGATGGCAACTTGCTCACTATGCACTCTCTGCCAAATTCCATGGCTAATCACGCATACAGGAACCATTATGCCAAAGTTCGATAGCACACAACACAAATTAAAACGCGCACAGGACAATCTTAAATTAGCTCAGTTGCAGAAAGAAATAGCAGATCAGGAACTAATCATTGCTAATGCGTCAGGGTTCAGTGCAAGGAAAAAAATTCGGCAGGCAGAAAGTAGCCTGGCAAAGTTAAGACCGCAATTGAATGCTCTCATTGCCAAAATGCAGCTTGAAGATGCTCAAATTGAGACGGAATTGCTTGAATCAGAAGAACGTGCGCGTAAGGCATTGCAACAGGAAAAACAACGCCAATTAGATAAGATTAAAGCAGAGCAAAGGAAAAAAGAACAAGAAGAAAAGGAACGCCTGAAAGCAGAGAGATGGTCGGCACTTACTCCTGAAGAGCAACATAACGAATTAAGTAGGCAGAGTGCTAATAGAAACTACTTACTGGCCTGCATTGTTGGTATCGTTCTTCTGTGCTTTGGTTGCAACGTTTGGATGCAGTCGAGAGCTAGTACACCCATATCCACCTCAACTAATACTACTACATTGGCTAATACTGCTACCCCAACTAACACTGCTACAGCTACAAGAACACTAACAAACACGCCTACGCCAACATCTACAGAAACATCTACACCCACAGAAACGCCCACGCGTACCCCTACACTAACCTCGACGCCAGCAAGTAGTGCTATTGTTATTTCTGGGGGTAATTTAAGAGGTGGGCCAGGCACTAATTATGATGTTGTGGGTTCTGTCGTGGCAGGGGATGTACTCCCAGTTTTTGCGCGAACAAACGATGGATGGTTGCAAGTAGACGGAATTGGACATACTTGGATTGCGTCCTCATTAGTAAATTTAGAGATTGGACTGGAAGAAATCCCAATCACAGATAAAATACCTCCAACCTCTACAGCAACTCCTACCCCCACAGGCACACCTACGCCAGATTCCACAGCAACTGCAAGGGTACAAGTTCAACAAGCAACGGCAACAGCTGTACGACGCTTAGCACTAAATGCTACAGCAACTATTGAAGCTTATGTGTCGTCACCCCCAATAGGCACATGGTGTAATCAAAACAGCACCAGAGGTGTATGTGTTGGTGATTTTCGATATATACGTACCATAGGATACACAAGTGCTCCAAGCAATGGCCGATATATCGCGTTTGTGGTTGCTGTCAAAAACATTGATAACGACGATATTTTTGTAAGCCCTCTTGATGTGACATTAGTAATGGAAGATGGAAGAACTTATGAATATTCATCGCAAACATTTCTTTACTGGTCAACACCGATGCAAGGTGTAATGGTCGCACCTGATGACAATGCTCAGGGGGGCATTGTATTCCTTGTTCCTAACGATGTAGCCCCTCATCGAATCATTTATCGTGGAGATTTTATTGAAACAGAGATAGTAATCAATCTGTTTGAACCACCAGAACCATAAATATGGACATCACCCAAACATTGTATGTCCATAAACGAGAAGATTGGCACGTGTCTGAAGGCCTACTACCAGACAGTTCTAGAAATCTGGCAAGCGGCTACTCTCAACCCAAAGAGCGGTTGCGCCCAGCCAGTTGCCCATAAAGTCGGCTAAACTGGGTGGCGGTCCAATCGGCATTGTAGGTAGTAGCAAACGCGGCCGCGGCCGCACTCAACTTCTCCCACCGCCCCTTATCTCCCACCAGGGCCAAAATCGCCTCGGCCAAAGCTATATCATCACCAGGGGGTGTAGCCACCGCCGCGGTGGGAGCCAGTTCCGGCAGTAAACCTACGGCGGTTCCCACCGTTGGCAAACCCGTCGCGGCCGCTTCTAACAGCGCCACACCCTGGTTTTCATGGAGCGCAGATTGTAGAAAGAGATGAGCCTGATGGTAAAAGGGGATGCGTTTGTTGGCTTTGTCACCATGAAAATGAACCCGCTCCGCCAGGTTAAAGACACGGGATTCGATCTGGATGCGGCCGCGTAACCTATCCTGCCCCACCACATCCAGGTGAAAATCCAACCCTGCCGCCACCAGATGGCACATCGCCCGTAACAGCATACTCTGATCATTGCGGGCGTCCAAGGGTGCTACCTGGAGAAACCGCCACGGCGGCGCCAACTGACGGGGCTTAATTTTGAACTGGCGCGTATCCACTCCCAACGGCAACCAATGCCCCGAAGCAGGTTGTTTTCCTGATAGGGCGGCCAATTGATCCAACGCGTAACGGCTGCCATAGGTAATCTGGCTGATTTTTTTGATGGTTTTATTGTTCAATGATTCGCTACGCGAAGTAGCTGATGGAACCGAGACATCACCAGGCCAACTGATTACATCTTCGTCGCTCAGGCTACCCAAAACTGGCACACGCCACCATTGGCCCGCCGCGGCCGCTAAAAGACCAGCCTCGCCCAGGCTTAGGGCATGGATTAACTCAGGTCGGTGTTGGGTCAGGCGGAAAGCCTGACGCAATTGGCATAAACGGGTGAGACGCTCCGGGGCCAGGCCGCGCACCTGACCCAGGTTCACCACCTCGGCTCCCAGCAGATGGTAGTGGGTAAACTCCGGGTATTGCTGTAAGGCGATCACCAACACCCGATGTTCCCGGCTCAACCGCTCGATGAGCCAGAGCAAGGCGGGTTGGGATCGTTCGCGGCCGCGTTTGTCCACACCATCCGGGGTAATCAAGGTAACATTCATACCGCTTAAGTTAGTAGCTTAACAACAAAGGTCGCGCCCAGCCCAAACAGATAAGCGACGCCATAATAGACAAGCAAAGGCTGACGACCATAACGCCAGAGCAGATAAAGGGTTAGAGCGGCCAACAGGGCTACCACATACAGATCGAATCCGATTTCCTCAAACCCTAAATTAGCCAGGATGCCCAGACCAATGAACAGGCCATTCACCACCAGTAAGGCGATATCGCGACCGCGGACTTCTCCCCGATAAGGGAAAAGCACTTGCCAGAAGAGCAACGCCCCATTAACCAGGAAAAACCCCAGGAAGAAAAGCCAGTGACTAAACGCATCATCATTGAAAATAATAATGCGGCAGATTGCACTGGTAGAATCATCCAGGCAAAAACGCCGATGTAAATAATTGGTCACTTCATGGTCGCCATAACTGGCTCCTAAAAGATAAACGCCAACGATGAAAGCGACATTAAGCCATAGAGCTACCTGACCATCACGGGCAGGGCTATCATATTCCATCTGCTTTTTCAGTAGATAAAAACCGATCAGGCTGATCAAGGCAATGGTCAGCATATTATGGAAATCCACCCAGCGCAAAAACTCATTCTCGGCTACATAACCAGCCGTTAGCGAACTTAACCGGTTGATGGAGCCGAGAATGATAGCGACGGTCTGCACCGCCAACAAGAGATGGGTGGTACGGAGTGAAGGAGCTAAAAATATACGTTGCGTTTTCATAAGGAGCACCTCGTTTCGATTTTCCGATAGGGGCACACCATACAACATCAGTCTGTCTACTTTACAGGTCAAAAACTACTCACTAATCGCCCGGTTGCACCCATATCCGGGGTTCGCGCACCCGCCAACGCATCAGCATAATGCCCACGAGAGCCATCAAGGCACTAACAAAAAAGAGGGCCGAAAAGTTGAAATTAGCCAGAAGTGTGCCAATGAGGGGCGCAATGATATTGACCAGGCCAATCAGGGTGTTAGAAATGCCGCTATAGGTGGGGCGGCGATGAGGCGGGCTAAATTCCAAAACAACCATCATGCCAGAGATGAGAATGCCACCCTGGGAAACGCCTTGCAAAGCAAAAACGAGGAAATACCAACTCGGCTCCGGGGCTAACCAGGCCAGGGCAAAACTGAGCAATGCGGCCGCGCCACTTATTTCCAGCGACAATTTATGTCCATACCGGTCGGCCAGCAGGCCAAAAAACAGATTGCCCGCCGTCTGCCCCAACAGGATCGCCACCGTGTATAACCCCACCGTGCTGTCGGCTACCTGCCAGCGCTGCAAAGCGGACACGGTGAGAAAACCCATACCCATGCCACTCAGGGCCAGAAAGGAGCGGGCCAGCAGAAAGTGGCGAAAATTGGGGTCAAGCCGCAAGAGTTGAGGCAGCTCTGCCAGATATTGACGTGTGTTGACGCGGGGAATTTGGGCCGCCTGCACCGGTTCGCGGGTGAAGGCCAGAAACACCCAACTGACATTGATGGCCATAGCAGCTACGCCAAAACTGATGATGAAATTTTGCGGAAAGGGGTATTTTTCTAACAACCAGGCACTACCGCTGGCCCCTATTGTGCCCAGCCCTGCGCCAATAAAGGTGGTGACAGCAAAGAAGCGGCCGCGCCGGTTAACAGGAAAGATGCGGGCCAGCATATCCTGCCAGGCGGTCGCCACCACACCAGCCCCCAACCCGTGCCAGGCATACCCAATGAAAAAGAGTACCAGGGCGAGGAGTGGGGATGCGGCCGCGACCACGGCCGCCAACAGAATCAGCCACATAGGCAACCGCTCGGTGAAAAAACCCAGGTTCACCACCACCGGTTTTTTGCGGGCCAGCCGTTCTACGGCATTAGCCGTAAACAGTTGGGGCAAAAACCAGCTACCCTGAGCAATCATGGCCGCCAGACCAATAGGGATAGGGCTGTCGCTCAACTTGCTCAAAAACAGGGGCACAATCGTCGTAGCCGAGATAAAGCTGACGCCGAGGGTAAAAGCACTGCCATCTAAAACGTTAAAAGCGAAATTCCAGTTGAAATTTCGCTTCATTTCGGCGGCGATTTCCGTTTCGCTGCGCTCAGGCACGGGCTGATCCGCCCGCAGTAACCAGCGTAATGCCCGTTGCCTGAGCTTGTCGAAGGCAATAAGCGGGCTTCGACAAGCTCAGCCCTCGACGGTGTTAGGAGTTACATGGAAACAGATTAATCGGCACTCATGGGGGTGGCTTGCGGCCGCGACATCTCCCACCGCCGCAATTCCGCCCGTGCCCCCAACATGAGGGCTACCCCCCCTATCAACAATAACCCGTTTAACCGGATTGCCAACGGCGTCCCTAGCCGCTCCGCACTAAACCCGATCAGTAGCGAAGCCAGGGGCTGCAGGCCAAAACTTACCATCGTTAGCAGGCTGAGCAGACGCGCCCGCATCTCTGGCGGGGCCATGACCTGAGCCAGCCCCAAGCTGGTGGCAATGACGGCTGGGGCACCCATACTGCCAAAAAACAGCGCGGCCATGGACAAAGGCAGGTAGGTCGTAAAGGAAAATAGGAAGAACCATAAACCAATCCACAAAACACTGCCGCCAATCGCCAATCCGGTGCGCCGGGTGGCCTGGGTCCAGGGAACAATGAACAACGTGCCTAATAAAGCTCCCGCCCCTGAAGCCGAAAGCAGAAAACCCAGGGTATCGGCGTCTCCCTTCAAGATTTCACTAGCAAATGAAGGCAAAATATTGAGTGCCGACAGGGCGAAAAATGTTACCAGCACCACAAATAAAATCAAATCTTGTAAGCGCGGATGGCTACGCACATAACGCAATCCTTCAGTCAGTTGGCCTAAGGCTGTACCGGCAGTGGCCCGACGAGCCTGCGCCGCCCGCACCAAGGTCAGAGAAACAATCACGGCCAAAAAGCTCAGCCCATTCAGGCCAAAAGCCAACGAAGACCCCAGCCGGGCCACAATAAACCCAGCCAACGCCGGGCCGATGATCCGGCTTACCTGCATGGCCATGGCATTCATGTTGACGGCTTTACGCACTTCCGCCATGCCTGAAAGATCACCTAAAAAGGCCTGCTGGGCGGGCAAATCTAACGCCGTCATCACTCCTAGACATAAAGCCAGAACGTAAACATGCCATAATTGAATCACCTGCAAGCCGGTAAGCAGAGCCAAAACAAAGGCCAACAGCATGGCTCCAGCCTGAGTGAAAATAAGTAAACGTCGCCGATCCACTCGGTCAGCCAGCACACCCGCCCAGGGGCCAAGGAGCAAGAGTGGCAGCGTTGCCAACATGTTGACAAAACCCAAGGCCGCCTCAGAACGGCTTAGCTCCCACACCACCCAGCCCTGCGCAGTTATCTGCAACCAGGTTCCCACGAGCGAAACAGCCTGCCCGCCCAGGTAGATACGAAAATTGCGTTGCCGCAAAGGTGAAAACCCCTCGACGAAGGTCTGTGCAAAACCCATAACGATAATTCCCCTAGACATGAAAACCCGAAGGCAATGAGCCTTCGGGTTTGAAGTAAGACCGATAAATTGTAACCGGTTCCAAGTCCTAAAACATTGGACATTGGTACAGCAAAGGGGTTCTAAATCAGTCAACAAGGCGGATCAATTGGCAATGGATGTGCATAGCACTGATGACAAAACCCGTTTTCCCATCAGCACATCCTCACCTGTTCTTATCCGGAACATGGGCCAGACGGGTGCTATGGGGGCGTTTACCATCACTGGTCACATACGTTAAATCCAACTTGGCCTCACTGAGCATTCTTTGCCAATCCGGGGTTTTATTAGCCCCTTCTTTGGCCAGAGCCATCAACTCATCATGCAACGATTCTGCCTCACGCCGCAACGCTTGTCGGTTCTCCTCGCTCAAGCCAAAATCGCGGGCCACGCGCAGGGACTGAGTATGGATGCGTCGCACTGAGGCCTCAACTGACTCCTCGCCTGTCTTCAATTCCTCTGGTTTGTTGCTCTCAGCCAGGAGAAAGATCAGGTTGCGTTTGATCAGGTTCAGGTCTTCTTGGGCGGCGGAAGGCAACGCGGCCGCATCCCAATCATCTGACTGTTCTTTAATTTCCTGCGCCCTTTGCCAACGAGCTAATTTGTCACCCTCTTTGGCCAAAGCATCGGCGGTCAATTGTTTAACTTCTATAGCCAGTTCGGTAATCGTGTTATTTAGTGTGTTACTCATCGGATTACTCCCAAAATAGCCCGGCGTGGGTGCCAGTGATGGTCAGGGGGCGCAGAGACTTTAGTCAGAACCTCAACCGGCTAAAGCCTCGACTCCTGATTTGCCCTGTCTGTGCCGGTAGCGTCTTCAATCTAGGTGAGCATCTAGAAATAACTTCCTGGTTTAGACCTGACAGGTTTCCGAAAACCTGCCAGGTCTGAGTGGAACTTATTTTTGGACGATTACTAAGGGCCTGGGACAGGTGCTGCCGGAGCAGGCGCCGCTGGAGCGGGTGCGGCTGGAGCAGGTGCTGGGGCTGCCGGAGCAGGCGCTGGGGCATTAATCAAAGCCAAACCACCAGCAAAATCATTGGCATCAAGCAACGCCTTTAACATCGCCCAACTACCTGCCCCCATCGCGGTATCATAAGCTGAAGTCAGGGTAGCGGCGCCATTGAAGTAGGCGTTGGTGATAGTGTCGCTACCAACCTTGCCCGCAAGGGCTTCAACCACGGCTTGCTCTTGTTGGTACGTGTTTTCCGAACCAACTACCGATGCACCCGCTGCCTGTACCGCTTGCATAGCCAGCCGTTGCGTGGTGCCTTCGTTCACAATTTCACCCACGGCGGCGCGGAAGTCAGCGGCCGTATTAATATGGAGCATTTCATGCACCGTCGCCGTCGGATCTGAACCTGTCGCATCAACCCAGATGGATGTACCTGGTGATGGCTCCGCAAAGGCGTTCATCCGGAAGCCCCCAGCCGTATCTTCGGCCAGTTTGTCGCCAGCCGCCCAGGCCGAGCCGTCGGCATGGGTAACTCCATTGTCAATACACCATTGATCGTAAGCAGCATACAGCGTCGCCATATCGGGCACGACCGTCATGTTACCGGGAATGATGGCTGAAGGGGCGACCGTGCCAAAGGTATCAGTCAAGGCTTGTTGGGCAAAAGCCACGGTCATTGAGCCACCTAAAACGGGGGCTGGGGCAGGTGTAGGCGCGGCCGCGGCCGGATCGGCTGGAGCGGGAGCCGGAGCGGCAACTGGATCAGCAGGGGCCGGACCTGGGGCCGCAGCCGGATCGGCTGGAGTCGGGGCAGGAGCAGGAGCGGCATCGGCCGGGCCAGGGGCGGCTGGGGCAGGAGCCGCAGTATCTTCTTCACCGGTACGGGCCGGAGCTGGGGGTGGCGCAACGCCAGCACGGGCTTGTTCAATATTGGCGACAGCCTTGGGGGCCTCAGGAACCAGAGGCACGCCTTCCAGATGACGCTGAAGCACCGCACCATCCGCTCGACTTCGGCTAAGTTCAGTGGCAATGTGACCGGCGCTCTGGTTGCCCAGTTTACGCTGGAGAGAAGAAAAGCTCCTCTGCCGCGCGGCCGCGCCCCAGGTCTGGCGTACTTGACTGGCAACCTGCTGAATAGTCGGGGCATCACCCCCCACACCAAACTGCGGGCCAGACTGTGAGGCCAGATCAAAATCGGTATTGGCCTGCTCTTCTTCTTTGACATTGACCGGGGTGGGTTTCTTTTTTACTTCTTGGGTCGAGCGACTTGTTTGATCGGTCACCGTAGGCTCCAGGATGATAAAGTCAGCAAAGATGGTGGGTTGAACAAGAACTGTTTAAAGGATACACCCCCACAAACAACCCGTCAATGTGGGCAACGGCGAACCTGTTCTTATTCCTCTTCTTCGTTTTGCAAACGTTGGAGAAGGTTCTGGGCATGGCGGTCCTGAGGGTTGGCCTGCAAAGCTCGATTAAACCAGTCAATTGCCTTCGTCCGCTCCTGTCGATCCCGGTAAATCAAACCAATGTTGTAGGCAGCATTGGGAGTAGCGGGATCCAGTTCAATCGCCCTGGTGAAGGCAGCGATGGCCTGTTGTTGTTGTTCATCGGTAGCCAGAATGGGATTGCCCAGGGTAGCTGCTCCCAGATTGAGCCATAACTGGGCGTTGTCTGGGTCATTTGCCAGGAGTTTTTCTAGCAAGGGAAGCGCTTTTTTGAAGTTGCGAGTAAGGATGTAGGCACTACTCAAGTTGTGCGCCGTACCTGCGTGATCAGGTTGGAGCTGATGAGCTAAATCCAGGGGTTGAACAGCTTCATGAGCACGGCCGCGTTGCAGTAACTCTGTCCCCCGTCGAAACAGGGCTTCAAACCGGGCCTCTGCCGTTTGGGAATGGTCGCGGGGTGTGGGGAGAACCGCCCGACGTTGGGCTTTACGTGACATGAAGAACTCCTGCAAAGATAGCTGGTCAGCATTTCAGCATTTCAGCTTTTTAGCTGACTAGTTGATCGGCTGACGGCTCTCCCAGCGAGTAAACACCAATATCGCTGTTAGCAAGAAACCAGCCAGGATAAATAAGAGCCATAATCCGTTTTGTTGAATCAACCTTACCAGAGTAGGTTGGCCTTGCAAATGAGTTTGCCATTGCTGAGCCAGGGTTAAGGTTGGCAAGTTGGTGGCGGTTGTTAGGCCGGTCAGACAATCTTGCCCATCCTGGTAGGCATGAATCAACCGGTTCAAGCCTAAATCGCCAAATTCTTGCCGGAGCCAATCAGCAAGAGCCATACTTTGAGCCACGGCCAGAGGTGTTTGGGCCGGGTCGGTGGGCCAGGCCGTACATAGTTCAACCAGGGACAAGAGTGAATTGTCCGCGGCCGCGGTCTGCACGATTACCTCCCACCCTTCTTCAGCCTCCACAACCACCCCAGCCATCCCCTCAACCAACCACCGGGGTAAAGCATCATACTGCGTCTGGGCTACCGTATACAGAAACAGGCGACTCATCTCTTGAGGAATCGTTTGGGCTAGATCATCTTCCGCTGTGCGTGGGTTTACCGCCACCACCAGAATAACCCCCAGGTCAGGGCCGGCATGACCGTCTCGCCATTCGCGGTTGCCCAGCCGCAGGGCGGAGCGCAAATCACTCGTAGAGGGATAAATGTAAATGTTGAGCGGCAGGGGCACAGGGACTGGCATGATCCGGTTTAATGTTTGTTGGCTGTTCCGGGCCATATGCAGAATCGCTTCAGCCGGGAACTCACCAGCCTGGGCCGTCCAGTGGAGCGTTATTTCATCATCCCCCTGGCTTTGCCAATCAAACCGGCTATCTTCGTAAATGAAGGTAGCTGTTTCCAGGGAAATGCGTTGACCAGTATCGGTTTCTAAAACCCACCAGTAGGTGATGGGAGCAAAAGGCAAGGGACGAATGGTTTGTAAGGGTAAGGTGTAATCCAGGGCGATCTGCTGGCTATGTACCGGCAAAATGGTGGTGTAGGTGAATGGCAGATCGGGCGCGGCCGCGAACAGTTCTGCCTGAGCAATCTCCACCTCACTTTCAGCGGTCAAGGTAAATCGCCAGTGCAGTCCATAGGCAGCTTCAACAGTCATCACCACATCACGTACCTCTCCTTGCCCCCTTAC
>Ga0307505_10003203_pt1 | contig 10434 bp, 7 predicted proteins | sample 23_S_MG_FD_202183 | JGI IMG/M metagenome (GOLD analysis project Ga0307505, IMG submission 202183) | Soil microbial communities from Populus trichocarpa stands in riparian zone in the Pacific Northwest, United States - 23_S | ecosystem: Environmental > Terrestrial > Soil > Riparian zone > Trees... | reverse complement strand
TTGTTAACCCACAATGCGAGCGTAGGAGAATCACCCCACGGAGGCAGGGAGTGCAGCATTTCAGTTGTCCACGGTGGCCTATCGGCAAGGCGGCGGGCGGCGCATGAACAGCTCATTCTTCGAGCAACCCATCCTCAACTCCCCCTACGACTACCCGTCTCGCCACTGGGAACTCGACGCCTCCGGCCAGCCCACGCAAAAAATCGCCGAAGCGCGCCGCCGCGCCGATTTCGTCACTCCGATCCCCAGGCCCAAGAAGCAGAAGGGTGCCGCCGCCCAGCAGCATGGCCTGGCGTTCGAGGAGCACAGCAGCGCGCAGCAACAGTACAGCCACGCCGGCATCATCAACGGCGTGCGCGCCGAGGTGGACAAGTGGCGCGCGCTGCCCGACCCCGACACCTGGGGCGTGACGTCGGAGACGGCACGTCTGCTGCAGTACTGGCGGCACCATGCGTTCAGCGATGTGCGGCCGTTCTTCTGTCAGCTGGAGGCGGTCGAAACCGCGATCTGGCTCATCGAGGTCGCGCCCCAACTCGGCAAGCGCGCTGGGCACTTCCTGGAGCACCTGAGCAACGCCAGCAGCGAAGCCAACCCCGGCCTGGCCCGGCTCGCACTGAAGCTCGCCACCGGCGCCGGCAAGACCACGGTGATGGCCATGCTCATCGCCTGGCAGACCGTCAACGCGGTGCGCCGGCCCACCAGCCGCAAGTTCACGCGCGGGTTTCTCATCGTGACGCCGGGCCTGACGATCCGCGACCGCTTGCGCGTGCTGCTGCCCAACGACCCTGATAGCTACTACCGCAGCCGCGAGCTGGTGCCGGCCGACATGCTGGAGGACCTGGGCCGCGCCAAGATCGTCATCACCAACTACCACGCCTTCAAGCTGCGCGAGCGCATCGAGCTTTCCAAGGGCGGCCGGCTGCTGCTGCAGGGCCGCACCGGCGACGCGCCGCAGACGCTGGAATCCGAAGGCCAGATGCTGCAGCGCGTGTGCCCGGAGCCGTGAACGCGCACGGTTCGTGCTCGCCGGCGCAGGAGCGTAGGTGCAGTTCCGCATCGCCGACACCTTCACCTCGAGCCTGGCGCGTCTCAACGCCGACGAGCAGAAGGCCGCCAAGACGACGGCATTCGACCTGCAGGTCGATCCATCCAGCCCCGGCCTGAGCTTCCACAAGCTGGACAAGGCGCGAGACAAGAACTTCTGGTCGGTGCGGGTGAGCCGCGACATCCGCGTCATTGTGCACAGGACGGCAGCGAGCCTGCTGCTGTGCTACGTGGACCACCACGACAAGGCCTATGAGTGGGCCGAGCGTCGGCGCCTGGTAACGCATCCGACGACCGGGGCCGCGCAGCTGGTGGAACTGCGCGAGGCCGCGATCGAGGTAGTGGCGCGTCACGCGGTGGCCGCCGCTGCGCCCGCGCCGGCGGTACCTGCGCCGCCGCCCAAGCCGCGCCTCTTCGAGTCGCTGGTCGATGGCGACTTGCTGGGCTGGGGCGTACCCCCGGAGTGGCTGGCCGGGGTGCGTGAAGCCGACGAGGACAGCCTGCTCGAACTGGCGTCGCACCTGCCGGCAGAGGCGGCCGAGGCGCTCTTGGAACTGGCCACCGGCGGCCAGCCGCAACGACCGGCTCCGCCGCCGACCGGCGGCGATCCCTTCGACCATCCGGATGCGCAGCGCCGCTTCCGCTCGATGGAAGACGCCGAGGCGCTGGCGCGTGCGATGGATGCACCCTGGGATCGATGGACCGTATTCCTGCACCCGGCGCAACGGCAGTGGGTGGAACGAGACCAGGGCGGCCCGGCTCGAGTGGCAGGGTCGGCCGGCACCGGCAAGACCATCGTGGCGGTGCACCGTGCGGCATTCCTGGCGCGGCAGCACCCCGATGCGCGCGTGCTGCTGACGACGTTCTCCCCGACCTTGGCACATGCGCTGCATACGCGGCTGCGCCGGCTCATCGGCAACACGCCGCTGCTCGGTGAGCGCATCGACGTGGTGTCGCTCGACGAGTTGGGGGAGCGCCTGTACCGCTATGCCTTCGGCAAGCCGGCCATGGCTCGGTCCGAGTGGTTACGCGTCGCGCTGGTCGAGGCCGCAAAGACTGCCAGAGACACGCCGGGCGCGACCCCGATGGCCAAGCTCGGGGATGCGTTCCTGTGGAGCGAATGGAGCGAGGTGGTCGATTCGTGGCAGCTGACCGGGTGGGATGGCTACCGCGACTTCAAGCGCCTGGGCCGCAAGACGCGGCTCAGCGAGGCGCAGCGCGCCGCGGCATGGTCTGTGTTCGAGCGCGTGCTCGAACGCCTGCAGCGGGACAGCTTGGTCACGGCTTCTGCCCTGTTCGCGCGTCTGGCCGGGCACTACGCAAGCGGTGCCAGGACGCCGTTCGAGCACATCGTGGTCGATGAGGCGCAGGACATCGGCGTGCAGCAGCTGCGCTTCCTGGCCGCTTTGGGCGCTCAGCGCACGAACGGGCTCTTCTTCGCGGGCGACCTGGGACAGCGCATTTTCCAATCGCCGTTCTCTTGGAAGGCGCTCGGCGTCGATGTGCGCGGGCGCGCCCGGACGTTGCAGGTGAACTACCGCACTTCTCACCAGATTCGCAGCGCAGCGGACCGGCTTCTTGGCCCCGAAGTGAGCGACGTCGACGGCAACAGCGAGGTGCGTCGCGGCACGATTTCGGTCTTCAACGGTCCAGCGCCTGCGGTGCAGACGCTGGCGAGCCACGGCGCGGAAGCCGACGCGGTCGCGCGTTGGCTCAGGGACTGCGCCTCGTCGGGAATTCGACCGGGAGAGATGGGGATCTTCGTGCGATCACTGCAGGAGCTGCCGCGCGCAGTGGCGGCCGTGACCGCCGCGGGCCTGCCCCATCACGAACTCGATGCGTGGGTCGACACCGATCCGGACGAGGTGTCGATCGGGATCATGCACCTGGCGAAGGGCCTGGAGTTCCGGGCAGTCGCTGTGATGGCTTGCGACGAGGACATTTTGCCTTTGCGTGCCCGGCTCGATGCGGCGGCCGATGAGGCGGATCTGCGCGAGGTCTACGACACCGAGCGTCAGCTGCTGTACGTTGCCTGCACGCGTGCGCGGGATCGCGTGCTGGTGACGGGCATCGAGCCTCCATCGGAATTCTTGGGAGACCTTGACTGACCCGATTGGCAAACGGAGCTCAGCGCGGCTCGGCCACGGGTTAGCCTTCGCCGAAAGACCGACACCGCGCGGCGGGCTTACAGCCCGGCCGCGGCCCTGAGGGCCGTAGCTCTGTCGGTCTTTTCCCAGCTGAACTCGGGTTCGGCGCGGCCGAAGTGACCATAGGCCGCGGTCTTCTCGTAGATCGGGCGCAGCAGGTCCAGCATCTGGATGATGCCCTTCGGCCGCAGGTCGAAGTGCTCGGCCACCAGCGCCGACAGCTTGTCGTCGCTGATGACGCCGGTGCCTTCGGTGTAGACCGTGATGTTCATCGGCTTGGCCACGCCGATGGCATAGGCCACCTGGATCTGGCACTGCTTGGCCAGCCCGGCGGCGACGATGTTCTTGGCCACGTAGCGCGCCGCATAGGCGGCCGAGCGGTCGACCTTGCTCGGGTCCTTGCCGCTGAACGCGCCGCCGCCATGCGGGCAGGCGCCGCCGTAGGTGTCGACGATGATCTTGCGCCCGGTCAGGCCGCAATCACCCTGTGGGCCGCCGACGACGAAGCGACCGGTCGGGTTGACCAGGTAGCGCGTCTCCTTCAGCCATTCCTTGGGCAGCACCGGCTTGATGATCTCCTCGACCACCGCCTCGACGAAGCTGGCCTTCATCTTGGTGGCCGTCTCGCTCTGGTCGGGCGCATGCTGGCTGCTCAGCACCACGGTGTCGATGCTGTGCGGCTTGCCATCGACGTAGCGCATCGTCACCTGGCTCTTCGCGTCGGGGCGCAGGAAGGGCAGCTTGCCGCTCTTGCGCAACTGCGCCTGGCGCTCGACCAGCCGGTGCGCATAGTGGATCGGGGCGGGCATCAGGTCCGGCGTCTCGTCGCAGGCATAGCCGAACATCAGGCCCTGGTCGCCGGCGCCGGTATTCAGGTGGTCGTCGCTGGCATGGTCCACGCCCTGCGCGATGTCGTTGCTCTGCTTGTCGTAGGCCACCAGCACCGCGCAGCCCTTGTAGTCGATGCCGTACTCGGTGTTGTCGTAGCCGATGCGCTTGATGGTGTCGCGCGCCACCTGGATGTAGTCGACATGCGCGTTGGTGGTGATCTCGCCGGCCAGCACCACCAGCCCGGTGTTGCACAGCGTCTCGGCGGCGACGCGCGAGCGCGGGTCCTGCGCGAAGATCGCGTCCAGAATGGCGTCCGACACTTGGTCGGACACCTTGTCGGGGTGCCCTTCGGACACGGATTCGGAAGTGAAAAGGAAATCGCTGGCCACTCTTAAACTCCTTCGATGACGGTTGCGGATCGCGTTGCCGTATCGGGGAGGAGCGGCGAACGCTTTAGCAGTATTTCGAGAGCCGTACCTTGCGACACAGCCCGCAGCGCCCTGCAAGTAGTTCATAACTCGGCGCCGAGCACATTATACGAAGCATGCTCCTCGTCCTGCGCTGGCTGTCCCGGCGGTCTTTGAGAGTTCTGCACGCCGTCGGCGCCTTTCTGGGCTGGGTGGTGTACGCGCTGTCGCCCAGTTACCGCCGCCGCCTGCGCAGCAATGCGCAGAGTGCCGGCATCTCGCTGCAGCAGCGCCGCCAGTCGGTGGCCGAGGCCGGCAAGATGGTGATGGAAAGCCTGCGCCTGTGGCTGCGCCCGCCGGCGCAGCCGATCGCCGACCCGGTGCACTGGCAAGGCGAACATCTGATCGACGAGGCCCTGGCGCTGGGCCGCGGCCTGGTATTCCTGACGCCGCACATGGGCAGCTTCGAGGTCACCGCCCAAGCCTATGCGCAACGCTACGGCGCGCAACGGCCCATCACCGTGATGTACCGGCCGGCACGCTACCGCATGCTGCGCGAACTGGAAGAGGCGGCGCGCGCCCGCCCGGCACTGGCCACCGCGCCGGCTTCGATCGGCGGCGTGCGCCAGATGATGCGCGCGCTCAAGCGCGGCGAGGCGGTGGGCCTGCTGCCCGACCAGGTGCCGCCCGAAGGCCTGGGCGTGTGGACCGACTTCTTTGGCGCGCCGGCCTACACCATGACGCTGGCGGCGCGGCTGGCGCAGCACTCGGGCGCGCCGATCGTGCTGGCCTGGTGCGAGCGGCTGCCGGCCGGGCAGGGCTTCCACCTGCGGCTGAGCCGGCTGACCGAACCGCTGCCGCTGCGGGGCGAGGTGGAGCAGGCCGCGGTCATCAATCGGGCGATGGAATCGCTGATCCGGCAATGCCCGCAACAGTACCTGTGGGGCTACAACCGCTACAAGCGGCCGCGTGGCGTCGTATGAAGGACTGGCCGGCACGCGCGCTGCTGGCCCTGCTGTGGCTGCTGCACGGGCTGCCGCTGGGCGCGCAGGCGACGCTGGGCAGCGCGCTCGGCCGCGTGCTCTACACCGTGGCGCGCGAGCGGCGGCGCATCTCGGCGCGCAACATCCAGCTGTGCATGCCGGAGCTGAGCGCCTTGCAGCGCCGCCAGTTGCTGCGCGACCACTTCCGCTGGCTCGGGCGCAGCGCGGTCGAACGTGCGCTGCTGTGGTACGGCAGCCCCGAGCGGCTGCGCCGGCTGATCCATGTCGAAGGCGACGTGCACCTGGCCGAGCGCAGCGAGCGGCCGGTGATGTGGCTGGTGCCGCATTTCCTGGCGCTGGAAGTGGCCGGTGCGGCCACGCAGCTGTTCCAGTTGCGGCCGGTGGCCTCGATCTACCAGCCGCAGAGCCACGCGGTCTTCGACGAGGCCATGCGCCGCGGGCGCTCGCGCTTCGGCCAGGGCGAACTGTTTGCGCGCCGCGACACGGTGCGGCCGCTGGTACGCGCCATCCGGCGCGGCCATGCCTTCTTCAACCTGCCGGACATGGACTTCGGGCCCAAGGACTCGGCCTTCGTACCTTTCTTCGGTGTGCCCGCGGCCACGCTGCTGGCGCCGTCGAAGATGGCGCGCGCGCTGGACATGGTGGTGCAGCCGGTGGTGGCGCAGATCCTGCCGGGCGGCCAGGGCTACCGCGTGCGCTTCCTGCCGCCGTGGACCGACTGGCCCAGCGACGATCCGCTGGCCGACGCGCGGCGCATGAACGAGTGGATCGAGTCGGTGGTCCGCGCCGACCCGGCGCAGTACCTGTGGGTGCACAAGCGTTTCAAGACGCGGCCCGAAGGTGAGTCTGGTCTCTACTGAAGCGGGCTTGGCTGCGAATTCGGTACCAAAAGCCGGTGCTGATCTGCGCATTACCGCACACCGCAGCGGCCATGATGGGCGCATTCGGCCTTGGGCCGCCGCGAGATGAGCACGACTGACAGGTGCGGTAATGGCTGAACACGAGCGCAATGCTGCAGATGGACTTCCGAGTCATGAAACCGCCTTGGCGCATGTCGACGAGCAGATCGCCAATGGGCAGTCGGACAGGGCCCATCGGCTGATCCATGGACTGTTGCAGGACGATCGTATCGCGCCGACGCCGGAGCTTGAGGCGGAGCTGCGGCTGCGGATCGCTATCTGCGAATACGAGCTCTCGCGCATCCGCCGAGCCCGCGACGGCGCCAAGGAGGCTGCCCTGCGCTTCAGGCGGCTGGGGCGGACGGACGGCGAGGTCCATGCATTGGCGATCTGGTCTCGCGCGGCCAGCCGCCAGGGGCACCATGGTGAGGCTGTCGAGCGCGCGATGCTGGCTAAGCGCTTGGCCAAGGGGCTGCCACGAGGCCCGTGGACCACAGCCGCGAGTCTCAGCCTTGGCGCCGCGTTCGGCTGGGCTCATCGGCGGGCGCTGGCGCTGGAGGAGCTTGCGGCGGCCGCGCACATTGCCGACCGCGATGACGATGTGATTGCCCGACTGGAGGTCTGCGTCGAACGCCTTTGGCTGCAGGCCGCGAATCGATACGAGACGGCTCAAGTGCAGGGCCTGCAGAACGGGCAGGAGGCGTTGGCCGAGGTGGATGCGCTTGTTTCCCGCGTGCGCTCCGGTGGCCGGCCGGGCACGAATCGCCGTGCATCGATCGGCTCCCTGGAATACGCGGCCGTGCTCGTCAGCAGCCTTCTTGCCAGCTGTTCCGGTCTCGTCGATATCGCCGAGCAGCGGCTGATGCGTTGTACGGCACTGGAGCAGAGCGGGCAGCGGACAGGATGGCTGATGGCCGCGAAGAGCTGGCTCCAGGCCGAAATTGCCAGCGCCCGCGGTGATTTCGATGCTGCGGCCCTGCACGGCAGGCGGTTGTCGTCCTGGGCGGCGGAGGTCGAGCACTTGCCGCTGGCGGGCGTTGCACATCGGCTGACCAGCGAGTTGCATATCAAGGCGGGGCGCTCCGAGCTTGCCGTGGGTGAGCTCGAGGCGCTGTTGACGCTCGAGCGCGATGCACAAGCGCGCTACCTCGAAACGCGGGCCGACGCCGTGGAGCGAGAGTACGCCGCGCGTGAGGACGAGGTGCGCCTCGACGCGTTAATCAGCGAGTCGCAGATACTGGAGCGCTGGGCCTTCGAAGACGACCTGACCGGGCTGCCGAACCTGCGCCGGTTCCAGCATGCGCTGGAGGAGTGGGAGCGTGGCCGCGATCAGAACTCACGGCCGATGTGCGTCGCGTTGATCGATGTCGATCGTTTCAAGCTGGTCAACGACACCCACGGTCACGAGGCCGGCAACAAGGTGCTGTGCGGCATTGCCGACGTGATCAAGGCCAACGTGCGTCCCACCGATCTGCCGTCCCGTTGGGGCGGGGACGAGTTCGCGATCCTGTTGCCGGATACCGAACTGGCGGCCGCGGAGCAGATTGCCGAGCGTATTGAGGAGGCCATGGCGCGTTTCGACTGGGCCGCGATCGCTCCACAGTTGCAAGTCGGCGTTTCGGTCGGCGCGGTCGAGGCGCTGCCCGGCGAAACCAAGTCCCGCTTGGTGCATCGTAGTGACAGCGCGATGTTTGCGCGCAAGGAGGCGCGTCGCCACGCGGATGTCGAACGTGGGGTTGCCTCGGGGGTCATCCCGCGCGTGACCCGTTGGTTGCGTACGGCCTCCCGTGTAGTACTCTACGTGGGTGCTGCCTCAGACAGCGCTGCCGTGTCCGACGTGACCTGCACGCCGTTGGGCGCGCTGCCTTTCATGTGGGCTGAATGCCTGCGCCAGCATCCCCAGGAGTTCAGGGCGCAGTGGATGCAGTGGCGGCGCGATCACAGAGGCCGCCAGCCGACAGAGGCGCTGAGGCAGCTGGTGGCCTTGTCGCACCAGTTACCGCAGTCGACCTTCATCACCGAGCGCATCGACGGCGTGCTCGACATGGCCGGAGCGACGAACGTGATCGAGCTCTACGGCAACGGATTCAGGAACCGCTGCATGGCCTGCGGGCGAGTCAATCCGAACACGAACGGCGACCATTGCCTGCCCTGCGGAGACCCAGTAGGTATCATGCGGCCGGACGTCACCTTGCTGGGGGAGCAGCCCGACCAACGACTGTTTGCCGGCGCCGGGTTGGCGGCGAAGCGTGCTGAAGTGCTGCTGGTGGTCGACTGGGACGGAGCGCTGCAACCGAGCGCCGGCTTGCTCGAAAAGGCCCGGACGCGCGGAGCCAGGGTGGTGGTGCTAGGTGCCGCGCCGCGTGTTGACCACAACCTTGCCGACGTCTGGATCGCACACGATGCGGCTGCCGTGCTCAAGGTGCTTGCCGCTCGCCTGGGAGAGGTCTCGCAGGCTGCAGTGGCCGATCTGCCGCTGACTGACGCAGGTTTCGAGGTCCTGTGCTTTTTGACCGGTCAGGGCACCGACAGCAACAGCCACACGCTCGATCAGGCGATGGGCTGGTCGGACTGGGAACTGGAGCGAAACCTGCGAACACTGCCTTGGATGTTTCCGTTGTCGACGCGCAGTCGCATGGCCCCGGAAGCACCTATGCCGACGGCCGAGGACTTCGAGCTGCTGGCGGGCCATGCGCAAGTGCGTGCCGGCATGGAACGCGCTTTCCTGCGTATGCTGCGCTTCTATGGCTTTGCAGAGTCCGCGGGCAAGGTTTCGAAGGCGGAGTATTGGCAGGTGGGCTTCGCCAACTGGGCGCTGCGTTTCAGCCATCACGACCTTTGCATTTCGCGCCTGCTTGGCTCCTTGACGAACTGCGGGCTCGGCGATCGTGCCAAGGCCTTTCTGGGGGCGCTGGAGCCCGAGGTGTTGCACTATCGCGGCGGCGCGGCCACGGAGCCACTCCGCTTCTGGCGACAAGCGCTCGACGTGGGTAGCAGCGCTTGAAGCGTCCGATGGTGGGGTGAGCAGGAGGAACCCGCGCCCGAGGCGAGCGGATAATCGCCGCATGAGATTGCGCTTCACCAAGATGCAAGGCGCGGGCAACGACTTCGTGATGCTCGACGCGACCCAAGTGCCGCTGGAGCTGAGCACCGAGCAGTTCCGCGCATTGGCCGACCGGCACTTCGGCATCGGCGCCGACCAGATCCTGGTGGTCGATCCGCCGCGCACGCCGGGCGTGGACTTCGGCTACCGCATCTTCAACGCCAGCGGCGACGAGGTCGAACATTGCGGCAACGGCGCGCGCTGCTTCGTGCGCTTCGTGCGCGAGCGCGGGCTGACCGACAAGCGCCGCATCAAGGTCGAAACGGTCAACCGCCAGATCGAGTTGCAGCTGCGCGACGATGGCCGTGTCACCGTCGACATGGGCGCGCCGGATTTCGCGCACGAACACATTCCCTTCCTGCCCGAAGGCATGGTGCCCAAGCGCGAAGGCGACTTCGAGCTGTGGCCGCTGGAGCTGATCGACGCCAGCGTCGAGGTGGCGGTGCTGTCGATGGGCAACCCGCATGCGGTGCAGCGCGTGGCCGACGTGGCCAGCGCCGACGTCGCCGCACTCGGGCCGGAGATCGAGGTGCTGGACTGCTTTCCGCAGAAGGTCAACGCCGGCTTCGTGCAGGTGCTCTCGCGCTCGCACATCGCGCTGCGTGTGTTCGAGCGCGGCGCCGGCGAGACGCTGGCCTGCGGCACCGGCGCCTGCGCCGCGGTGGTGGCGGGCATCCGCCTGGGCTGGCTGGACCGCCAGGTCGAGGTCGACACGCGCGGCGGGCGCCTCGGCATCGAATGGGCCGGCATGGGGCATCCCGTGCTGATGACCGGCCCGGCGACCACTGTCTTCGAAGGGGAGATCGAGTTGTGAGCATCCAGGGCATCACCGAAAACGACATCAGCAACTACCTGCTGAACACGCCCGGCTTCTTCGAGCGCCATGCCGAGCTGCTGGCCACGGTGCAGCTGACCAGCCCGCACGGCCAGCGCGCGGTGTCGCTGCAGGAGCGGCAGATGGAGATGCTGCGCGAGCGCATCAAGGGCCTGGAGCACAAG
>Ga0307505_10003202_pt1 | contig 10435 bp, 11 predicted proteins | sample 23_S_MG_FD_202183 | JGI IMG/M metagenome (GOLD analysis project Ga0307505, IMG submission 202183) | Soil microbial communities from Populus trichocarpa stands in riparian zone in the Pacific Northwest, United States - 23_S | ecosystem: Environmental > Terrestrial > Soil > Riparian zone > Trees... | reverse complement strand
CGCCGATCCGGGATGTGTCGCGCGCGCCCACGGGGCTGGCTTGCTGGTGCACGCCGAGGCGCTGGTCGACGATCCCGTTGGCCACACGCTCCTGCTCGCCCAAGGCGTGGATGCGGTATTTGCGACGCACCCGGACGTAGGCAAGGCCGCGCGCGACGCCTACTACCCACTCATCGCCGAGGCCGACGAAGGCGAAAGCGGCTGGCGGCTTGCCGGCGGCGGGGAGAGGGTACAGATGCAGTTCGTGGTGCGCAATCCGTTCGGGGGAGCGCCGCAGGGCGCTGCGATCGCGACCATCCTCGAGTTCCGCCTGACGCGCCTGCCCGCTTGCAATCTCGTGGAGGAGGACCCCCTGGCGTACGGGCCGCTCCGGGTTGCGATGCTGCAGGCCACCGCTCCGGGGCAGTGGACGATCGCGTGGCGGATGCCGCTTACCCCCGCGACCTGTTTCCGCGGCGCCGCGATCCTCAAGGACGGGACACGCGTCGAGGTCTATCTGCGGACCCCCTGACATAGCCCATTTACCGGGTTCGTCAGGTATGCAAGTCCGGTGCTTGACAACAGAACGGTCGTTCTGTAGCTTGCAGAACATTCGTTCTGTCATCGGAAAACCCGACCGTGGCGTTGATCACCCAGAAGCCCGCGCTCGACCCTGCGTACCTGGAAAAGCTCCAGGACTATTACGCCGAGCACAAGGTGATCCCGTCGTACTCGGTGCTGGCAGCTCTCTGGGGCATCTCGGCCAAGTCCTGGGTCTCGCAGTGCGTGCGGCGGTTCGAAGAGGCGGGGTACCTCGACTGGACGCCCGACAAGCAGCTCAAGCCCGGCGCGCGTTTCTTCGAGCGGCGCCTGGCCGATTCCACCGTGCAGGCGGGGCTGCCGAACCCGGCCATCTCGGACGGCTACGACCTCATCACCATCGACGACTATCTCGTGCGCCTGCCTTCGAAGACCTCGCTCGTGCGGGTGAAGGGCGACTCGATGGTCGACGCCGGGATCCACGAAGGCGACCTGCTGGTGGTCGAGCAGCAGCCCAATGCGAACGTCGGCGAGATCGTGGTCGCGATCGTCGACAACGAGTTCACCGTGAAATACCTGGAGAGGGAGAAGGGCGGTTTCGTGCTGAAGCCGGCCAACAAGGCCTATCCGGTCATCCGCCCAAAGGGGCGCCTGGAGATCTTCGGGGTCATGGCCGGGCTGGTCCGGCGCACCCGGTAGCTCATTCCATGAGCCTGAAGACCTCTACTCTCGAGCCCATGTCCAACAACCAACCAATGGGATAATTCCAATGCTCAAGGTCATCTCCAACCCGCCTTCCGAACCCTCCAAGATGGACGAGAACAAGTCCAAGGCCCTGCAGGCCGCCCTGTCGCAGATCGAGAAACAGTTCGGCAAGGGCGCCATCATGAAAATGGGCGACAAGGACGTCGAGAAAGGTATCGAGGTCGTCTCCACCGGCTCGCTCGGCCTCGACATGGCCCTCGGCGTGGGCGGGCTTCCCCGCGGCCGCGTGGTCGAGATCTACGGGCCGGAGTCCTCCGGCAAGACCACGCTCACGCTCCAGGTCATCGCCAACGTCCAGAAGCTGGGCGGCACCGCCGCCTTCATCGATGCGGAGCACGCGCTCGATCCCCAATATGCCCAGCGGCTCGGGGTGGACACCTCGGAGCTGCTGCTCTCGCAGCCCGACAACGGCGAGCAGGCGCTCGAGATCGCCGACATGCTGGTGCGCTCGGCCTCGGTCGATTGCGTCGTGATCGACTCGGTGGCGGCGCTCACGCCCAAGGCCGAGATCGAGGGCGAGATGGGCGAGCCGCAGATGGGCCTGCAGGCGCGCCTCATGAGCCAGGCGCTGCGCAAGCTCACGGGCAACATCAAGCGCACCAATACGCTGGTGATCTTCATCAACCAGATCCGCATGAAGATCGGCGTGATGTTCGGCAACCCCGAGACCACCACCGGCGGCAACGCGCTCAAGTTCTACGCCTCGGTGCGCATCGACATTCGTCGCATCGGCTCGATCAAGAAGGGCGAGGAGGTGATCGGCAACGAGACGCGCGTGAAGGTCGTCAAGAACAAGGTCGCGCCCCCGTTCAAGACCGCCGACTTCGACATCCTCTACAACGAGGGCATCTCGCGCGAAGGCGAGATCATCGAGATGGGGGTGCTGCACCGCATCGTCGAGAAGTCCGGCGCCTGGTACGCCTACAAGGGCGAGAAGATCGGCCAGGGCAAGGACAACTCCCGCGAGTTCCTCAAGGACAACCCCGCAATCTCCGCGGAGATCGAGGGCAGGATCCGCGAGGCGGTGGGCGTCGTCGGCGGCATGCCGCAGGCGGCCGACGCGGCCGAGGCCGACTGAGCCCCGTCACCCCGGGTGTCGCGGCGGCGACAATGGCCCGGGGCCTAATCACCCGGAACATGGCCTGGTCTTTCATGGCATCAAAACCCGAGCCGTCCCTGAGATCCCGGGCCATGCGTTTTCTTGCGCGGCGCGAGCACACGCGCGTGGAGCTGCGGCGCAAGCTGGCTGCGCGGGCCGAGGAAGGCGAGGACGTCGATGGCTTGCTGGACGATCTCGCGCAGCGCGGATGGCTATCGGACGCGCGCTTCGCGGAGCAGGCGGCGCGCGCCAAGGCGCGCCGCTTCGGCCCGCTCAAGCTCGCGCACTACCTCAAGTCGCGCGGCGTGGGCGAGGAGGCGATCGCCACCGGGTTGCGCAATGCCGGTCCCGAGGGTATCTCGAGCCTCGAGACGGTCTGGCGCGGCCGCTTCCACGGCACGCCGCGGGACGAGCGCGAGAAGATGCGCCAGGTCCGGTTCCTCCAGGGGCGCGGCTTCGCCATCGACCACATCTTCAGGTTCCTGAAATCGCTGCAGGAGAATCCATGAGCCATCGAACCCAGAACGTCATCGCCTGCCTCGCGCTGCTCGCGGTCCTCGTCATCAACACGGCGCTCGGCAGGTGAGCGCGGCCGCCGAGGGCGGCTGCGCCTGCGGGGCGATCCGCTATGCGGCCGAGGGCGAGCCGACCAACACCATGGTCTGCCACTGCCGCACGTGCCGGCGCGTTGCCGCCGCGCCCGTGGTCGCGTGGGTCACCTTCCCGGTGGGGCGCTTGCGCGTCCTGAAGGGCGCTCCGGCGTCGTTCCAATCCACTGCGCCGGTGACGCGCACGTTCTGCCGCGACTGCGGCACTCCCATCACCTACCGCCACGCGGACTCTCCGGACACGGTCGACGTGACCACCTGCAGCCTGGACGACCCCGACGCGTTCCCTCCCACGCACCACTCATGGCTCGCTCACGACCTCGGCTGGGTGCGCTTCGGCGATGGCCTGCCGACCTTCGAGGAGTTCCGCAATGACAGGGCCTGATCGCGCGGCACGTTTCAGGGAGCTCCACGCGAGCGGCATCTTCGTGATCGCCAACGCCTGGGACGCGGGCAGCGCACGCGTGCTCGCGGGGCTGGGCTTTTCCGCCATCGCGACCTCGAGCGGCGCCATGGCCAATACCCTCGGTCGCCTCGATGGGCGCGTGACACGCGAGGAGGCCCTCGCGCATGCCAAGGCTTTGGTCGATGCGGTCGATGTTCCCGTGGCGGCCGATTTCGAGAATGGGTTCGGCGACGCCCCCGAGGACGCCGCCGAGACGATTCGCCGGGGCGCCGCGGTCGCGGCCGCCCGATCGGCTCCGGGCGGCTTCGTGCTCACCGCGCGCTCGGAGAACTTCATTCGCGGCCGCCCGGACCTCGGAGACACGGTCCGGCGGCTGGAAGCCTACGAGCGCGCCGGAGCCGACGTGCTCTTTGCCCCCGGACTGCCCGACCTGGAAGCCGTTCGCACCGTGTGCCAGGCGCTGTCGAAGCCGTTCAACTTCATGGTCGGGATCCCCGGCAAATCCTGGCCGCTCGCGCAGCTGGAAAGCGCCGGCGTGCGGCGCGTGAGCCTCGCCACCTCGCTCTACAAGGCCGCGGTCGCCGGGTTCGTGGCGGCGGCGCGCGAGATCAGGGAGAAGGGCACCTTTGGCTACCTGGACAGCGCGATCTCCTCCAAGGAGCTGAGCGGGTACATGCGTCACTGAGGCACAAAATATTGCGATTTTGGCGCCGTTGATACACCATTACTGGTAGAAACATCAAAAGGCCCCTAGTCCAACCTGTGAAGAAAAAATCAAATCCAGTCCGCGCGGTAGAGCTCTTTAGCGGCTGTGGCGGACTAACCTCCGGAATGACGGAGTGCGGAGTCGAGCATCAACTGTTGGTCGAGTACAACGACCACGCGGCGGCCACGATCGAGTTCAACGCGAAGCACGGCCCAAGTTGGGTCCGGGAATGGCCCTTTGAGAAATCCGATGTTCGAAACATCAACTGGAATCCATTTCGCGGCGTAGAAATCGTGGCAGGCGGCCCGCCTTGCCAGCCCTTCTCAGTCGGCGGAAAAGCTGCCGGCAGTCGCGACGCAAGAGACATGTGGCCAGAGGCTGTTAGGGCTGTTCGAGAAGTGAAGCCTCAGTGCTTCATCTTCGAGAACGTCCGAGGGCTGCTTCGGCCTTCATTTTCGAGCTACGTTGAATGGATCAAAGCCAGTCTGAAGAGACCATACATCGCGATGGAAGATGGAGAGCCCTATGACTCCCATCTTGCCAAGTTAGCTAGGTCGCGCGCTGCACCAGACTACGAGGTGGGCATTTTTCCTGTGAACGCAGCTGACTTCGGCGCGCCACAGAAGAGGCACCGTGTCTTCATCGTGGGGGTTGCCAGGGATCGGTCGGATGGCCCCTTAGGCGAGCCGCCCTCGACGCATTCTTTAGAAAGGCTCGTATGGGACAAGTGGATCTCTGGCGACTACTGGGATAGGCACGAAGTTTCTTGTCGCAACCGGCCGAGTATCAGTCCCTTTGAGGAGCGAATCGCCGGTTCTCTGAGATCGACCATGTTCCCGCCGAACGGCGAGGCGTGGGTCACATGTCGCGACGCGTTTGAAGGATTGGGAAGACCCACGGCGAAGGACGATGGGCGCAACCATCGCTTGCAGCCGGGAGCTAGAAGCTATGCTGGGCATACTGGCAGCCCTTTGGATGAGCCATCCAAGGCGCTCAAGGCTGGCGTCCATGGCGTACCTGGTGGAGAAAACATGCTGCTCCAGGACGACGGCAGCGTTCGTTACTTCACAATCCGCGAAGCAGCTCGCCTTCAGGGTCTGGACGATGATTTCAGGTTCCCTGGGTCTTGGACTGAGTCCATGCGTCAGATAGGAAATGCCGTCCCTACGATGTTGGCGAGGAGCATCTGCCAGTGGGTCTTGGGCCAAACCTTCTCTCGGCAGATTAGGCGCGCCGCCTAGGCATTTCGCGCGAGATCGCGCGAACTGGGCGCCCTTTGCCTAGCGCGGATTGTTGTAATGCGCGTTTGACCCGCATTTCTATGACGCTCTCATTCTTTAGAGAGTGTTCCCAAATGCGAAGCACCTTCCATCCTTGTGCCCGCAGCTGCCTTGAAGCACGGCGATCTCGGCGCACATTGGCCGCGATTTTGTCCAGCCAAAATTTGGTGTTAGTCGCCGGCGCTCGCCGTTGACAGTATGGACACCCGTGCCAAAAGCAACCGTCAACGAAGATGGCTACACGAAATTGAGCTTGGAAGGCGAAGTCGGGCTTGCCTGGCAAACCAGTATGGCGTCGCCACCCCGCAATGCCGTACTTGCGAAGCACCTTCGCAAGACGAAGCTCCGTGCTCTTGTTGCCAGTGCCGCGGACCAGCGACATTTGGCGAGAACGCTCGGGGGTGGTTGAGCGGACCAAGCGCAACTCATCGCCGCCGTTCGGGACCGTGCTGAGCGGAGCCGCTGTCCTAGCGCTTCGGATACTTCGAATCAAAAGAGCTCACGCGACTAGTTCCAGGTCTCCCCACACCCGGAGTCTTGCTTCCAAATCCGCTGGCATTCCATTCCGGCTTGTAGTGAGTGATCAGTGCGAATTCAGCCGCGAACACCCACCACTCACTCGCGAACGTCAAGTATCGGCACTTCACATCGGCAAGCGCGATGTTATTCCGCCCATCAATCTTGGTTGTGTGTTCGCTTAGTCGCGCTTTGAGTGTTCGCTTGCTCGAGGTCGTGCCCTTCGATGCCTTGCCGACATAAACCAAGACACCATTGAGATACAGGGCGTAAACCCCACTTTCCCCTGGGCCGACGCGTCGACCCAATGCATACAGGGGGCTCGACTCAAGCTTCTCGACAACTTGCTCGCGAATGCCGCGGTCGAGATCGAAGTCAAAGAAATGAGGGTCGCTGGCCATGCAGCCGAATATGCCCGGCAGTAACTAACCCGTCAAACCCGACCCAATGGTTTGAGCGAGATTGTCTTGCCCGAGGCATTAGCTTTCTTGCCCCATAAGATCAATGAGTCCTTGGAGACAAACGAGAATCGCTTGCCGCCGGATCGACTGGCGCTCACCGAGAAATCGGAACGAGCGGGCCTGAGCGGGTTCCTTTTTCGCCTTCCAGGCGATCCAAACTAGGCCCACAGGCTTTCCTGGGGTGCCACCACCCGGTCCAGCGATCCCAGTCACAGCGACACTGGCGCTGGCCGCGCTGCGTCGCAGAGCCCCGGCGGCCATTTCGCAAGCTACTGCCTCACTCACTGCCCCATGTCGATGGAGGGTCTGTAGCGATACCCCAAGCAGTTCGACCTTTGCCGCGTCCGAATAGGCGACGAACCCCCGCTCGAACCACGAAGAACTCCCGCCAATTCTCGTGATTGCCTCCGCCACACCTCCGCCAGTGCACGATTCGGCGACTGCGAGCTTGATACCGCGATGCTGGCAAGAACGCGCCAAAACCTCAGCCAGTTGGTCGACGTCAAGTATGGTCAATGTGGCCATCTCGTTAGGGCGATGATCCTTAGCCTAGCAGGTCGCTAAGTCCCTGAATCGCAACGGCAACAGACCGTAACCTGACGTCCGCTCGATTGCCGCGAAAGCGGAAATGGCGAGCCTGGACGAAGCCATCCCGGCTCGCCCAGGCGAACCAGACCGTGCCCACGGGTTTGGCGCGCGATCCCCCCGTCGGACCGGCGATCCCCGTGATGGCGACACCTATGTCCGCGGCGCTGCGAGCGAGCGCGCCCAGCGCCATCTCGCGCGCCACCTCCTCGCTCACGGCGCCGTGGCGCCTCAAGCTCGCCGGCGAGACGCCCAGCATTCCGCGCTTGGCATCGTTGGAGTAGGTGACGAAGCCGCGGTCGAACCACTTGGCGCTACCGGAAATGCGCGTGATCGCGGTCGCCACGCCACCGCCGGTGCAGGACTCGGCAGTGGCCACGACCACGCGCTTCTTCAGGCACTTGCGCCCAAGGGCGCGCGCGAGGTCGGTGATGTCGTCTTCGGTCATTGCCGCTCCCCCTCGCGCCCGCGATACCAATACTGGTAGCGCTCCTCGAAGCCGAACTGGCGATAGAGGCGGCGCGCCGGTTCGTTGTCGCTCGCGACCTGCAGGTAGGCGTGCCGGGCGCCCATCTCGTAGCCCGTTCGCAACAGCGCGGCGACCACGGTGCGCCCATGCCCCCGGCGGCGCGCCTGCTCGTGCGTGGCGATGTCGAAGAGCCCGGCGCAGTCGTCCTCGACGATCGTGAGGCCGGTCGCCACGATGCGGCCCGCATCCTCCACCGCCACGCCACGGACGGGCAAGGGCATGCCCTCGAGACGCGCCAGGTGGGCCGCGCGGTGCTCGGGGGAAGTGGCGCGCAGGTCGCCGACCGCGTCCACCCAGGCGCGCAGGTTCATCACCGCCGCGCCCCCGCTTCCCGGTTGCTCCGCGCGAATCGGCGCGCTCTCGACGGCGGTGGTGTCGAATCGGCCGTACCCGCGGCGCTCGAGGCTGGAATCCAGGTCTCCGGGATGGCAGAAGGGGGTGATGCGGAAGAGCGTCGGCAGGCGCGCGGCGCCGTAAACACGCTCGCAGTGCGTGATCTTCGCCTCCAGCGGCAGCGTCGAGGGGTAGACCGCGTTCACAGAGCGCGGCCGCTTGGCCTTCCCGGGCATCAGCCGCAGCAGCCAGCCGTCGTAGAGCAACTGGCCCGGCGGGGCCGAGGAGTTGAGGCTCAACTCCTCCAGCCGCCGTGAATCGAGGGTCACAGGCGCTTGCCGGACGCCGTATCGAAAAAGAAGGTCTTGTCCGGCATCGCGGATACCGCGATCGAGGTGCCGGGCTCGGGCGTGACGTGCCCGTCGACCCGGACCACCAGCGCGTTTGCGCCCAGGGCGCAGTGCAGCATCGAGTCGGCGCCCAGCGCCTCGACCGTGTCGACCTTGAGGCTGAACGTCGGCCCCGAGCCGCCCGCGATGACGAGGTGTTCCGGACGAACGCCCACGGTCACCGCCTCGCCGGCCCGCCCGCGAAGTTCCTCGGGCAGCGGCACGCGCACGCCCTCGCCCACGTCGACCTCGTCGCCGGCGCGCCTGCCGGGCAGGAAGTTCATCGCGGGCGAACCGATGAAGCCCGCCACGAAGAGCGAGGCCGGGTCGTCGTAGACGTCGATCGGCCTGCCGATCTGCTCCACCACGCCCAGGTTCATCACGATCATGCGGTCGGCGAGCGTCATCGCCTCGACCTGGTCGTGCGTCACGAAGATGCTGGTGGTGCGCAGGTCGCGGTGCAGCTTCTGGATCTCGAGCCGCATCTGCACGCGCAGCTTGGCGTCCAGGTTCGAGAGCGGCTCGTCGAAGAGGAACGCGGCGGGCTCGCGCACGATGGCGCGGCCCATGGCCACGCGCTGGCGCTGCCCGCCCGAGAGCTCGCGCGGCTTCCTCGCGAGGAGCTGGCCCAGCTCGAGGATCTTGGCCGCGCGCTGCACGCGCTGGTCGATCTCGGCCTTGGACATTCGCCGGATGCGCAAGCCATACGACATGTTCTCGTAGACCGTCATGTGCGGGTAGAGCGCGTAGTTCTGGAACACCATGGCGATGTTGCGATCCTTGGGCTCCACGTCGTTCACGACGCCCCCGGCGATCGAGATCGTGCCCGCGGTGATCTGCTCCAGGCCCGCGATCATGCGCAGCAGCGTCGACTTGCCGCACCCCGAGGGCCCCACGATCACGATGAACTCGCCGTCCGCGATGGTCACGTCCACGCCGTGGATGACCAGCACGTCCTTGGTGTAGCTCTTCTTCACGTCCTTGAGAACGATTTGCGCCATTTTTCGCTATTTTTCCGTGTCCACGAGGCCCTTCACGAACCACTTCTGCATCGAGATCACAACGAGGGCGGGCGGAAGCAGCGCCAGCATCGCGGTGGCCATCACGAGGTGCCATTCGGTAGTCGCATCTCCGCTGGAGATCATGCGTTTGATGCCGATCACCACGGTGTACATCTCCTCGCGGCTGGTGATGAGCAGCGGCCAGAGATACTGGTTCCAGCCGAAGATGAAGAGGATCACGAAGAGCGCGGCGATGTTGGTCTTGGAGAGCGGCAGCACCACGTCGAAGAAGAAACGCATCGGTCCCGCGCCGTCGATGCGCGCGGCCTCGGCGAGCTCGTCGGGGATGGTGAGGAAGAACTGGCGGAAGAGGAAGGTCGCCGTCGCCGAAGCGATGGCGGGCAGGATGAGCCCCGCATAGGAGTCGAGCAGGCCCAGGTCGGATGCGACCTTGAACGTGGGGATGATGCGCACCTCGATCGGCAGCATGAGCGTCACGAAGATCATCCAGAAGAAGAAGATGCGCCCCGGGAAGCGGAAATAGACGATGGCGAAGGCCGAGATGATCGAGATCACGATCTTCCCGGTGGCCACGAAGATCGCCATGATCGTGCTGTTCATGAGCATGGTGCTCACGGGCGCCGAGGATCCGCGCTGGGAGCCCGCGGTGAGCACCTGGTGGTAGTTCGCCAGCAGCTGGTCGCCCGGCAGCAACGGCATCGGCACGTTCACGATATCCTCGTAGCGCAGCGTCGACGCGACGAAGGTCACCCAGAGCGGGAAGGCGACGAGGATCACGCCCGCGATCAGCACCGCGTGCGCCAAGAAGTCGTGCCAGGGCCGGTTTTCTACCATTGCTCGATTCCGTTGACGGCTCGTTCGTCGGCCACGTCAGTACTGCACCTTGCGCTCGACGAAGCGGAACTGCACCACCGTGAGCGCGATGACGATGAACATGAGGATCACGGACTGGGCCGCCGAGCCGCCGAGGTCCGCGGCCTTCACGCCGTCGTAGTACACCTTGTAGACGAGGATCTGGGTCTCCGCGGCGGGGCCGCCCTGGGTCGTCGCGTCGATGACGCCGAAGGTGTCGAAGAAGGCGTAGATGATGTTGATCACCAGCAGGAAGAAGGTGGTGGGCGACAAGAGCGGGAAGACGATCGTCCAGAAGCGCCTGAAGGGCGTGGCCCCGTCGATCGCGGCCGCCTCGACGAGCGAGCGCGGGATCGACTGCAGCC